>Ga0065711_1026654_pt1 | contig 63448 bp, 56 predicted proteins | sample Hoacrofraction12_FD_59098 | JGI IMG/M metagenome (GOLD analysis project Ga0065711, IMG submission 59098) | Hoatzin crop microbial communities from Cojedes, Venezuela - Epithelial fraction 12 v2 (version 2) | ecosystem: Host-associated > Birds > Digestive system > Esophagus > Crop | place... | reverse complement strand
GGGGGGGGGGGAGTGGGAGGAGGGGATACACTAAACCAAACAGAACGGAAATATCACTTGGCAAACTTTCCAAACAGACAAAGAGAAATAACCCTATTTTCCATGGCTGTGCTATTCCATGCAAGTATCTCTGGGTATAACTGTTCTGTCAAGGGTAGCAGTAGTTACTGAGATAGATAAATAAGCAGCAGGTTTCTTATTGCAAGAGAGAGATTACCCACAGCTTCAGTCACTGCAAGATCTTTCCTGATGCTTCAGTCATCTGTGGATAGAAAACGTCAGAAAATATAACCAGACATGAAGTTAAAATGGAGTAATGTCATCTTGGCAGAGGAAAATGCTAAAATGAGTAGTTTGAATTGCTGCTCCTGCTTAGAGAAAGGACTCTGCCTAAAGGAAGGGTAGTTAGGAAAGAAAAAGAATAAGCATAAATATTGTAATTACTTTTTAAGAGGCAAGTTAAACATGCTTAAAATATGCCTTCTTTGTGTTTACAGAAATTCTTTTCTGTCTTTCTTTCCCATTGGGTGATCATGGTTGTGGATAATGGAATGAGCTGTAAATCTGAGATACACGACACTCTTGTATGCATACTGGTATTTATTAATCAATACACTGAACATGATTTGACACACTGTGTCCTGTTTAACCCTGTTTTTCTGTCTGTTTAAACTCCTCAGTTTTCTTTGGTAAGTGCTTGGTATTCAGATCCTACAAATCTGCATAAAACCAACACATACCATGAACTGCCTACAGATCGGATCTGCATGAATCTGACCCTTATACTAACAGCCATCATATGTGCAAAATAAGACCAAGGGGACAAAAGTAGGGATTAGAAGGGTTCCCTGCCAATTTGCCCAGCTGGAGCATCTCCCCTTCAATCATGCTTTGTTATTGATTGTACCGTGAACTCAATACACTGACCAGTGGATCCTCCACTTGCTAAACACACTGACCTCATAAAACAAACTTTTATAGATCTTTGCAACAGGATAAATTAACCTCACTCCCAGAGAAGCCCTCCTTATAAGAAACTCTTCATTATAGCATGTAAAATTACCTCCAGTGCCTTATAAAGAGGGTAGGGATTCCTTTCTCCAGCTAACATCCAAATTAGGCAGGAACGACAGAGGTCTGGCTAGCGTGCCATGGTTACATTACCAGAATCTACTTCCTTTCGAAATACTTCTGTACGTAAAGTTAATTCTGCATGACACCAATTTCTTTGCCAGAGGGAACCTGATGCAAGGGTTATGTGAATGCGGAGAATGGCTCAAAACTGATTTGTTATGCTCTCCCCTTCGTTTAATTTCTTTAAGTGAGCAGATTTTGTCCCACTGGTCATTCTAACCTCAAAGCAAAATTCCACCTAGTGTCCGTGACCATGCGCTTTCCACCCCTCCTGCCCAGCACACTCACGATCACACAGCCCTCAGGACACCCCCTCTTTGTTCTGTATGAGGAATGAAGGGGCACCGCACCATCCTCCCAGGGTGTCCTCCATCTCAACTGCTTGAACAGTGGGGTGGGTGAATGCAAGTGGTGCGGCCAGCCAGCCATGCCGCCTTGGCAGCTTAGTTCAGCCCCTGTTCGTGACGATGGTGGCTTTAATGGCAAGATGCAGGGCTGGATGCTGCGCTCCTGGAAGCGATGAGCTTTACTAACCTCCTGAGAGTGTCACTCCGACTTTTATTGCACATCAGTTTCTTTTTGTTTATTCCTGTCGCGCTAATACAAATTCTAGCTTTAAAAAAACTTTCTGCTTTTTAGTTATAATTTTCTTCCTTTCCTCTTTGTACTAATGCTTCTCTCTAATCTTATTTGCATTCAAATTACCTCACCAGGTGGTACACCGATCAGAGGTAAGAATGCTGAAATGTGCCTCCAGTTGTCACGTCACTCCATCTCCTGTCTGCCTTGTCCCTTCTCCTCTGGTGTTTCTCATCTCCAGCTTTTACTCTCAGCCCTAACTCTGCCAGCGCTCTCGCTCATCTGCACTCTCCCACTAGTGTGTTTATTTTGGTTGGTTTTTAGCGTGATTTCTTGTAGACTCATCCATTGCGATTTTGCACTGTTGAAAGGGGGTTATTCAGCGGAAAGTTTGCAAACTGGAAAATGGTCCCTGGCCTCCACCACAGGAGGGCTGATGTCTCCTGCAGCTCCTGCAAGTCTCTGAACTTCCCGCGCGCTCATGGCCTCTGAGGTTTTGTGTCTAGGGGGTTTTAGGTGGATTGCTTTGATGCGAGTGTAAGGAGGGTAACATTTTCACAAGAGAACAGTTGAATTCTTCTCTACTGCTGCTGACAAGCGTGAAACTGTAATTGGAAGGAGGTAAATTCTTGCAAGTTTGAGCAAATGTGGCTCTGGGGTAAGGAGCACCTTTGTTTGCATTCCTCACGTTTGCCTTTCAAGTGCACCAACCCTCTAATGTGGGACAGAAGGGAGAACCGCTGCCCTGACCCCCTCTTTCTGAGCCGGACATGCCAGTGCTTTGTGGCACAAAGATTTGTTGTAAGTAGAGTCATAAGCACATCTGGCTGCTTTAAGCCTTCATTAATTAAACCTAGCCGCGGTTTGACAGCCCAGTGTGCTCAGTCCCTGTGTAGTTTTCACAGCCTGTACGCACCAGTAATGACTTTCCAATTGGAGTGTTGTCTTTTCTAGCCTAAACACTCAAAAGCTGTCCCTTTAGATTAACTTTAGCGTGTTAATCAGCATTACATGCTAACGTTCTTCTGAATTCTCTTGTGATTTTGGTTACCCCTGTTGATTGACCCCTGGATTTCTCGACAGAATGACTACCACCTACAAATCAACACGACCTCATTTGTTCAGTTTTCCCCCTTCTGCCCTTTCCTCTCCGTTTTCCCTGAATCACTGCTGGAAGTTAATAATCTGACTCTTTGGAACTGGTTCTGTTGCTGGGGGTTAATGTTTTCAGCTCCCGTTAAGTGATTTTAGAATAAATGTGAATTGCCATTTGATGCATATTTGCATTAAGTTGCCTCTGTAGCAAATCTGGGTCAGGGAAAAAGACTGCAAACCTTATTTTGATATGAATGGGTTTATATATCTGTCATTCCTCCCTTTGCAATGCCGGAGATTGACAGCTGTGATGTTACAAGCTCCTTAAACTATTTCTTCATCTCCTATTTCTACTACAAATCCTAAAATGAAATGACAGATTGAATGCTAACCAGCCGAGTGCTCTGAGCTCCCGGCCGCGCACGCCAAGCGTGCAGCCATCGTGGGGCCTCCCCGCGTGCTTGCTGTGCGCCCGCCCTGTCTGATGACATTAGTGACTCAGCACCAGAACCGCGTGGATGCTCCATACGTCCTGCTTGGGAACCGAACGCATCTCTGTGAAAAGAACCATCCATCTCATAAAACACAAGTTCCCCACACCCCCAGCCCCCTTCCCACCCCCGTTTGAGTCCTGATGAGGTATTTGAAGAATGTTCTTGACATTATTTAAAATATATGTGTCCTGTTTGAATGTCAAAGATGACATTTCTGTGAGAGCAAACAGAAGCCACGTGCTGCTCTCTGGCTTCTCCCAGAGGATTTCTGTCAGCCTGATGCCTTTTATTTTAAACGGAGGTCATTGAATTTCTAAAGATAACAACAGATTAGATGAAAGTGCTTTTATGATGGTGAGGTTGTGTCCATGTAGAAGTGACTGTTCTGCCATGTTCTATACCCAGCTGCACTCTTGTTCCTCATTAAGGTAAGTTTGATGCTTTGGAATCCATTAATTTGGTCTGAAAGGAAGGGTGAACTAATGACTCTTAACAAACCCTTTTGGTAATAATGCTTGGGGGAGGAAGGGGAGGTTTGGGGTTGTTTCATTGCTGCTGTGACTGTGTCTCTGGGAGCTGTGTGTCTGGAGTACTTGGGACATTCGAGCGTTACCCAAGGCCTTTGAGCTGGAGCAGCAGAGAACCCACTCGCAGGGAGCAGTGTGTGGTTAGCGAGAGGATGGCCTGAGAAATTCTACCATGCACCCCTCCAAACAGGAGGAGATTTTTGCTTTAAACACTTCATTTGACCTTACCCCCACATAGTTGGTCCTTTCCGTCCAAGACGTCTCTGGCTTCCCTGAAATGGGAGGAGGTCCCATCTATAATTCAGAATCTCAGCTTGTAGCTTCACTCTACCCCTCCGGGACTGCCCCAGACAGTAATTTAATCCTGAAATCCCAATTTGTTCATCAGAAAGACATGGAGCTGGCAGATGCCCATCAGATTAGGCAATAGCTAGCTTCTTAAGGTGACCCACAGGTCGTATCAGCAAGCCCATGTTTAAACAAGTTCTGCCCCATTCTTATCTTACAAGCAGAATATAAGATGTTAATTTCCAGCATTTGTCTGGAATGGAACTGGCTCGACCTTTTGTGAAACCTGGCTGCATTTTCCTGCCCCGAGCGGTAAGAGAGAGCAGAGCACAGTTGTGTTTCTGGTGGGTGCTGGACTGAACAGGCATTACATCGGGTGCACATGAGGAGGTGAAGAAATAACGTAATCTCAGGCATTATCCCTCTCCAGTCAGATTTATTTGTTACTTTTCTGTCACCACAGGAAATATCTGAGGTTCCTTTACGTAAGAGTATTTCTTCCCTGCAGACGTCAGCGTAGCAGAGGTCTGTGTGAATTAACTTTAGATCAGCTCACTCGGGTGTCAGAAGCTGTCTGTCTGAGAAGCCAGGTAAACACCCTCAACCCCTTCTGTATAGCTGCAGCTAAACCCTTTCCAGTCCTGAGCAAACTGGTTTAAATATAGCTCCAGTATTTCGACGCTATCTTGCGAGCTAGAGCGTAAAGCTATCCAAAGACATTAGAGGAAGCTAAAAGAATTTTGCTGTCTCTTTTTGAGCATGTGTTTGTACACTTGATTGCACTTTGTATATGATAGGATTTTTTCCCTGTTTCTTGAACTTTTCCAGTCACAAAAAAATGCGAAAGGAAAACAATTTAAAAATGAGAAGATGTGCTTGCAGGAGCAGACAGTGTCAGGGGGAGGCTGGGTGGGGTAGTGCCTGGAAATGCTTGTAATGCCATGTTTCTTAGTGTTGGGATTCAGATGGACTCATGTCCCTTTAGAAGCACGCAGAGGCATTACTGTGCATTTGACAGTGCTGTACTTTTGCTTCTGGCGCAGAGTCCCCTGAGATTTCCTGTACCTACTGGTGAGAGATCAGAGCATCCTGAAACTCCACTGTCCCAGAGGAGAGCTCGCGCTGCCGAGCACACTGGATCTTCCCTCCTCCCTCTCTGACCAAGTCCGGCTCGGAGGCAGCGGTCGGGTGCTGCCAGCAGCTGCCTCTGGTGCACAGGAGAGCAATTTCTCAGCAGCGCTGCCGTCCAGAACAGACCCCTTGCATGCCAATCACCGACCTCTCAGGCATAATGACCATAATGAACACTAACAATGAAAATATATTTGGAGTTCCCTTGTTTTGCATAATCAGCAGTGCTGATGGCTGGTGGAGTCTGAGTGCAATCCTCTGTAACAGCTGGGGGATGCTGCTGTTACAAATTACAAAAAAAATAGTGAATATGTGAAATGCATATTGTCATTACTAGTGACTCTTGCGTGGTTTTAGTGTCTTTCAGTTTTTCACAGTTCTCATGGCAAGTGTTGGTTATCTCGGGCAGCAGCCAGGGTCTCCAAGTCCAACTCCCTCACTGTCAGGGCTTCACAGTGTCTCTTTCTCCTCCATATTCACATTTATAGGTCCTTGTTTGGTCTGGGCTTGCCTCTGGCCCTGCGCCACAGCTCCCTGGATTTTATTAGGAGAATTCTCCTTCTTTGGGAGGGAATTTTTAGCAGAAGGGGGATTGGCACCCACACCTGAGCACTGGCTGAAGAGGTGACTAAGAATACTGCTTCAGGAAAAGTCAGGCAGTGTTTCTGTGGAGGAAGCTGGTGGGAGGCAGGGGGAAAGAGGAGGAAGGGATTTGGGGTAGCCACGTACTCTGGTGTGCAGGGTGGTCCAAATTTAGCTGTTCCCTGAGAGGAAGGGCCCTGGTCAGGTAGCTGGGTTCATTAACATCTGCGGTGCAAGTCCTCTCCTTAGATATCTGAGTGCTGCAGCCTGGTTCCCCTGACTCCTGCGTACTTACGGGAGCGTTTCATTCCATGTTTGATTTTATAACCAGGGCAAAAGGTCAACCCTCTGCTCTGAGCCAGGGGGCTGAGGCTGCGAACACCGTACTAGAGAAATGGAGCTGCTCCCACTGCTGGGGATGGAGCTCTGACCTGAATAGATACAGAAGAGTGTCACCCCAAGAGCTGCCGTGTTTAGCTCTGTGTGGTGCTCGCTGGGAGAAGAGAGCACAAGCACCCAATGAGCTATGGAGCAGGGTTTCAAGAGATACCAATTTGTATGGCAGCTTGGAGCTTTTTACATTTGGTTTCTCGCCTGGAGGAGGGAGTGACAAGCCCTCCGTGGCACAACAGTACCCAGCACTGCCAAGAAGTGGCTCTTATCTGGCTCTGCCTTCCCCATGCTCTCTGTGCAGTGCACTTTCTAAATGCTTCTTTTAACCGCTGTCACTGCAAGTGATGATTCTGCCTGAGCACAAGTATATTTGAATAGATAAGTATCTTGGAGAGCTGCTAACGGGGCTGCTGTCTGTGCCCGAGTTTAAAGAGCAAAACAAAAAGCTAGGAGAGGAGGGAAGGGACTGGCAAGGAGATACCAGCACAGAGTGAAGAACCTGTAAAGGGATGCATGTCAGTCAGCAGGGCTGGCTCCTGCCCTCAGCCCCGGAAAGCTCTGCCTTGTCACCGTTCTTCCTGGCACTGGAGAGCAGCCAGGGGTTTTTCTCAGGAGCTGTCGGCTCTCTGATAAGCTGAGATGTGTTATTGGGAACAGATCTGAGCCGCAAGCGAGATCAGCATGACATTGCAGTATGGTGAGGAATGGCTGCCCCTCTTCTGCTGGAGCCCCGCTGTGGTTCAGGGTGCTTAGGAGGCACTGGAGGTCGAGTGGTGCTCAGCAGGGAGAGGTTTCGCTCGGATGGCGCACATATCGCTGCAGAGCCCCGCAAGCTCCCAAACAAGCTGCTGCCTGCTCCTCTCTGTATACGTGTGCCTGCCCTGATGGTAGATGCTCCTCATGCATCCACTGAAGCTGTGCTGTCTGATTGCACATCAGGACTCAGCCACGCAAACGAGAACAAGACACCTGGCACTGGAACACTTGAGGAGTCCGTGTGAGAAGGCTCCAGTGACATCCTGTGTGAACAAGACCTTACTCAGCAACTTGTGCAACGTAAATCCCGAAGTAATGAATAAAAGTAAATCAGCCTTCCTAGTCCTGGTTTGCAGAGGCGCAGAAGATTACAAGATGAGATGTTGACAGAGCTAAGAATAGAAATCAGGTCGTTTGCACTTGTCAAAGCAAAGAATTCACTGCGCTTTTGAGGGTCTTTGGATGCAGCTTCCATGAACTTCAAGGAAAGGAGCTACTCAGGACTCTGTTCTTCCTTTCCTGTAGCTCCTTGTGTCCTGTCCAGCCTAGACTTGAACTCTCCAAGAGATGAAGCTGTTGCCTTTCTCTGGGATGACTGAACTGGAGCCTGGAGCATTTTACACTTGGGGAGTTTTTTCCCAAGGTTCAGATACATTTATGTCTCCAGCTTTCTGATATTAGCAATGTCTGAGCTGCTTAACTTTATTCAGAAGTCTCTGTACCCTGAGATACCCTACACTTTCCTGTATCTGTCACTTAGTTGTGGGCTGTCCTTCAAGAAAACCCCTGTAGTACCGCTGACTGCCGTCAGTTCACTGTGATCCTTCCACTGTCTGCTAGCTGTCAGCTATACTGAGGATCTTTATGTTTGTCTAATGATGATTTATTGCAGTAACTGATTTCTTTCTGGTTCAGTTGAGAGTTCTATGTTAACTTCCTTCTGCTTTCTGGGTTCTCTCTTGCTCCTGACGCGCCACAGTTTGAATAGTGGTGCCAACCAAGACAGAACTTGCCCCGTGTCCCTCAGAGGCAGTTGCTGACATGTGTTACGTGTTTACAGTATGATTCTAGAGTTGGTCTAGAAGAAACTGTTACTGCCTGCAGAACTGACAGGCAATAGTAGCATGTAATCTGCAACTCTCCTCTGCCTTCATTTTCTTCATCCTCTTATGTTTTCCTCTTCTCTCTCCAGCACTGATGTTGAGGACCCTAAAGATAAAAAATAGTTTGACCACCAACATTTAAGAGGTGTGGTGACTGCAAGTATAAAGGGTATATATACCAGTGATATGTATTAATGGCTAAAAGGGGCATATAGAAAGGTATGTGTTCATGGCAGAGTTACCTAGGGATCTTACTTTTTTCTAGGCAGACACCGCTGCCTGTCACCTGAAGTTGAGTCTGCTTGCAGCCCAGCCAGCGGATGAGGGCTACAGGCTAGATCAGAGATAGGCCCGTCCTCAGGGCAATGACATCCACTCTTTTTTGCCTTTTTTTTTTTGAGTTTGGGTACATTTTGCAGCAGTTGGCTTTTCCCAGCCAAGCCTGACGCAAGGAGTCAGAATGAACTCTGCAGCACAGGAGTAATGCGCAGAAATTAGGAAGTGGATAATATATGGTGAGTTCCAGGAAAGTCTTCCTGACAGAGAGCATAACCAGGCTGTGGCATCAGTTCCTTGAGGAAGTGGTGAAAGACCTATCACTCGGCGCGTTTAAAATGGGATTGGACAGAACACAAGTACATTTACAACAGGGAGCAGTCCTGCCTTGGGCCCCAGGGATGCGCGAGATAACCTAATAGGTCTTTTCCATTTCTAGATTCTCTGATTGATTGTGTCTTGTCAATGCTGGGAAGCTTCCTCCTGCTCCACTGCCTGTCATGCTGCTGTCTGCTTGAAGATGTTTTTCACAGCATGTAGAAATTCAACATTCTCCCGGAATTAAGCAGCAGTGCTCTGTAGGCTTTGGCCTGTGGGTGTCCAGAGAGCGCCGTGGCTAGGGAGGGCTGGCAGCTCCTTTTGTTAGTATGTGGAAAGATTTCTGCAAACAAGCTTTCTCTGTCTAGCTGAAGCCTCATTTCCAGCACTAATGCAACAATAGGGAGGGCTCTGTACATCATTTTTATTATATGGCAGAACCCAGGGAAGTTCATTTTTCCCCATGACATATAGACTTACACTACAGTCTCAATTTATCCTTCTAAATAATGTAGGTGGCAGTGGTTGATTCACATTAGTTTTTCTTCTGTTCTGATGATACGAAAAACTGAGTTTGACCTCTGCAGCTTGAACCAGCAAGAAGGGAGAAGGCAATTTCACCAGCTATTCTCAATGCTGCTCTCAGTGGTCATTTTGAACCGTGGCAGCCAGAAATGAGTTCAGATCCTTACAAGCAAAGGGGTTAATGCTTTCTTTTAGTTCAGTATATGGTTTGTGAGCAGAGTTCCCTTCTTACAGGCAATCCTAGCCAGCAGAATCTGAGCACTTGGAGGCACTTGAAAATTTATTCCCACGTTGCCTGGGGGAAGCAGGCTGAGCACCAGCCGCTTCAGTGTCTGGCCAACGGCCGTTTGCTCCTGCAGTGCCAGCTTGCTGTCACATGCATCCTGCTTCTTTCTTTCTGTGTCGCTCCATCTTTTAGTCTGCGTATGGGACCCGGTTAGGAGGGCTTATATGCGACCAGTCATCTGTGCTAGGCAAGAAGCTGGATGAAAGAGCAGCCTCCCAGGCCAAGCAGTGCTGGACACCAGTGGACTAGGCTGAGCAGATGAGAGCAAACCCCCTCAGACCAGGGCTCGCTTCCACATCCTGGGTACTCTACAGGTTCCCCATGTAAATTGCTACTCCGTGTGCTGTCACAATTATTGCAATTATTTAGATGTGCCCCTCATGCATCTGGCACTTTGGGAATGGCATCTGATCATGTCCTGAGGAACCTGCAGTCTGGGCTGAGCAACTATTCCTGACCCAAAGCTGGAGGAGCAGGCACTCCAGGACAAAGGGAGGTGGCTTTCACGCGAGCACTGTGTGGCAAAATGGGTGCTTTTCGTTGGTGTTCATGTTTGATGTCTTAGACTGAGTTTCTAATCTTTTTGTGTCGTGTATAATGAAATCTGCAAGGACAAGGAGATCACTGATGTGGAGAAAGATGACGAAGGGCAAAGTGTTTTCTCAAAAGGGGATGTCGGAAGGAGGGGTGGTGCGGTGGGAGGGATGGGACTCTGCCGGTTTCTGCAGGAAGGCTGCTATTTGTCGAGCGTTGGCTAGGTTTTGTGCGCATCAGATGAGAAACAAACAGCTACAGCTAGTGTGCTTTGTGCTTGGCTGTTTTGATTAAAGGCTTATTAAAGGTCATTTTATTAGACAGGAGTCCCATACGAAGCTGTAATTAATATGTGTGTATGTGTATGGTTTTTTTCCTTTATTGAAGCAATGAATGTAAGTGGTTGGGGCGGTTGGAAATACATCAGTAACTGGTTCCCTGTACATTAAAAAAATAACAATAATCAATTTCACAAGCTTCTAACAGCAGACTGGGTAACTTTTGGCTGCATGCTGGTACCCTGTGGGTCCAGGGAACGACATCACAATATATTTATCCAGGAAGATACTTTAAAAGCGTGGGGCATGGCCTTCCTTTTCTGAGGCTGGCTGTTCAATTAATAGATTTGCCATAACCTGAATTGTCTATATCATCTTGTTTGTGTACAGGAGCTCTGCAAATAGAGAACAGCGAGGAGTCAGACCAAGGCAAATACGAATGTGTTGCAACCAACAGCGCAGGAACCCGCTACTCTGCCCCAGCAAACCTTTACGTTCGAGGTAAGAGCAGCTTCCACCCCAGGGGGTCACTCTCCTCCTGCCCAAAAGGCTCCATGGCTTTCAGTGAAGGAGTGTGTTCCCTGTCTTCGTGCCCTGATCACACTTTGTGGTTTGTGTGATGTGGCCTTTTGCTCAACAGACAGCAAGATCTTTGATCTATGTTGGGTTTGACTTGCATTTCTGGCAATCTGTGTGGGCTGTTTATATGGTGTTATGTAAAATGCTGAAATCTGGGCAGAACTGGAATTCCTTTCTCCCTTGAACTCCTTGACTTTGTGTCATAGTTATTTTAATTGGGTGCTTAATCCTCTTAGTATAAACTAACCTTTGGTGGAGTAGTAAAAAATTGGTCATACTCCGAAGAGTGAGAGGTGCTCAGCTATAGGTGAGCTGATACTTAGGCCTCTGCTTTGGAATGTGTGTGTTTAAAAACTGAACAGCTTTTTGAAGTTGTCCTAGTCCATCTTACATGCATCAGTGATTGAGCCTCTGGGTGTTAATGGCTCACACTGGGAAACCTGCTGGAAATTAGCCACAATTCATGTAAAGTGATTTTTCTAATGGTTATGCTATGTTGCGGATTTAAAACTGTTTTCAACATACCAGAAAAACTAGGTTTCACATCAGGACAGCCTCCTGCCAGTTTTCTGTCTCTACATTAAAAGTGCTTGAGTTATCTTGGAGAGAAACAAGGGCTAAATTCCCTGTACACTTTCTGTTAATTTCAGCAAGACAAAAATGTGCTGCTTCCTATGAAACTCTGTATAACCAGAGCCACTGGTCAGGAACCCCTGGGAAATGTAGTTATGGATTTTCCCAAGAAGAGAAAGAAGATTCATGTGCTGGTACAACCCATTGTTTGTTAGGAAGTTAGAACCAGATTTTATTTCCACGTAGTAAATCAACTGTCTAATAATAAAATCTCATCTTCATTTCTTCCTTCCTTTATTTTGAAGAAAGAAAATACAATCTTAAAGCTGTACATGCGTTGGTTAGTATGGAAAGAGGACATGAGAATGATGAAGTCTTCACATTCTGTGTTTTTGCTCCTACGGGTGGCTTCTGGCATTGTTTTCTTTGCTTATTCTAGGGGTGGCTGCTTTTTTATTTTGCAGTGTAATTTGGACTATAAGAGTCTTTGGAAGACTGAAGTATCCAATTAAGCATATTCAGAAGATGAAGCTCTGTCTATGCAGTGGAATCACTCATTTCACTCTCACAGTGTAATTATGGATGATTTTAAACTCCCTGTATTCTTGCAACTTCATGTTTCAGGCAAGCTGTACTAAATCTTATCCCAGATTGTCACTTTGCACTCTGAGGGAAAGGATCCTAGTTACCAGGCTGGCTGTTGTTGCGTAGGTTTGTGTGGATACCCTGCTGTTTTGCTGCAGTATTTGGGATGCTTTTGCTTCCTGTGACATGCTTGGACCTTTAATGTTCTGTTTTCTATAGAGATGTGGCTGAAAAAAGGCACGGGAGCTTCAAGAGGTAGAAAAACCTCCTCTTAACAACTTTCCAATTTCTTACTAATGGATACTCTTTATTTAGCAAGTGAATCCTGTAGGACTGAGGAGCATACTGAATTTTATACTTGGCTTGATGGTCAGCAAGGTTCGTCTGTCCTTTTTGGGCTGGGCATGGGGCCTGGATGGTCTGCACTTGTGAGAGGGTCCTGCCATTCACCGAAGAAAGCATGCTCTTAGGTATGCGCTTTGCTGTTAACCATTATTTTCTTACACATAAATTTTTGGAACAAGCCTTTTTATTGCACATAATCTTTACAACATCAGTCTCCAACCTGTGTGATCTTGATAAAGCCCTCCTGTATATTTAAGACAGGTTAGTCCGTAAATTATTATCAGATTAAATTCAGTGTGTGTGCTAGGTCCTAGATGGTATTTTTGCTTACAGTTTCTGATAGCAAATGTTCTACAAAAAAAAAATCGTATTGTTACTGTATTAGTTAATTGCTTGAGAAAGTTAGTCAAAGCAAGAACAGTATTTCTCCAACAAGCAAGGAAAAACTGAAAATATCTTACTTTCTCATCAGGTCTGGGATGTATAATAAAAGAAGCCCTGCTTTTTCTTCTTGTGATAGTCCTACAGTGTTGTCATTAGACGGATCAGTGACTTCCAGTAGGGTCTTCAGAAATTGCCTGCATCTTTACTAGAGAAGACATTAATTAATGCTAAATTACAGTGGAAATTAAGTGTGTCGGCTGCATTGCCACTGCATGGTGGTTTCATAATGACTGACCTCATTGTGATGAATACCCAAGAAGCTGGCCACCTTCTCAGAAAGCGTAGCTAAGGACTGAGCAGCGGTACTAATTTCCACCCTGTGTAGTTCTCAGGACTGCTTGTGCCTGCTCTCCTTTACAGCCTATTGTTTTTTTAATACTTCAAATGTTTGTTTGTCTCCTGATTCTAGAGGTTTGTGTTTTTGATCATGTCCTCCCCTTCCTAGCCTCCCAGGTAATCCTTTGTGAGTGTGCTGTGTTAGAAAGCACAGGCTCATTAGCATTTTATCATACTCTTCATGCTAACAAAGGAAGATACTGGGTGCTAAGAAGGAGCATCCAGGCACTGCTCAGGGCTTCCTATATCAATGAAAGAACAGGAGGAGGAAGGAGCAGGCTATGCCAATGTCTTGTCTCTCTGAATCCTTCAGAGGCAGCACTTCTGCACAGATGGACTTCATTAAAAGTTAAAACGTTTCCACACCAGGGATTTGTAAAGGAAAATGGATGCATTTTCCTTGAAGCTATTATTTTCATCTCACTAAGTGTGCTGGAAAGCAACCCTCATAAGCTTTCTGCTTCTGGACTGACAGGTCTATCTGTCTGCTGCTGAAGAGCCGGGATGGGGTTGGGGCCCAGCGCTGGGAGCTGACTGTCTCCCACTGCTGCTCTTCAGCCCTCCATGCAAGGAGGGTTGCAGAAAACATCCAGACCATCAGAGGAGCAACAAGAGATTGAAAGCAAGAGCAGGGAGCATGCCAGGGCAAGGTGGCTATCTGAGGCACAGCAGGGACTTCAGAGGGGGCACACTGGCATATTCCTATCCTGCCGTTTCATCACAAGCGTGCTTGCCAGTGCTGGTCTGGATGAAGGAGCACTCATCCGTTTGTGGTCTGTGGTTACATGTGCCACAGTACATCGTAACAGTGATTAGATTTGGGACTTGATGGTGCTGCAGGGAGAAGTGAAGAGAACAGAAACTTATGGAAGATGTGATTCCTCTAATCCAGAGAGCTTACCATCTAATTTAACAGCAAAATTCCAAGAAGTTGAATCAAGACATACAAGCAATTGATTTAAGAGTAGCAGGCAGATTGGACCTAGTGTGGAGAAAAGAAAAGGTGGTGTCATTTCGTTGTGCTCATTGGGAATATAGTATAATTGCACTGATTCACCTGCGCTATTGCTTTTTTATGAACACATTTCACTCTTCATTTGTCTACAGCTTCAGGGACATCTGCACAAAGAGGAGGATTTTCAACTGAAAGTCTTGTCCTATGAAATGCCTCTGAAGGTGGTGGTCTCTGTGGTGCTCCCTTCAGTAGAGGCACTGTTTTTTAACTCTTTCCCTGTATGAAAGGTTTTCTCTGCTCTTCTGCTCTACACATGCCATTATTTTTTTTCCTACTTAAGTGAAGCAGAAGAGCAGAAAGACTGTGTATAAGAATGTCCTTATTAATACACTGTGGAGTTCACTAGGTGTGTTCCCCAGTGCTGCTTACAGCAGTGAGCAATGCAGATGCTATTAGAGTAGTACTTATTGGAGCACTGACTGCATACTTCCCATCAAATGAGAAATCTGCTGCCCAGTTTTCACTTAAGTGCTGTTTTTCAGGCCTTCAAGGCATAGTCCAGTGGGGCAAGTGCAGCGAGTTCCCTGTGCCAAAATGCTACGCGTGCTTGTAGAGAAGCAGCTGCACAGCTGCTTTTAAAAAAAGACCATTTGAAACTGAATTGTCTCCTCTGTCCCCAAGATGCAAACTAGTAAATCACACTGCAGTAAATAGCAATGGTATGACTGCAAAAATCTGTGCTTTCTTGATCTACTTTTTAAAGGCCAGGCTAGTATTTCATTTGACAGCAGGGAAGCTTGCTTGGAGTCTGGAGTTCTATTTGCGAAGTTTCACTAAGAAGCCATCACCCAAAATTAAATTAGGATTGTGGCTCTGTCCCTAGCAGCGATTCTCTGGCCTCTGCAGGTTTTTACACTTGGGGACTTGGCAGTAGCTTAGGCTCAGACACGGAGGGAGCTCACCGAAATGGTTACTTGCAGCTACATGATGCTTACTGCAATGGGGACCTTGTGTAAATAATAATAATTCTGAATGACTGACATGGACCTGGAGCAACAAGACTTGAAGCCTTCAAAGAGGATATTTTCTGCTTATGTAATATTAAAACAGCTAAAATAGCAACAGCAGTCAAAGCTCGAGGGTATTGCCAGGGGAAGAGTAAAAGCTGAAGACAGTGGTCAAACAGTCAGCAACCAAAACGGGGGATGTCTGAAAAATGGCTAAATACCAGGGAATGCGTTTGTTTACAACCCAGCTATATGCACACTTCTGGCAGTGTGCTCCATTAAAGCTGCCTCGCCTCAGGGCTGATGGGGGTGACGTTACTTGACCAGGGAGGGGCACGGGCGGTGCTTGAAGGCCTGGCAGCGATCGCAGACAAGCAGAGCCTGGAGGGACTTGCGAGGGAGATGCCTGGATGACAGGAAACATGAACGGGCAGTTGAATCAGACCGGGCGCCACAGACTGCTGCTTTGGGCAGATGTCTGCCCTGGACCATCAGAAGAAGCAAAACCAGGCTGTGGTGGAGGCCACAGAGTAACTAGCCCTCAGCAGCTGGTACATGGCTGACGAGGGCTACAGGTCTGAAGGGCCATGATCTCCCCCTGTGCACTCTGTGTGGTCCTGACCTCGAGAGAAAGCTGCAGTGCAGCAATGCAACACAAAGCAATGACCCTTAGATGAAGAAAGTGCACTCCTTTTTATGGTATTTTGGTATTTTTAACTTCATTTTCTCTGCCCCGGGTGCTGCTCGATGCTGAAGCTACTGCAGTAGCCGAAGTCAGAGCAGCTGGGCTTTGGGCAGATGCACCTTGGCTAGTTGTAGGCAGAGTCGGGGTGAACGCAGCCAGCGGCACGGCCAGAGCTGCGCAGCACTCGGCACCAGCAGACATCTGCTGCTCAGTCAGCACTGTGGCTCGTGTCCCTGCAACTGTGGCTTCAGAGCCAGAGAGGCATGTAGAGGCTTCTGCCAAATTTTCTGTTCCCCGTACACCGCTATAAATATTTTTGTCGTGTTTTCTCCTGGGGTGAAGTGTGTTCACCATCAGTGTTTCTACAAGCATTTTAATATGCTGTAATGATTACAATGATCATGGTTTAATAAATAATAGTGCTTTGTCCTTCTGCTAGCATATTTCATGTAAATGTTTCAGTGTGCTTTATAGAACTCAACTAAATAAGCTTAACAGTTTTATTCCTTGCAAAGTCCTTTGATGGTTAAAAGTGCAGTGCGAGGCTCAAGTCTGATTATTTGTAAAATGACCTTTATGGAAAATAGAAGGAGAGCGACTGGTGGCTCAGCACATGATAATGCAACACAGAAATGGACTTGGAAACCTATTTTCGCCTCTTCCCCACATGACCTGCACAGACGTCTGTGGAAGAATTAGGCCTGCGTATCTGTCCTGACTAAATGTCCCTTCCTTCCCCTTCCGTATCCACTTGCACAAAGGGTTAGGAAATCCAGCTCTGGTGCTCTGAGATTTTCTGCTCTTAATTGAATTCATGCATGCATGTGTTTGCCCTGTGAATGGGAAAGGATGGCTGGGCGCCCTGAGCATCCTGTCTGTCTCTCTAGGATGGAATATACTCATCACTGTGGCATGAGAACATTGTTCATCGCATATAATGGGAGGTTGTCTTATTCTCATGTAATCTGGCGTAAAAAAGACAATCTGTCCTTTTGTTCCTCTATACCTCTAAAACCTGTAAAGGATAAAATTTGATTTATGTGGAGTCCTTCAGACACAAGATGTGCTTTTGGAGATAAGCAGGAACAGGTTCATCCTCCCTCTGGGTTTTTGTTAACCTCTGTGTCTTTTGGATTCCAAAGTGTCTGAGTTTGCCTTTGTATTAGTGCCTTGGGTAGCACCAGAGGGTTTTCAGCACAGGACAGATGCTGGCAGTTCCCAGCAGAAATGCAGAGCCAATTGGGATAATGAACTTTCTTATTGCTTTCAGGGAAGTATTAGCTCCCCACTCTGAAAAGCTTTAGAAACGTGTTCCTTTGTTTGAGCTTGTGATCTAAACTCTCAAACCTGTGCATTCGTGTCCTGGCCACAGCCCCCTGCCTTGTTTCAGGGAGCTAATGCCCAAGAATACACAAAAGCAGAGCCTCCCATAAGGCCAAATTCATTCTTTCAGCAACAGCCTGCTGTGGTTAGAGTATTGCTGCTGCTGCATAAGACGAGCAGGCCTGTGGCAGGGTAAAAGCCAAATTCAATCGGCATGGGAATGTCTGCCTACAGAGCACTGGAGCCATCTGACAGTCAGAACTGGCAGACGCGTCTCTGATACAGCCTTGCTCTTTGCTTCTTTGCTATTTCAACTTGGATCTCAAAAGGAGCCCTGTTTTTACCTTCTGGAGTTTGCTATCCTCTGGTGGCATTTCCACTGTGTCTTGACTTGCTTTGTCTTGCACATAGACTGGCATGTTCAAGTTAGCTGCCAGGCACCTCGAGTTCGTGGGAACACAGTAGTGTGTCTGGTGAGCTGTGGTATTCTGCTCAGGGGAGACTCTGCGTAACCCCAGCCTGAAGTCCTCTGTCACTACCAGGGGGGACGACAGATGTTATTCACTGTCACTGCTCAGACTCATTTGTTATGTAAAAAAGCAGAAAAACTGTTGGTAAAACATGCTTCTTAGCTTAGGAGTGACATGGATAGAGAACTGGAGATAAGGGAGCATGTGAATGGGATCTGTAAGTTGATGAAACTTTCAATTTACCATTTATCAGGTTTATCTCAGATAAAGCAGCAGCTGTTTAAGCATTAACTAAAAGGAAAGCAGAGAGAACTTTCTGCCCAGGTGTTCCCTCTTGCCTTACAGCTGTTCCAAAATAGCCTGATACTGGTTTTTATTCCCCAGAAGCCAGTAATACAGTAAGAGATTAAGAGATAATCCAGCAATTAGTGACAAATACCAGGCCCCAAACTTCTTCCTGTTTGACAGACCAGAAAGTAATCTGTTTGAATTAGCGTGTTTCACGTGTGTCTCCTCACCTTTCCAACTCTAATCTGAAGTGTCAACACGTGGGAAAAGCCACTGCTGGAGCCTACTCCTGTCCACGCGCACTGATGCAGCGTGATCCCAGCCAGGCTCCCCAGAGCAAGGCTGCTGGCCGTCCCCCAGCGGCAGCAGCACCCCTCACCTTCCCCCAGGCAGGCCACGTGCTACCACGGCGAGTCCCCTTGGTATGGCTGGGGTCCGCCAGCGCTTCCCAAGGGCAGGGGAGGCTCAGCAGCATCTGCACATCTTCAGCAGGGACGGGTGTTCCCATAGCTGTTGCAGCGTCATCCCCCGGTCTCACAGCCTTCGCCAGCCTCTTGCCGTTCAGCCGCCCGGTCCCAACGAGTGCGGCAGGTTGGTCCGCGCTTGCAGCACTTGGAGTTTGTGTGGCCGTGTTGCGATGTTAGTGACGCTTTCCAGAAATGCAGCCGTTCACAGGTACGCCTGGTTTGCCAGAAGCACTGTCCTTCCTGGGCAAGGACAGGAAACAAATCCTCCCTGTTGGGAAGAGCTGAGCAGAAGGCAGAAGCCCCTCGCTGCCTGCCGAGGCCATGCAGATGTGATACGCTCCATTAGGTTAGGAAATAAAGTGATGGCTTGGGAGCAGCAATATAGAGGTTTCCTCCCATCACAGGGTCTCACAGGATTAAATGAGCCTGATGGCAATGTTTTGTGGACCAAGAGGTAAATCTCCTGTCTGAAGCAGGCCAGAGGAAACCTGGCCCTTAAGCTAGGCCTGTTTCTTTTGAAGATGTCTGGGTGGGGGTCCTCGCTGGATGTGGCCCTCACTTATGGGCCAGTTAAGCTCTTAGTCGGCTGGTTCTGGTCCCCTGGTATCAGCTCAATTGAAGAAATGTAAACAACTGTTTTGTTGTTCTCCTGCAAGCTCCATTACACTTCGTAGGCCACTGTTGTAGCTTTTACTGGCAGTTTGTTGCCTGGTCTGTACGATGTCAGTGTTGGTTAAAATCCTGTCCTCTAATCACTAGAAATGGCTGACTGTACTGTTGCACTGTATAACGCCACATGCTGTCCTCTAATTTGCAGTGTTTCTGCTGGAAAGCAAATTCCTCCCCCCACTTTCTCCTTCCCCCATCAAAAATGTGACTCATAAGCAGTCTTTAACTATCAAATCCACTTCTGTATTCTCTCAGCGAGGGTTCGATTACAGCTGATATGCCACTGATCTGTAGCTGGAGTGAGGTCACTCCTGCTAGAGAAATAAGATCTCCTTTGTCTATAAGGAAAATGCAACTAACCTTCTACTGTCTCTCCCGCAGGAACAAAAACTGGGACCTGCTCAATTCTCTCTGGGTGTTTTTGTCCTGATTTCTTACCCATCTCTCACTCACAGCACAGTGCACCAGTGAGGCTCTCCCGAAACTGAGCCCAGCTGAGACTGCGCATGTCTGTCACTTGCCTAATACCTCTCTCTGCTGCGTTTAGCTCTTTGTTTGGAGAGGGGGAGCAGCTCTTCATGGTAGAAGATTTTCCATTCACCACTTGGAACATTTCTTTCATACCTGATACAATTCGGATCTACGTGTATGCTCTTCCCAGTGTGTGGTCAATGGGTTTAAAGTGCCTTTGCCATCATCTTTATAGCTCGAGTGGGTGCGTGAGAGCACGTCAGTCCGTGTGACAGCTGAGTCCCTTGCTCCTTGCGTGTCTGTTTTGCACATGTAAACGTGTCTGTGCTTCCAGCATCTGGCCCAGCGCAGGGCCAGTCCTGAAGCACCCTCCGTATGAGTGTGTGTGGGACAGGGGGTCCCCTCCGCCCTGCCTCGACGAGCGGGGAGCAGGTCAGGGGGGCAGAGGGGCCGGCCCTGCACCAGGCCAGAACGATGTGAGTGTAACGCGCTCTTGTCCACGGCATGGAGTGGTGTGTGTGCGTGATGGGAAGTCACGGCTGACCTCTGTAGTCTTGTCTTGTCGTTTCAGTGGTGTGCGGACAGATGAAGCTTGGCCTGTTTTTACTCTCTGTGTTTTTCCTTGTCTTTTTTTATTCCCTCCTCATCTTCATCGCACTCTGCCATCAAACAAAACAAACTTTCATCTCTCAGATCAGCGAGAAGGTTGGTCCTTTTCACTTCTTATCCATCTACAGTACGCCACGTCAGATGGGACTTTTCCAGTAGGGAGAGGAGAGCCATCCCCAAAAGGGGAGGGGGCCCTGCAGTCTCTGGCTCCCTTCCAGGCACGGCCTCCGTGTGCCTGATGAAATCCGCTTACTGTTTGCTGTGACTCTGCTGATGGCATTGATACTTCGCTTGCATGCCTTTATTGCTCGAGATTTAAAGTGCACAGAATGCATTTTGCATGCAAATACCAACCAGGGTGGTTTTGTTCGAAAGTAGGGTGGGAAGCAGTGCATGCTACTGTATGTGGGGTCCTTCTCTAACCCGTTACCTGTGCTGGGTGCCAGTCTAATACCTTTAAACTGCTGCTGCTTTCTGGCCAGAGATCAAGAGCAGCCTTTGGAAGCAGAGATCAGAATGATCTCCAGTCCCCTCGCGAGCTGCTAGGGAGAGCGGGTTCCTCAATTTCTCCTGTAGCTTTAAAAGTTTTAACTTTCTCTAGAGGCAAAAAGCTTACTTTTGATCTCAGGGGCAGCTGGCTGAGATGCAAGGCCCTCGTGCCGAGGCAGCTTCCTTGCTCCTCGGCAGTTCCCTCTCCAGGGGCGGCCAGTTCTCCATGCTCGGACAGGGGCCCTTTGCATGAGCAGATCTGCCTCTCCTTTCTTCCCTGGGGCTGGGTCCTCCTCCTGCTGGTAGGAGAGCAGGGAGCTCTGGCAGTTGCCCCAGCTGTGCCTAGGACGGTTCAGGGAGGCCCGTGGCGACGTGCGCAGGAGCTCGGAGCCACTCAGCAAAACCTGACTCGTGCTTTGCCCTGCTCTGTCCCGCTGCCCTCAGAGAGCCAGGGGTGAATAAAGGACAATAGTGAAAGGTGACTCCAGCTTTTAAATTAAATCTAGCTCCAGACCTAGCTTGAGGCGCTCATGATTTCATGCTGAGGAAAGCTGGTGTTTTTGGCAGAGGTCCCAAGCCAGTTTCCAGAGATGACTCCTTCACCAAACAGGTACCGTGCGGCTCCGTCCCACCACACGCGCTGGAGGAGGGAGATGCTGGCAGCAGCTCTCCAGCCCAGCGCTGCTCCCGGGTGGCGTAGGGCAGAGACCCTCGCTCCTCTCGGACATGCCATCAGGCAGACGCAGGAGTTGATCTTACAATCATCACTCGAACAAGTTTTAACAAGTTGTCATAGCGGTTGTTCCAGTACACTGACTTCGCTCCCATTTCTCTCCCTGGAACGTGCTCTCATTTAGATTGTACTGAGGCACGGGGCCCTTGTTGTTTACCCTCTAAAAATAGATTTTGTAGAGGATAAAATTACCTGAGCCCAAGACAATGATGAGGAATGAGAACAAGGAAGAAAAGAGAAGAAATTAAAGCTAAGGCCCAAAGCCTCCCAGATTTCAGTGAATTTGGAGCACTGCTGTGATGGCTCAGGCACCTCTGGAGAATAAACCTTTGACAGGGCACTTAAACGTTTTAGCCGCATGGTTTAGCTGAGGGGGGGCAGCCGAGAATGGATATAAGCCAGCAGGAGCAGAGAATTTCTCATTCTTTGTGTCGACCACTCCTTCCCACCCCACCAAAAATACCCACATACACAAATATTTAATGTGAAGCCAGAAATTAGTTTCTAAATATTCCATTGGGATTTGCCGTGCTTATAATTTGTTTGGCACTGATAATTACACCTTACATTTTTCCAGCTTTACTTAAAACTGTGTACTGCTCACCCATGCATTTAATTACTGCTCTGCGACTGCTACAAGGTTATTTATTAACGAGTTATTTTATCTTGATACAGTGGATCTTTTCTCTTATTTCCCTCCTTAATGTTGTGTTATTTTCATCAGAGAAATTTCAGAGAGTGAATGCAAATTGCATAGCTCCCCAATCTTGCTCTCCCTTACTTTGCTATTAGTATGTCAGTATGCTGAATGCTGATGTGTCTCCAGTGCTGCACCACTGTAATGATATATCCTCTTTTATATGTGGTTGTCAGCGCAAATAATTAGACCTAAAAGTTATAGCTGAAATATAATCCAAAAATGGCAAGGCCCTGTTTTGGAAATTGTCTATAAAATGTCAGCACTCAAGGATGCATTGGGAGCATAAATAGTACAGCATTGTTTGAGCACAAGATTAGACTGTAAATGCATTTTTTCTGGTTCCAATTTTTCCTCTCCTGCTGTTGATTCTGTCAATAGATTGTGAGACTCCAGCAACTGGCTTTCCATTTGAAGTCCTTCCTTAAAATGATAGCACTAGGGAGAGATGAAATGTGTCTACAGCCGAGTAAACCATGCAGACCGATGATCATGTTTGAGGATATCTCCTAAATTCACTCCTTCCTGACTCTGAGGAGGTGGTTCCTGAGGAAGAGAGGAGTTTTAGGCAGGGCAGCAGTGTGGCGAGGGTGCGAGCATACCCTGTGCATCAGGATCCTCCAGCCTGCCTGACTGGAGTAAAGAAATTGGGCAGTGTCACCTTCTCAAAGATGTGCCCCCATGTCACTGTCTACTACTCATCCCAGTTGGGAGGTTAGAGCAAAGCCCTCCCTCCAAACTTGCCTTTGCTGTGCTGGGGGCCAGGGAGGAGCAGCACTGCCCAGGCGGTGCTGGTCCCCCTCTAGAGCGGACGGCACTTCAGACTGCTGCTCCTGCGTGCAGAGGAAGAGCAAAGGGGAGAGGGTGTCAGGACAGCGGTGCAGGACCGGAGCAGCTGGGATTGCCCCAGGGAGGAGGGGACAAGCGTGCAGAGCACGGGCACAGCTCTCCATCGCCATGGGGCAGCACCCAGCGAGCCTGCCATTCGGTGTCAGGAGGGGGAGGATGGAGCCCAGAGTCAGGTGCCAGCTGGGCGCGGTGGGGAGGAAACCCAGAAGCAAGAGCAGGCAAAAACAGAGATCCCTGCATCTGTGCAAGCTAGAGGGAAGGGTGTTAGCACTGTCGTTTGCTCAGCTGCGCTGTGGCCAAGGCAGCCGGCAGGGAAAGCAGTTTGGTTTCCCCTTCCCTAGCAGCACCACGCGGTTTTGGAAGCATGAGCAGTCCTCCTGGCACTGTTGTGTTCCCAGCGGAGCCTTGCTGTAACGCCAGCAGTGTTGCAGCATGCGAGAGAGGGGCTAACAGCACCAGCCTGTGAGCCCTGAGCACTTGTGCCCAGAGCTCATAGCCTACAACTCTTGCAGACGGCGGGGGGGGGGTGTCCCTGGTTCTCCAAGGGGGTAACGTCACCGTCAGAGGGAACCCGAGACGTTAGGAAACAGCCGCTCCTGTGGTGAAAGGAGCCGGGCGATCGATTTGTGCTCTTTGCTCTCAAGGCAAGGAATGTGCATGTTAATGCATGCTGAATTATTAACGTTTCTTAATCTCACCCTTTATGGCTGTCATGTTGCCTGCTCCCCTCCCTCCTCCCCACGGTCCCCCCAGTGAGTGGGGAACCAGTCTCCACACTGTCCTTCCTCGCTGTCCTGCGGGATTCAGGGCAGGGGCTCAGGTTGCGCTGCACTGCTCACTGCTCCAGGGTTTCACTTCACTTCCCAGGGAATGCTCTCTGCGGGGAGGTGTGCTGGATAGTGGAGCAGCACAGAGCCCTTATGTTGCCTTTTCTTGGGATGAATGACAATGAATCTCGTTTTTGACAGGCTGCTGGTTTAACTAAACCTCTGAATGATACTATTGTCCATTGAAATCATTTTAATATTCACAGCAATTTTCCCTGTGCTATTATTGCAAAAACTCCAAATCACCTTCTCTGATCTTTATCCAAAAAGAAGATTAAAAAAAAAATATTGCAAATTCTTGTCAAGAAAATTGTAATGAAAGGGGAAATTTCATTGCTGCAATAAATGAAGAACAACAAAAATTTCTGGAGCACTTAAGGTAGCATCATGGGCTGTGCTAGCCCGTGTGATTTGACTTGTAAATTGGACAGAAATTCTAAGAATGCTGCTTTTTGAGGAGTTATACTGATTTAAATTATTACCAGACTTTTGTGCTAGAAAAGCAAGTGACTTAAATCGCTGGCTTGAGCCTGAGGAATGTGTTGATGGTGCTCTGCAAGCTGCTGCAAGAGCTCTGCCAGCTCTCGCTAATGCTAACTGACAGCATCTCCCCTTCTCCCTCCATACTGACTGGGACGAGAAGCTGCCAATTATCCCCCAAGAGGATGGGAGGCTGATGGAGCCCGTCCCTCCCTTTGCACACGCTCCTGCCAGGGTATCGTCTGGGCCAGATCTCTCACCAAAGGCGTTGCCCTGACCCCCTCCTACCTCCCGTGCTGAGAGCTGACCCCTGTACGTGGCATCCATTTTTAGCAGCTGTGGTGCCTTGGGCACCGCTGCTCTCCAGCGCAGAACAACGAGCCCGTCTGAACAACTCTGCCGGTGTGCTAACGAGGAGAGGCCGGCTCAGCCGTTCTGGGTCTCAAAAATGCACTGTGGAGGCCTGTTTAACCGCTCGTCTGTTGCCAGGCTTGAGAGCTGAGGCCCCGCACAGCTTCCTGGCATGCCGCAGGCTGCAGTGTGCAGGAGGCATGGCCCGTGCCGAGGTCGGCGACGCTGCAGCCTGACCGCCCTCGTGTGTGGTTTGATCTGCAGGAGAGTTTCGCTTGCCATTCATCCCTTCCCTAGGCACACAGATGTGCCAGCCACCTCTGCTGTGGGTAGGACGGGGAGAGCTGCTTCCAAAGGGGTTCAGCCCTTGCCTGTGCCCTGCAAAGCACTGCCAAGAGGCCCGCCAGCCCCTCTGAAGTGCATCTCCCCTGTGCTGCCCAGAGGGGAGCAGGGGGTGGACAGCCACAGGCTTCCCTCGGAGAGGCAGCTGCAGTGCCCACAGGCACTGCCTTTGCAGGACGCATCAAGGGGGACACGGCACTGATGAGGCTCAGCGTGGCCCTGGGAGCACCGTGACAGCAGTGCTTGACACAGGGAGGACACAGTGTGGGGTGCAGGGGAGTCTGCAGCGAGCTGTGCTGTCTCCGGTCTCACAGGGCTGGGAGTCAAAATCTGTTTCTGCATGCTGGGCTCTGACCTTCCTGCATGGCTTCTTGTCCTCCAGCCTCTTGTCTTCCCATGTCCCAGTAGGTGAGTTGCTGTGCACCTTTCCCCTCCCTGTCCTGCCCTAGCACCGCTTTCTCTTTGCCTCTGTAGTGGCCCCCGGTGCCTGCCAGCCTGTCTGCCTGGTGCATGTGTGTGAGTGCTCTGTGCGCACCTATGGCTTTATCCTCCAAGTTTGCTCTTTTTTATTTTAATACAGCGTGGGTGGGTGGGTTTAGTCCTTGGATGGGGATGAAATTTGAACAGCTTCTACCTGAAATAATTCGACGCCATGTTCATTGGAAAATGAAACCTGACTCTTTAACGAACGGTGCTGGGATGCTTTGGTTGGAAATACACGCCATCATGTTAAACCATTGCCATGTCCATCAGGTTAAGTCCGTGTTCTCATGACTGCGTAGTGCTTGAGTACACTTTCAGTTCTGTCTCGTTTGGGGAGCGCTGCCCCATCAGTCAGGTAACGCCTCGCTGGCGATCGCTCATGTAGCTATTGATCTGCGATTTAATAATTGATTAAAAGAAACAACCAGCAAGACTTTGGATTTAGACATTCAGGGGGAAAAAAAAAAAAAGGCAAAGCAAGTTATCCTTCCCCCGGCTGGTAAGGAACTAATGAGCCCTGTTTTGTCACCGAGACGATGTGTAGTACACACACGCTGTTGACAGTATTGTCTAATTTATCATGAAGTCTTAGCTCTGTTGTACATGCTAGCGTGGGGGCTTCTGTGTTCAGTCTATTTCTGCAAGCCTGTTGGTTTGGGGATGAATCATCAAAGAGAGCACTAGTGAAATTTGATTTGGGGAGAGCCAGCACGGCAAGCGGAGCTGACACCTGTGCGGCTCGCCGGGCTGTCAGCGGCTTTGCTGTCTGCAGAGAGGCCGTGGTGGCAGGAGCCAGGCCAGCAGAGCTGTGTCCCCCAGCGCCCGTGGAGCCGGCCATGCCTGCGGCGTGTGGCAAGCTGGCACCACGCCGGCTCCTGCTGGATTCCACCTGCCCCAGCGCTGCGGCCGTAACTGGCCAGGAGAGGCTCTTCGGGAGCTGGGCAGCCGTGGACCCGGCCGATGCTCTGGGACTGCCTTTCTGGTGGAGGAGGCTAGAGGAGAGCGGGGCTGCTGGGCAAGACACCTTCAAGCAGTTTCCCTTTTTAACTACGGAGTAAAATGAGCTTACAGCTTAAATGAGCTTAAAAGATTTACCGAGCACAGTTGTTTCTCTACCCTTGCTTAAATAGGCCCATAACACTAACCCTGAAGAAGAGGCCTCATTTCTCAGTGTCATTTTCCTGACGGGAATGCATATAGCAGGCAGCTTTAGAGCTTTATTGTAGTTGAGAGTTGCTTACAAATAAGTCTTGAATGAAATGCCCGGCAAGGGATTGATATGAAGAGAAGCTGTGCGACGGAAGAAGGAGGAATACATCTCCCGAAGTGCAGCCACAAAGGTGGGGAGGGTTCTGCCAGCCCAGCTCTCTTCTGTCAAAATGGATATGATCTCACATCTGTCAGGATTAGTTCTCTCCTGCCCAGCAAGGTGATCTTTTCAGGCCCTGACAATGTCATGCAGCTCTGGTGACTATTTTTTCTGAGCCAAGGTAGAACCTGAGTTACATTTTGAAAGGAATTATATTTTATTTAGCAGCACACGTGTGCTAATTCAGAAAGAAACCCTTCTGCTGCTCCTGCCCAAACCCTGCGAGGTTTAGGGGACGAGTTGCTTTACTCTAGAGCTAATAAATTGAGCAGGTAATTCCGTTTTGCAGAGCTGCAGTGGGCCCTGCACGGAGACAGTGTGTGACTGGCATTTGTGCATGTTCTCTAATTAGAGGGATGTAATTTAAATGGAAGAATGTTTCATGTTAGTAATATGATTTCAAAAGGCTATGTTTGGAGGGAATGGATTGAGCCATCCCTTAATGAGTTCTTCTAATAAGATGCCAGTGGCTAAGGAAGGAGAGCAAAGTGTGTACAATTTGGCAAAGCAGTGAACAGCTTTTGCACTTCATTTTATCTGTCCCGAGGGATAGACAGGCAAAGACGTTGAACCCCCCTCGCGTACCCCCGCAATGCAACTGAGTGCTCTCTGCTGGTTCTGTGACCCTACTAGCTGTCTCCTCCTTGTTTCAGTGCGGCGTGTTGCTCCTCGATTCTCTATCCCTCCGAGCAACCACGAGGTAATGCCTGGGGGGAGCGTGAACCTCACATGCGTTGCAGTAGGTGCTCCAATGCCCTACGTGAAGTGGATGGCTGGTGTGGAAGAACTGACCAAAGAGGATGAGATGCCCGTTGGTAGGAACGTCCTGGAGCTGAATAACATCATGCAGTCTGCCAACTACACCTGCGTGGCCATCTCCTCCCTTGGCATGATCGAAGCCACAGCCCAGATCACTGTCAAAGGTAAGGAACTATTCCTTGTGGTACTCCTCCTCAGGTTTCAATCAAGTAGCTCTTTGCCAAAGTGATTTTGGGTGCAGCCAACTGACTACAGTCTCCTGTGACTTTTCTACCTTGCAGGGGAGTTTCCCAAACCCATAACTTTGTTTCTTTCTGTTCACAGTACAGTGTTTGCTTTGGAGGCTGTTTCCTCTCTCCCTACACGTGGCATGATGGGAGGCAAGATTGTGTCCGGCTGGGTACCCGTTATGCCAGCAGTGAACCTCATTGAGTTGGTGCTCATCCCAGCAATTTCTGGCTTTTTCTATGCATCAGCAGGATCAGCTCAGCACAGTGTCAGGCCATGGGCTGTCCTGGGACAGGGGTCTGTGGATGTCTGCAGTTAGAGAGCCGTTTGCACAAAGATCTCCTCTTGCAGTAAGGGCAGGACAAGAAGGTGGATCCCAGCAAGGTGTCTTGGGCCTCACCAGAATGAGCATCATGCTCCCCTGCAGGGAGGAGCTTTACATGTTCATTTTAAAATTGTTGCGTGTTCCTTTTTTGGTTTTCTATTTTCCCTTACTGCTCTGCCTCTTTCCCCTTTCTTTTGTTCCTGTCCTTAAGGCATGCTTCCTGCTGCCTTTTCACAGGTAGCTTTGCCCCAGAGAGGACGTTATGGCCAATTGCTGACCATTGGGCAGCCTACCCAGACAGCTCCCTAATGAGAGGCTGAAGTATGTGTCCTACCTTTCCCATCTGGGGCCACGCAGGTCCATACTATCCCTTTCCTCCTTTCCTCGCCATTGATTTGTAGCTCAGATTTCCACAGATGCGTCATCTTTTGAGTCTGTCTGTTCTTGCAGGCTCCCTCCTGCACTGTGGCCACCTTTAGCACCGAGTCCCTGCTTGAACAAATCACAGAATTGAGTGTTAGCCCTCTCCGACCTGGAGATTAACAGCAAATTCTCTTTTCCCTGGTGCTCGTCAGAGGATGCTTTTAACCTTAGCCGCACACTGCTCCCTTTATTCACAGTGCCTGCTAGTCAGTACCTTTTCCAGCCCCCGTTTTCTTACAGAGCACAGGGGTTACCTTGGTTATAGTATGTACCCAAGAGTGTACAGAAGAAAGAGGCATGATGGGGAGGTGGTTTGGACATGGAGGGAGGAGGTGAGAACTGCACCATTGCACTGATGGTTCCCAGTATTTACCTGTTTGTACCTGGGACAACTCTGCCTCGCTCCCTCTTTGGCTGACGCAGTGCCCACTGCTGCCCCAGGACAGGGAGCAGTCTGCTTAGCTCCTTTAGCACTTTGCCTTCCTCCTTGTTTCTCTGTCTGTCTTTTCTGCACCTTCACTCTGGATATCTTAATGCCTCTGTCCATAACTCCTTCACCCAGTGTTGCTGCTCCTCTGCTTGCTGGAAAGCAGACCATTTGCAGGGCAGGCAGGAGAAGCGAGATAACACAGAGCTGATCACCGTAAGTGCATCGAAGGTACCAGACCTGCTGCTTGCTCATAAGCAGGCTGCACACCCAAGAGCTGGCAAGAGTCAAGCTTGCGGCTCTCCAAAGGAAAGGGTGGATGAGCATCATCTGTCCTTGAAAGCCTGAGGGAGGCTGCCAGTTTCTTGAATGCTCTAGGAAATGTGTTGATTCAGGCTGTAATATTGGGCGGGATGCGTTTGCCCTCCCCGAGTCCTCCATGGGTAGTGGTGTGGTGTCTGGTTGTGGGTTGCATGACCTTCCCTCCCATGCCAGCTCAGCCCTCACCAATTTTCTCAGTATTCAAGTTGCAGTAGCACTGGAGAAGGCATCCTCCCTGGCAGCCAGAGCAGGCATGCTCCTGTGCTAAAGAGCCTGCTCTCCTCAGCTAAACCGTGTGGAAGCTGGAAACCTGATGGCTTTGCCAAAGAATGAAGTACTTGAGGCTATTCATTTGGGCTATTCATTTGGGCATTTTTCCTAGTTCTTCCTCAAGCACAGCTGCATTACAAGTCACTAATGACTTTAACTAGAGTAGTTCGTAGGAGGTTTAAACTTACTGTATGTAGACTTTAATTCTGTCATTGTCTTCAAGTTTTGTGTACTCTGCAGATCTCTCACACATTCGTTCTCTTTCTTTGTTCTTTTGGTAAAACGACAAATCTGGGAATGTGTGCTTGCAGTAGTTCCGTTCTCATTAATACTTCAGAGATGTCAGTGTCACAGAGTTCTTCGGTAACAGTTTTTTGTCTGGTTGCAGTTTGACACACCACCCAGTGAAATAGTGGATGTGAAAGTTGGTAATTTCTCTGGCTGTATCCCCCGTGCATGTACTGTAATACTGACAAGGCATTCCCCCATCAACCCATCTAACAGCGCTGTCCATGAGCTCCCTGTGGCCTAAGATGCTGCCTCTGTAGAAGCAGGAGCATAGCTCCAGATTACCTGTGGTGCTCTGATTGCTTTACTGTATGCCTTTGTAAATCAGCTGTATACCTGGCTTCTGGGGCCAGCCTAGCCCAGCCCAGCAAGCACCTTCCCACTGCCAGCTGAACCCCCCATGACAGAAACATTCCTGTATCCTTGTCGAGTTACCTTTATTTAGCCTGCTGCTGGTAAGTGCGTCAAGCACGTCTAATAACATGATTGCTCTGTTTATCCTTCCATTAAGAACCACTTCAAGCAATATATGGTAATATAAAAATGCATGTTCTAGAGTATGAAATGATTTCTGCCTTTTAAAGAAGAATGTTAATGGGAGGTGGCAGCTCCATTTTTATCGCCATGCACATTGCAAGGTTTGAGCTGACTGAATTATTTAAATCACACCTCTCTGCCTTCCAATTGCAGCACTGCCAAAACCTCCAACAGAGCCATTAGTGACTGAAACGACAGCTACCAGCGTGACCCTAACCTGGGATTCGGGCAACTCCGACCCCATTTCATACTACGTCATCCAGTACAAGGCCAAATCCTTGGAGGGCCAATTCCAGGAGGTGGATGGTGTGGCAACAACCCGCTATAGCATAGGTGGGCTCAGCCCCTTCTCGGAGTACGAGTTCCGGGTCATCGCAGTCAATAACATTGGCAGGGGTCCCCCCAGTGAGCTGGTCGAGGCCCGGACAGGAGAGCAAGCTCCTTCAAGTCCACCCCTCAAAGTCCAGGCACGGATGCTGAGTGCCAGCACCATGCTGGTCCAGTGGGAGCAGCCAGAGGAGCCAAACGGACAGATCCGAGGATACCGCGTTTACTACACCACCGACCCGCATCTGCCTTTGAGCATGTGGCAGAAACACAACACTGATGACAGCCACCTCACCACCGTGGGGAGCCTCATCACAGGGACCACGTACAGCATCCGCGTCCTGGCCTTTACTTCAGTGGGCGATGGCCCCCCCTCGGACATCATCCAGGTCAAAACGCAGCAAGGGGGTACGTACGGAGTGAGGTGGCACGGCTCCGTGTCCACCCCAGTGGTGTGTGGCTCAGCTGTGTGTCTGATCTGCAGCAGGCATCGCGACTGCACTTGGTGCTTAAATGGTTGTGTGTCAGAGTGGCATCCCCGCCCCACAGCCATGTCCTGGGGAGTTGGTATCAATCTCTGTACAAGTAACACAGCCCACAGTTTTTTCGGGGATACGGGGGCTAAAAATGTGACACAAGCTCCTGGACCATGGGTGTTGGTACCCGTGTAACTGTGCCGGGCCCTTCTGGGGTCTGAGGACACGTGTGGAAGGAAGGAGCTGGGATGCAGCCAGGGGCTGGAAGCGAGCACAGTTCCCATGGTCAACTGCCTGGCTCCCAGAGGTGCTTGCTTGTTGCCTGCGTTGTTGCAAGAGCACAGTATGGGGGAGAGGGAAGAAGGGGGGGTCCAGGAGGAATTAAAGAGGATCTTTACAAGGTGAAGCCCAGACTCTGCAAAGCTGTCTGACTCCTTTCCCTGCATCTGCCTCGTGGCACTAACCATGTGTTTGGTCCCCAGTTCCTGCCCAGCCGGCTGACTTCCAGGCAGAAGCAGAGTCTGATACCCGCATCCTGTTGACGTGGCTGCCCGCCTCACAGGAACGCATTACCAAATACGAGCTGCTGTACTGGGAAGGGGAGGATGGCACTCAGGTGAGGACCCTGCCTCTGTGTCGGCAGCACTTGGAGCCGGACATTGCAATTCAGCAGCTTGGGAGGGGTGTCTGCTTGAGCTGGGGTGGCAATGGGATGTTTCTTCTCCATGTTTCTTTGTCTCATGGGTGCGTGATAGGAGTATGGCAATCTCTGTCTGCCTTCTGTGTAAGTGGCCTCAGCAGACCTTGCTGATGCCCAGCAAAGTAGCTAGTGACTGGTTTGGGACTAGAGAGGCTCCAGAATACTGGGACGCCATCCCTGAGGCATCCCTACTGCTGGTGCCTTTAGACAGTTACGCAGGCCAGTAGGGCTTCCAGATGAGTCGGAAACGACCTTTAAAATGTACCTGCAGCTCCAGGACTGGTTACTCTAAAGGAACAGATTGAGGGTGGCCTATAGAGAGCCCTTCCACGTTTACTGTCAGGTCCCTAAAAGAAGTCCAGCTCTAAATAAACCCAAAGTAGTCCTGGCAGCAGAGCAGCACAGTGAGAACTGTGCCATGGCAGCATCACAGTGTCCCCTGGTCCTCTCCTCCTTCTGTGTTTATGGTGGCTTAAGAACCGCCAGAAATAAGTGCCCTCCAGGTGAAAAGGCAGCAAAACAAGTCCTTTACCAGCACTGGTTAAGTGCGTTAGAGATCTGGACTGCTCCAGGGCAAGGGCTTTACTCTGTTTCACAGGCAGGCACTGTGTGTTGGGAGGAGACAAATTTATGTGTCCTGAGCCCCTTGTCTGAACTGTGTAGCTAGACCCAGCGTTCCCACAGAGCTCTCAGGCAGTGAGTGCAGTCTGGACACCAGGCAGTGTAACCTGGCTGTCAGAGAGGTCTGCTTGCTTGCAGAGTCCTTGTACCTCACCCAGGAAGCTCCGTGCCTTGGAGTCCTGCAGGACTGCAGCAGGTTTGGCAGCATGGCTGTGACTTTCTATGGGGCCGGAATGAGTGATGGGCCTGCCTATTCTCTTAGCATTGGGAGCTGAGCACCAGCTTTTCTGTGTTCTCCAACTACACCAAATAATCTGTGTTTCCCTTTATTTGCCAGCAAAAGGTGGAGTTTGACCCAACCTCCTCGTATGCTGTGGAAGGTCTCAAACCAGACACGCTGTATAAGTTCCGTCTGGGTGCCCGCTCAGAGCTGGGTGTAGGAGTCTACACCCCCACGATCGAAGCCAGAACGGCCCAATCCAGTAAGTTTCTGACTGTCTGCACTACTGAAGACAAAGCAAAAGTAGTCCAGTTTCCATCGCCTGGGCACGGAGTAGCTCGGTGCCTCTGCCCTTGTGGATCTGCGGGGATGCCGGCATGCAATTTCCTAAAGGGTGTAATGGGAAAAGTCAGCTGGGGGTTTGGATCAGGGCTCTTTGGCAGAGGGGGTGTGCCCAAGTGGTAAGTTCTTTCTTTGTGTCCCTTTGATCATGCTGTCTTTCCCTAAGGACAGATTCATAAAAACTGATGGAGGAGTGAAACAGGCTGGGAAATTGCTTTGGAAAGATTGAGTTGAGTGGGCTTGTGCGTCTCTATGAATTCACTCCCATGCAGACAAGCTGTCTGGGCAGGCAGCATATGGGTGTTTGGCTCTAAATGTGATTGTCACCCCTTCACTCCCCGTTCCAGCTGCCTTTGCTTCTGCAGGGGTCCTTAACTGGTCCATACACTTGACTGCAAGGTGAGGCATCCTTTAAGGCCAGATGCTCCTGTGGCTGTCAGGCAGCTGGAGGAGTCAGTTTGGGAAAGTGACTGTTTGCCTGGGTTGCGTGAGCAAGTGAGGCTGCTGCTTCTTCTGGGACCAGAACAAGCTGCACAGCAGAGTTAATAGAGAGGCTGGATAATGAGGTGACCCAGGCAATATCACTTTCATCCTCACTCTGCCCCATGTGATCACAGAGCAGGAGTTCGCATTGCTCTGACTGGCAGCTCAAAGTGCTGCGCATAAGCAGATTAGGGCTATCAAAGGGCCCTGCGATAAGCTCGTTTTCACTAACGATTTTTGGGCTTGCCATTATGCAAAGAGCATTAAAAGGGGGAAAAAAGACATTTCTGTTAGCGCCGTCTGTCTGGGATTTACTAGCTATGTGGGGTGAGCAGTTGGCAAAGGCAGCCAGCCTTCCCTGCAGGGAGGGCACCAGCATGCACAGCCGCTGAGAGCCTGAGATGGCCATTAGAAAGGGAGCTCAGGCAGGGGAGAGCAGCTCTGCTCACTATTGGAACGACCTTCTCTTTGAGAAAAACTCAGCTTCATTAACATATCAGTCACAAGAATTCCTCCACCTCGTGAAGTGAGCTAGTGGTGTCTTAGTGCTGTACGGTAGACAGGTATGAAAATGGAGAGAGGTTCGGATCATGCAGTTATAAATATCTGAACACTGAGAACAAGTTCTGAGTGTGGGGATTTGTATACCTATTTCATATGGCTTTGGTATTGATAGGCAAAGGTTGAAGTAACTCTCCTGCTGCTTAAATTAATTCTATCAGTGGATGCTCTTATCCTGAACACACTTCATCAGAGACAGCTCCATGCATAAATGAGTCCTCCAAAGTCTCAAAACAGTCCAAGTAAGAGAAGCCTTTGCTTCGTGGACTCTTCGAGGCAGATGCCTTCCCATGACCTACTCCACATGCTGTCTGCTCACAAGGGAGCTCATACCAGTCTATTTTTAAGGTTGTCGCTTCACTGGCCAGTGGAGCAGTAGCTGACTGGTTCTGGCATCTGTTCAGTATGATATGTACATGAGTTGGAAGAGATTTGGCCAAAAGCCACAGGAATACCTTGTTTTGACCAGTGAAACCCTCCTTACATCGAGGGATCTAAGAGTTCTTTGATTTATACGAGGAGTGGCTGGGTCTTGGTTCACAGGCCCCTGCCTGAGAAGGTTTCTGATGGCTCTCTATTCTATAAGAAAAGTCCTCGGCAGTTACTGCTGGGCTGTTCAGTGAGGGTGACAAACCACTGGCTGAACTGTCCCAAGGCAGAGTGGATTCTTGGGTACAGGGGGTCTCAAAGTCAAGTAGGTCTTTCAGAAAGCTCTGCTTTAGCTCGGCAGAAGTTGTGTGCACAATGCACAACTTCCAGGCAGAAATTCTTTGGTCTGCACTTTGCAACACCTCACATTCCTCACATTAGATGGTTGGATCTCTCGCCTTAGAATTTGCTGATCTAGAAAGAGTGTTGCTGCCAGCTTCAAATTTGTCTCCTTCCTGCACTCTTCCATCTGGTTGCCCTAAGAAGGGCTGTTAGATCTTGGAGGTTGACATGTTCAGGTGGGACACAAACTGCAGGAGCAGTCAGACTCCTGCTTTCCAAAGAGCCTGTCTTCAGGCTCTATTCCTGGCCCTGACAAAGCAGTCAAGGGTAAAGTGGGAGGCATATCATCAGTAATGAGTCACTGATGGGCTGGAGAAGGACGACTATATTGCTGCTGCTGGGCTTTTGTTGTGGGATCCCTGCTCAGGAGTGGTAGGGATGCTTGTCTGGGAAGCCCAGAGGGATGCAGTACCCCTTTGCACCCTTCCAGCAGCACAGCTCGGACCCCATCTCCTGAGAAGACAGCTGCCTTCTGGGCTGTCTTTCCAGCTAAGCTGCTTGCTTAGTTGCTGGGCACCCTGCAAAAAGTACAAGCAATACTGCTTTGAGGGCCTGAGGAGCACGGGGGAGTTTTCCAGGAGTCTGCAGTGCCTCAGGCAAGCAGTATGATGCAGGAGAGGAGCGTCAGCTCAGTGCCCATCAGGCCTCAGCTTTAAAATGGTGTTCTCACTTGAAATACGAAGGTGGGTCTGGAGGCTGCCTTTTCCCTAGCTTAAGGAGTAGGTGGGCTGGATGGGTGCACAGGGCTGTGGTGGGCCGGCGGCGGAGGCCGGTGTGAGTAGCCTGGAGGCAGCAGAGATTTGCACAGTGTGAGTGTGGTTACATCTGCGTGTATGGGTGCATGCTGGCCACCAAATCTGCTCTTTGCTGGCCCCAGGAGGGACGCTTCCACTCCTTGTGCATTTTAAGTTGATCCTGCTCATGTTACCAAGTTTTATTTTGCTTTCTTTAAGTGTTAATCTGAGTTTTTGCCTTGCACATCATGTGTGTGACTCTTACCCAGTCAACAGCCAATGTTTGACCTACCCACACTGTGAGCCAAAGCTGCCTTTGGAGAAGGAGCTCACTGCTGCATCCCAAGGGATGCTGTGGAGGCCAAAGCCAGAGCAAGTCTCTTCTGTGAAGGGCTTCTTTACAGACAGTGGCAAAGAAAAGAATTGCCAAACTGCTTATGTCTCACCTGTCCCCTCTGAGGGATGCTACCAGGCACCGTGTCTACCTTATGCCCTCCCTGAATTCACTCTCGGTGTTGCTTTGGTGCTATATCTCCCTGCTCTCTTCCCTGCCACTTCTCTGCTGATTACCCAGAAGAGTCTGAGGATTCATTTTCTACCCCTGCTCCCTTCCAGTATACCAGGTGGCAGGGTCGATTCCACTCTGCCTCCCTCACGTAGGCAACTGCTTCCACACATTGCTTTGACTTCTCGTTCCACCAGTGTAGCTCCCATAGCAGAAGCCTGACTCTGCTAAGGCATCATCTCTTCCAGTTCCATTACTGCCCACTTTCCCTCTGTCTTTCCTCTCCCCAGGCACCCCAGCCCAGATATCGGGGTGGGCCCTGCTCCCTGAGCGCAGAAATGGACACTAAGAGTTACATACACCCTTCAACAGCCTCTGCAAGCAAGTGGGCCTTGTTCCTGGCAAGCGGAGGTCAGCGGTGGCATTGGGAGGTCCTCCTGTCCCCAGCTTTCCCAGACGTTCTCCCACTGCCAGCCTGTGCCCAACAAAGCCAAGGCACAATTGTTGAGTACTTTAATAATCTGAGGTCCCTGCTGCCACCTGGAGCAATGCAGGCTGTGTTTGCGCAGGCGGTGAGCAGGCAGGCTTGTCCCTGTGCCCCAGGAAGGCTGGCTCTGGTGCACTGATGGCTTCAAGGACTGCAGCATGGGGAAGGGCACCAGTCTTTTTTCAGGCGTTTCTAGGTTTCTGGGTGCAGTGAAGAATGAAAGCAGACTTTCACCCACCATGGCAAAGCAAGATACCTTGTACTCCGTTACTGCTTGGCCAGAGAGCTTCCTAGCCTTAGAGCAACTGTGTGCGCTTTTTCGGTGATGGTGCCCTGCCCTCTCTGTTCAGGGCTCTTGCCTTCTGTGCAAGCACCCAGGGATGCCCCCATCTCCCTTGTGCCTTCCCCAACCAGGTGGGCTCCCTTCCTTCTGCAGGCTGCCACAGGCATGAGAAACACCAGAGTGCAGCTCCCTTTCCTTTTGTGCGTGCCCTGCCAGCAGCAAGGCATGGCCTGGGCAGCACAAGCAGCTCTGCAGGGTGGCTGTGCAGTTGTGTTAATAGAGCAGGGTATGTCTGCCGCACCCCTGGGCAGTGAGGCCATGTGAGAAGGGGCTCCTGCTGCCATCAGAGGGCTCCCATGCAGCTGGGGCCCTGGACACAGCAGAGCGTCTCTAGCACACTTGGCCTGGTTCATTCCCTTCTCCAGCCTTGCAGAACTGCTGTGCTGTCGCAAGGCTGCCACAGCCCTCGGTCATCTCTCCTTTCCCAGTCCCTCTTCCCCCCTAGGTTTGTTCCATTGCTCTTTCCCAGCAGTGCTGTGTGGAGGGGGCTGCTCCTCATCGCGATGAGAAGCGTCCGCCACTGAGATCCCATTCCTCCCGCTGTGTTTGGTTAACGTTGTTGGGGCTTAGAAGTTAACGCAAACTGCAGGTGAGGTTTTTTTTGCCTGGGAGAAGACAAGACCTGCCTCCCTCCCCTGTACAGCTCCATAGGCCGGGAACCTGCTGAGGCAGGTGACCAGTTTGGCAGGCGTGAAGCAGTCAAGCCCAGATACTAGGCACACGCGCAAAGCAGCACAACCATGTTATCGCCTGTTTCCGCACGGTGCTTGGCTCCCACGTGGGTCAGGGTGCTGCTCACAGCTGATGGTCGTGATTTCAAACCCTGCCTGGAGGCACTCCAGCCAACCTCAGTCACCTGCTTTCCCTGCCCTCTGTTGTTTGCTCCACTTGTCTAGGAGCAGGTTTTTGCAAGCCTTCATACAATCTGGCGTGTGAGCTTCCCCTTCTGCCACTCTTGCTTTCTGTAGCTTCCTACCTCTTCTGGTTTCCATCTGCTTCAGATCTTCACTGAAAGCATCTTTCTTCTCCCCACCAGTCTCTCTCTCTCTCACTCCCCCCTTCCCTTAGTGCCATTTGTTGTGTTTGGTAAAATGAGCGTCCAGAAGAGGTGTTCTGTGATGCAGAACAGCAGTTCTGTCTCCATGCTGTTCATCAGGCTTTCAAATACAAATTGCCCCTAGTGCCATCTTTGATGATCTGTGAGGAAGGCAGGCAGTTGTCCATGAGGCTGCTGGCTGAATTTCCAGATGTATGTTCAGTGCTCAGTTGGCTGGGTAAAAGTTCCCTGTGCATTTTGGTTTGTCCTTCCACTCATTTCCCTTCATCTCCCCACTTCATTTATTTATCCCCAGCCCCCTCCGCCCCACCCCAAGAAGTCGAGTGTGTAAGCACCAGCTCCACTACCATCCGGGTAAGTTGGGTGCCACCGCCTGCCCAGAGCCGCAATGGGGTCATCACCCAGTACTCCATTGCGTACCAGGCAGTGGAAGGAGATGACAACACCAAGCATGTGGTGGATGGCATTGGACGGGAGCACTCCAGCTGGGAGATCAAGGACCTGGAGAAATGGACCGAGTACAAGGTGTGGGTAAGGGCTCACACCGATGTGGGGCCAGGACCGGAGAGCATCCCTGTGCACGTGCGCACTGACGAGGATGGTAGGTGTTACTGAACAGCTCCTTCAGCTGCTGCCTGGGGGTAACCAGGACTCTCGTAGCTGAGTTGCTGGGAAAGGGGGGGAAAGGAGTGGGAATATTGGCCTGGGAATGCTTTTCAAGCAGGACTGGAGGCTGTCGGGAGCAGTGCTTTGGTCAGCTGCTCCAGGGAGTGGGTCTCCACAGTTGCCTTGGAATGTGGTAGGGGAATTGCTCTGTTGTCCCTTGCTCAGTTACGATGGTTGCCACCAGGCTGTGGGTCATATGTCCCAGCGTGATCCCACAAGGGTCCTGTGTGTGCTAGCAGTGCTTCCTGCACACATGAGGAGGCATTACACTGCTTTGCCTTTTGCCTTTCTGGTGTTTGGAGGTGGTGGTTTCCATTTTACTGAATGTAACCTGAGTTCTCCCAGCCAAAGGCTTCTCTCACATTGTGTGATCAGGGCTTAAAGTTTACTTGTTGACCTGAAATCCAGCAAACTGAAGAGAGGAAAAGAAATCCATTTGAAACTTGTAGATATCACAGGAAAGCTGCTTCCTGCCCCAGCTTCCAGGCAAGCCACAGCTTATATAAATCTGCTCTTCCACTCAAGAGTCAGAATATCGCATGTACAGAACACTTTACTGGATACGACAGCTTTAAAGAGAAATTGCTTTGTATTAGCAGGGCTGTCAGTTATGTCATCATGACTTAAGCCATTTCCTTTGAAAGTGCCAGAGCTCAGGGTGACAGTAGGAGCTTCCATGGTTTCATGCTGACCCCAGAAGCTGCAGATTTAATGGGAGAAGAAAGAGATGCAACGTCCAGGCAAAGAAAGGATGATCTCTGCATTGCCCAGTCAGCATAGCAAATTGAAACCAGGCATGTTACAGTTTCCCTAAATGGGCTGCCACTGTCCCCCAGGTCTTCATGGCTCTGGAAGTGGCGTCTGGGAATGCTCACTGACTGCATTCCTGGGCTGGCACACACGTCTGTGTGTGTCCTGCTGCTAGTATTGTTTGCTTCAGTTCTCTTTCAGCAGAGTTGTAGCCCAGGGGAAGCTGCTACCCCAGAAATGTCACAACAAGCTGTCTCAGTTTTCAGGCACTGTGGTTGGACATTCCAGCTCAGCTGTCAGGAGTGATTTCATACCTCTCCGACGTGCTGATGCTCGCTAGATACCCGTGATGAAGGAATGAGAAACGCTAAACTGTGATCCGAAAACAAACTGAACTTTCCCTGTTTGGGTCTCAGATGCAGCACATACTTCCTGTTATGGGGTAGGATAGTGTTCCTCAAAACACTGTGGTCTGTTCACGTTCACATCTTTTCATGTCCTCACAACGTCACCATATCATGTCCTGCCAAGGCCTCCCGCCTTCTCGTGCCAGCAGAGGTTGACACACGGCTTCTGTCTGGTTCTCAGGGAGGATCTTGTTTTTCACTTGGACTCCCAACTGTGTGTGTGGGCAGGTGTCTTGCTAGGGCAGGAGAGCCCTGTGGCTTGTGCAAGGTCACTGCACTAAGTGAATTGTGGATTACAGCGTAGGTTGCTCCAGCCAGAAAGTGGTAACTATTCAAGTGCAGCCCCCTCCATTCCCATACCTTGAGCTGGTCTCATGGTGCTAAAATGCTCCGTTCCTCCTTTCTCTATTTTATTTAATTATCTACAATTAAGAAGGACATCTGGGGAAAATAATGAATTGCCCTGCGGCTGAAAAACTGTGCTTACCTGCTGGGTAGCTGTTTCTTCCCATCTAGTTGGTTGAAATAGCAATACTCATTATGTCTGCATGTCAGCTGTCCGTCCCTAATTATCTAATAGTGATTATTTCTTGCTGTGTTGAGAATTGGGGCATACGGGGTTCCACACCCCTAGATTTTCCCAGGCAGTGGAGGGTGGAAGGGGTCCTGCAGTAGAGGTGCTAGGATGGAGCCCAGGTCCTTCACTTGGGTACCAGGCACTCGCGCAGCAGTGGTATCCTCGGCAGGGAGCGCACACCGCTGCTCCCAGCTGCCTCAGCCAGAAGGAGCTTTCCAGGAGTGACGGAGAGGCTAATTTTTTAGCATTGACATTTTTGTCACAGTCAATGCAAGAGCAAAAAGTAATAAGGAGGTAATTTTTCCAAATGGTAAATAGGGTATAAATACATTTTTAAACGAGCCTCACCTTGCAAGAAAATTGATATTTTCTGGGCAGTGTAATTTTTCATTTTATTATCAAAAAGCATTCAGCTAGCCGTGCATGAAATACAGTCCCCAGAGCTGTCACAATCCCCATGGGCCCCTTTATCTGGCTGAGTTCAGTGACTGCTGTCTCTGAGCTCTGGGTTATTGTTTTAGGATGGTGCTTTTTCCCCTCATTAACCTCTTCTGTCACAGGGGAAGAGCACGGGTGCACTCTGGCTGGTGGCAGGTACCAGGGCTCCCCGCAAGGCAGGCTCAGCACCCAGTCACGCTACCTGGGATTGTTGGACTGTGTTTAGATGTACGTAGAGGGATCTGAGAGGAAGTGTTGTGTCAGGCAGGATGCAAAGAAGGCTTCAAAACCCCTGCCTCTGCTACAGGGCACCCTGAGCTGCAGGTGGTTACCATATTCTTTATGTTCTGCTACATTCTTGTATTATTCGTTGCTCCCCTGTTGCTGGAGACAGCTGAGGGATGGATGGACCTTGGGTCTGATCCAGCACAGTGGCTTTTATAAGGGGTGCTCCTGCATATCACAGTCGTGCTCTTTCCTACTGAGAGTAGCAGAAGTGCTTGGATGCTGGGAAGGAGTCAGGGATACAGTCACGCTGGAAAACTGCAGTATGACCTTCTGGGCAGGTACAGAGAGCTTGTGCTAGCAGGGCCATCCTTGCAAAGAGGTAGAGGGAAGGTAGCAAAGGAGTGAGAAGTAGCTGATAGCGGTTGTGTGATACCTGCTAACTGTCCATCCTGTGTGTTTTGCAGTGCCCAGTGCCCCACCGCGAAAGGTGGAGGTAGAGTCTGTGAATTCCACTGCCATCCGGGTGAGCTGGAAGCTGCCCATCTCCAACAAGCAGCACGGGCAGATCCGCGGGTACCAGGTTACGTATGTGAAGCTAGAAAACAACGAGCCCCGTGGGCAGCCAGTGATCAAGGACGTCATGCTGTCGGAAGCACAGGTACGGTGTGGGGACCACGGGCTGGTGGGCATGGCACCTTCCCTCTCCACAGGGGACCAGACTGGCTGGATCCAAATATTTCTTGGCCTCCTCTTGCAGCTCCAGAGTGTGGGACTCAGCCCTGCCTGAGCAAGGCGAACAGTTTATCCCTAAACTGTGGCTTAAAAACGGGTAAAAAGTTTAATCAGGAAAGGATTGCTATAGGAAAGATGATGTGTTGGACAATGCTCCTCTCTTACCCCGTCTCTGACATGTACCTCTCTCTGCCTGCCACATCCCGTGCATATTCCAGCTGGAGCAAATTGTGCTTTGCCAGTCAGGTTATAAACTGTCAAGACAGTTTTAAATAAGCCTAGAGTGTGCTTCTTTCGTGCTGCTGCCTGTGTTCAGGGTGAAGCTTCTCTCCCAGTAGAGCCCACCGGCATGCTGCCTGCTTACGAGTGCAGGAGTGGCTCTGCCCCGCTGGGTGGGCGCAGTGTGCCAGGCAGGGCAGTCCTCCCCTGGCTCGGCAAAGCCGCCTTTCCCTCCTGCTTTGGCAAGGCAGGGACTTAACCTTGCATTGCCTCTTGAAACCAAACTGTAGGTGAAGCCAACCGCGTCTGGGAAAGGCTCGGGGGGCGGGGGGGGCAGAATGTGTGAGGTGCAGGCCCACATCGCCTGTAAATGACTTTGCCCTCTGCGATCCCCATACAACAGTCTGCTCACGTTTGTGCGATCTCCTGGATACCTCCCCAGCTGTGAGCCGAGGCCCTGTTCCCACACAGCGCTCCAGGCACGGTTATGCACTCTGCTCAGCCCAGGAATGCGTAGGTGCCTCTTTCCCAGGGTCCAGGGAAGTTTTTGGTGCCCTGTCTCTGATGAAATACAGCTCTTCTTTGGAGCAAGGGTCCTTCATCCTGGATGACCCATGCTGTTCTCAACAAAGATAATCGTATAAATGAAGTACAGGATCTGCTGCTGTTGGAAGCAACGAGTAATCGATTCAGAGCTGGCTTGCTTGAATGATGCCCAATATAAATACTGGAGAGCTGCAACGATTAATTGATCCGTCTCCTGAACGCAGCTGTGAATCATTTATACGTTTGTCAGTGGGGAGTGCAGTGCACAGAGGCGGCTCTACTCCCCATTCATATGCTGAAGGAGAAAACTCAGTAATAATGTGGAAGGGAAAAACTTTAAAGAGAGAAAATGCTTTGAGGGTCCTTGCAGTGTTGTCTGGGGCACATCTCTCTTTATGTTTCAGATGTTGCTTTATTTTAATGGTTAGAAAAGCTGCTTACTGCCCTTTACTTATTCCAGGAGGATATAATCTTCTGTGTTGTTTGAACAATTGATGCTGTGTTGTTCAGCTGGAGTTTGGAGTTAATGTGTTGGTCCCAAGCGTAGGTGGGCGAAGTTGGCAATGCTGTTCTTGTTGGTGTTTTCAAATATTTGATGCTTGCCCAGCCAGTTCTGCTTTCACTCCCTACTTATGCATTTCAGAGAGAGAAACCCCATGCTAATGTGCAGGGATGAGGATGCCAGAGCCAGAAACTTTCCAAGGAGTTCTGGATTTTGCATTATTTTGAATGTGTGCATCAAGAACGCAAGCTGCTTGAAGTTTCCTGGCCTGTCAGACCACTTACCAGTCTTTCCTATTTGGTGAATTTATGTGGGAAAGTTCTTGATGGCTGTGATATTTTTTTTCTGATGTGTGTGGTGCTGAACTCATCCACTGTAATTTTTGGATGGAAGTGAAGGCTATAAGATAGTTGCAGAAAAGTGACTACTATGAAGGAGTCATGTTGCTGTTGGGATAGACTAATGATGACCCTGCAGGGAAGAGATTTCACTGACTTGGCAGAGGAGATCTGTATTTCCCAAAAGAGTGAGAAGCCAGGCATGACCTGTGTCTGTGATGAAATACATCTGCTCCAGAAGCTGAAGAACCCTGTAAGAGCTGCCATCTTTCAGTACAGCAGTGCATGTGTTTGCAAACAGCCAAATCCAACTTTAATGAGTAGTCTTGGAAGAGTTATTTTCTATGGAAAAAAACAAAAAGATTCACTTGAACACCTGTCCCTGAAGGTCACAGGGTGAAGATGGCCAGAATATAGCCTCAGTTCAGTACTCATAAACATTCATAAACATTTATACCAGTGCACAAGGAGGCAATTAAGCTGGTTGAAAATACGGAGTCAGAGAAGAAATTCTCTGGACATCCAGGCAGAGCCCCTCCTCCTGCCTAGCCAGGCTGCTGATTTTGAGTAGGTATGTACCACATAATCTGCTTCCTGCAGACGGTATGAAGACACTGGTATTAAAGCTGACTCATGACTTTTCCTGATTGAAGATGAGAAATACAGGGAGAGTAAACGAAGATGAAAGGAAAAAGGAAAAGGAACGGAGATGTTAGCTATGCAGATAATACAGATTCTGAGTTTTCAAAACCATTTGGGCGGAAAGGACGAAAACATCAGCGGAGAAGTGGGGGCCCTGGTGCTGGAGAGATCACATTTTATTTTACAGCCTCCTGCCTAGGGAAAGTAATCAGTTGTTAGGAAGGTCCTGTGATGGAGCTGAGGCCTCTCCCTCCCCTCTGTGGCTGCAACTGTGACTGATTACCTCCGTCAGACGTCTCTGTGCCTTCCAGTCTGAGCTCTCACCTCCTACTGACAGACTGATGGACAAGCAAATGTGACCCTACCCTGCGGAAGAGTGCCCAGGGAGAGCGTGTGTATCGCTGCAGAGCTGGGTCAGATACCGACATCATCTCCTGCACAGGCCCTGCCCATCATGGCTCAGCTGGGTCCCGTGGTGGGTGATGGCAGAAGATTCATTTCTGTGCCCTGGGTCTTGCGCACAACGCATCGAGCACCGAGAGAGCGCCTTTGAAAGGAGCAGGGGCAGCAGTGTGGGGTCTCAGCTGTGCTCTGCCACTCTCATGCAAGTCCTTGCCAGTTTGAGGGAGCAGGGGATAGCTGGCCATGGGGCACAAGCATTAGATTCTTCAGGGGAGGGCAGGGGTCTACCTGCTTTCCTTGGTCTCCAATCCCTGGGCAGCCGCAGTGTGTCAGGAGGAGCAGACAGCTTGATCCCCTCCATACCTTCCCAGGTAGCAGTCCTGCATGCCCTGCAGAGCCCAGTGCTGAGCAGTGCCAGGCGGCAGTGCTGAGTCTGGAGCACCGGGCACAAGGAGGGAGCAGGGCCAGGGGAGGACAGGCCTTCCCACTCGGGTGCCCATGCAAGCGTGACTCTTGTTTGCTCTTTCCAAGACAGGTAGCTAGACCCTGCATGAATCTAGCTGTTGATCCATTGTGTCCTGCTCCCAGCCTGCTTGTCCTCAGCCCAGACTGGAACTTCTTGAGGGGGGACTTTCTCCCCATGCTGCAGTGTGGCCTCGACAACTGCTCCTGCCCTCGACTGTGCAGCGTACTTGCCGGGGAGCTTGCTGCCTGCATCACTCTGGGGATGCGGCGTGCACGTGAGCCTCGCTGCGTGCAGCCCTCTGCCGATCCAGCCTGCCCAGAGAGCTTTGCAGTGCTTCCACTGCTGGGAGTTGGCTGGGGACAGCTGGGGGCTAGGAGGTCAGGCTTTGTGGAGGGGAGACTTCTGCCACCTCCTTCTTCTGCTCTGCAAACAGAGTCGTGGCTGGGGAGAGGTGCGCTGCCCACGAGAAGGGCTGCAGGCTCACAGGCAGGTTGTGTGGTCTTCGCAGGCAGCACTTCTCCATCCAGCATGCAGACCAAGTGCACGTCCCACCAGCTTGCTCCAGAAGAGCAGGAAGAAGTAACGGCATGCACTTCAAGCTGTTGGATTGAGATCAAAGGAGAAAGGGGAAGCAGAGACTCCTATTCTCCCTGGGCAGTGCCCACCCCAGGCATAACACAGAGGAATTTGCAGCCTCCCTCTTACTGGGTGATAGTCCAGGATCTTTATCTGAACCTACTTGGAGCAACTCCTCGTGCATGTGTACTCATCTAGGTAAGAGTCTGGCATGGAGGTGAGATGTACTCTTGCTTTGTAAGTGAAACAAAACTGAAAGGCATTTCAGTAATGGACAAAGGTGAAGTTCTGGAGCCCTCAGACCCCTCCGCATCCCACAAGCTGAGCATCGAGTTTACATCTGGAGTTTCACTGTTGCGCCACAGTCACTGAAGCAGAAAGAAGAAGGATCTGCAGGAAAACTGCGATGTCCACTTCCCATAGCTGGGCCTGTTTAGGAGGGCTTGAGTCAGTCTTTTGCAAGACCCATGGTCAGGGAAAACAGGCATTTCCTGGTGAGACGTGACTACGCTGTGTGGTGTTGAAGTGTAAAATGAAATATTAAGTCATTGCAGGTGCCATAAATACACACTGTTAGCTTTAGCACTACCCTGAGCCATCCTGCCTCGTGCACACAGCACTGTCTGAGTTCTTTTTATGACAGCTCCTGGGCTTTTCAAATCAATTTGTCTTACTGACCAACCTTAAACAGTTAAGAAGCAATTGAGCTAGTTTAAGGAAGGAAATGTTTGGATCTGCAGATGATATTTTCATAATGAAACTGAGTTTATACCAACATATTTATGCAGCCCTGGCTTTTCACTGTTACTCCAGCACAGATCTCAAGGCGTTTCTTTGCACTCTGACCTGATGCAAGACTGAAGTCCACTGAAACATAAGAGCAAACAGAGTTTGAACATTAAACGCTTGGTCTAAAATCCTGGTGGGTAATAAACTCCCTGCTGTGGTGTGAGAGGCTGTGAGATGCGGCAGCCTCCTGAGCCCAGGTCTTCTCCACTGCCAGTTGCAGTGGGGCGTCACCCTCTGCTCCTGCAGCTACATGGAGGTGGGTTGGAGTGTTACATCCACATGGCCCCCATCCAGCAGGGACATGGTGTTGGAGTAGAAGTGTACTTCTGGGAGGAAGAGCTACCAGGAGGCCTCATATCCTTCCTGTAGCAAGACTTTTGGCAGGTTTTAGATCAGCAGTGCAGGGTGTGTGCCTGTTGACCGCGGTGTTGGCTGGCTGGCACAGGTAGGACATCAACAGCAATGACCTGGGTTGAGCTAAGAATGCAACACTGGAAATAACACCAAGATGTGTTTGGAAAGAGGGCCTTTAGTGACCATAATACTTTGTGAGGGCCTTGGCTTTATAGGAGGTCTTTAGGGACAACTTGAACTCTTCACAGAAATTAAATTTTAATATGGTTTGGGGACATAATTCTACTGCAGTCTCATGGCATCAAATAAGTGAACTATAATAAAATCTTAGAGGATCACTTCTCCAATATGTGCTTCTTTCTGAATTTAGGGAAGAAAGTAACAAATATTTTGAAGGTATGCCATGTATTTTACTGCTGAGGAGAGTACTCTGCCACTGTGATACGCTGCAGCCTGCGAAAGGCACCTCAAATAGCCTGAGTACTAAAGGCAACTTGTAACTTTAATACCATTTAGTACTTCAGCCGCACTTGCAGGTTTCTGGGGCACTTCAGCAGCGTTAGCTGGGCCTCCCAGTGTCCTGAGGAAGTCAGTATCTGAGCACCGTATCACAGCTGGCAGCTGAGGCTCAGAAGCAAGGCTTGCCAAGGCGCACACTGTGAGTCAGGGGCAATAATACCTATCTTCCGCTTTCATCTCTGTGCTTGAACCCATCGACCGGTGCTTCCTCCAGGCAGATTCAGTAACCTGAGATGTAACACATCACCTTGGCTGAGAGAGCTCGCTGTGATCTCTGCAAACCTTCCTTTGGTGCATCAACCACAAAGAACAGTGCTACAGGCATGTGTGGCAGCAGCCAAGGTCTGCTAAGTCTCACCACCCCAATGCAGCTTTGATGCCGTAGAACCCCAAATCCATCCAGAAACCTGCATATTCCCTCCTCAGAGCCCTCACTGAGCTGCCAGGGCTGGGAATCCATGTGAGCTTCTGCTGGGAAATGGTTTGTGCAGAAGTCTTACCTGCAGGGCTGCTCTTGCCAAACGAGTGTTTGCCATTTGGCCTCGTGTAATTGGGAGTAAGAAACTGTTTCCTCAGTGCATGCACCAGTTTGAGCCTCGCTCCAAGCCATGCAGCACTGTTGGAGAGGAGCAGCTTAGTGTGGAGCGTTGTGTAAGATCTCAGCCTCTCTCGCACTGCTTACAAGAGATGGCACTTCTCAGTTTTCTGAGGTCCCCCGAGCATTTCTTGCAAGTGATACAGGAAGGAGAAGCTCTGCAAACATTGCTTTGGTGCTTCACTGCCAAGAGTGCCCTCTGAGTTTTGTGTGTTGAAGTCTTCGGTTCTCAGCAAGAGATGGTGGCTGAAGGGTCACTAGGACAGAAACTGGAGATTAGGCCTCACAACCGTTGTGAGTGACTTGTGGGGCAGCAGGCAGCCCCAGAGCCTTGTTGGTACAAGCTGTCCCTTCTTGCTGCTGCTCGTGGAAGAAACAGAAAAGTGCAAACAAAACAAGAAGGGGAAAGGACTGCAAAGTTAGGAACTGGTGACCTTTCTATCTGTATGATAAGGAAGCTCTTTGCCCCTGTTTGTGTGAATGATCTCGGACCTACTGCGCAGGCTAGCGGCGTGTCGAAGATTGCTCTATGCCATTTCTTCCTTTGGCACAGCCTGTGTCAAGTGACCCTCTGTGTGTAAGTGTTGTAATCCCCCCAACCCAGTCCTGCTAACCCCTGCTGTTCTCGTCGTTGTCATCCCCTTCCTACACATTGCCCCTTAAAATTCTGTGTCTCCATTTTTCTCTCCTCCTTCCTTTCTCCCCCGTCAGTGGAGAACTGAGGACTCCGTGGACCATGTAAGTACCACTTGTGTGTATTCCAGGTTGGAAAAGAGGGGTTTGGTAAATCGATTTGTGAATTTTGTAGACACAGTGCTGTCAAAACATCCCTTTCACTCCCTTAATGAGGCTGGAGAGTTACATTGTGAAACCTTCCACAAGCAGCAAATCCGGAGAAAATTGGCATTTAGATTGCTACTAAATGCAGAAAAGCAATTGACATTTCCTATAATCTGTATTTCCAGCTTGTTGCAGTGCAGTTTTAGGCAGGCTCAAGTGATCGACTCAGGAGGTGCATCCTACTTTCTGCAGTAGTTGGCCCACCGAGTTACATGGTAAAATTAGATATATAATCTTTAAACCACATTGATCGTAGTCATGAAAAATAACCTACACTCTCAACCATGACCTTTGGCTGAAACACAGATAGTAATAAGAAAACAATCACACTTAAACAGTTAAATCCAATTTTTCCCACATAATTTTGAAATATAAATTTGGAGAAACAAACTAGAAAATGACCTTTTTAGAGTCAGCAATTCAATTACGTGCCCTACTGTGAGCTTCCTTAGCACGATGCATTTCTCCTCCTGCTTTATACAGAGGATTCTTGCTCAGAGTGGCTTTGTCGTGACGGCGCTGTGTTTACATTATGCAATCAGACCTTCTTTCATCCATCCCTTGTCTCTACCCTCCTCCCAGCTCGCTTGCTTTGCTCCCGGTGGCATGCTTTTTGCGTGAGAATTTCTCTTTGCATGGATCTGGGAGGAGTGAATTCTCTTGGGATGTTCAGAGTCTGCAGGTTTTGTGTGAGTGCTTCCCCCGCGGGTCCATTGGCACCGATCGGACTGCGTGTCCACTCACCTGCACACACGATCTGCTGCAGGGGCGGAGGTGGGATCGGACTCTGGTTCACACGGTGATTTTGGTGGGGTTCTTGTTGGTGCTTGTTGATTTTTCTCTGGGCTGGCTGGTTCCGCGATGGTAACACAGTGATTTTGATGAGTAAGCCTGGGCAGGTAACCTGAACCAGCAGCACTAACTGGAAATCAGCAGGTTTAGTAGTGTGGGTGTTAGTGTGAATGAGTGATGGGAGACTGACTGTGCTCAGAGAGCAACCACAGGCGCCCCCCGTACCCCTAAAGCTGGCAAGGAGCCCCCAGGCAGATATTGGACACCTGGAGCAGCCTCTAACAGCTCATGCTGCCTGTCTTAAGTGACTCGAGCTTAACCCTCTCCATCTCTGCCCTTCTCCGTGTCTGAAAGGGTAAATAACCAACGCAGAGCCTCTGCCTCCTTCCCAAAGCTTCCCCAGCTTCCTCTCCAGCCCAGCTGTCTCTTGCTCCGTGACCTGATGGGTTATTAGTGCTAATGGCCCCGGTCCCTTTCACAGCACCCACAGATGAATGCAGTTCAGGGGTAGCTGCCCTGAGCTCGCAGATTGCTGCTCGGGGCTGCAGAGCTCGCTGTGCTTGCTCATTTGCAGGCCTGGCCAGCCAGGCTTGGCACGAGTCACGTTGCTGCTGGAGGCCAGGAGGGAGGAGCAGTGCTCCCCTCTTTGATCTCAAATTGAAGTGCGGAGCCATGCCCTCCTCCTGCCCAGAGGAAGCCAGGGTGTGCAAGGATGCGAGCACCCTGCCGAGTCTGCCCTCCTGCCAGACCTCCCACCTCGCAGGGTTTTCCCCCCAGGTCTTGCCCACGCCTTGCACTGACCCCGTCCTGTCCTCGAGACGCGGTGCCTGGCAGGGAGGGTAAAGGCAGTGCTGCAGCACTGTAGGTGTCCCTTGCCCAGGGCCACCTGCCTGGTGTGGCCATGCTGTTGCCTGTGTTGCCTCTCTGTGCTCCCTGTGGCTGTGCTGCAAGAGACAACTTCAAAAATCCCCAAATTAGCCCCCAAGAGGTTTCCACCGCCTGCTGAATTGGCTTTTGCTCTGGTTCACAGCTCCACAGTCCTCAGGCTTGCTGTGGCAGGGTGGCTGTGGCTTCACGCAGGACCATTTCTGAAGCAGATCTCCCTCTTGGCAGAGGCCATGGGAGTGTGCAGTCACTGACACAGGTTGCTGGTGGGTCCCTAGGACAACTGAGTGTTAGAGGCAGGGGTTGAAATCAGGCAGGTGAGTGTTTGAGTGGCAGCGATTGTTGTTTGCTGGGTCTGTGTGAAACGTGCTTGGGTGCAGTCTCTGAGTTTGAGGCAGCAAATGTGTCTGTGTGTGGCTGTTGGAGGCGCTCACCCCAGTGCCCTCCTTTTGCTCACTCCAGTAACAAGTGTTTGCTCTTCTCGTTTGCCTCTTCTCCACCTCGTGGATGAACTCCCAGGAGACAGTCATTGGAGGCCTTCTGCCGGAAACCACCTACTCTGTTACAGTCGCTGCCTACACCACCAAAGGAGATGGTGCCCGCAGCAAGCCAAAAGTCATCACCACCACAGGGGCAGGTGAGTGTAGGGAGCACCTACCACAGCCTCGCAGGGGTGGTGGTAAAACCTCCCAAGAGGTGCATGGGGAGTACGGCCAAGGCATCTGTGCAGGAGGACGCGAGTGGGCTGGAGACACTGCAGAGGTACATACTCTTGTGATCTCCAAGCCCTTACTTACAGGCTCTGCCACTGGATCACCTGAGCTGAGTGCAGCAAACAGATGGACAGACACTGCCAGGGCCCGTGAGAGAGCAATGAAACTCATGGGTCTGAGCTCATCTGCGTAGTCCAGAGACCTAGGAAGAGGAAGCCTGAAAGTCCAGGCCCTCCCTCATCTTTGGAGTCAATGGTCTGCCCTCACATTGTTCCCATAGGCGAGTGCCGTTTCTTTCTTCCCGCAGTGACTGCAGTGCCGCCTGGCATGGCCCCTGGCACAGAGGGCTCCTCAGAGGTGCTTCTCAGCTCCCCCCCAGCCATTGCTACTGCTGCCTCCCCAGGCTTACGTGGCTGAGCTCGGCTGCTCCTAGAGCCATGGTAAAAACTGGAATGCAACAAATCCTGCCATAGGAGTGCTGCGGACACAACTTCTAGGTCCTGGTGATCCCAGCCAGTTCGGTTCTGCCATCTCAGTAGAGACTCGTACCCTGTGCCTAGTGCAACACAGGAGCCTCGGCTGGAGCAGGGGCACCCAGGAGGTCATCAGGTGCTTTCCTCCGGATGGAGTCAAGCTTGCCTTTGGCGGTGGCACCAACTAGCTGACATTGTCTTGTCCTCGATTTCCACTCACTAGACCTGTCCTACAACTGATAATCCTGCTGCTTCCTCACACCAGCCGCAGGAAATGTATTTACCACTTGTTGTTATGGGAATGCAGCTTGTGCAAACCGAGAGCGTTGTTCCTGGTGCTTTTAAACAAGGAACAGCTTGCCGTCTCCTCCGCGCTGCATATGGGGAGCTCCAGAGGTAGTTTCCACTGTCACAGTCTCAAATGCTGTCTCCCTTGTGCCTCGCCATGGTGTATGCTCTGTTCATCAAACTGCTACGGCTGTCCTATAAACAGGAAAAGCTTCCGAAATACCCCGGTGTCGCACTGTAAACCACAGCGGGTCTTCCCATGTTATGATGCACATTTAAAGTTAATATTTGGAATCAGCTTTGAAAATAATGTGTCCCTTAATACTAGCTGCTGTTAGACATTGTATTATGAGTGCAAAGAGGAGGGCACTGGCAGTGGAAATGTAATTGTATGTCTTAAATACCTACAAAACCACCCCCAGAGCTGCCTTTGTACAGGCTCGTCTGCAGGCTTGACCTCAAAGGGGAGAGTTGGTATCGCCCTCTGATGGCAAAATCGGGGCATAATTCTGTCAAATACGTTTTTCTCTTGTGCTCATCTGTGGGCTCAGACGTTTCAAAACTGTGCAAGGTTATTTAACTAGGCTTGGCTACAATCCCGTTTTCATATCAATGGCCCCATCCCTTTGATTCTTAGTATCTTCCCTATCAGTTGATTTGTTTACAAATCTGAGCTGATGTGAAGACGCATCCTTTTTTTAACTGAAGGAGATCAAGGTATTAAACCATCAATTTAAAGCCATCAGTTCCTAACCAGTGACGGCAACACCCCTTGACTTGTGCAGCATAAACAAAAATCCTGTGGAACGCTTGTGTTCACCTCTCACGTCAACACTGGCATCACGAGTCTGCTCATCAGCTAAACCAAAACGTATTCTGATGGCAAACAGCCCGCCCAGCTCTGCTCGCTGCCTCTGCAGATGGTAAAACTGCCAGGTTTCAGGATGAATTTTGTCTGCCTCCAGACATACCAGGGCACTGGACTGGGGCTTCTGTGTGTCTGTTGTGGTGCAGTGCACTGAGGCCAGCCTGGCCTGGTGCTGTGCACTGGCCAGAGTATCTGAAGACCGCTGATTGGGAGGACAGGATGCAGATCTCCTCTGAGATAGATGTGATGCTTTGAGGTACCTTAAACCTTTCCTGTAAAAGGGGATGAATTTTGGGGCTGGATGTGGCTGAATTTATTCCCTGTTTAGATGGCAGCACATGGGAAAATGGCAGCCAAGGGCTGGCTGGCTCCAACTTCCCTCGCCACCGGATTATGGTCGGTCTGCCTCTATCCATGTGAATTGTCTGTCGTCCTCTTCACCCTCTGTCTGAACTTTCCCACTTTCCTCAATCCTCACGGACTAAGCAGCACGGAAGCAATCCTTCCTTCCCCTCCTCCCAGGCTATAGATGGTCATTGTGTGTTTATGTTGCAGTCCCGGGGAAGCCCACCATGATGATTAGCACGACAGCCATGAACACAGCCCTCATCCAGTGGCACCCACCCAAGGAGATGGTAGGGGAGCTGCTGGGTTACCGGCTGCAGTACAGACGTCTCGATGAGGAAAAAATGAACACGATAGACTTCGGGAAGAGAGACCATCACTACACTGTGACCAACCTGCACAAGGGGGCCACGTACCTCTTCAAATTGTCTGCCAAGAACAGAGCTGGCCCAGGAGAGGAGTTTGAGAAGGAGATCACTACTGCGGAAGACGTGCCAAGTGGCTTCCCACAGAACCTGCGCGTGGTGGGTCTCACCACTTCCACCACAGAGGTTGCGTGGGAACCCCCAGTCTTGGCAGAAAGAAACGGCAAGATCGTCAACTACACAGTGGTATACAGGGACATAAATAGCCAGCAGGACCTGGTTAACATCACCAAGGACACAAGTATCACTTTGACGAATTTGAAGCCTGATACCACTTACGACATCAAAGTGAGGGCCCGCACCAATAAGGGGGTTGGGCCGCTCAGCCCCAGCATCCAGTCCCGGACGATGCCTGTTGAGCAAGGTAAGTCCCCGTCTAACAAGCCCTAACAGCAGGCTCTGCCTCCAGGACAGGGACCTTTGCTTCGGTTCGTGAGGCTACGCTCCCCTTTGCTCTGACTAATGAGATCAGGTACTGTGTGGTTCCCTAGTATAAAACGAGTTCGGCGAGGGGAGGCTCAACGAAGGTTGCCTTGAAGTTGCCATTTGAGGGGAGAGGGGCGTTGGTGGTAGCTTAATTGCTTTTGTCGCTCCACAGGCACTCTTTGCCGTTTTAACTGTACATGAAAGGCTCTTGCTTGAACTGGAGCAGATGGCTGGGTAGGATCATGTGCAGATCCAGTACCTGAGCACCACTGTTCTTTGATCATGTCAAAGGGCCAAGAGAGTATGAGTGGAGTGGGGAGAGAGGAAGTCTGCGGTTCAGCCTACAACTTCCTTCTGTGATGCTGGAAAGGATAGTCAAAAAGGAAAGCTCCATGGGAGACTGGAGACTTGGTAAAAGGCTGCCTCTCTTTTCTCCTCATCTCTCACTTCTCTGCTGTAGCTGAACTCTTTGACCTCTGCTGCTGCATTAGACAAAGAGAGACTTGGAGCCAAGCTGCTGCCTAGCTCCCTCCTGACTTGGCCTTACAGTGCTCAGATACCTTGTTTTTCATTTCAGTGTTTGCTAAGAACTTCCGTGTCAATGCCGTCATGAAAACATCTGTGTTGCTGAGCTGGGAAGTGCCTGACTCCTACAAATCTGCAGTGCCTTTCAAGGTAAGGGTGGGATGCAGAGGACAGGGAGCTCTGCCTGTGTCAGCGAGCAGGACAGTGGAAAGGAGCATCTTGACCTGCCACATGATGTTTTCAGGCCGTCAAACAACAGATGAGCAGAGCAGGGACACGTTGCTCACTGGCCTAGGATCTAGTGGAGCTCAGATCTCCACGCCCAGATTAGGTAGCCACTTTTTTTAACTGCTTTTGAGCACCCACGTATGAACCATGGCACACAGTAGAGCACACCTCCTCTCACTCTCCTTAGGTCAGAAGGTGGTGTGGTTTTGTTGATTTCTTTCTGTTTTGACCACTTGTGGAATAGCCAGTAAGCACTTGGTTTATGGCAACAAACAGGAGTGAATAACATTGGCTGAAGCACACCAGCAGGAAACGCCCAGCAATGGAGGCATGCGCTGGGCAGAGAGCAAGCTGAGAATGGGGGTGTCTCTGCGATCATAATACGTGTTTCTGGCTTTTCACCGTCCAGCTAGAAAGCTGTTTTGACCATAGCAATTTTTGCTAAGTACCCACTCCTCCCTTGATAGTGCCCCTGAATTACTTGCCTTTTAGAAGGGAAATGGAGACTGGTCCAGCACCCCAAATTACTGATGTTTTTCCCATGAGCAGTTGTGGTGGTTGTTCACGCAGTCCCAATCAGTGCTTCACTCCTCCATCAGCTTTCTCAAGTATTCTCTTACCTGGTATCACTCAGCTGGGGTCTACCAGTCTGGCTGGCCATTGCAGCTCTGAGACAGTGGTTACACAAGCTTGTCCTGATGCCTGACTCTGAGTTGAAGCGTGAAAAGTTATAAATATGACTTAATCACAAGAGATCACCAGGACAAAGTGGTCTGAAAACCAGCCAGTGAATCAAACTAAGAATGACTACTTCTGCAATGCGTCTTGTCTCAAACTTCTGTATTACCTTTATGAGTTACTTCAGAGCATCAGGGCAGATGCGTAATCTCAGGGAGTGAAGGAGGGAATTATTATTACCCTGCTAGAAGGTGTCACAGGTGTGAGCAGCACAAGATGCAGAGGGAACTCTGCAGGAGTGGCTACTGCTCTCTTTTCTCTAGCACAGTTCTGGATGTAGTGTCATCCACCAGGCTGCTTACAACACTGATGACCCAGTGTCTCCTGATCTAGTGTAAGGTGTCCCTGCCCATGGCAGGAGGGTTGGAACTAGATGATGGGAGGTTTAGATCGGATATTAGGAAAAATTTCTTTACTGAAAGAGTGGTCAGACATTGGAACAGGCTGCCCAGGGAAGTGGTGGTGTCACCATCCCTGGAGGTGTTCAAAAAATGTGTAGATAAGGCACTTCAGGACAGGGTTTAGCAGGTGTGGTGGTAGTGGGTTGACGCTTGGACCTGAGTATCTTGGAGGTCTTTTCCAACCTTAATGATTCTATGAGTCTATGATCTTTAAGGCCCCTTCCAACCCAAACATTTCTGTGATTCTATGTCTTCCTGCTCTTGTCTGTCCCCCAGCGCGGATCGCTGATGTGGGTAAAAGACGAGAGTGTGTTGGAAATCTCTGCAGATCTCAGTGCAGCTTCTCTCCCTTAAGAAACAAGACCAACACGTCGCCTCGCCAAGGATAATCTTCCACCCAGTCTCAGCAGCTATCTGCTGCCTCTGAAAAGGTGGCCAGGGGTGGGAGCAGTGTGACCTGCCGTCCTCCTTGCACATGCACCCTGTCGTGCTGTGCCTAAAGACCAAATGCTGCAGGAGCAGTGGGGAATCCATGGCCAGGGGAATGAGGGGAAGGTCTTGAACTGCATCCACATCAAAGTGCGTGAGCACCACCCCTTCTTGTTACTAACTCTCCTTGTTTAAATCCTGAAGTTGAATTACCATGATCAATACCATGCAGAGTTTAGCTGAAGCAGACAAGGCTTTTGTGAAGACCTTGAGGTATTCAGACCTTTCCCAGGTGTAAGGTGACTTAGGATCAGTGTTCAGATGTCTGGCCACAAGGAACTTCGCAGAGCCCTGTTACTTTGCACTCTGCTGGAGAACCAGTCTGCTTCATCTTCCCTTATTCTTGTGGCACAAAGCCCACTTCTCCATCTGACAGCGCAGTGCTAGAAAGGGACAGTGTGACCTTTGGAGCATTACTACCTCACAGAGATGGTGGAGTGGCTGGAAATAGCCAGGAGCCAAGAGCGTAAGGCTGATGCCTTGTCTCGGCCTCGTAGCTGCTGTGATTGCTTACACAGACAGTGACTCAGGGTCTGCCCCTGCTGCGGCTTAACCCTCAGATGGCACAGGAGCAGATGGCATTAGCCACTTGCTAAGTGAAGAGCAGTCATGCAAACCAGAGTGTTACAAGGATGTTTCTCTAATAGTGTCTTCTTTCTATTAATATTCCCAGACATGCAGACACACAGGAGTCAAGGCCAGGAGCTAAGAGGGTCAGCTCCAGGCTGCTGACTGTGCCACTCAAAAGAAATCCTTCACCTTCAGGACTTTGTGGTTTTATAAACAAGGCTCACCTCTCTCCTCTAATTCAGGCACATGGGATGCTGAGGCCAGAGCCTGATACTGTAACTAGCATAGCAGATAAATCTCCATGGGAACAATTAGTATTATCTACGCTTGATAAACAGTCCCATGCTAAATCTATGTCCCAAAGGGTGTCATATTCTACTTTAACAGATTTAATTAAAGTAGATATTGTTCTGACAATGAATAGTGAGGCACAGGCAGGACTGGTGCTTTTTTTTTTTTTTTTGTGTAGGGGTGAACTGAGACCTGAGGAATTGTCATTGCTACCAAATCAATAATGAAGCTTTGAGATCTCTTTGGGGAATTTTCATAACTTCTGCTGGTCCAGGGGATAAATTCCTTGTAAAATGTTGCCCAGCAGTTGTGGTGGAGCAGAGGCACTATTCCTTTTCTATTCCAGTATGCTTGCAGAAAGCTGTTCGGGAGCTTTCATGAAAAGTGCAAGATAGATACAACCTTCTCCTTGGGGAAACTGCACTTTTCTGAGACACATTCTTCAACTTAAGAGCAGAACAGAAGGCAGCATCACAAGGTATTTTACAAATGGGGAGAAGGAATAACACCTTTTAAAAATTATGATGATACAGGTTCAGAAATAACCCCTGAGAATGCTGGGCAGAGCTTTCTCACAGTGTGTCCCACAGAATGTAGTAATTACTCCTGCTCCCAGAAAAGGCAACCTCATCTACTTCTCCATCGAGTGATTATCTTTTCCAGTGTTGCACACTACATGTCTTTTCATCTTTTAGTTCAGTACATTCTTTACTTCCTTGAAATCACGCAGCAGACCTTCAGCAGTGACACTTGGACCCACCTAGCTTTGCAAATCGCTTGTGAGTAAGAGCAGCACGAATGACATTTTACAGCAATCCATGGGCTAGTCAGCAATGTTTGGCAGTTCAGAGCCCTTAGGCCAAATTTGCTGCTGACTTAAGTAGTTAGCAGTGGGCCATGATGCAACCTCTAAATAGCATTCGGGCTTGAGCTCCCGGCATCTTCAGCTGCACACGAATGACTGTTTCTGAGCCCTTACATTGTTGTAAGGTTTTTGTAGAGGCTTTAACTAATGGTGCATAATATTTGAGAATGCAATGTGTTATGACAGGTAAAGGAACGTAGAACTGCTACGGCAACTGTGAAAAGGGGGGATGGCGGAGAATGCTTCAGGAAAGCATTGCAAATGCCAATTTCACTGTCTTTGGACACATATTTCTCTGCATGGCAGTAAAAGTCATCATCTGGTGTCAATACTGAATTGGAGACCGTGTCCTGACCGGTTCCAATGCAGAACAAGCAGGGAAACTCTGAACTGAGGTGCCTGACCATCTCTTATGCCTCCTCTTGCCACATCGCCAACAGATGCCTCATCAACAGATAGTTGGTGGACAGGTGTCTTTCCTAGAAGCGCATGCAGAAGCAGTTGGTGATACCTTTGTTAGAGAAGACTTCATAATGAGAAATCTCACTCGAGAGACAACAAAACTCTGTGGGCTTTGCATCCTTCCAGCATAGCTCTTAATGTTGGAAGTTTGGTTTTGTTCAAGTCTGTGTTGGAGCACATTAAGTGAGGTCCCACTGCTTCCACAGGACACCCCTGATTTGCTTTCGTCTGGAATATCTGGACCTGTACTATAGCAATATCATTGCAAGGGGTGGTGCTGGCACAGACAGCAAAGCTGCTAAGATGACTTGAAATCTGACGCTCCTGTCTTTGTTGTGCGTAGCTCTGTGTCAGAGCGGGGTGAAGCCTGCCAACTTAATATCTGATATTCCAGCGCTGTAAGAAGTATTTCTTCATTTTACCTTTTTCACTCACGTTAGCACCTGTCTGATATACATGTCTTTGGAGAAAGGGATTAAAGCCTAGGAGTAAATATCGTAAGAGGAGTCATAGCAGAGAGCTGCTCCCTCCAGCCATCCTACTGTGGCAGCCTTTCCTGCACATGGGGCAGCCAGCAGGGACTTTGTCCCTGCAAACCTCTGTTATTGTAGTACTTGGTACTTATTTTTGCAGTTTGTCCCTGAGGATTGAACCATGTCAACAAGCAAGATAGATTTCATCTCTCCTTCATTGCTGGCTCCTCACTGCTGCTCTGTTACCTGTTGGGAGTCCTTTCTCAGCAGCAAAAAAGCTGGAGTTCTTTCCCTGTCCCGACCTCTATGCAAAGTGACCTGAAGAGGATTTGAAGCATGCTGTGGGTATCGCTGTTGGGATAGCACAAAAGCAGAGCTGCACATTCCAGGCCTAGCCTGGTCCGTGTGCTCCGCTGTCCTTCAGATCTCTTTCCAGGGCCTCCATCCTCCTCCCAGCTCCAGCACTAACTATTAGAGCAGTGCTAATAGCTGCCTTTGTCCCAGCAAGCTGGCAGCTTTCTGCAGATTTCTGCCACCTGCTAAAAAGGTGACTTGGAAGGAAAGTTTGGTCCCTCCCTTGCTGCCTGCGTCAGCCTGAACGGCGGGCTCAGCTGGTGAAAAATCTGTTTTACTTCCAAGTAATTTTTCTTCCACAGAGCTGTCTCCTTTCCTTCAAGGCTGCTATTGGAAAGAGCACGTTTTACTGTGTGGTCTCTGCCTGTGGCACATAATAGCTGCTATGGTTTAACATGCTCCAGCCTGGCCATTGCCAGTTTTTGGCATGCTGGGACTCTGCACCACTGTCAGGAATCCAGCAGTCCCCTGCCACGCTGGACTGTTGCCCAGTGGAAGGAAACATGCGAGTTTATCACAGCTGGGGCACAACCTCTGATCTCTCTGGTTGTCTACATGCTGTTTGTCTCGAGTGTCTCTGGGAACTGTTGGAGTTTCTGGCTTTGCAGATGGAGCACCCAGGGTTTCAGGGTACAGGGGTTCTTCCAGCGGGACCAGGATCAACATTCCCAGGGCAGACAGGCTGTTTGGTGCAGCTAATATGGCAGTGCCCATGGCTGCTGTGCCTTTGGGGAGATGGAGGTCCTGCATATCTGCAGCAAGGCGCTGAGAAAGTGTCATTATCTGTGGGGCCCAAGGGGGAGAGGCTGTGCGTGGGGGCTGCCCAGGGCCACCAGCAGCTCTGCCCTGCCCGTCAGCCCCTCACTGCAAGCGTGGCAGGGAAAAGCAGCGCTGCTCTCCTGCCCACGGCTGGCGCAGCACCAGCATCTGTTGTCATGGCAACGGGGTGTCACACCTGCAGAGCCGCTGTTTCGGGTACCAATTTGTGAGCCCTGCGCGGGATTTGTCAGATCGTTGGTGAGGCGTGTAACCCCCCGGTCACCTTGCTGGGAGGGGGATGCTCTGCATTAACCATTCGATCAGGCATCAACTGGTAGACATGGGAGTGACACCAATTTAAATCAGGCAGGATTTTACACCTGAAGCATGTTCTGTGTTGTAGCCTCGTGAGACAAGAAACAAAGACCCATTCGTCTCCACGCGAGGGCAAAGCACAGCCAGCTGGATTCCTCCCCCGAACCGGTGCTGAAAAGCAGCGCGTGTGGCACCAGCAGCCTCACCGCTGGTGCTGGCCACCTGGGCTTTGCTGAGACCACGCTCTCTGCTCCGTCGCTGCGAGGCGCAGGGAGCACGGTTCGGCCCTGTGCTGGGGGTTGCTGTGCTTTAACTAAAGATTTATGGCTGTTTACGAAGCGCACAGTAGCTGAAGCACCTGAGGGAGGGCACAGAGCCAAATTGTCATCTCTAACGCTGCTATTTTGAGTGTGAGTTTTCATCAGCAGCTGTCAGCTGCATGAATGTGTCCTTTTCCCGTTTCAGATTCTGTACAACAGCCAGAGTGTGGAGGTGGACGGCCACTCGATGAAGAAACTCATAAGTGACCTCCAGCCAGACACAGACTATTCTTTTGTGCTAATGAACCGCGGGAGCAGTGCTGGGGGGCTCCAGCACCTCGTCTCAATCCGCACCGCTCCTGACGTCTTGCAGAGCAAACCCATCGCCACAAACAAGTACATACAGGAAGGAAAATTTACACTCACCCTGCCCAAAGTCCAGACCAGTGTGCCGGTTAGGTAGGTGCCGTGCCTCAGTGGAGAAACCAGGGTGGGAGGCTAGAGATGGGGAAGAGGGCAGGGCAGACCTCTGCCAGCCTGTGGATTTTGTAACCTGGGAGTGAATTTCTGAGCAGGCTGCGGTACAGAGCCAGGCATTTACGTGTAACGTGGGATCACACTGCTGGCTTTTTCTGAGAAAATGTTTATGTGCAACAAAATTAACAATTCTCTGACAGTTTGCCCTAACCCTGGTGGGTATGCTCCAGATGCTACCAGCAAAAACACAGTTGAGGATCAGGAGGGACTTTCTTTGACACTGTATAATATCCTTTAAATAAATAATGCCTAAAGCCTCAAGGAGATTAAAAAAGCGAGTTTGTGGAAGTCTTATTCGTTACTGTGGTATCCTTGTGCTGAAGCACATTTCCCCCAGGGTTCTTGCTACAATCTGATTATATAAATGTCCTTCTCACAGCTCCTACACCATCCTCTGGAGCACAGTCTGTAGATCTTCATTAACCTAATGAGCGCTAATGGGAGTATTCTCTTCTCTGGTGAAGCTGGAAAACCGACCTCTTCCTCACTGAACCCTTTTGCTGCTTAGAGGGCAGGGAGAGGAGCAGGTCGTGCTTGGGAGGCATATGACACGTGTTACTCGGTGACCTGCCAAAGAGATGACTGAGGGTCCAGTGCTCACACTTTCCTCCTTCCCAGGTGGTACTACATCGTGGTTGTGCCAGCGGATCAGAGCGCCAGCAGCCCAACTGCTCGGTGGCGGACGCCTGATGAGATGGAGCTGGACCAGGTAGGAGTCTGTAGCAGCTGCTGTAATAGAAGTGTCTCCCAGGTGGCCCAGCAGTCTTTGCCCAGGCCTCCTGGCAACAACGTGGGTGCAGTGACATAGGTGCAGGCTGTGCATCAGAGATGGGGGGCTGCGGGACGTGTGGTGCCCACTCAGCCTTGCTTGGCTGGTCACAACATGTAGGAAGGAGGCTGGAGTCAAGCAAGGGAGGAACCACCTCCCAGAACGTGCCCCACTGGGAGACCACACTTGAGTGTCTCAGAGTTCTGACCAGGACAGATCCTATCTCAGGTTGTACTCTCTTTGCAGCCGTTTTTAGCTGAAGCAACCACGCCAATTTTGAAAACAAGCTAGGAGACAAAGATACCGTTTTCAGTTTATTAAGCTGTTCTGTCAGGAGGCTTTTCGCTCTCTGGATAGGACCTAAGCCTGCAGTTTGGATAAAGAATTTGCTCTAGTATCTAACAAGACCTGCAAAGCTCCCTTCACACGTGCTTTCTGCATTCACCAGCCCATTCACCCCGAGATGCAGTTTATTTTGTGCAGGAGTCCTCCCACCCCAGCAGCATGGTACATGTGCAGGCATCAGAAGAGCCCCACACAAGGGGTTTGTGGGCTTTTTCTTGCCACCCACACCACCACCCGCAAAGTAGTAAGGAAAAAATTCTGATAAATCACACTCAGAAGGGTCCATTAAGAGAGCAAAGTTGCAAGCTTGAAGCACTCAGAAATTACGAGGTGTTAGAAGTTGTAAGTCAGCCCTTGCTTGTCATTAGTCTTTAATTACATGATTACACAGTCTTTTCCATGGGGTCCCAGCTTACGCTGTGTATGGGTGGACCTGTTCTGCACGTGAAGCACAATTGTGTGATGGAGAACCATGATCTGTAGGTCTCCTGCATCATTTCATTGCAGAAGTTGGAAGATGTCACAAGAAGCAGAAGAAAAGAATGAGAAAGGATGGTTTGGTTTTCAGCTTTAGGTGATTGAAAGCTATCGAGAGAACTGGTTTCTATCTGTTTCAGCCAGTCCTGGGCAATTTAAAACAAAATTTTTATTAGCAGCCACTCTCATGCATGTTCTGGTTTTTTGGAGTGCTCAGTTTGAGATCCTGGAGCCTCATTTGCAAAGCCTAAGCATCCCCAGCTGCAGGGAAAGTCAATAGGAGCTCTGCTGGATACAGTCAGTGTTATAAAAAAAACCGCTAAGTTTTCTTTAAAAGCAAAACAAGCCAATGTCTTTTGAATTTGACGTTTAAAATTAGTGGACAGTTTTTACATTAATGTCCCTGCGTCTCTGTTCTCCATCTGTAAAGTTAGGATAATCGCTTTCATCTCACCTCATATGGGTGTTTGGAAGATAAGATCGTTAATGTTTGTGAAGCAGTTGTAATATTATAGTGATCAGCAGCATAGAAAAGCCCACGAGGAAATTATTAATTTTGTCTTCAGAGCTAGATTTGAATGGTAAGCAATAAACAAGGCCTCGGGCTGCAGAATGCAAAGAAGAAAACGAAGTGTGGAATAGCTGCTCTTTGATTAAGCACTGTCTGTCCTGTGTATTGAGCAAAGCAGGGGAGTTACAGAAAAGAAAGTATGTGTCCATGCAGTCAAGGATTGTAACACAATGCACATATGTAAGACGACTGAATTAACTTTTACACAGGCAATATTAATTTTCTGATTTTTCAGGATCTGAACTTTGCAAGCCTGGCACTTATTTTGGTGCAGTCTTTTGGGGGGGG
>Ga0065711_1001694_pt1 | contig 63459 bp, 33 predicted proteins | sample Hoacrofraction12_FD_59098 | JGI IMG/M metagenome (GOLD analysis project Ga0065711, IMG submission 59098) | Hoatzin crop microbial communities from Cojedes, Venezuela - Epithelial fraction 12 v2 (version 2) | ecosystem: Host-associated > Birds > Digestive system > Esophagus > Crop | place... | reverse complement strand
GGAGCCGGCGGGGCGGGAGCCGGCGCCTTTCCCCGCGCCCCCCGAGGGGAAGCGGGGCTGGGGCGGCCGGTGGCCCTCGGCCCTCCGTGAGGGCGGGGCTCCCTCCCTGGCGGCTGGGGAGGGGGCGAGGCTGAAAGCCTTCCCGGAGCTCGCAGGGTCTGACAAGTACCTGCGTGGCTAAATCATTTCTATTAGATTTATTTATTTATTTATTTATTTCCAAAGGGAAACGTTTAAATTAATCAGCTTGCCTTTACAAATAAGACTTTAAAAAGATATTATTGGTGATTTAATGAAGCTGAGGTTAATTAGGGCCTAGGTTATTTTGGAAGCTGTGTTTTTTGGTAGTAATTATTCTAGAAACAGACAGCTATTTATATATCCAGACTGGAATATTTAAAAAAGTGATTCATCACCAGCGTTACCCTTAGTTTTACAGAGCACAGAGCGACTCTTTCCCTGGATGAAAATTTGCATTAATCCATATGTATTTATATTGAAGTTGTGTACATGCAAATTATGGCTACAAAATTACACCAAATGTTAATGTTCATGAACTCCGAACAATTTCTTCTGCTATTTTTTTTCCTCGGAGTAGGTGCTAGTCAATATCATGCAAATTCAGGAGGAACAGCAATATATGTACCTTTTCAAGGGCCTGCGCCCATTAATGATAGGATTCCTCCTGCTGCTCTGAAATCTTAGCAAGACGGCATGAAAAAAATCTTTGTGAAAATGGGAAGAAGGGTGCTTTAAAACAAAACTCCACCCACGCAGTCAGACACCAGAGGAAAATAAAAATCTCTAAATAATGGCGGGTTGATTTATTGGCAAAGATTAACTCTGAACAATTGGATCTTCTTCCATTTGCAAAAGCTCAGTGTCCTACATCGGAGCTTATTCATATTCATGGAAATGACAGTAGTTGGCCGGCTGAACAATTGCTTTCAACAATGTCTCTTTTTGGAAGTAAAACTTTATGAAACTGTTCTGAATGCCTTGGGATCTGAGCTGACAGGCTTGTGGGCAGAGTCCCTGTGCTCAGTTTTGTTGAGAGCAGAAAAACATGACCAGTTGGAGGATTCTTCTTGACCTAATGGGATTTTTTTTTTTTAGTTGGTTTATTTACTAACCCTGAAGATTAGTATTTTATTTATGAAGACTACTAAGAAAATCAAATTTATCATTTGAAAAGCCATGCTGAAGCCACAGAAGAGACTCTGGTCAGATTTTTAACATTTTTGATCCAGAATCTTTGTGCCTACCTGAATATACATAAAGAAAGGTATTTCTTCCTGTCCCTTCCTATATGCTCTTTCAGGGCTCATGTGTCCATTGCAATTAGAATTGCTCTTTGATGAACTGATCTTACGCTGGAGAACTAAGGAAGTTGTTGATAAATGGTCACAATTCCAAAGAGAAATTGTTCTCTGTCACTACTTCATTAAGGCATATCAATGTGTCTTCTTTTGGGAGGACTACGAAATGATCCTATCTGTGAGTAAAACCTTGCCACAGTGGGAGAGCTAGGAGAAGAGTATCAGGCTTTGCGCAATTTCCTGGCTTGCTTTGTTGGTTCAGGTCAGGTCTTTTTTTATTTAAGATTTAATTTCCTACTTTTGAAACTGTGATACAACATGCTGACAGCATGATCCATGGGACGTACAAGTTGCTGGGCTATTCTCGCTGAGCAATGCCTCTCTGCCCAGTGTTACTTGGTGTCATTCTCACTATTCAAAATCTCACTGTATCGCACTGTACGGACGTCCTGCTCATTCAGGTAGAATATTGTGTATAGTAGTCAAAATAACCTGGAGCAAATCTGCTGCCCTGACTGCTTACGGAATCTTGTTGCTGCTACATAAAATGCCCTGACATCTACATTATTCTTCTGCAGTGCCTTTCTAAGCAGCGCCATGGAAATCAATGTTGCAAGCATTAGTTTCATAGCAATGAAACTTTTTATAGTAAAAACCGATCTGGAATAAAAATAGACCATTGTGATACTACCACCAGAATAGTTTATGCAATCAAACGAATCACAAATATTATTTTTATTTGAAGCATCTTTTGCACAGTCTTGTGAGATGACATTGTAAATTATTCCTTAAGTCTTTTTTAAAGAGTGCTGCAAGCAAGGACCTTCATTTCAATGATACTGTGCTGGTAAGATTATGGACAGTCATCCTTCATGTAACAGGGTCTATCACACAGTAACAGGACTTTAATTAGGAGGTAGTTCTAAACGTATGTTTGATCTGGCATTTATTGTGCAGCTGGAGAACATCTGCATGGGTAGGAAGCACGGAAGAGTAGAGACTGTAGAGTTTTCTCAGTTGGAGCAGTGCTTTTGCAGAGCTGAACGCCATACAGAAGATACCTTGACTTTCGTAAATGGAGTAGTTTTCAATGCTGGAAGGTGCTGAGAAATGTTGTAAGGTTTAGAAAAAAGAAAAAAAAAAGCTTTAGGGACTGTGCTTTAGAGGGAGAAGGGCACTATTGTGATAGTTGCTGGTGGCTGAAATCGGTAAATAAAACTCAGAGCTCCTTTTTCTTCAAGGACTTGGTGGACACTCGTGTTAACGGCTGTGTCAGGTGCCAGAGAATAGTAATCAGAAAAAAGTGTGAATTGTGTTCCATCTTTATCTTTCATTTTCATCTATGTCACAGAAACAAGGTCCTGTTGAGCTGATAAGTAAAGAGGTTATTTTGGCTCCATCACACTCATATCCTATAATGAAGCGTGGCAAGTGGGTGGCAGGCATTCCAGTGGCAAGGGATGTAACTGCAAAGAATAAACAGACCCTGGTGTATGCATAAAATAGGACTTTGTTGTCTGTTTGCGCTTGCAAGAGTTGTTGCATTTTGTGGAATATTGCTTTTGTGTATGTGGCAATTACTTGAGGGAAAAATTGTTTTTTCACTGACTGTCATGGGAGAAAATATGCATGAGGAGTCATTCTTCTTTTCATATGATTTTAAGGAAATGAGCTCGAATCACAAATATGATGTTAAATTATATCCTTGCTTCCAAAAGAGCTGTGTGCTCAGTTTCTGTTAAGTGATTGAGATGTGACATAATAAGCGCTTGTTTGTGTGTGGTGTGTATTTAAGTTAGTACTGTGGAAACCTTTTTGTGAGTCAAGGATTCAGATAAGCTCAAAGGTATGAAAAACACTCCAAAGCTTGCAGTTCAGACTGGGATTTTTGAGCCTGCCATTGGTGTTGAAAAGGGACTTTGTGTAGGATGTATGGGTGGCAAACAAGTTTCCAGCTGGGCTTGAAAACATGATGGTGTGTTTAAACTAAAAACCAAACAAAACCAGCATGTACGATTTTAAAATGTTGCTGTTGGAGGGGGAATAGTTAGCTGTAGGTCAGAACTGGGGCATAGGAATCCTAACGCCTACCTTTCGTAGTGCTCGGTGGAGAAGGGATCTGAAGGAGATGGTTACTCAGAAACTGTGGAACTTTAAAACCCTGTTTCTCAGTGGATGATGCTTGCACGTCTATGGAGCTTTCCTGGAGCTGCAACTTGCTGTTCTCTCTGCATAGCAATTTCAAATGAATTGTTACTAATTTGAGCAGCCTTGTATGTGTGCTTGCTGATGTTAAAAAGATGTCAGCTCTGGAAACCAGGACAAATCTGGAAAATCAGAATATGAGTGGAGAGCAAGAATGGTGTTCCATAAATGGGGTTATTGCCAGGCCCATGACTACTGCTGTGGTTTCAGGGCAACTCGGAGCTGCCGATTTTTTGATGTCTGTGTTGTATACTGTTGAACGAATCTGATCTCTTATCATAGCCTGTAGGACTTGGTAACGATACATACTTGGCATAGATCTTGAACTATCTTGGCTCAGCACATATATTTCAAGTTACTACTGCAGTTGCTTTCTAACAGCTTTATTTGTTGAGAAGGTATAAGCTGATCAATGTGTAGACAGCTAAGATGAAATGCAGACCTGGAGAACAGAACTCAGCGGCTCCATTTCTATTCTTGCATTTATTTGCCTGGCCAAAATCCCAAGCAGGGCTATGCTTGTTAGATACTCATTGCCCAGTGCTAGGGAGCTGTGGAGGAGTGGAGTAACTGTATGCTGGTGGGTGTGCACTTGTCTCAGGATTTTTACAACCAGCTCTTTTTACAAACCTGGGACTCTGTTCTGAGGTAGTGCAAGTCTCCCCGACCAAATACCCACGGGTGGGCCGGAAGCTGTGTCCTGGCTTTGACAAAATACAGACTTCAAGCTTCAGGTAACGGACTGTTGTCTCTGTTGGGAGAATTTAAACTTTGGTGGCTACTAATTCTAGAAGAGGAAGACCTAACAACAACCGTGCAAAGATACCCCTGGATGATGGTGATAACCCTTCCCTTGCCACTGGGTAAGCCCAGATCCAGCGTCGTATAAAGCTACGTTAAGTAGGTGTTTGTGTAAATGCGGAGTAAGACATTTTGTGTTGTTGAGCTCCAGTTTCACGTGCCCCAGAAGTGAAGGCTGCTGTTTTTTAGAGTTAGGATGTTTTAACACCAGAATGGAAGAGTAGAGAGAAAGGAAAGGGAAGCATAACAAATGCACAGGAAAAATAAGATGAAAATTCATAAAATGTTGCATATACAGATCATTAGTTTTTTTTTAAACCAAAGCTTTATTAATTTGACTGCATTGGATTGGGGAATTTAGTGCCTGGCTAGAAATCACAGGCTGTACCTAGATTTTTAACATGAAGCATAAAAAAAACCCCCTTCTCATCTGCTAGAATTCCAAAGGGTTGTTATATATTGATAAAGCATCAATTAATTTTTCTCCAGTGATTGCTCTTGAGTCTTTCTCTGTCATGTAACTTTGCCTCTATCTGCTCTTCTTCCATGACTTGCTTGAAGGCAGATTTCACACTGTTTTCGTCAGGATACGGGGTCTTGTTTGGAAGTTTTTGACAGGTGAACTCCGAGCTCTCGCTCCAGAAAGAACATATTGTTACACACATTTTTTTCTAGTTTTAATATGAGGTTTCAACGCTTTTTAAAAAACAACCAGAAAGAGCTCAGGTAGGGGTTCCCTCCCATGGTCAAGGAGGTCTGGCTGTGCAGCTACATGTTTTTTCTCCTCGTCTGCTGCAGTTAAAAGCTGTTGCTCAGTGGGGTGAATGTGCTTAACAGTTTTACCTCCTTGTGCCCCCTGAGACCAGACCAAGACTTGTTAAGGACTGCCACAGTGAAGACATCTGTGGCACTGTCATCTCATTGTGCTTGTGTTTCTGTGCTTTGTAGCCGCGTGGCTCAGTTTATCATCAACCAGCTTGTTTTTGTGGAGCTGAAGAAAACAACAAATTAAAATGTCCATCTCTTCCCGTTCTTGCATTTCGTTATGCTGAAAGCAGGGACCTGCAGATGTCTTCAGCAGGAAGGAAAGGAGTCACCAGCCAGTGAAGGAGTCGGTTTGGTGCTGAGGATGAAGGCAGGTTGCAGTCTGTGGAAAACCATCCAAACACGAGCTTGTTTTGTTGCTTCACTCCACTTGCGTTTTGCTACTTTGTAGCCACAGCTATCCGGGTTCTGGTCACAGTTTAACTGCAGGTGCAGGATACTTGGTACTTTTGGGAGGCAGTCCCTGGGAAGCAGGGAGGCAACCCTGCCATGGCTTGGGTTTTTTCCCAGGATGTACTGGGGTTAGTTCCACCCCGGTCATATTCTTTGCTTTTGCAGAGTCTCCCGTGATTTCAGGCTGGGGCTGAGCTGCCCAGGGAGCGAGCTCCAGACAGGGCCGTGCATCGGGGTGCAGCAGGCAGGGAGGAGTCGGGGGAAGAAGGAGGTGCTGCCGTGGGCTCACGGCTTAGCAGCCCGGGATCGAAAGGGATTTTTTGTGGAAACACCGACCGTGTGGATGGGACCTGTTCGGAGCACAGTGTCCCACCCCAGCTCGGTGGAGGCTGGTGATGGGGAGGTGGCTTGCTCAGCCTGCCGCAGGAGGAGCCTCAGCCCCTGGTAGGGAATCTCTTGTTATCTTCATGCTTTGCAGTTAGAAGGTTTTTATTTTATCTGAAAGACTTTGTTCACTTCCTCCATCTGCATAACAAGTTAAGCTCATTTCTTCTCTCTCTTTTCATATGCAGACTTGCTAATACCTTTATTTCCATGTTAGGTGTGGGCCAGCCATCTATTTGCAGGGTCTCATGCACAAGAGCAGCCACAGGTTAGGCTCCAATTCTTTTCCGATACCTAATGGTCTTCCCTACTGATCCTGCTGCCGATCCTGCTCATTTATCAAGGAGCTGCAGTTGGGTTTCTTATTCTAGGGTTTCATTATAGAAAATACGCTACATCATTAACTAGCCTGCTAGAAATTATCCCCAAAGACCAGAAATAGCAGTGTTCATAAAAATATCAGTTAATGTGTTTCAGGGTTAAAGATTTTCTTTCTGTTTCTCTATTTTAAATTTTTTGTTCTTGAAGAAAATAATTTTCCTGAGTGCTTTGTTTGTCTGCGGCAGCTTTCTCAGTCATTACTGTGGAGGAGGATCTGTAAATGTGAAATGAGTATACAAAACCGCCTCAGCCTGATCTAGTTAAAGTAATGGCTAAAGAAAATGATCTTAAATTGTGAAATACGAGATACAAATACACGCATGCCCATATACCCCATGCAAATAATTTCATTGCCAGATTTACTGCAATGTGTCCAGCAAGGAATATGCCCTGAGACTTTCGGTGTTTGGAATCTTTCAGCTACAGATGATTAGAGGATTGACTACCTAAGCATTACATTTTAAATTACATCTTCATACTTGCAGAATGAGATGAATTTAATATTTTGATGTGATTTATCATGCTATGGCTGAGCCATACAGTGAAAAGAGTTAAAACTACACATTCTTTGAACAGAGGGGATATCATCATATTTTTTAAAACTGTTTATCCGTAGTTGCTTACTGGAAGGAAAACAAAACAAAGCCTAGTTATACAACAGTGCCTGACTGTAAGATTACAGCACACTAAAGCTGTGGCTGAATTAGTTACTTTGGATTTAACCTTTTGGCATTTCAGAGGAAAACTATAGTCAAACTCTTACTTATTTTTTAGGCAAAGATCAAAATGTTTTTCATACTTTTATTCATAACAAATTCCCTCTAAGGGCAATTCCTGCTGTGTCTTTATTTGTCTCTGTCATGCCATGTTTAGAGGTGTGTTTTCAATTTGCTCCTCACAAAAAATTTACTTAGAATGTATTGTTGGAACTGTACTGCTGTGCAAGTCTCATAATTACATGAAATGAAACTTTTTTTTTCCCTAGCAGATGTCTTTGTCTAGATGAAAGTGCCCTGCTAGAATGAAATGGTCCACACAGCTATTGCTTTCCTGGCAAGAGATTTTTCCATAATTTACAGATATTTGGGTTGATGATTTTAAAAAATGGCTTAAATGTTCAATTTTTCATTTTGGCATTTTTTTTCGTGTAATAGAACTTGCAGCGATTTTTGCTTACGTACAGGAATGCAGTGTGGTCCTTTCCATTAGGAAACCTGTTGAAAGAGGCCAAGTTTCAGACTGAGGAGTGAAACACTTTACGCACAGGGCACATACAAGTTATGCAGACTACCTGACACAAGAATGTGTCAGCCCTGAAATCTAGGTGCCATCCCGAGAATCCTTTCCATTTCACTCCTCGCTGAGGAAAGGGGGCAGCAAATGCTGATCCTTAGTGTAGTGCTCTGGTTATTAGGATTCTTCTCCATGAGAAAATTGAAGTGAGATCGTTAAATAGCGTGCAACATTTTGAGAACCTCATTTTATGTCATACGTAGATCTGTAATCATTTCAAAGGCAGATAATAATGATATGCTAATATGCCAAGATTTCTTTCATTTACATAACTTCAAGGCAATAAATATCTGAAATGAGAAATATGTTGAAAGGGTTTCTTTTATGTTTTTCCTAATAGCTTGCATTTAATTATAATTTGGAGACCTGACTGCAGTGCTTGAAACTGCTTTCAGGTTTGTGGGTTTGGAGTGCTTTTTATAGCCTGAAAGGTGTGTCCTCTCAGAGAGAGGTGGTCTATACCAGCCCCGCTTTTGTGAAGTTCCCTTCCTTTGACCCAGTTGTGGCATCTTGGTGCCTGTCCATTTTTTTCCTTTTGCCTATTATATTATATATTCAGATACGCAGTAAGAATTAATGCTGGAAAGCACTAACAGCCAGGACTCAGAGGTAAGAAGAACCAAGAGGCATTAATTTCAAGTGCTGTTTTTCTGCATTAAAACACACAGCAGGGTTTCTGCTGCTTGACCTTACTGAGAACCATTCCCTTAGCAACCTTTCATAGAGAGAGTAATAGGACAGTAAGAAAACAATATTCCCCCCCTATATTGAACAGAATAATATCTAATAAATTACTTTCTCTCTTAAAAAATACAAGCTCATACCAAAAAACTCCCAGTGAGTCCAAGCTTCATTATGTATCCTGTTTCTTGGTCCAGTCATTTAATCCTCAGCTGTTTAACTTACTTATCTGAGTCTTTGAGATTTTAACTAGTAGCATTGCTGATGGAATGCTTTCAATATCCTCAAAATCTCATTGACAATCTGGTTTGTTCTTATTTAAAAAGTAAATAAAAGGATTTGCCATATAAGCGAATGCTTGTAAATTTAATGAGAGTTGTCTTTGTCAGCGGGTAGACTCTACTTTATACCGTTACTTGATATGTAGGAAATACCAATTACTTGCTGCCTGGTAATGCTTTCAGTAGAGAAACTGTAATGATCTAGAGCTACGTTTCCACATCCCTTTGTTTTCTTAACCTCTCTGCTCCTGGATAAAGGTAGACAGGAGGAGTTGATTTATGGGAGACGTATGGTTTATGAGGGCCTCTCAGTGTCTTTTCTGTGTGCTTGCAAGACTTGACTTAATTTTATGTTTATTTAAAAAATGCTTTAGAACTCCAAGGAAAACTCTGGTATAAACTGTTGTCTTGTGTGGAATATTAGCTGCATTTTAATGTAATGGACCGATGTTTTGTCCATTTTCTATCCTACTTGAGATATTTTTGGAATGAGAACAGTTATATGAGAGGCTCAGAGAAAAGGAACTTAGGATGTTGTGTCTGGAAGGGTCAAAACACAGAGGGCTAGGATGTTGAAGTGCACAAAAAATAAAAGGGAACAACCCAATTATTTACTTTAAGTTTATTTTTACTGAAACTTTATTTTTCATTTCTTTCAGCTTGCTTTTGTCCTGAAGTACTTCAGTTACTGTGGAAGTAACAGTGTATTTGGTGTAGGCAGGACTTAGTGACACAAACAGAAGCAGAAAAAGCTTGCACTTCCTCTGATCTGAGCGAGATGCTTGCAGAGTATGGGGCTGGATTTTCAAAGAGGTTGGAGAAGGGCAGGGGTGCCACAGCGTTAGCAAGTAAGCAGTCTGTAAATAATCAGCCCGTGGTAGGCATTTCCCTTCCTGAGAGAAGAAAAGGCATTTCCAAAGTGTGCTCATAGGACAAGATGGGGAAAGATACGGTCTAGCAGAAGTTGAGGTTGGCTGATCTTCTGCTTGTAGAAAGTCACTTGTCCAGGACAGCTTGAAATGAGAATGCCTATATCTGGATTAAAGTGTTGTATAGTCCACATGAAAAGTAATTTCACGTTTCAACACTACCTAGCTTTTTTTTTTTACGTTTCAAAAAACCCTAACAGATTGTAAGGGAGCTTCTGGACTCTGTGTGGTAACTGTTAGGGAACACTTGGGAGGAAGGTCTTGCAGCAAGACTGCTAGACTAGCAGTATCCTCAGCCACGAGTTAGCACACCCGTTAACCATGTCACAGTACTTCAGCAGCCAGCGGAGTCTTGCCTTGCCTCTGGATGGGCACTCACAAAGTCAGCTGCGCAGGCAAGCAGAAGTGCTGTTGTCAAGCATGATTACAGCCAGCCTTCTTAAAGCAGGTGGCTGGAGTCAGCTTTCCCTCCCTTCTCTGCCCCTGGCAGTGGCACTGGTGTGGCAAGACTGATTCACAAAGGGGTTTCTGAAGGCATAATGCCTTGTCGTGCGTTGAGGGCAGTTTACGTTTTTGTGACCACGATGCGTCCTCTTTGCTTTTACACTATTGCTTGCAAATAAAACGTAATGGCAGCTAAAACTCAGAGTCATCTGGGCAATGTAATGACTAGTGATGCCTGATTATTTTTGAAACAAATCTGCAATCCTAGTTGTCAAAAGACCTTTTGCTGTCCTTCATTAGATTTTTGTGCAGAAACCTAATATTTGTCTCAGGAAGGGCTTCCTTCAGTTATCCTTTTAGTTTATTCTTAGTGTCTTATTGCCAAGTCAGAGACCACATAGTTGTAGCTTGTGTCTTTATGCCTGGGGTCTTCACCAAGACTTCAGTTTCTCAAAGACATCTAACTGGTGAGACATATGTTTTCCTGTCTGCAGTTGTCCTTTTCAGAGCCACCTCCTCACTTCCAGCCATGCCCCATTTCACATAGTCAGCAGATTCATCATTCTACTTCCTAGTGAGGGTTGTAAATGTGAGCTATTTCTCCAAATTCTGATGTCTTTTTTACCTGCCTTCTCTTGTTTGGCAGCATGGTGTTCCCTTCCCTGCTCAGTGCGATAGATTGTATGAACGTGCTTTTTGTGATTTGCTGGATTACTCTATTCCCATTGCATTTTAATCATCATGATGACAACATCTGTTGGCAGTAGTACAAAGAAGTTTTTCAGAGCATATTCTGAGGTTTGTAAATTGCTACTATATCTACATGACAACACTAAGATTTTGTCTTTTCCATTTACATTAAAAGAAGTGGAACTGCATTATGGAAATGAAATGTGTGTCTCTGGGAGCCTTACTGCCTTTCAGTGACTGCCAGGGGATACCTTGGCGTTTCACACAGCTTCCTCTGTGTTACCTGCTGCAGCGAGCCTGGGGTTATTGTTACAGAATTAAGTCTCTCGTCCTGCTTTCACTGATACGATGGGTAATCTTTCTATCTTTTTAATTTTATTTTGGATTTTAACCTTTAAAGCTGTGTATCTCTGACATCATACGGAAATGGAGAACACACATGGACAAGAAGACGGGGTGCTCCTTGAGAGCATCACAGTAGCTCTAAAGAATTGCAGAATATCAGGAATGTAAAAAAGAAATTACAACAGTGGTCAGTTATATTTGCTGTAGGGTCTTCTGGCAATGCTGGTAGTTATGTGCATTCAGACTAAAATTGTAATTTGGTCAAAAAATACTTAATAAAATTGCCATGAACTAGAAGGCAGATTATGTATTGTCATAATTTTAATGTCTTTTTATTTCCTTTCTTGTGCTAATTATCTTCAAAGAGACATTGTCCTTTAGGCAGCTCCAAATGCAGAAAAACACCTGATGGGTATGGAAGAAATAAAGTTTGTTGATCAAAGGTGGGAGTCCATGTCCTGGAATCATGGCAGCAATGGGTCTCTAAACTGGATTTTGCTAGTCTTGCTAACTGGTCTTTTATTGTTGCTGGCCTGTAGGGAGATTACTTGTAAACTAGAGTCTTGTCTCTTGCCCCAAGAAGTTATGAATGGTTGTGCTGAGTCAGTGGAAGTGGCACATCTCCTAAAGCAAGTGCTAAGAGGAAGGCTTAGAGCAGGATGTGTGTGAGGCTTTGTCTTTGAAACTTATTTTCTCAGAAAAAAAATGAAAAAGCTGTTATGTGGGATAATTAATAGAGCAATAGATTATTTTGAGACTCTCTTTTGTTTGTAAAAAGGGGAAATGTGCTTTTAAATGTTGATGTTCTTTTAGGCTTGCAGGGGAGAAAAGCTTAGAGTTTGTAACTTTTGACAGATTTATAATGTGTAAAGTTGGGTTTATATTATCTTTTCTTCAGAGATCTCACTGCTAGTTGCCCAAGGGTGTAGTTTACCTCTGTACAAAACCTGTGCATGGATTGTAAGTTAACTGTAAAATTTGTATACTGTAAAATGCAACGCACGAGACCAAAGAACTACCATACAAGGCCCTAGAGAAAAATACATACCATACATACACACAGCGCTTTACCTAGTTAAGTCCAAGTTAAGTTCAGTCGCAAGATGATCAAGGCAGAAAAAGGTGTGAGCCTGCATTGCTCAGTTCACTTCCTGGGACAGTTCGGTGATCTAATGAGGTAAGATTGTACTCTCTGAGGTTGAAGAAGAAATAGGAGGAGTTTCTCTGAATGTAGAACAGCACAGTGACAGCTGGAAAGGCTCTGTTGGCTCCAGTGCCCCTGGAAAGTGCCTTAAGGCAAAATGAAGGCTTGTGTCAACTTGCTGTTTAAATCTGTTCCCAGCTGCTTTGTTGGTGAGGTGTACTGGATTTAGGAAATACAAATAAATATATGGATGCAGGGAGTCCTGTCTTTTAAAAATGAATCTCCATCTCTTCAGGGTTACTTTGAATGTATGACTTGCAAATAGCTCATCAGTTTATTAAGCTAACTGGGAAACAGTCATAGGTTCTAGAGCCTTTGGAAAATGCACTTCAAAGCTGAGAATTTTAAGTGGAATCTTCAAGATCTAGCATATTATTACAATGTTAATAAATAGTTTGAGAATTGATAGAAAGACTTATGATATAGTTGATAAAACTTAAACCAGCTGAGGAAGCTGGTCTAAAGCTCAAATAAGCATGCAAGAGGGAAAATGAAACAACTTCTGTAAAAAGGTCTGTTTATATGTGAACTTTGCAACTCTTTCATTTTTTTTTAATATTTCTGGTGATGCTATATTGATGATTTTTTTTTTTTAAAGTCACATGCAATTATTTTAGCTTTTGGCCAGAAAGTTTTCTAACAGATATGACAATATTGTTATCTTCATGAAATCATAGAGAGAGACAAATGCAGATGCACTTTGATTTCGGTTTTATAAATCTAACTTTAAAAATGTCCTTTGAGTTTCTTAATGAGACACTGTTAGTATGAAGTGTGTCTGTGTTCTTTCCAAACAATTACCTGTTACCCTTTTTTCCAGAGTATCCATATTTGCAAATAATGGCTTGCATGGGAAAATTGTGGCCATCAATGTAATAGAGTGTTCATAGTGCTTTAAAAAAGCATGCCTGCAATGCATTCGTCTGGAATAATATTGAGATTTAAGCTGAAGATGGGAAATATTTGCTGACAGGGCTGGCCTCAAGGCATTCTTTTTCCTTCCTAAATGCTGATAAAATTGCTTGAAATGTTCTAAAGTATATTGAAGGTTGTCTCAGGATGGATATATTGTCTTGAAAAAGAATTATTCCATTCTCACTGTAATTATATTCTCTCTTTGATGAGATTTTACAAGAAACTATTTTATGTCCTTTTCTATAGAAAAATATTAATATAGGAAGTAAATTTGTTGAGAGTATTAGTTATCTTGATACAGAGAAAGGTCAATTGATTTTCTGGATGCTGGTCCTGGATTAAGTTTTAAATTGTGGAAGTTTGACTTTAACTCTGGTTGCTGGTGAATGAGAATTGTTAGCTGAAGAGAAATGGGGCTCCTAATGCAATTTCTCCTGTGCTTGCTAAGCTCTGCTCTGTAGCAGGATATGAATGAAAAAACTTTATGTTCATGACCTCTGTAGGTGTCCTTGGAATTGGAGTTTCTCTTCCCAGTGCTCGTGTAGCGTTATCACATACTTTATGCCTCCTCCTGACCTGTCTGTAGGGCCCAAGAATGGATCTAGCTCTTGAAACGTAGCCTAAGGTGCACGGTAGTCTTTTACTTCATCTCTTATTTCCTTCCCTTCCTTCTTTTTGCTCTCATGCTTTCATCACCCAAAGTACCAGACTGGCCACAGGAAGTGATGGGATGTTTGGTATATTAGGCTGATACACCTTTTGATGAATTCAGTTATTGCTAAATTGTATTTGCTTAAACCAGAAATGGGTTAAACTAGATTTGGACTTGTGGAGGATTTTTTTCTCCCCAGTGAGGCAAGAGGGGACCTGCTACTTATCTCATTTTTCCTCTCTGTGTTATGTGGGTTGTGATCCATTTCTTAGACTTGTCTGAACTATTTGATGTAACACATTTCTTGATATTGTTGGGGCCAGCATGACATCCTGAATTTGTTCTGCTCTACTCTTGAGTTGCATTGTAGTTCTGGCCTTTGACATCTTACTGTAGACTTTGGGATGGCTGTTGGCCAGTTGTTTTCAAGTTTTTCAATTTCTATACCTCTAGAAAAGTTCCTGAGAGGGGTGATAATTTAAATCTACAGACAACAGACTTGATTTTTTTTTTTTTTTAATAGCCTAGATTGGTCTGTGAACCACAGGTTGAAGAAGACCACCTTAAAGCGGTCTGTTAAATCTTTATTTTAAGTACTGAGGATTTGTCTTATCATTAACCTACTACAAAGACTAGAAAAATTGACTGACGTTCTTGAGTGACAAGCCATTATCTAAGTGCTGAGAAGCAGATGAACAACTAACCCACTTGAATTTGCTGGTCTCGGTTGTTTTCTGTAGGGAAACACCGTGTGAAGGAGGAGAACCCTAGGAGGTCTTTGGAGGTGTAGCCTCAGAGATATAAAATGAATATGGGAATCTGGGATGTCTGACAACCATAAGCTCAGATATTGGCCTGTTTGCCAAGCATCACTGTGCCACTGTCATAACGCAGACTAGAAATCTTTAATAGCTGTACTTCAGTGCTTGTAAACTAGTGCGTGATTATTTCTTCTTCTGTTTATATCATTCGTCAAAGCAGTCTGGGCTGACAAGGCCTGGAAAATTCTCAAGGGTTTTGCTGCTGTTAATGCAGCACACTACAATGGGACCTCTTTTGTACAACAGCGTCGCTGAGTACATCTAAAATCGTCGTCTGTATTGGCGGTAACTCTCTGAATCATAGGAGCTGCATATTCCTACCCATCTGCCTCATTTGAACTGATTGCAGCAAATTCCTTGGAAGTTCTTCCTTCTGTATATTGCATGAGAACTTCTGAAGTTGGGTATGTTTGCTGCCATTAATAGCACACAGTATCTATTTCATGATTTTGTAGAAACTCAGGCCATTTACTTAAAATAGAAAAGATTATTTCTGTGAGGTTTTTGAGGAACTTAACTTTTTTTCAGAAACATGAGTAAATCTCTCCAAGAAATCGCAGTATGCGATAATGTTTTACTGCTCTAATTTATTAAATTTATGAAATGCTTCTGTAGCCTTGTTCAATTCATAGAAGCTTAGTAAGAGGACCCACAACCTACTTGCTTTCTGTTTACAGAGATCTGAAAGCATAACCTTACAACAATCAACAACCACGTGAACTTTTGCCTGGCTTGATCCTCCGACATATTACAGCTGAGGTTCTAGACCACACGTAATCCCATGGCAACTCTTTGATTTTATATCATGCAAATTACAGTGATTTTTTTACAAGCAGGCTGAGAGTTTGTGCATAGAAAAGCTTTCTGGACCCACATGTACTTAAACCTGGCCTGCAACCAGTGCAGTGTAAGTACTGTGAACATCGGGCAGATCCAGTCCTGGGGATACCTATAGGTACAAGATGCAAGCTTTATCTCCTCTACTCTGCCATGTGTAGCAGAGCTTGGCACATGCACAGAGGTCTGCTTTGGGAGGCGTTTGTTTTCTCCTTTCCTTCCAAACTAGCTTGGGTCTTCAGTCTCAGTGAGTGGGCATCTTATACGACAAAGCAATCAAATCGGTATATTGCTTATGCTTATTGCAGTCACTTGAAACCTTTTGCAGGTGTTTCTGGAATATGATACTTGATGCTTCCACAGGCAGATCCTGCACATGGGAGGAACTTCTCGCATGCATGGGCTTAAAGGCAGGATGGCTCAAGGCACATGCAAAGCAGGCAGCGCTGGGGCAATTGACTGCAAGTGTAGCATCAGCTCTAGTTCTAGGGATGAATTTGGTGGCTCTGTGAGGCTTGCCAGCATTGCTGCTGCTCTGTGAGAAGGGGTGGAATTTGGGCAAGGCAGCTGTTGCTGGGGGCAGGGAAGGAGCACCACTCCCCATTTTTTCCTTTGTCTCCCAACTGACACCAGGAATAACAGGATCCGCTCACCTGGGTGCACCACTGGCACTTCACCTGTGGTTTATCCCTTCGTATTTCTTCCCTATGGCAGAAACAGCCTGGACTTGGCCAGAAACAACCACTTATCCTTGTGGCATCAAAATTCAATTCTGTCTTAACTACTAAGATGATGTTAGCTGTCTCTGCTTAACAGTCCATGTGATACGTTGTCTGCTTTGCCCGTGTGGGAAATGAGTCTGTATTTCTAAAGGGCCCAGCCAGTGGGAAAAGAATTTCAAAGACAGCTGCACCCTAAAAAAAGTTGAAGGAATGCTGCACGTTCTCAAAGTTACACCCCTTTAGCTCAGGCACAGGTGATCATCTCACAGGTGATGGTGTGCTCAGCTGCCTAGAGAAAGACAAGCAGGACTGTGTCACCGGAGTGACTGCTTCCAGCTAAGTTGTGAGTTGCAGAAGACTTGACTGATCTGTAAAGACTCGAAGTGCTTCATTTGTAAGAGAAAGAACTGTAGTCTGATATATGCTGTTCAGCGTAGGCACAAAAATAAAGACTATACTGGAGGAAGTTATTTGTTGAAAATTATTCAGTCACCTCCAGAAGAAACAGGCAATAAATCTGCTTGACTGTCTTCATTAAGCCCGAAAGCATCTGTTGCAACACTTGGTACGATAACTGAAGTAGGTATTAAGTCTGACTGTAAAAGTTATAGAAAATATAGCCTTAAAAATTCATTGCCTGTTTTACTAGCGACTGGCAAATAGTTCCTAAACAGAGACTTTAAAGGGTCTGATCTGTGGAATTCATAGTTCTCAAAGTCTTGTTTTGGGTTTGAGAGTATCTAGGTCTTTCAGGAAGAGTCAGTTTGTGGATTTACAATTGGTATCAGACGTCTTTTTAAACTCGTAGCTGACTATTACACAGAAGTGAGCAAGAGCTACCCAAGTATGGACTATGGGAAAAGGAAAGCAGATGATTCCCTACAAGGGTCTGTCAGACCTTAGTGCCAGCCATGCAAAACGGAGCTTGGGATCCATTCTTAGGAATGTCCTTAAACTGTAACAAGAGAAAGGGTCTACTTCAAAACACCACTCTGCAATTGCTAATTTACTGCAGCTTCTGAGAATGAATCTAGAAACAGACATGGCAAGAGATATGGAAGAGCAGTAGCTGCTCTTACTGGGTAGTACAAAACATATAGGAGATAAGAGTTCTGAGCTCGTAATGTTTTAGTACACAAAAATGGCTACATGTAGTACAGAATGTATTCCGTAGTGGATTAGAGATACATCATTAGTTTTTAAGCACTTTCTGCAGCAAAATATGAAAACGGTGCTTTGAAAAGTCATGTAGGCATATTTGCTCATTTATCATCCTTCTGGGAAAATGTAAAACAGAAAATTCAAACAGAATTAAACTACTAACTGTCTTTTAAAAATTCATTCCATGAGATTTGAAACAGCAGTTGGAAAAATCCTTTGTTTCATCTTAGTTTTTTTGGAAGTGGAGTAGAAGTCTGTAACAGAAAAACAGCATTCTTATTCAGAAAAATATTCCTACCTCAGAATGTGTCATTTTTGGTGACAGTAAGGTTTTCTATTACTTCTACCCACTCTCCCAAATAAAATCCAAGGAAACTTGCTGTCAGTGCAGATTCTTCTTGTGGTAAGAGAATATTTTTGATCTGAAAACTAAGTAGCTAATAAGGCTTGGGCAGTGTCAGTCCGTATAGAAAACTGCTGCCGTCTTTTACCCTCTGTAGCTCCCTTGGTTTCATATCTTGAAAATATCTGGGAGAAACCCCGAACTAAAATGATCTCCAGGGAACTGTTTATTCTTTTAGTGTAACTGGATATCTGACAATAAAACCTCATTGTATTTTAGAAGTCTTAAAATAAATGGATAATATATGACTCTTATCGCAAAGCTTGAGTGGCCTTTGCCTTCCCTATAGGCAGTGGTTGCCAGCTCTGGCGTGGGATGAGGCACAGCCAGTGCTGTCCCACCGCGGCAGAACTGCCTTACACCCGGCTGGTGGCCCTGCTTCTGTGCCTGTGCTCCCGGGAGCAGGAGGCAGGAGAGGAGGGCTGCGGCTGGCTCTGCTGCCTGGACAGCCGACCGCGGGCTGCTGAGCCGTACACACAGGCACTCTGCAGAGGCCTCTGCTCTGACTCTGAGGGCCAGTCGCAAAAGGTACCTAACAAACTCTCCTTGGGGCATTTTTGTCTAATGAGCGAGCGGGACATGTTTTATTGCTCATGACTGATTGTCTGGTCTCTTTGAAGAATTGTTACTGAAGTCTGGGCAAAATTTCCTTTTAACTTCAGCAAGGAAGGTACCAACTGAGGCAAGGAAGGTCCTGAAAGCTGGAACCTGAACCAGCTGATTGGCCTCTATTGCTCCCACTTCTGTGAAATTCTTTTTTTTTATATATCTAGATATAAAATAGCTGCTTACCATTATGCAGATTATGTACGTATTAGAGGACACTTCCTTTTCTTTCTGGAAGTCTTCTTCTGTCATTTCCAGCTGTGGTAAGCGATACACAGAGAAGGATGTTATCTTGTTACGATAGCGTCACTGTTCTTAGCACTGGTCTTTATTTTCTACTGTCCCTTACAAGATTTAAGAGTGTTGTTTTCATGCAATTTCCTTTTTTTCAGTGCGTTTCCTAAAAGATACCTCTTGTTTTATGCTGAAACCGTCCTTCATGGGAATTTCTTCACGCAGTCCTGGCAGTTAGGAGAGGCCGGTTGCAGCCCTGCGGGGCATTGAACGGCAATGGCTGGACTGCTCTCCCCAAACCCAGCCCCTGCCAGGCCGGGCCTGTGCTGCTCCAGGCGACCCAGCCCTCGGCTCCCGAGGCACAAGGTCCCTGTAGCACTTGCTGACATGTAACCTTGTGTTTGCAACTGCAATTCTTCAAGCAGGTCCTTAAATGACCATCTCAGTGTCCTTATTTCTCACTGAATATTGAACCCTTCATTTAATACCTCCGCTCACGAGAAAGGACTCTACACAAGTTTTAACACTATTTGAATCCCATTAAGAATTGCCGTGATGCCTAACAATGTGTGTCTAGTACCTTGCTATAAAGATAGTTCCTGTTGATTTGGTGCAACAGAAAGGAGGCATATTTCCATTGAAAGTAGTTTTCCTCTTGCCATTTATTCAGCCAAGTGCTTCAGAAATAGCTATGGTGCTTGGGTTTACCTTTGCAAGCCTGAGTTTTTTTTGATAGTGAACAATTCCCGTTCAGAAATCAGTAATTAGCTAGAGGTTCAGAATAAAATAAGGAGGTGTCAAATACGGTAAGATTGTCTAGGGAGGTTGCTGTGAACCTGCACTGTGTGTTTGATGAGGGAACAAACAGTGGCTGTCATTCTTACATCTAATAGGATGCCTTGGAGATGGAGCTGTTAACTGCTCTAGAGATGGCACTGTGCATTTCCCTTTTGAAATAGTCTGGAGAAGAGATAATGCTGCTTCATCCAGATCCCTGATGACATGAAGGGCTCAGGAGTGTGTGTCTGACTTACAGCCCCCCAAAGACTTCTTATCCAGGGGAAATCTTCCCAGGAGTCTCCATCAAGATACTTGAAAAGAACAGGAGATTGCTGCTTGCACAGGGCCATAAGATCTCATAAAAAGGAAAAGCTTTTGCAGAATAGTTTTTTCTTCATATACCCACTAATAACTGAAATTGGTAAAAAAAACCCCAAACTATAGCCTATTACACAGAAAAAGAGGGCGGCTTGGGTTAGATTAAGTTTTTAGCTTGATATAAACCTTCTTTGAGTTTTGTGTGAGAGCTGTGTGTCACTGTGAAGGACTCTAAAAGGGCTTTTATCAAGAGGGATTTAGATGAACACTGAAAGGCAAGGTGATGCTAGTACTGACTTGTTTCACATGTGGTCTTTGTCATTTTAGCAATGTCAAAGTTTCTTATAGCCTGGATGTTTCAAAGAGGCAGGTAGGTACATGTAAATGCTGTGGTTGTTCAGGCTGGTTACAAATTTCAGGCTTGACAGGCAGAGTTTAAAAATCTCAGTTTTTGTTTGAAGTGGGGGAAAAAAAGGCAGTCACTTTCCACTAAATCTGTATTTTCTTAAACAGAAATATTTTACCTATTCTAGACCATTTTACTGTCTATCACTGTATAGATACTGATATGGTTGCTCTGTAATAATATAATCTTTCTGCTCTACCTACTTGTGAGGAGCATTGTAAGAATTAATTAACAAGTCCTGATAAGAATATTCAGCACGCTCTTAACTATTTTATTCAGAGATATCTTGTCTTCACTACAAGAATGTGAAGTGCTGTGCTTTTCTACATTTACATTAGAATAAAAGGTCAGGAAAGAGCATGTCAATGTTTGACCTGAGGGATACATTTTCAGATGGTGGGGTGGCTGACTGCACCACTTATGTGAGGGAGTCTCTAAAATTGCTTTTTTGATGGGTTTGGACCAAAAGTCTTCTGAGTGTAGCTGTCCCTTCCCTGCTGGTGTAAGATTTGGAATCTGAAAGAGAAGTTGATAGCACTTCTTGTGAGTGACCAAATTAAATAGAAAACTGGGAAGGTCCTGTCGAATCTGCAACCACGTGGCTACATAGTGGTACTTATTTTGACGATGTTTTCAACTTTGTGTGGGGTTCTATGCAGAGCAATTAGGAATACTTAATTAGTTGATTAATCACAAAAAATAGGAGGACATCAGTGCACATAGATCACTTTTACTTAAAATAACTCTCAGCTTTCCTATTAACTATCTTTGGTCTTACCATTTTTTTTTTCCTGGTTTTTCTTCAGTTCCCTGTGATCAGCTAGAAAGCTTAGAAGGTCTTTCTTCACTGGAAAACTTACGAAGTGCCAGAGGAGGCAGGCTCTTGCATGGAAGGAATTTACGTGGTATTGACAAAGGTCTCTTATTTTATTAATCTTGAGAGTGGCCGTATCCTGTCATTTGATGAAAACTCCCTGCCCACATCCATCAAGCCTTTCTATTCTTTTCTGTTGCCTTTCCCCATCCTTCCTGTTTTCCCTTTCTTTTACATTTGTCCTCAGAGAGCTATGTCAAGGCATGGTTTAGCCTTTGGAATATGCCTGTAATTCTCTAAAGGAACATAAATCAAGACTGCACCATTTCTGTTTACCTTTTGGGCTGATTTTCATTTGCTACATATCTGTGATAGCTGCCAGAATGCATTTCCAGCTTCCTTGAAGGTTGAATTTATCTCCCTTCAGATCTCATTATGTTCTGCAACTTTACTGCCCTAGGAAGCAAATATATATATTTTTTCACCATGTTATCATTTTTTCCTTTACAAACATCATCTCTTCTATTTTGTCTGTTTTCTGAATGTGTGGATAACAGCAGCTTTCCGCAACACTTGCTTTGTATTCTGTAAATCACTGCACCACAAACAAGATCCCTTTTTGGATGTATTGCTGTCTCTTTGGCCCCTCTTAGTCTTGTCATCACACATTCCTGCATCATGCAGTGTTTTCTTCAGACTCATCACTTTCCTTTCGCTGTTCTTGGTTTATCTGTACCACTCCAGACTTTCCTAACCTTTTCTCGTTTGTCCTTTTCCTTGTCTATCTTTGCTTTTGGACCTCCCTTCTCTTCTATTTCTTCTACCAGTGCAGCCACAGTCATCAAATGTTTGTGATGTACAATGTCTGTTGCCCTAGTACTTTCAGAAAGCTTTATGTGAAAAGAAAAAGGAAACAAAACTGCACATTGCTTAGGGGTGAGGGAGGCCAAATTGCAAGCGGTGCTTGCCCCAGAAGAAAATTGTGTTCCTCACTCAGAAGAGATCTGAGGACTTCACCAAAGTGGAAGCAGTTTCCCTGCATGTTTCTATTTTTCCCATTCCTTTCAGACTGGCTGTACGTAAGTGTGGCTGTGTGGCAAGTCAAAGGAGGAGCCATTTAAACTGACTCAGACCGTCCAGGTCCCAGAAGCATCGCATATGCATCTTTCCTACAGCAGTCAGGTTTCGGATTTTATACACCCTGGAATGCATATTTTCTCCCCCTCTGTCTAAGCTGTATTTCCTATTTACAGTGGAAGAACTGACATGTCTCATCCTTTAAGATTTTTTTGTTTGCCCTCTGTGCATCAGCACAGCTGGAACTCTGAAGGATACACTTCAAATGAGCGCTGAATTCTTACATTGTTTGCAGCAACAAACACTGCAGTCACAAAAAGACTTCCATTATAGTCTCTAGCTTGGCTCTCGCCTCCCACCAGCGCTGTGGATTCCCCTTTCATTTCCACTATTTATCTTTAAACAGCATATGTTATCTGCAGACACAATAGAGAGACGAGCTCTTCAGAAATGTATGTAATAATAATCTTTTCTGAATGCTATTCAGCATGAGGTGGCAAGTAATTTGGAATCTGTCCTTCTGTAGGAAAATAATGGTGTTTCAAAGGAATTTTATTTTGGAGAAATAAGGTAGGGCAGTGCCCCACTTTCCAAAAGAGCAAGGGAAGTACTTCATGTTAACCTGGCTTTGTGGATTTTATGAGTAAACATGAAATTCTCAGTTATTCTCCTCGATCGAGGTGACCTGAATCTAGTATCTTGAATCAGAAAGAATGACAAGTGTTTGTTTTTGTCTGGGATGTACAGTGGTGAATATCAAACCCGCACAGTACTGTACGTTGAAAATCTGTCAGTCTCCGATTTGCTCAGGAATATGGCTCTTGAGCAGGATAGGGAGACGCGGGATTTTGGTCTTCCTGAGATGAGTTCTCCCCTCTTAGTCAATGTGGGGATTGCACACACTGTAGAAAGTACATTTTGGGCACAATAATCAGTAAGTGAAAGGAAGCTTCTGTGTATGTTAGTAGTGAAAGGAGGAAAGCTTTAGTTTCGCTTTTTGTTCTCTTCATGTTTCTGCGCACATTTTGTTCAGTAGGAGGAGTTTCCTTAGATGGGAGACCAAAGCAGGCACAAATACTCCCTTCTCAACTGTGTACTTGGTAGTTGTTTATTGATAAACTAACTATGAAATTTGGAAGTTCGCAGTAGGCTGTTCAGCTTGCCTAACCCAAAGGCTTTGGTTCTCTGTATGTGTCAGATGAGTTTCCAGCTTTATGTAGTCCAGTGGCTTCAAGACTGCTAATTTGGAGCCTTGCTTAGTCAAAATACATGTTTAAAGGAATTGTGCATCTGCAGACTAACATTCTTCATTTGGGTGAGGCTCTGGAGTCAATGTTTGTTGCCATTAAATGAGGGTTGTTTGCAAGGTCTGGAAAAGAACAAGTCCAGACCCGTGCAGTCATTGTCACATAGCCGTGTTCTGATAAGTGAAATTTATACAGTGGTTTCCACTTTTCTGTTGATTTGTGATGTTTCTGCAGGTAACAGCTTATAGTATCTGGTAGATGTGAAAGAACTGTGGGAAATCAGACTCACCGGGAGAGATGTTGTTCCTCCCTCCTCTGGTCTGATTCTTCCTAGTTTTCTGTAAGAGAGGGAAAAATGTGTCCCACATTACTACTGCTATAAAATAAATCTTGCTGCTAAACTGTGCAAGTTTGGTGTGACACAGTAAGTATTGGGAGGATTTTGATCTATGTCGTACTCTCCCTAAGAGTGCTTCTTTGCATGTCTGTCTTGTTTGTTTTTGTTTTATAAATTTTTAGTGTGTAGTTTCTAGTCTTTTCTCCTAGCAAAAATAATTTATTCTTATGCTTTTTATGAAGGCAGAGATAGGATGGACACAATGAAAATTTGTTTTAAAATACTTTTAATAGGCATTATTAATCCTATCAATCTGTATCCTTTTCTTTTTTACAAATCTACTGAAATTTAAGATTTCTGGAATAATATTTAAAAAGTCTTAATGACACTAGTAGCAAGAAGGATGATTAAATAGACATCTGCTTTAACCCATGCCATTCTGTTGGGTATCTCCTTTGGGTTTCCGTCAGAGGGTCAAGACTTGAGACTAGGGGATGAAATAAAATGAAAGCTTTTGACATTGTCTTTTGGACATAGGGGCTTTAAATGACTGTGCATTCACTGGGGTTTTTTGTAGAGCTTACAGAAGATCCAAAGTGCTGAACTTGCCTCTTCAGTTTAATTTTCTTCCATTGTTATAATTAGCAATATGGAAATGCATAAAAATTCTGCGTAATGTCGGAGTACTTGGGTGTGAAAAAACAGCTTGTGCTATTCATGTGAACTTTTAATTAGATCCTGGTAGATTTTGTACTTGCCAAAAACTGGAGTTTTGGGGGGACAGGAGAAAATAGACAATTTCAGAGTGAGATGCAATAATTTTTTCACAGAAAGAAATGGAATTAAGAAAGGTATTGCAACATTTCTTGCAGTGTCTTAATGTAAAATATTTTGACTTTTTGCTTTCGAATAGGACGTAGTTCAGGGATGAACCCTAAGATTTATTTGCGTAAAGCTGTGGTTGGGAAGTTTCTATACCTTTTACCAACTTTCTTATATCTCCAGATATTACCAAGCAATCTATCCCAATTTTTGACTCTAAAAACTCCCTAAATTAAAAGGAGATATTGTTGAAAGAATAAAAATGCCAACTATGCCTTGCATTAAACATTAGGTCTTTAAGAAAAAAAGAAAATCTGCTTCAAAGAAGCATTCTTTTTTTCCAAGTGTTTTGGTCCTGTAGTGGATTTTTTGTTGCAGTTGTTAAATCTAGCTCCAGCTATTATTCTAAAAGCTGTAACTGGTAAATAATCATGGGTAAATGAAATATCTCAGCATATTTCTCTATATGCAGGCAGCCTGGCCTTCTAATATTCCCTTCAGGGAAGGAATACGTTGTGAGAAATCAAGTCTACAAATTATCTGTTGTAAAAATACATTATTTCTGGCAAAGCTACAAATGGGGTGTCTGTGTTGATGCATGCCCACAGTGTCATTAACCACATTCCTTAATAACTATTAATTAGTTTCACTGGAGCTCTAGTAGTCCAGATTAATTGCAGTGGGAGGGCCAAGGGGAACTAAAACAGTCCTTTATCTCACTGCTGTGAAGAGTAGACTGCATTTATTGATGGAAGGCTGCCTTTGGTCATTCTGTAACTGAGTGATGTTAATTTCCTCGGATCTTTTTACCTGTCATGACTGAAATAACATCCATTCACAGTACCCAGAGTTACGACTGGGAAGAAGATCGCTCTACTCTTCCTTTGCATGCCACTATGCAACTTCCAGGAATGCATGCAGATAGTGTGCAGGTAGTGTTATGGGATTTTCCTTCATCCAAGTATTTTTTCATCCATTACCCTTTGTTGCAAACTTTGCCAACAAAACGGGGACAGAAAAGCAATGTGGTGTTGGCCAATACCTCGATGAACACAAAACAGGAATTGCAACAGGGAAAGTCATAAGAAGCTCTGCCTTTGCTCTTTGAACAAGTTCATGTTCCCAAGATTCATAAGGGAGCTCTCATTACACACCAATCTGCTCGAGGACAGCTGTTTTGGTGGAGAATTGAATCTTTTTTATTTTATCAGTTTTAAGAGATAGATATTTGTGGGTTTTTAATAGTTCTTCAATAAGTGTATCATCAGATCAGTTCTTTGATCCAACTTGAAGAAGTACACCAGAAGGAATAGCTATAATTACTGTTTTTATGCAGCTTTGGTTGGGAAATTTCAGTATTTTTTCAAACTTTGTCTATTTCCAGTTATTACCGAGCAGCCTCTCCATGCAGAACTTAGCCATATTAAAAATTAAACCATGTTTTAAAGTTATGGCTGAATCATTTCTCTCATTTCAGAGTATTTAATTCTTTTTATCCATTTCTGAATGGTTATTTCCAGTGTCTTTGTTCTCCAAGTTTCTTCAAGTGCTGTTAAAACTAGTACAGAAGGCTTACCTGGTGTTGTGCAGTCACTGATGTCTCTGATATAAATGGTGTGAGTAGCTTCAAGAGGATATCACAGCATCTCAGCAAAAGAGAAAGACTTGCCTGTGACTCCTTATTTGTCTGCTGAATTTTCCAAATACATTATTTGATATTGTAGTTGACCTTTGGATAAAATACAGTCCAAGGTCTTTTACTTCCACTCCCTATGAACCTCTTGCATCCGTTCTCTGAACGAGCATTTCCATGACCGTAGGGTTTTCATCCAACACTCCATTGTTGATACACTGACGTGTTTTAAACAGACGTTTATCAATTATTGCTTTCTTAATGCTAGTTCTGTTTTTCTCTGATCTACTAGCATTAATTTGTCAAGAACACAACAGTCATATCTTGTTTCTTGAGAAAAGCTATTTTATTTATTCATTTTGCAATGTTAAAGCGCTTGTACTAGTTTTAATTTTAACTTCTACATCACCATCAATATATTGAAAATGCAGTGTAAAGTTTGATGGTATGTGTTGCTTACAGATTTTTTGTAGTTTTTTTAAAATTAGTTTTAATTTGAAAGGGGTAGAGCAGAACTGGTTGATATGGTCATCCTGTAAATTCTGCAGTCATACTGGAACTGAGTTACAAATATAGGTCTAAAACTGTCAGGTACGTTGGCTTAAATAAAGCAAGAAATTACCATTTCATCTTAGACTACTGCAGATAAGAAGGAAACACTGTCTCAATTCAGATTGCTTTCTAGTTAGGAAGCAGGCTGGTTGGACTTTGAGCGAATTGCAGACTTCCAGCTGCAGTAAAGAGTTCCAAAGCTTTTAACCTGGTGATTTCTAATTCAGGTTTTATACCACTTAAAATCCACATGCTTGAAGAATTTTTGAGCTGTTATGGAGGAGACGAAATAAACAAAACTTGGAGAAATCCAGAGGGAATAGTAACTCCAGAATTACAACAGTCTGTTTTTGATGGCATTTCTGGTTGCCTTTAGAAATTTGTGCTGTTTCCTGTGGTGTTTTTTCTCTGCAGATTTTGTGTATTGACTGATCTTTTCAGAGCCAACCTGCTGAGAAGTGGAAAACTGCCAATTTTTTTAATGTATTGACTGAGATCTTTAGAGGTGGTTCAGAGTGGAAGTGGAGGAGGGAAGGGGATGTGGAGTGTGTTAATAAAATCAACTGCACTCCCTATTTGGGAAGAATTAAAGGATACCAGCTGTCTGTGACAGAGTGATATGTTACTTCATAAAGGCAATGGGCTGTTTCGTTGTGTTTTGGGATACTGATACTACTGATAGATGAAGTAAATGCAAAGCCTTCCATCCAGGTAGCTAGAAAATTGTCAGTTGTGTTTGTCATTAGCAAATTGACTGTCCTCAACAGCAGCACAGTAGTATTTATAAGGTTTCTGTATTTAATTTGAAGGATGTTGAACTTGTTTTCTACTGTGTGTATAGGAATAAAAATAAATATAAGAACAGTTTTCCCTTCACATTGTGTTTCTTCCAGGTATATTAAAAGATAGTGCATTTTTTATTCTAATGCAAGGCACTGATAACACCTACATTTCTTTGTCATTAAATAAAGCAGGTAATACTGTATTCTTACAAATTGGATAAAAAATTTTCTTCTCTTCAACTGATTACTTCTGTGAGCAACAGAGCTCAGTTTGTACTGTGAGATTTAGATTGCAACCTTCATTTATACGTGACTTGTTCTTTCTAGACTTTATTTAGCGACAAGCTGATGAAATTTCAGCCCAATATGCAATAGAACTGGGTGCTGACATTTTGGTTTTATTATAATAATTTTTGTCTCATTCTTTCTCATTTTGAGTTTTCATTTACTTTTTTTCCCTGATATCTGAAAGAGTGGTGTAGTCATTCTTTTAATATCGAACTATATGTGTAACAAATGCAGGGTCGGTCCGCTCTTGCAGCTGGATTTCGTAAGCCAATAAGGAGTGAAGAGCCTGCACTGGGATGACACTCTGTCTGTCAATGTGGGCGTGAAGCCAACTTAAAATTGGTCTTATTTCTGAATAGTCGCTCTTTGTGATTTAAAAAATTAGAGTAGAAAACATTTATTTGGTGAAGAAGATATAAGCTATCTGTTAAATTCATGTATTCGCACTGTCTGATACTTATGTGAAATGAAACAAACCAAAAAGAAAAACTCAGGCCTCAATTTTCCATTATTTACAAGGAAGAGATATCACAGAGTCTCAAGAGCAGATTTTCTATGCACGTAAGATTCAGAACCATGCTACTGCACCTTTTATCTCAGATAGGAAAAGGCCTATTTTGTTCTTATTAGATTTATAGTCCCAGAATTATTTTCAGCACAGATTGCTTAATGGAACAAAATTATACCTGCATTAGATAATATAGCAAATTTTTACAAAGTTGAAGACATGAATATGACCAAACTTGAATATATATCACTCGGAAGCTTTTAAAATATCAATTAACTCTTGGCTTCAGTAATATAAAACGGATATTAAAATGCAGTTTAGTGATTAATCCTTGATCTTTTCTCTGCTCTTATACAGGGTTTTTTTAGTAAAGTTGCAGTCCTAATGCTTTGTACAAAAACATCGTACATCTGTTGCTCAGAGTGGGCAGGATATTGAAATTCCAAACAGATAAACGTCTTCAGCTTTATGATAGACATTGAAACATTTTTGGTCATAAGGCATGGGTATTATGTGGTTTTAATATTTACCATCTTATTTTATGAGGTACTCATTATGATATGGCAATTTCTTCAAATGCTGATAGACACTTGGAAACTGGAGATGTGAAACCCAGCTCGGATGTGTTACCCAACAGCAAGGGTGTTTTAGAGGACAGTGTTCTACATGTAGATCTTTGGTTCTCAGTTTGTGTCTGTGCCACTACGTTTTACTGCTGTCGGGCAGCATTAAAAAAGAGAAAGAGGCAAAGGTGAAAATTCTTTAACACCGGAGAAATATCATTGTGTGGTGGCCTTTTCTCGTTCTGTGTCTTATTCTGTGCAACTGTTATGAAGGGAGATGCGTTGTAGTATGCTAGTGTGGAAGAGACCTAGTTTTGGCTCCAGTGGCACATAATGTCTCTAGGATGTCTTACAATCCTATCTATTCCCAGTCTGTAATTCTGTTGTAGCCATGACTGGTGGAGAAAAAGCTATTTGGCATACAGTGGTCTCACTGAGCAGCAAAAATATTCGAACTATTGAAAGAACAGCTTGCAGGTGTATTGCCGTAAGAAAACAGAATTACTTCATGGCAGAATAAAAGCTGAAATAATGTATGTATATTTGGGCTGTGCTTCAGTGGTGCATGAAATCATGTTATTTTGTCACTTGGAGGATGAGTCTCAGTGAGAGAACAGATGATATTCAGTATGTGCTGGCTTTTAATCAAGTTTTAAAATACAATAGTTGTAATTTTAACATTGTATTATACATAATGTTGAAGGAAAGCTTAGTCTTTGCAGTCTCACTAGTTCACTGATATATGTTGTGTAGCTGACATTAACTTTGTCTTGAGGTATACCAATAAAGTCTACAGAGGTCCTAATGAATATTTAGCCTGATCCTCAAAGCCATGTGTAACCTAAGTCTTAAAATTGATGTTGAAGTAATATGGTTTTGTTTTGGTTTTTTTTTTTTCTGATTGACCTGAGATAGATTTTATTGTAAGAAGTGATTTTTTTCTCTTATATAGATTATTACTGGGAGACACAATGTGGATTTGGTGACGAGATTAATAATATCTCGCTATCTACTACTAGGTTTAGTGTTTCTTGTGTGTTATAAGACCTCTGAAACAGTAGTCTTATGTTTAGTGTTGTTGTGAGTATGTGAGAGTCCAAAGGTGTCATTCTGCAGTGTTTCCTCCACATGGGGACAATTTGTGCTGTGCTCAGGCCTTACATGTTCTTGTTGAAGGTAAGCGGTGTTCAAAGAGGAGTTTGTCTTTTCTCCTAAATTATATGGATGTAGTGATATTTAAAATGGGAAAAAAAAATCCTGGTATCTTTCCCATTTTGCAAGCTTTGTGTGAAATATTTGACCTCTTCCTTGAATTATTTGCATTGGTGAAAATCCTGTGGCACAACTGAAGGATGCAGGTGGATGAGGAGTGAGAGGGAGAGTTGTTGGCACTGTTCGGATTCTTGGAGGTCTGAGGTTTTACTCTTTTTAGGCTTGTCATAGACCAAACTGTTTTGTCTGGCACTGTTTAGATATGTCCAAATCACTTTGCAGCATGCAATATCTGGAGAATATTTAATCTTTGCTCTTTCAGACCGCTCATAGGAGTCAGCCTGTGGAAAGATCTCACATGAATGTAATATAAGACTTTATGACTGTAGCTGTGCTGTGATTACCTTTATAAAACAGGAGTTTAAAGCTCCTGAGCTCTACTGAATTCACTTGTTAACAGCCCCCATATAGTACCAAGCTTACTATACCTAAGGGAAAAATAATATAAATGATATTGTAGAATGCCATTAACAGGAGGGTGACAGTTTTACTTGCACTATTAGTTTCAGGTTAAAATCCTGGAGAGCAAAATATTTCACGTGCAGTTGACTGTAATTAACCCCTTGTGTCTTTCTCCCGTAGTCATGTCATTTAACAAAGCTTCATTTGTAGTGGCTCAGTAACACAGTATGCAGTCCTACACATGCAAAGACCACCTCGGTGATCTCCTTGTGCTAAAGGCTGGTTATACCATAGGGTGTACATATCAATTTATAAAGGCTTGTTATACCATAGGGCAAATTGCAAGATTAATTAGTCACTCGTGGAGTTTCTTACTGCTATTGCAAATTTTAAGCACTATGACAGTAGGCAAATCTGCATTCCCAGTCTGTTACTATCTTCTGCTTTGAACTCTGTTTTTACGTAAATAGGTTGCTTGGTTTGTTCAGTATAGCATGGGCGCATATAGGACAGTAAACACTGTTTTTCAGGAGAAGGGGGAATGCTGGCAAAGTTGGATGAAACTGAACATTAGTCATATCGTAGTCGGCATAGAGTTTGTGCGCTGTTTACAGCTTGTACCCACAGCAATTACCTGTAGCATCAAACTGTGTCCCGCACCAGTCGAATGTTGAGAAGGAGAGTATGCCCCTGTGTTCCATCAACTTGAGTGCTTCAACCCTGGACTCGTACTGGTGATGGGTTACAGAAGTAACCCTGCACAGATGGTCCTGTCAACAACAACAGTGCTTAAAAGAGGCGCGTGGCTGAATACTTTGCTGAGTTTCCACCAGGCAGCTTTTTTCGACATTGTAAAACAAAGATCCTGGCTGGATCTAGCATGTCCCTCACTTGTTAGCATTAGCCAGGAGAGTATGAAATCTAGAATAGTAAATATTCTTACTGTATTTATGGCAAAGGGTGAATAAAGGTTGGTGACTCAGCACCTTGCAGCTTGTGTTGTTGGAAGTGAAATTGCTTGAATAATCTTTTAACTGCAGATCAATTGCTTAGCTCAAATGATGACTATCTGCATGGTGACTGTTACACCATTAACAAACATGGGTTGTAAGTCTCAATGCATTGGAAAATATATTAAATGCTTTTTAAGTCAAAGTCAGTCAGTGTTAAGAAAGATGAGATTATTGAATTGAAAGAGGGGAACAAAGAAAAAATAGCGAACTGCAGAAGTAAGAAACAGGTTTTATTGTCCTTTCCAACTTACTTCGTAGAACTATAAAACACATGATCGTATTACCATGTGCAGTGGTAAAATACTTCCCTTAATGTTCTGTTTGTATATTTTTCTTGCATGTTGCATACCATCCTGTAGATTAGATATGTAAGTCAATTTGTTTTCTTTAAGATTTGCATTTGCTATAAACATGTGCATCCAGATTTACTGAATTGGATCTGTAGTAGATATTGATTAACGGAACAATAGACTGCAAAAATAACACACAAAGATCACAATGATATTTTGAGAAATTTATTTCTATATTGCTTTCCAGTGTTGGAAACTTGCATTAGTCATGTGCATTTGAACAGGAAAGTCAAAATGTTACTGCATGGTTGGATTAAAAAAGTGAGGAAAGAATAGGATGTAGTAAGAATAATTCAAATTATTTCTATTTAAGATTTTTTTTTACTGTTTAAGAAACCATATCCACTATGAAAACTAATTGCATTTATGTGTATTTTTTCCTGTTGATTTTAATATTAGTTTGGAGAGAACTCTACTTCATTTTGAAATTAAGGGAAATGGCCAAAATAAACAAATATTGATAAATCAGAGGTATCATTGAGGGAGCTGTTGAAACACAGCTGTACACTGGGAACCTTATTTACTTGTCAGCTGTTCAGATTTTCCTGGTCACTAGAGTCTAGACAAAATCTGAACTATTTTGCTGCTAGTCTGTCTAGACCAAATGAGATACTAACTCTCCCTTCTGCAGCAGCAGTAGTATGATAAATATGCGTGGGATATTCGAGGAGTTGTAATCTTTTTCCAGTCTAAAAGATGAAATCCTGTGTGGGGAATGGTGTACTTTATTTAAAGAGCAATTACTACAGCCTCTGCCATCTACTTTAGTCCAAATGGATAATTGATTCCTTTTTTCCTAGTGTGAATCTAGCTATTCAGAATGATATTGTCTTAATTTTCAGAATACAAATTCTGAATTGCTTCGTTGCTAAGCTTGAAAGATAATAACTGCAACTTGGCTGCTTAAAAAAGATCACAGAGACTTGCATCACAAATTTATTTTTGTCTCTCTTTCCCAGTCATTTTGCAAAACCATATCCTTTCCAACAGGGTACTAAATGAGATGGCTTCAGCAGGCATCCTTGCTGCAATGACAGACTTTCCAAATTCAGGTTTTCAGTCATCTCCACCCTGAAGGGTGATTACATCTCATAAACATTAAAGACATGTAAATACCGTGTACCGATGATTTATCCAGGCCTTGTATGGGAAAAGTCTAATCTTTTCTTGCTTGTGCAGTATTTATCCATGAGAGTAGATGTGCCTTTAAAACAAAAAAAAAAGAATTCTGATGCTGTATGACCTCTGAATGGGAACGAACATTTAAAAGAGCATTAAAAAAATCAGGGCAAAACAAATTTGTGACATAGATGTTCTTTTTGTATGCTGTGGATTGTTGCATGGTTGATGATGTTGTAAGGAGCTAGTGATGTGAAAGGGAGTTCCCTGTTTTGCTGGTAATGAGTGCTCGTGCATTGCATAACTGCATTTTTATTATGTTTGTGTTCCTATTTTACTTTAAGTAATAAGATGGTCACTTTTGTCAAGTTCTATGAAGAAAATTGGGTAAATGCTCTTAGAATAAATTTTAAAGACAGATCATATGAAATCAAAATTAGAATTAAGATCTTGTAAGTTTGTACTGGAAAGGAGTGATGAAAATATAATTCTCTCTCTTTGGGTGGTCACTTTAAATACAGAGGTGCAGAGGAATTTGTAACAGAACCAGATTCCTGTGAAGTTCAGATGAACATTTCTGCATGGTTTCAATGCCACAAATACTATTTTTCTTCTCCAATATTTAATACAAAATATTTACATTTAGTTTTTTGTTTAGTTTTAATAAAGGAAGTTATAGTTAATGTATGATTGAACAAACAGACTTTCTCATTTTGCTGCCACTTCCATTTGTGTACTTTTCTAATTGTTCAGCAGACTGTCCTAATTCTGTCTGTATACTTTTCTAAAGGGCAGCAGTTCTTAGTTCTCTCTTTTGTAATTCTACTTCTACTGCTACCATCACTGTCTGTAAAACTTAACTCTTAGCACCTGTAATTACCTGCCATGAAACTGAAGAAATCTTTGAAACTAGAAAGTCAAATTTGGCACATAAAATGTCCGTATGAGTCACAAGCCTTGTGATGCTGCTGATGCTCTCTGAAGCTCTCAGAGGGAAGTGAGAAGTGTTTCTACTGCTGTCACTTACTGGTCCTACAGGCTCTGTCTCTCTGCTTCTGTTGCCACAGTGGGAGGAATATTTCAGGTAAAGCCGTGGGTTACCAAACCTGTGTTAGGAGGTGGGTGTTCCCTCTCGAGTGAGTTTCTCTTTTGGTTTTGGTTGTTTTCTGACAAGCTATAGGAGATTAGTTTGTCTTCAGAAAGGTCCACGATGTGTATTGCCACATCGGTAAACATCCACAAATTCTACTACATAGTCAAAACCACTGACTTTGTTGAAGTTTGTTGGACAATTTGAAGAAAACAAGCATTTCTTGCAAAGTAAAGGATACACATCTTATTACGTGAATTTCTTCTAAACTTGACTGGAAATCTAAAATGCCAGCTTCTGCCTGCTGTCTGTTGACACAGCAGGTTAGGAAGGTGCATGTGCAGACTTCGGTGGGAATGCTGTCATTAAAACTTGCAAGATTATAATAGGAAAATCTATTTCTCACAAATATTTTGCAAGATAAGATTTACAACATAATTTACTCAGATGACAAAAGCATAACACTGAAGGATTAGTTTGGTCACTATCCCAGAAGTACAATCTGTTGGAAGAATCCAAGTGGTGCGGTACGTTTAAGGAACATGTAAAATGTTTTTTGTACTCTACTGGTTCACAAGCATGACAGGTGCAGTATGTTCTAGTTGCTCAGAATTACACTATTGGAGTTTCTCTTTCCTGTTTTTCCTGTTTTATTACTATCAGAAATGCATTCATGCATCTAGTGATAATAAAACATGGAAGTGTCCCTGTTTGTTGTTTCTTACATGGATGTGCAATGTATTGGCTTTGATTGCAGCAAAACTCCAAGACAGCCAAGTACTGTCTGTTCATTTGTGAACCTGGTGCCTTATGCAGTGTAACGGTTCTGGAAATAAGCATTGCATATATACAAAACATGATTATATTTTCTCACATTATATTTACTGTGGAAGTTTAAAACATTTCTTTCCTTTTTTTCTATTACTTTTGGGGGGAATCATCTAAAAATAAATTATTGCAGGGCTTATTTTGGCTTTTACAGATACTGAATGATTATTAGATGCATCTAAATTACTAATACAGTTTTAATTTCTGCCAAGCTTCTAAGAGGTTTTCATCAGCACTGTCCATTTTCTTCTGAATGTAAGGGTGTCTGGATTACAGAAGAATTATCAAACATGGTTATAAAGAGGGGGAAGGGCTGCCTATGACAGTATTAGGTGCTATAATGGAAAGCAGACAATATTTTATAGGCGTGTGATTGTTTAGTTACAATAACAGTTACCATGTCTGCTGCAGTGCAGTACAATACAAAGTCTTGTAGAAGATATTCACTGAAAGTGGTTTTTTTTGGCAGCTAAATAAACTCTCAGAATCCCTGCTCCATAAGCCTGGATTCCACTAAATGGAATGTTCAGTTTATTCAAGACTAATTATTTTCTTTGTGCTCTGGAGAGTCTGAAAACAAGAAACAAATTCTGGTAGGATTTCCAGTGTTCACGGACATGGGGAGTGGAGGGAGTCCCTCTAAATGAACCTAAAGTTCTTTGGAACAGCACATTGTTAACGATCAAAACTGTGTAAGATTAAGCCTGCAAAAGATTGGCTTTATGTAATAAAAAGGTGTCAAGCTACTTAGCTGGAGCTAAGAGAATTAAATTCATTAAAGGCAGAGAAATCAGGTCTCCAGTGAGTACAAGCATCCACTGATCGATACAGCATGTTAGAAGGTACTGGGAAGGATGTGTTCAGAATGCTAACGGCGAGCAGCCCACTAAAAAAGTCAGCTGCCAGCTGGGGAGCTGGTTCACGCTTCCTCGTGTGTCCCGTGCATCTCATGGGCGCAGAGCCAAGGGGCTGAGTCTCTTTTAACTGCTGCTAAACTGTGTGGAGGAAATCACACCACAGTGGCAGTGAGAAATGTGTTGTTAGTCCCAAGTTCATGTTTGCAGTAAGGCCCTTTTCCAAGTGGGAAAATGCCTTTGTCTAAAGGAGACTTCGAGAATTTTGTCTGTATGACCTCGGTCAGATGTGAGGTGCAATTGCCTTGAGAGGTCAGCTATTGCTGTCAGCCCAAGGAACCAAGGCTTATACCATAGTTTTACGCTTAATTTATAAAAATCTTTCAGGAATAATTTACTAAAAAAATTCTTGACTGCTTAGTCTAAGACTATCTGAAGCCTGACAGTCTGTGTGTGACAGGGAGGTGCGTGCGACAGTTGAGTTATGCAGCTTTAGAATTTCTTCTGTTTTCATACAGTGCAGTAGAATCTGGTTATGCAAAATGCTGCTACTATGGAGCAGCCCCTTGCAGTGACAATTGTGAAAGAAATACTCCAATTTATGAAGTGACTCAGAACCCTTGAAAGGGACATGGAGTAAGCTAGGGGAATGATCTGGTAGGAAGTTCTTGCCTGAAAAAGATCTATTGGACCCATGAGTCTTGCACCAAGCCTGTCAGCCATATTAAAAAGTCTAAAATTAGTGGAAAAATGTTAATAATGAAAGTTAGAGACAATGGTAGTTATTTACTTATTTATTGCCTGCGTAGTGAACAAGCTTAGAGGCTTCAGTATCATCAGAAAGCTTTATATGCCAATTAGCTGCTCAATTATAATGATTTTAAGTAAACTAACAAACAAGATGACAATGGAATTGACAATACACCTGAAAATTGCAGCAGAGATAAGCAACAAGAGGATTTTGTATTTGGCATGCCTGCGTTGGAGTAACTGGCAGGTTGTTTGCTATTTTTGCCCAAGGTAGGTGGGAGTGGGAACAGGATTTTTTGCCCGGGTGTTGACTGCTCTTGTTCTTAAAGAGCCCAAGGTTCACATCGGAGCTTGCCGGTTCAATTCTTCTGAACAAATATGAATTAAAGAATTATCATCACTGTACTTCTATAGTTCTTGTAGATAGAGCTGAGTACTCTTTACTTTTAGACTACAATAGTCTCTCTTACTTTTAGATCAGTCAACTGTATAGAATGGTGCTTGTTTTTAAATTGCTCAAGTTCCAGAACTCTTCAGAAGTGTGTAGGTACTTGCTCTCTAAATATTTCAATATTTCTCATTTTGTACTTACATGTGAAGTATTTTTTAAAGAACTTGTCAGTGTCTTTCAGAGTGCAACAAAAAAAATGATAGTGAAGAATTACTAGAAGTGTTATTTAAATGTAGATCTGGGAGGCAGAAACTTGTGACATTTAATCCCAATACTAAAACTAATCCTCCTGTGGCATTTACTTCTCCTAAGATTCTCCTAATCTTATTACTACAAAATTATTTTTATTGCTAACTGTCAGGCACCTATCTTCAGGCTTTACCGGTTAATGCCCGTGCCTCACTGGACCCGTTGTACAGACGGGGGTGCTGCTTTTCTGCATTCTACTATGAACATGCTGTGATCGCTATGGCTCGGATTCAGGAAAAGCCTGAAGTCTTTGGTCCATGGTGTTTATGACTCAAGCGGCATGCGTGCACACATTAACTTCAGCTGGATGCATGTGTTTTATTCTGGGTAAGGATTATTTGGGGGGAGAATGGAAGGGGCTAAATCAAACTTACTTTAAGTTTATTGCCAACCAAATGCTACTTTTAATGTATCCTTGCAGTAATCAATAAGGAGTCATCCCAGATTTGTTCTTTTAAAACTGTTTGTGGGGTTAAATGACCAGTTGGTTCAAGAGACTTGTTGCCTTTATCAGACAGTTCCTTGGGAATGGACTGTTGAGACAAATGCTGTTAATTAAATACAAATCCTTTTCTCGATTGTGCAGAAACAACCTCACTACTGGTCCCTCTCCTAATCTTGTTATAACAGTCCCCTGATAGGTCTCATTAGATGGTCTTGTTAGCTGATACAGAGTCTGTTTTGCAGCAGAACAGACAGAGAAGTTAATCTCAGTCAGTTGCAATGTGTCTCAATGCTAAAGGGTTTTTTTTCCTCTTACTTTATTCACTTTTGTTTACTCTCATCATCTAATTCCTTTTGTTCTGTTGCCCGAAACAATAGACGTGTGAAACCAGTAATTTATTTACTTTGATTAGTTTTATTTAATCTGTCACAGTTTATTGAATTTAATTACTTTTAAATCATTAACTTAAACTGAACAATGTGAGGGAGGGGAGAAAAGCCCTGAGTGTCTTGTACAGTGTGATTGGGGCATGCCATGAGCTAGTTCCTGATTTGCCATACTAAAGGAACTTCTTTGGACATAGAGCTTTAATCATGGACAACCTCTATTTGTCCGGAGAATTTATAGAAATATTATCACCTATAATTGATTGTGTGGGATATTCTCGGTTTCTTTCTCTCTGACTTTCTCAGAAATTAAATTAAATTTTCTCAGAAAGTCAGATGCAGGGCTGACCTTCAGTAACTTGAGAGACCCAGAAGACCAAGGCGTCTTGGAAAATCAGTCTTTGTAAGAATGAACACTTGTATGAAGTAATTTCAGTATTTGGAGTTGTCCATGATTGTGCTAGCTGAGTTCACTGGATGGCCTGTGGTCGGTGAATATAAGTAGAAGTGTCTGGCAGTGTTGTTAACTGGAGACTTATGAATTCCTAATCATCAAGAACTCCAGATTAATTTCTTTGGTACCTAGCAAACTATTTAGACTTGTTGCTGAACTGTTGCTTATATAGCGCTGTGTGATATTCCTTTGAAGAGGTGTGGTGGGCCAATGAGACTTTAAATGAGCGGATAGGGTGAGGTGCATAATCAGAGAAAAAACTAGTAAAACCACTGAAAGAGCCACACTGTTGATTGAACGCAGTCATCTGGCATTGCTTGGTTCATTTTTCCTCCTGTTTCTTACCAAGATACACCATGTGAACTATCTTTGTATGGTCAAGGTTTTCATGTATTTTATATTGTGATTTAAATTTTTATTGTTGTTGTTTCGCAACGAGATCTATAGCAAGAGGAAAAAGTTTTTTTCAAATATTTATGGTTCTTTATCCTGTTTTCTTGAAGAAAACTTGGAGGGAAATAGTATGCTGCATAGTTTTCATAGTGTTTAATAATATACTAAATGTAATGATTTGATCTTTTTCTTTTTTTACATCATTGATTGTTGAAATTAAGGCCTTATTGCACATCTTCACCTTTTGTGAAGTATATGTGGTGTATTTTCTGCTTACTGTCCCACTGGAGACCAGTAGTTTGAGTTTTGACTTTGCAGAATGATCCCATCATCCTGCAGATAACACGGACCTCATGTTCCCTGTTTCTCAAAAATTGTGGTAGCAAAGGTACCGGCTGCTGCAGAGCTCTTTTCTCTCTGATACTGACTCTCTGCTTTTCCTTCTTCTAATGCATCCCTTTGCTTTTGAACCTTAACTTGGTTAAAAATTCTGAGAAGTCAGAGGCTGGAGATTTTCCTCTTCCTTCTCAGAAATCTTTTGATGAAGTGGATGTATCCTAAGAAGTAGATGTCAAGCTGAACTGATCTTCTTGACAAAAGACAGATACCAATGTGGAGTGCAGCACCACGTGCACAACTCATCCGTCCTGGCTTCCAAATCTCCTTCCTTTTTCAAATGTAATTTTATTTTCCTCTTTCATGCTTCATATTAGGTACTTGACAAACCTCCAGCTAGAACTGGCTCTCTGAGGGGGAATATAGGTGGAAAGAACGATGACAGTCTTTAGACAGCACTGCCCATTTCCATTTATTATTCATTCTTGGATGGAAGCAGTTTTATTCCATTTAGAATTGCTGGTCTGAGCTTTCTACTACAGCATTTGTAAGTACATACACGATACTGGCTCACTGTTCAAAGAGGGAAGGATGAGAGTATCCTTGAAGATCAGTGTTTGGAGTCTTTGCCAAGTAGCTGTATGTTTTAAGGAGCAAAGGATGATTGCTTGGCAGATGAAAAGTGGGTGGGCTGATTCAAGTGTGGGTGCTGGTGTGAAAGAAGAAATAAAACTGAGAATAAGTACAGGAAACAAGTCTGAAGGTAGGAGGGACAAGGGAACCGTTTACTCAGCAACCTAATAACCTTTTCAACTCCACCGTAACAGAATCACAATCATCTTGGTGATTTTCACTGAACTGGTCAACAGCCACAGGTTTACTGCCCAAGCCTTTTTCTAATACAAAATGTGTAGGGCTTTGATGAAACTTGTGGCATGTTAAAAGCCATATCTGGCTACACTGGAGCAAGTTGTGGATTTTAGTGTGAATTATCATGTATGGTTCAATTTGAATTTAGAGTGTTCATATAAGTTTTTTGTGGGTATGACTAAGTGGTTAACTATTCTTATTTCTGTTAAATCTGAGTTCAGACCAGGCCTAAATATTAGCTGGCTTCTGGAATATGTGGCTAGGTTTTGATCTTCTAACACTTGTTTTTTTCTGGATAAGTGGTTTTTTTTTCTGTCTAGTCTTTGTGCATGGGTAAAAGGAATGGCAAATTCTTCTTTGGGGCAAATACATTGGCTCTTTTTAGCATATCCAGTTTTCAGAGACCCAAATTCAGCAATATATTATGCAAAANAATGTGCTTGAACAATAAAGAGAGCTGGTAAAGCTGCTTTTTGTGTGTAGTGTAATAAGAACAAAAGGAATGACTGATTACTTATTTTTTGTCCTGAAAGATGATGGGTCTTCAAAGACATCAGGGTACACTTGAACAGCAGCCATTCCAGGTTCTGCCTTGTATAATGTGGGTGGTATGGGCTTGTGGTATGAAAATGGATCCCATTTCGTTGGTGAGAAGGGCCCTGCAGATATTCTGGCTATGAGCATATGAAGAATTATTCTATGGGAAATAACAAATGTTTCCCTCAAGCCCGTATTGGATTTTTAACATGCATCTGCTACTTTACCAACAGCCTCCCACATGCTGCCACAAAATCATAACTTGCACATTTTGGTCTTGGAAGCAAATGTTTCCTGTAGGCCTTGACTTCTACCTCAGTGTCCCCAAGGAAGGCTATAAAAGGTTTGCATAATGAATTTTTTTATGGGATACAGCTTTTGTTTATTTAAATGTTACTGAAGGTAATAATATCCAGGTGTCTTAAACTCCTACCAACAGTGACAATGGAGAATTCACAAATATTATAGGCTGAATCCCCCAAAAAAGACTGTCACTTGCAGGAATACTGTGAGCAGCCCCTGCTGCTACTGAAACTACTTGCATGAAGACTGAGCATCTGGCCACCTGTGGCTCCTGAGAGCTGGAAAGTGTTTGGCATCTCTTGTAGACACAGGCAGGAGAAAAATCTTCATCTCTCCTTGCAAAAGTTCAGTCATGAAATCAAATGGTACTTCCACAGTCAGCTAAGCCCCCATAAAACGTGAGTGGCTGTGCTTTTCAAAACCAGTTCTTTCAGTTTTTAAGACCTGTAGGTTAGGAACAGAATAGAGCCATAGGCTTAGGAATTGATAGATACCCCGTATTTTAAACAAGAAACACTTGAAAATCTATCCCCCCTCTTGTTGCCTAATGAAGTGCTGAGTTCTGCACCTCATGCTGTCATTATAACTGACAATGTCAACAACGAAACAACAGACAAAAACAGTTTAAGCTTTCCAGTCATTGCCAAAGAGACATTGAAGAGCAAACCCAAATTTCTTTTGCAAGCTTATGATCACAGTGGTAAAGTACTAAATGATGGCAGTGCAGAGCCAGCGCCTTCCAACGACTTCTAGACCAGGTTCTCATCTCTGAGCCTGGCTTCACTCCACCTGAATACAATGGAGCGACTCCTAACATGCTCTAATTTTGTAGAAGTTTTTTGTATGATTTACCTCAGAAGTATTATTGCCAATTACAGGGGGAGTAGCTTTGCGCTCTCAGTGTCTGATGTGTGAAGCCAGACAACTACACTGGCTTCCACGGTTATCCAGAATCTAAAGGATCATAGCAAAGACTGGAGGCTGGCTGTACAATCCGCAATGCAGTAAAAGAGGTTAAAATATAACGGCTAAAGGAGAAAGGTGTTGGTTCTTCAGCTACCAGTGATGAATAAGTCCAGGGACTTTTACTGCCTGGTTAATAAAAATGCGTCCATTTGGGCAAGGAGAGGGATTCATATTCTAAATGCTTTTAGTCTAAGGGCTGGTAAGTTGACTGATCTGGTCCTATTCTTCCAAGCATTTTAAGAAGTAAAATAAAAACGATGCTAACTAACATGAAATTTCAAAGAGGGGTAGGAAGAGATATTGATATTAGTGGACAGGTTTTTTACTTTGAGTTTATTACTGCATGGATCTGTTTAGATTTTTTTCTTGTGATTTTATTTTTTTCTTGGTTGTTTTTCTGTAGATTTTAATTTATAATATTGCATTTACATAATGAGCATGATTACATCTAATTGTATGTTATCTCCCCACTGAAACTTGTAATTACAGAATTATGATGTATAATGACATCCATGTTAAATTTAGTGGGGGGGAAATAGAAAGGAAGACCATAGCAAATTCATTTAAAAAATGAAATAATATTGAAAAAAAAAAACCAACATAAAAAGAAATAATTGAATTCAACCAGTTGAATCTTCACTACTTGGACAAGTTCTTATTTAAACAGTATTCACTCTTTCGGTGGTTTTTTTTTTTTACCCCTGGGATAAATTTTTCAGTTTTTTTTTTTTTGAGATAGATTTTTACTTTCTCAGATTCAGCGACTAAATTTTAGGATTTTTCCCTGGCCAATAGTTGCACAATGTTTTGTCTAAATGTTTAATTTATGATGTGCAGTTAGGTTAAACCAGAGAATTAAAAGGCTGCAAAATGTGTGAGGAGTACAGAAATAGATACAGATTAAAAGAGAAGATTTTTTGTACCTTAAAATCTTCTACATTTTAAGGAGAAGTAGGGCTTTAGCAGTAGTAAATATTTAATCAAGAGACCCAAACTTCTCTTAAAAAACAGAAATTACTACCTTCATTACTCAATTGGAAGAAAGTTGTAATCAAAGGCATGGACAGTAATTTTAGAAGTTGATTTTAGCGTTGTGAATGCGTCATTAATTTTATAACTGGGAACCCACTAGAAGATCAAAAATTTTCCAGTCCTACTGCTGTGGGCCTTGACAGAGATGTTTGAATACACTTCTTTGTTTCCTGGCCCTGTGGGATTTTCATCTCAAGAAGGTGAAGGACAGAACTAAGTGACTTGCTGAAGGCTGAATGTATAGCTGAAATGAGCATCTCTTAGTGGGGTCACTCTGGGCATCACGTGAGGTCCTGAAGTACTTGTGTAGCAGCAGAGGCCTTTGGGAGGGTCACCATATACAACTTTTCACCCGCTGTCTATGGAGAATCTAGTACATACGTTGCTTCAAGTGACATCACAGGACTTCAAATTAACTTAGCAAGGAAACTCTGGAAATTCTAGTTAGCAGTCCATGAAAAGGAATGAGGTAGCCTTTTCCAGTTCATCTTGGGCACCCTCAGAATACTTAACGAATGATCCTTTAGTTATTCTGGTGCTTCATATTTATATTGTTCTAATTGATTTATGCTTGGTATGAATGAAAAGGGATACAGGCCTTTTCAGAATAGAAAATATTCAGAGCAGGCTTTGCTCAGCTCTTGAGAACAAAGTGCAGTAGGCAAGAGATGGGAAAATCCTGACTTTTGGCACATCAGGGTGAAAACCCCAAAAGGTCCTAACTGTCCTGTGTTGGTAGCTAATCCTTTCAGAAAGCAATGACAGTTGCTTGCAGTCTTCTAAAGGAAGCTGATTTGGCCCAATTCCACCTTCAAACAACCCTCTTCTATTGCCTCCTGAGAGCTTCTTTTGCCTCACCAGTGCAAGGTCAATGTTTGACCTTGCAGTGAGTTATCTTGTGACAGATAATTCTGTTCACAGTGCATTCTTTTTGCAGTACAGCCTTGTCAATAGCCCCCTCTCTGAAAAAAATTTCTTCCCAGGATTCATTTTGCAATCGCCACCCTGTTTATAAATGGGCTTTTTCAGGCAGATGATGGCTGAGCTGAATTCCACCACAGTCAAACCACATCACTTGTAAGATGAAAGGGACTTTCCTCGATAGGCTGGATTTCTGGACTTGTTTATTAAAACACAAGAATTAAATGCTGAACGCCACTTCCCCTCACAAATTCTTTATGCCCTTCCCTGCTTCTCCATTTCAGTCATTCACAGTAGCAGACTCCTTTACATAACTGCCAGCAGCACACATTTTCCAACTGCACAAATGAAATGAAACCACTAAGCATAGCTGAACCAGAGACATGATTAAATATGTTATAAACTACCAAGAATAGGAGGAACATGCCGTGAAGGCATCATCTATCACAATGTATGTGGGGGGGAGGAATCTGTCAACTTATTCTATGCTAATACTGTGATAAATCGGTACTTACTTACACACGTGTATGTGTATAGCTGTTTAGTCTCAATTTCTTTGTAAATAGATGGGAGAACAGCTAAATGCCTGTGAAGACCTCTCAAGCTATAGCTCTCAAGTTAGCAAATTCTTGGCTCAAAGTAGCTTTCTTGCAAATGAAATCTGAAAGCTGTTTATGTTTGACTGAAATACCATAATGGAGAACAAATGAATGACACATTTAATTACATCTGTGGAATTAAATAAAACACACTGCTAGAACATATGCGTAAGGGTTGCAGCAGAGAGTTTTATTTTCTGAGAAATTAATTGGTTTATTTATTATTCATAAACTAAAATCACACAAGATGATATTTGATGTATCTGGGCTCTTTGTCTTCAGCATATTTTCATTTTCTCTGAAACAAGATTTGTTGAAAGAGCTTTTGTCTGTTGATGTTTTCAGGAGATACTTTCTGAGCAGCCCTTAGATATTTGATAGTGGCTCTTAGTTTTCCACTTCTTAAGTTTTTATTAAGAAAAAAGAAAAAAAAAAAGAATATATTTTAATATAACTCATGTGTGTATGCTATTTAGCAAAAAGTTATTTCCTAAAGTGAGGCAAAATATTCATGCAAGAAATGGAAAAATTGATCATAGTTGCTGTAACTGGGCTGTGATCTAACTGAGTGGTGCACAGAGTAGGTAGAGATCTGCCCCTGAGTATGTGTGCGCACAGCTAAAACATCTGTTTTGGAGTATCCCTGTACTCGTCCATTATAAGCACAGGATCTGGGATCGATTTCCTTACCCCCACCTCAAAACGCTGAGACAGGAGTATGATGGGAAAGCCAAAGTAGCAGAACAACAATTTATTGTTCGTGATGATTTGTCTATGCAGTGACCCATGCAGCGTGACCCATGCAGCAGCCCCGAGCTGGTGGAGTCGGAGCATCTGGGGCTGCCCAGGTTCTCTCGGCAGCGAGCGGATGAAGGGCAGAAGATGACATCCCTCTCCTAGGGGACCTTTGGGATTTCCTCTTGCTCGCTGTCAATTTCTGTACCCCGTGTGCCCATACACTGTTTCCCAGAAATGAGTGCCTGTGCTGTTTCGTTGCAGGTGACTTTTGTTTAGTCATCCACGTGTAAGGCAACAGTATAAAGCTACCTTGCACTAAGCTATACTGTTGATATATGTTACTTGAATCTAGGTGGGCTTGTAAATGAGAAACAGTTAAGTCAGACATGGTGAAGTTCTAGTCAGAAAGGAGCTAAAGGTAATTCTTGGAAAAAGCAGGCAGAAAGGCAAACATCACTGCTTCTGTCAACGGAAAAGTGCCTTTGGAAGAAGAGAAAAAAGGATGAGGTTGCACCCAGTTGTGTTACTTTTCAAAGCTAGCTGCATGAAGAGCTCAAGCTGTGGCCGAGAGCCACTGAGAAGCAGCAGACTCGAAAAGAACTGTGAGAGATGTAGCAGAGTAGAGGAAAAGCACTAAGGCAGTTGTAAAACATCACACTGTCATTCCCATTGAACCCTGGGCTCACTGAGACGATGCAGTGTGGACCTTCTGCTTCCCTGTCACAGGAGGAGTGGGAACTGTGGTCTCGGAAAGTCACAAGGCAGAAACAGTGTTGATGGCAGGAATACAAATAATGTTTTCTGTTCCTTTATTTCCAAAGCTGCATAACTGAGGAATGAGGAAGCAGAGGAGGAAAATACAAAGGCAGTTCCTTTCTCCTCTCTTCTTTTCTTCCCCTCTTTTCCTGTAATCCACTGTATCCCAGCAGCCAGACTGAGGGTAAAACAAGCAGAGTCACAGTTCCAGAGGAAAAAGGGAGATATGGCCATTTAAATACCAGGGATGTGTTCTGCTTGGTGATGCTTACTTATGTGGTGGAAACAGTATCAGTAGGTGAGGTGATGTTAGCCACCACTGCCAGCAGTTGAATTTATCCATATTGCCTGTTTCAGGACAATGTGTCTCAGCCAGAGTCTACAAATGGAAAAGCAAAGAAATATTTTCGAGTCTGTGTTGTGAGTTCCATTATGAACTCCTAAATAACCATAGAATCATAGAATGCTTTGGGTTGCAAGGGACCTTTAGGGGTCATCTAACCCAACCCCCCTGCAGTGAGCAGGGACATCTTCAACTGGACCAGGTTGCTCAGAGCCCCGTCCAACCTGGCCTCATGTTAATAAAGCTCACTCTTTTATACTTCTAGTTGTTAAAGCTGAATTTGCCATATAATATCTTTTCACTTATAAAAAAACAAGACTTTTTTGCAAATGCTTAGCATGATGACATTTTTCTAAGATCGCTACAAACAATATTTGACATGTCAAGTTCAACGTGGTGCTCATACTGTCTAGGACAAAAATCCAAAGTACATTGAAGTTGATGATGGAGTTTGTCAATATGCTCACAGACTGGTAGGACCTTGACAGATATATTTTCTTTGGCTGATTTTCAGAAACAGTTAATTAATGTCATTAATGTAGTTTAATGTTTCCTGTGTTGCCTTTGAATCAAAGCTGGTCTGAAGTTTGACAGGTGTGAAATATCATGAATTAGTTACATAAAGGCCAGGAACATATAAAAATGGAATGGCCAGCACACAGTTCATGCTCAAAAGGCAATTACAAAATCTATGGGCAGACATGAAACTGAAAATGCAAGTTGAAAAAGGAGGAACAGACAGAAAATCAGTGAGACCAGATGGAAATTTTTCTTGCATCTCTGTGAATTGAAATTAGGTATGAATGCCTTTAGAATAAAATCTTATGATTTCTCCACTACTGCAAAAATTGTCAATGTAAATGCTAGGTCTACAGCAAGGGAATGTTTTCTTCATACCTATCTGCCATATGACCACAGTTACCTGTTCCATTTTTAACAATTTTTGGAAAAAAAAGGTGGCCTACTCCCTCTGGGTATTTTCTCAGAGAATAATTATTGATGTTGAAACAAACTATGGAACATTTTCAGTTCTTTAAGTAAAAGTCACTAAGTATATATGATCCATTCTAAAAACCTATTTTCTCTCATTCTGGGTTTCTCGTACCCTAGACAATTGCTTTTTTTTGTCATGATGGCTTGAGGTGACTTAAGGCTAACAAATCTTTCAAAATGACAGGGTGCACTTGGTGCTCTGAGGACACGAAATGGGTTCTGTCTATCAGGGTCTTTAGAGAATTACATATACAGTGGAAGTCGTGTCAGAATTTATCTTGGTCAAAGCTAATATTAAAATCATTGTCAGCTTTCCGGCATCTCTGCTATATTGGAAAGTGTTGTGGTTGGTTAGCATAGTCATGTTTACTGATGTCAACTTTTGATGGATTGTGTGAGTAAACTGAGGAAGAAAAATATTTAATATCTATTGTACCAGACATCCACATTTCAGTGAACTATGAAAAAGTACCTATGGGTAAAGTGTGTTATCTCTTAAGGTGTTGCTAGTCATGGCAATGTATATGAAATATAAATGTTCTTTTTGCACTGTAATACTTGCAGTGAATTTCCCTGGAGGAAAAAAATAAGTGTATAGCCATAAACCAGAAGATAGCTTCCTTGTTTGACAGATGTATTAAGTTGCATCCGGTAATGCAGACAAGAGTGGACAGCAAACTTTCCTGATCCGCATGTGTTCCAGCATAAATCTGATGTAGCCAAAGTTGTCAAAGAAGTCACTTCATGTGTCACCTCATTTAACCTGTGTGGAATGAGGCCCTCTGAATTCAGTTCCAGTACTGACTGTTACAATGATAAGGGTAAGAATCAAAGGTGGTAAGGAAAGACAAGTGCTTGAAGGAAGTTTGCAGGAGGCAGAACAAGAATCAGAGCCCTGTTTCACTGGTGCAAGTGATCAGTTCAGACTAGAAAATAAAAATGTGGAAGCTGCTTCTCAGCTGATCAAAGAGAAAGGAGGAGTTTCCCTTTCCAGTGTGCACAAAAAAGCAGTTTCAACTGAGAATCTCAAACACATATGCAAGTATTTCTCTGGTAGCTCATGCATCAATGCGATTATGGGTGGAATACCTGGATTTACATTTCTTTCTTTATGCAATTCTTACTTATGTCAACTGCCTAAATCTGTTACATGCCTGCAAGGAAGAAACTTCTCTGTATTATTGTATGTAGTATATTGTTTGAAGAGCTCCCTTTTTTTGTGTACATTAAAATGAATTAAAGTCATATAGAAGTTAGAATCCATATTCAAAACAATGACATTCTCAATGTCAATTAACTCCATTAACACTGAAGTAGGTTCAATTACAGAAGAAACATCCTTCTAGCAATACCTGAAGCCCATTTTAGCAAATGTACATAGAAGTAGGATGTTGCATTTGGCAGCTGTGTTTGATTTCAACATAGGGGATACCTAAAGGGACATTAACGCCCTAAGAATGTGTTTTTACTGTGGAAGGGTGTCACTGAATTCATCCCCAGTGACTTTATAGAGATGCCCACACAGCACTGGTGGAAGGAATGTTTCGCGCTGTTGTGACTGTTGGATGCTAAACTGTTTGGTTTTCGACAAACAGGAGCCTTTGAAACTCAGTATCTGTCAGAGCTGGGAATGGCTCAGTGGATCTCTTGCATCTAATTTAAAATCAGAGAACAGCCTTCACTGTGGTAAAATGTGTGCAAGGGGTTTGTACCAGTGAGGTACTCCAAAATACATACCTCTGGTCACAACACAGGAGCATGGGCCCACATCTAGGTGTAGTCATACTTCAGAAAGGTTTTGAGAAATACTAAACAAGATGAATTTGAATAATCTCTTCTACATTGAGACTTGTTTTGAACAAAACTGGCAGAGTGACAGACATGAACAGCAGCGTTGCGTTTTGTGGAAGGGCTATGTGAGGTTTCTGAGAAAGCTTTCTGTACTGAAGTTAAGTGCTTCTGTAAGTGAGGGAGATGAATTCAAGCACAGCATTAGCTGGTTTTGCACTGCTTTTGCAGCACATCTCCAGTAGTCCAGTCCTAGGCTTTTTAGGTGCAGAAGCTGCACCTTTGTTCAAAAGCAAATGAGGGAGGGTTTATTGCCTTCTACTTTTACTTAAACTTTTACTTCCTTTCTTCCACTCTTTCTTTTTCTTCGTATTGGGAAAATGAAGAAGAGTCTCAGAAAAGCCTACCAGAGATGATCCTACCCAAACTTATGTCCAAGAGCGCCCTGTCTCGACGTTTGTAGTCCTACACTGTTTCCTGCAACAATCTTGTGCCCATGATTATTTTCTTCAGTTTCAAGACATAGTTTCTTAATGTTTCAAAGCTCCTTCTAGCTTCTGTGTTTGAAATATAACATGAATTTATAACTTTACAACTCGTACCAGCTGGCAGAGGTGAGAGCACTGAAGGGATGGCGTTGCTCGCTCCCAGGCTGCTCCTTTTCCTCTGCAATATGGAATTGTTGTTGGCTCCACATGTGGCTTCCTGACATGTGCTTGTGCTTGTGTTCATGACCCTTGCTTTGCTAGGAAGAGGATAATAAATTTTATTTTTCATTAAAAAAATTATATTCAGAGATTTGGCCCTTATTAAAATCTGCATATAGATTAGTTTGCTCATTTGAGATATTGCTGTCTACCTTTTTAAAAGGGATTTTGTCACTTACAGAGAGCAGAATTAGAATTTAAAATGTATTAATTCTAAAATTATTTAAAGATACCTATTTACTTTTTAGGGGACATTTTAATTTACCTTTTTCTACTCCATGTTTGAGTTAGCAGTCTTTAAGTTGTCTTTAATGTTTCGACACTTTTACTATAAAAGCCATCATAATCCAATTTGTATAATGAGTTAATTGCTAGTAATCATTAGCCAACCCCCCCAAACTCTGATAATTTCCCTGTAGTAAGAACTCTCAACAAAGAGCAGAATTCCTGTTCTTGTTTAGCTCCATCATTCACTTCATCTTGGAAAGCGTAGCCTGCTCTTTCATTGGAGAAGTCTCCTCTCTTTTTGATGGGAAGGTGTGCCAGCATGATCTGTCCTGAACAGAGACACTTTCCAGCAGAGTATATGCCTCTGGAGGGAGTTCTGTGGTTTTGCTGTTTCATAAATGTAAGTTCTCAAATGTTGAAACATGTATCGCCTTAAATTAGTGTGAAATTGATCTGGTCTTAGAATGGGTCGGGAAGAAAAAGAAATGAGCACAGAAATACATTATCAGTGAACTCGGCAGTCTTAATTGGTAAACAATAGAGCAGTAAACTATTTTATTTTGATTATATTCACTAACAGAGTAATTATCATTTTAATTGATATGTATGAACAGGTGCTTACACTGAAAGCAGTTTCAAACTGGGATGCGTTATGCTTGAAAAGTAGCCTGGGTGATTGTTCTCATTAGCCAAACAGATGGCTGGACGTTTGCTTGCCATTTTATGGAGAGAGAATTATAAGCTGACAATATTTTACGTAGTGTGAGGTATTTATAAATCAATAAAAGATGAAATTTATGCTCAGCATTTGTGTAGAGTAAACGCAACTCACATGCTGGAGAATGGCATCTCCATGATAAATATCAAGCTACTGTTCTAATTAACTTCTTTGGAGGGTTTACTTTCAAATGCAATGAGGCTAGAGCATTCACATGCTTGGGAGTATGTGGAATCAGATCTTATTTGAAATGATGGATATTAGTGCCCTTCTCTGGACACCATGCATCTATCTGTTTCATTCCCACCTATTGCCTGGTTTTTAAAAACCTTAGGACTTCCTAGGAGGAGCCTTGCTATGCAATGCAGAATGTTGGCTGCAGTATCTGAAACAGACAGATGACTGGCTCGAGGAATCCGCAACAGCTCTTCATGAACTTCAGAGTTCCTGATGATTGCATTGCTTTAATATAATGTTCCTGTTAGTAAATGTCAAAGACAAAAGAATGATGATACTGTAGCATAAATAGAAAACGTAGAAAAAATAATTCATATTACACAAAATATTCTAAAGTGTTGGTAACTTTTTTTTTTCCATATTCAAATGCCAGCACATCTCACATATTGAACTTCCAATTATGACTTCAAACCTGGAAACAGATTTGGGGGAGCAGGAGGGCTTTTGCTTAGCCTTGGTACTGAAACGAAGCTGTAGCTACCTGTCCTTTTTACCTCCCCCTTGTTTTCATGCCTCCATAGTCACACGATAAGACTTTTTATTTTAGATTTTATTTCAGCCTTGAGATCCAGATGACCCTGCAGCCACTGGCAAGAAGGCTGAGAGTGTCATGGACTAGGTGGAACGTTTAGGGCTAGAGGAAAGCAGGACTTCTCTTGGTAACAGCAATAGCTTTTGGTGCCTTAAAATGCTTTTGCCGCCTTAAAATGTTTAAACTCCTGCCGTGCCTGGAGTCCTTTGAGTACCAGGCTTGGTGCTGCCCCAGCTGGGCTGCTCTTCTCTGCAACACACCTGACCAGAGGAGCCGCAGCATCCCGTCCCTGTTGCACCAGGTGTTACTCTGTTAAACAAGCAGCTGTGAATGTCAGATGGTATCGAGTTGAACAAAAATGATTTTTAGCACTTCCTTGTTTTCCCTCCTGTATGGGGTAATGTCCCAAGTGTACAGCTTCCAATGATTATCATAGCTGGACTTGTACAGTTGGTATTTTGGCTAAGCATTTGAAGCTAAGCTGCAGAATCTTTCACTACAGACAGACTGTGATGCACAATGCATCTAAAATAAGTTGTCTGCTCTTGGTCCTGTGGGGCCAAGCGAGAAGTCATTTCATGCTAACCACTGAAGACATTTTTGGTGCTGAACAGCATTCCTCTTCATTTGTTAGTGCCAGCGCCTTCAGAACAGTAAATAACGTCAACAGATTTTCTCATGTTTTAGCCATATTGTTCAGCAACCCAAAGACAAGGCAAAAGACAAAGCTAAAAAAGAGTTGTTTCAGTCAAAATATGATGAACACCACACTTTTCTGAAACTTAGTTACCAATCATTCTGTCAACATACTGAAATCACTTGGCCTTCCAAAGGGGATGGTCACCATGGTAACAAAATATACTAGATACTTCATTTCCCCAAAAACTTTATTCATGTCATAAACGGAGTGGGAACCCATCCTTTTACTGAGGGAACAGTAGAAATATTTTCATCAGTGCTTGTTATCTGCTGAAAGGTCCTCACCAGCCTGCACATTACTGGGAAATGTTTGCTAGGACAGGTGTTCTTGCAGAGCATCTCTATGTGCCTAGAGACTCTCTTGAGTACGAGTCAAGATGGAACTCCGTAAAGCATTGAAATGGTCCATAAAGGCTGATGAATTTCCAGGGGAGGTGAGAGGAGGAGAGAGGGAGAAGAGAATGTTTGGTACTGCGTGTATGAGTGGTGGAAGATAAAAGCAAACTTTCTCCAAAGCTAGTTATCTTTATTTCCCATGGTGAATTTATCATCTTTCAAGGGCCCAGAGCTCATAAACACACACCTGGCTCTTGAGTTGCAATTTGCGTATTGAAGCTTCTTGTTGCGAGGCTGCTGTACTGGAATAGGCAAAGTTGTTTTACTATTATTGTAGGTGCAGTCAGTTCTTTCTTAATTTAATTTTATAGGCATCTCCACGTATTTTGTCTGCATCTCTGGTCTACCATCTGGAGCAGTCTTGTTTCCCTTCTTTCACCTATATCAGTTCCACATTGAATAGTAGACCTTCACTTCAGAGTTCAATTATCCTAGAGAATCTAAAGAACCAGAATGAGTCAGCTCAGACTGAAAAGGGATCTTGAGCAGGTTCCACATCCAAGACCATACCTGAGGAAAAAGAACAGATCTGAGCACTGATTTTGCTTGAAATACTTCAGCAGAGTCTTCCACTGGAGTGAGGCACAAAGTTGGCGTAAAAATTGATGAAAAGTTCAGTTTCCTCTTTTTCTCTTTCATTTCTCCCCCATTATTTTTCTCAGTTACTGCTTTACAGAGAGGCTTCTTTTCTCAAAGCTGTTTTGTAAAGCTGTTCTTTGCTTGGCCCTAAGCAAAAGCTGGAAACAGTCCCTGAAGGAGTTGTTTTATCATCCTATACATGTGTATTTTCGGGAACTATAGTAATGCCAGAAGACTTTGATTAAGAGAACAAGTTTTCTAAAAATATCCAAACAGTTGACCTTCCCGCTGACTTCACCTTTCACTAGCTGTTGCCTTTATGGAGACAGTCTATTGTCCAGGCTCAGAAATTTGTGTAAACAACTATTCTAATTCCCAGGTTCAGAGGTGGTTTCGAAAAGCAGCACTCTTTCAAAGTTAGTTTTGGAGGTTTTTTTTCCTAAATCCATCTGATGTGCAATGTGTTGACCGAAACCAATAGATTTACTGCAAAAGTAAACCTGAGGTCCTCTTCTATAATGTAATCTTCATTACAGATCCTGTCTTTATTTTTCATAGTCAAATGTAATGGGATTATCTTTCTTTCTATTCTTTTTGTTCTTTTTTATGTGATTCTATGATGAAACATTGATCTTGAGGTTTCTTGTTTGCAGTCCTTAATTATAATTTAGACTTTAATTTGAGAGTATGGTATTTCAGGTTAAAAAAGAAAAAAAGGATGTAGAGACATAATCACCTGTAAATTGACTTCTGTTTTAAGAAGAGAAACTAAATGCTAACCAGGAGAAATTTTCATTGATCCAAAGGAAAATGTTGGCATAGTAAACCTGATCACTTAAAAAGGAAGTTCAGGTAATTCCATTTCAGTATCCAGCAGACCCACAAAACTCAAAAGTTCTGAACATATGAGGAGGGAAGACATTAATTCCTATGCTGTGCCCTCCCTGGTGATAGATTGCTACTACCGCTTTGCTTCTAAAGGAAGCGTAAGGTTTAGGAATGTGCTCATTTGAGTTGCTGCTAAGGGCATTTGGGATGCTTTCAATAATGTGCTTGATTCCTGTAGTCTCTTTTACATAATCAGCAAGTAGACCTGGATGGCAATATTCAAAATTATAAAACCAGACTTGTTGTTTGGCCATGTAAGTCACTGAGAATGAGAACAGCTTTCATATCCTTGAACTTTAAACTTTCTAGAGTGCACTGGAATAATTCCTGCATGTGTGTAAGTATCCACATTTAGTGAAAACATGGTTTAGGACTATCTGCTGGATTAATTTCGCTTTACTTTCTGTTTCTAGGTAGTATCAATCCAGATACAGCATCCTTAAACTGATTCATTATTTGAGTAATCAAGTAAAGTTCCTGATAAATGTTGTTGTTTTCTTTTTGTGTTCTGAAATTTTACTGTCACGATTATTTTCATTTGAATATGTGCTTTCTGCTAATGAGACAATATTTCTAGTGGAATTGCTGTTTTAATTTATTAAGATCCCAACTATTTCCTTTCTTCTGTATGTCGTTCTAGTTAAAAGTAGACTGTATAAGTTCTTTGTGGAAAACATACGACAACATTTGAACTCTTTTTACAAAGTATATGAAAATATTTTCCTCGCTCTTCTATTGCTAGCAGGTGATATTATTTAATGTATCTGACAGTGAGACTGTGATATGTAGTACAACATAGCTACATGCGCACAACACAAAGTAGTATGGCAGAACTTTAAACTCTCTGTGGTGCAACTGTTCCCGGCATGTCATGGTTCCCTTCCCGCCTGCCCCTTAACATGATAACTGTGCATTAAGGCTTTTATTCAAGCTGTCAGAACAATATATCATATGTCAACTCACACTATAGTGTCGGGTCATGTACAATAAATTTTGAACTATGTAATTCCTGAAGGTTAAAAAGACTTGATGGAAACCTTAATTTATATCAAAGAAAATTTTAATACCTATAAAATTACTGGCCAAATAGACTGATTAGGTCTATGGGTGTGAAAGAATGGCACATGTAATATCAAGCATTTGACTGAGGAGATTTCAGTTTAATATATCTTTTGGGGGGTGTTAGGGAGGAAATACTTAATGCATGATTATCTGTCTAGGGGAATGTCCTGCTTTCGGCTGGGATAGAGTTAATTTTCCTTCCTGTAGCTGCTGTGCTTTGGATTTAGTAGAAGAATGTTGATAACACTGATGTTTTCAGTTGTTGCTGTGAAATCAAGGACTTTTTCCAGTTTCTCATATTCAGCTAATGAGCAGGTGTGCAGAAGCTGAGAGGGAGCATTGCCAGCCAGCCAGCCAAGCTGGGCAACGGAAATATTCCATACCATAGCCATTATGCTCAGTTTATGAATGGGCTTTGGCTAGGGGGCAGGAATCTGCTCTTCTCTTTTCCATGAGTTTAAATCCTCTCTTCGCCAGATGAAATTCACGATTTCTGGGTTCTGTGATTACTGCTTGGGGACTGGCTGTGAGTCGGTTATTGGGTGGTGAGAAAATTGTATTTAGTTCATTTTGCATATTCATTATTATTATTATTATTATCATTGTTATTATTACTATTAGTAGCAGTATTAGTATTTCCTTTGTTATCTTATTAAACTGTCTTTATCTCAACCCACGAGTTTTACCTTTTGTCCGTTTCCCCTCCCCATCCCGCTTGGGGGAAGGGGAGGGGTGAGTGAGCAGCTGTTGAGTCCTAGTTGCTGGCTGCTAAGTTAAATCACAACAGGGAAGTATTTCAGGTTCTAAAAATATAACCAAGAAAATTTGGCTTTTTAAACACAGGTTGATTTAGCCGCTGGGCAAGGGTGATGTGGGATCCTTGCTGACTGGGGGGTTGGACTAGATGACCCACAGAGGTCCCTTCCAACCCCTACCATTCTGTGATTCTGTGATTCTGCGATTCTGACTGGCTTAGGGAAATAGCTTCAAACAAAGATCAAAGGAGAACATGAGCAAAATACCAGTAAAATGGGCAAACATATAAAGATTAAAAGCAATAATCCCACAGTGCAAAGAGAAAAGCTTTTCATTTTGATGATTTACGAAAGATGATGAAATCAGGAATCTGGTGAGATGGTTTTTAATGAATAATTTTATGATACACGGAATACAAGATATGGTAGACTGTGAAGTTTAAATAAGGAGATATTATGGCGAGTAAAAAATTGGTGAGTGCTCAGCAAAGTCAATTCATCAGGTTGATTAACTGATAAGTATTTATTGATTCATTGTTGATAAGGACAGTGCAATAATGGAAATGGAAATCAGCCTTTAATCTGATCTAGAAAAAAACAATTCTGAGGAAGTTAGGGTGGGTGAGAACTGCTAGAGGGACAGAATAAAAAAGATTTTAAGAAGGCAGACGTAGAACTTTAAGTTCTCCTGGGGGACAGTCTAAGGAAAACAGAAACTAAGGTGACCTGCTTTCAAAGAGATTACATTAACAACATAATTCAAAATTATCCATATGCTGAAGACAGATAGCAGAGGAAGATTATTAAAGACTTACTTAGCTAAAGCATGAACTCTCCACTGGCTTTATGTAGAAAAGAAAATTATTTAGTTTATTAAGAACAGCTATAAGAGAGTAACACTGATTTATAGAGAGGTACTTAGAAAACCAAGCTCAAAATCAGATGCATTTGGCAAGAAACGTTAAGGATGACAGGAAATACTTCCGTAAAGTCTTTAGCAGCAAAAGGAAAAACTTTGGTCCTCTTTACCTAGAAAAGTGAGATTTCTCAGATAATGTTAAGAAGGTCAGTATTCTTAATGTCTTTTGAAAGAGATCAAATATCAACAAGAGGGTAGCAAAAGTAATGCTAACAATAAAACGAAGAGATCTCTCCCAGCTTGGGAAAGAACTTTGCATTAAGCACTTTGATAGGTAAAATGTTTTCACACCAGACCAGTTTAACTTCAAGATAATACATTTAAAAGCTCCTTGAATGAACCTCAGAAGCAGCAGTAACTTTCCTTCAGGAGTTTGCAGAGGGTGGCTAAATTTGAAAGAAGGCACAGGTTTGCCCATCTTTAAAAGAGGCCAAGGAGGAGAACAAGAAAAGAATTATTGATTTGGGCAGTTCAGTTCCTACATACATTTCTGAAACACAAAAGCTATTTGTAAACACCTGCTACTTGAGGAGAAGATAAGTAGCTGCCAATCAGGTCAAATAAGTCTGATTTTCTTCTGTGCTAGGAAGATAAGGTATTGTATGCAGGGGAGCAGGAGTGGGTGACTCTGTCTTGGATTTATTAAAAGTTTTGCTGCAGGCTTCTATGCTTCATTCACTTGTAAGCTAGAGAAATAGTCATAGTAGAGCTCCTAAGGGATGACCACAAACAGAACTGCCCAAACAGAACTGTCATACTGTGTAGATATTTGTGAAATGCAAGCTTCATCGATAACTTCAAGGTTTATCTTTTGCATCTCAGGATTTTGACTTGTCAAATTTATAGTTACCTGCACTATAGTAACTTAAATTTATCATCTTTAAGTTACAGTTATTTCATATATTTATTCAGTATTTTAGCAGAACTTGTACTTGTTTCTTTATGTTAGAAAACATTGTGGTTGGATTGGTTACTTGGATAGATCAGATGTTTCTGATCCTAATGCTTTTGAACAATCTTTGTGATAAAGTTAGTGATAAAAACCAACTCAACTTAGGAAATGAATTTAAAAAAGTGAATTATGCATTTTTTGTGCAGTTGCATTATATAAAGATGTCAGTACTAACCTATCATGTGAAATAATGGCAAATGTTTTGAAATAACAATAAAAATATTTTTTGGGGCAGATTTATAAATTTAATCTTGCTAAACTTTAGAAATAAACAGACTTCCTCAAAATGAGAATGAAAAGAAAAATTGCCTATGCACAATGAAGTAGTACCTCTCTGGTAGAATGCTTTATTCAGTATTGGTGTGTACATTAGATATATATATGCATATAACTTTCAATACTTCATTGTTTATGATAACTTTTTTTTTGTAGATTATTTTACACTTGCGTAGCACCCATTAGCTTAAACTTCCTGTCGTGTGTTAAGAGTACGAAAATATTTTAACACTTCACAGGCAGTGTATTGTGATTAGAAAGGTGCTATACTCTTCCTTGCATTTTGCCATCCCTTCTCCTCCTCCAGCACTTTGTCAGGAGTTAAGCAGCTCTTGCCTGGTTTCTAATTGTGGCTTACTGAAGCAAACACATAACCTTGTGTTTCTTTCATCTGTGGTTTCGTGTCTTGCTGGGAATCATGCACAGTTCATTATGGTGCCCACCCCTCAAAAAATCGGTAATTTGCCAAGAAACATTATCTTTTGTTTCATTCTTCACATACACTTAGTTCTTTCTCATCTGTCAAGATTCTGTCTTTATCTTTTGATCTGTTGGTTCAAATAGTTGACAGCAAGCAAGCAAGAAATAAACCTATTTAGAGTGGTCCCAGAAAGACTTTTGCTCTCTTTATGTCACTTTTATTTTGCCATATAACATAGGACTGTGAAAAAAATTTGTCAACAGCCTTGAGGAATTTCTTACCTTCAGCTCAATTAAAGAGGTAAATATTAACCCATGGGTCTATATTTTTTTGGGTTTTGTTTGTTTTGTTTATTTTTTAAATACTTTAACATAGAGTCCTTAAAATAGAGGATAATTTTCTTTTAACAGTCAGAAAAAATTAGTGATTTGACAGAATCAAAGGGACTGCTGACTCTGAGCAAAGGTCACTGTTTTACTTTAAGAAGTTACCAAGAGTAATGCAGCAAGAAAAAGAGGTATCAGAATGGGCCTTGCAAAATCTGATGACAAAAGAGAACTTGATAGGTTGAAATACTTGTGACTGATTGATTTATAATGTTTTCACTTTCTTTCTCTCTCTCTTTCTCTCCACCTTCCATGAAAATACAGAGAAATGATCTTGAAGCACTTAAAAATTACTTTTCTGTGAAATGAGTGCAAAGCTATGTTGTACCAGTGCGTCATGTGTGGATGAGAAAGGACATTAGTGAAGTTTCTATGGTCAAAGTGGGTATAATGACCGCAATTAATAGCAAATGTTTGCTGACTGATAATAAAGGCTAGAGGAGGTGTGACACCCTACATATACTCTATATGCAAAGCTATTTTAAAAAAGAAAACAAAACTTAGCAGTGAACTCCATCAAAATCTCCAGCAGCCCTAATATCTCTATTTCAGCAGCCTTGGAGATTTGGAGAGAAAAAGCTTGTTAGACAAATATCCTTCTGTCTTTCTATTTAATCCTGTTCTGATTGTGCTATAAACTTAGGTCTTAGTCAGACTTGCATTGCGTAGAAAATACTGGGTGACGTGAGAATGAATCTTCTCGACAGGGTACTTGACCTATGAGGCCATGGAAAGATCAATGTAGCCTGTACCTCTCCTTCCTCTTCCCCTGGGATTTTCATAATTACTCAGGAAAGGGAGAAGGATTGTTCAAAATGTCTATTCTCTGCTCCATTTCCTAAGGTCTCGTGATGCCTTGTAATGTGGAATCATCACGTGTGTTTTGTGGCCGAACTGCAAGTGTCTTGCCTTTTGAGACCAAAAAGGGAATTTTGTCACCAGGTAGGCAAATCGACTGCCATGTGTTGAGCACTAGGTAAAGACAAATGGGGAGGCCCAGGCAACCCTCTGCGAATGAGGATATGGTATGGGGAAGACATTCCTGTATAAAATATGAGTGATTTTAGACTCAATTATGCTTAAACCCAGCTGAGGCTGTTAGTGGCTCATACATCCTCTAGAGTCCATCCTCTAGAAGCTTCTACCAGCTGTTGCTGCATATCAGGCCATGCAAGCACGGATCACAGATGCTGTTTTAGAAAATGAGGAAATAACTGTACAGACTAAAACCTGTCTTTTTTATATGTTATTTTTAATGGTAATTTTTGTAAAATTCAGCAGTCAGAACCTGAACACTGCCAGATTTATCGTTTGGTGACATACAGTTAGATGGTTGTGCCATGTTGTTTTGTTAAACTTTTAAATTACATGATTACATCCTAATTTTTCCATGGGACCCACATTCCCTTCTTTGCACAGTGGGATACGTGGAAGGTTGGTTGACAGCAGCATTTGAACTTAGTTACTTCTATTTTAAGAAACAGAAAAATAAAGTACAAGTATTTTAAACATTACATTAACTGCTAGTCAATGTTAACTTTTTAATAATACCAATTCGTACAGTAGAGTTAGACACCACTAAATTAAACTGCATAAGTGTGTAGAACTAGGTATTTAGTTTGAATTTAGTGGTAATCACATGCAAAATAAATCAGTTAAGAAGGTATACATTATAGATATATATAAACCACTGCATGAGAAGTAAATGTCTTATAACTGTTTAATGTGTTTAATATTTATGTATCATTAACGTACTGTGATTAACATACTATTAAATCCTAAAGGATAACAAATTGAATTAGTTAAGCTGTACTCCCTTTCTTCCCCTGTATTACTGCAGCCCTGCACTGTAACTCGTTAGCATTCAGTATCTATACAATAAAAGTTTCTAGTCTGTATTCTCATGTAGTATCCCTGTGCTGATTCCCTCCGGGTGGCCTTGTTCTCCACTCCGTACACATACTTATGCTACAAAAAGCGGTTTTGCCAAAGCCTGTTTTTGTGTGCATGTGCAAACTCTCACCTGCTGACGGATTACTAAATGTATACATTGCACAATTGCACTTCTACATTGGACTTTCCGGTAAATTTGAGTCACTGGCTTCAGAGCTTGGAGCAGGATTGCTAATTGGGATATATGTCCTTAGAGAGCGACTAGTTGAAAGTACAGTGGAGGATAAAAAGGAGGGAGAAAGGTAGAGATTAACTAATAAGGCTGTATTTATTAGATCAATAGGATCTCAGAGTCTTTCTACTCCCTAAGAGGAAAGAGCCTGCTGACAGAAGCTAATAGGCTTTATTTTATTTCAGTAAAAGGTAACATACCATGTCCCTGCTGCCTGAGGAGCTCAGGGGAAACTGGGAGCCCGAAGTGGCTGTCTCTGGCGGGCTGAGGCACAGCCGTAGGAGCACACTGACCCTGCTGCAGTGACAGGTAGAGCAGCAGACATGCCGGTCGTGTCTCCTCTGGCACCTCCAGGTCAGCATGGGGCCCTGCTCTGTTGTGCTTCCAGCCTGTGCTTCTCGCCCAGACCCGGGAAGTGGTAGCGGCGGTGGCAGACGAGCAGGACGCCTTGGAGGGCGCGCTGATGGTTGCAGCGGCCCTGAGGAACAGGCCATATGCTTTGCCAGTGGGCTGCATTCCCAGCTGCCCACAGGGTACTGCGCGACTTACGGGGCTGCGAAAGTGGCTGCCTTGGATTGTTCTAATGAATGGGAAAATACAGACCATCAGATAGTGTCGTGAGAGCCACATACATTCATGTATCCTATTTTATGGGTGACCCAAAAATGGTTATTCTAGGGGGGAAGGAAAACTAGTTCTTATTGTGTGGTATATGCTCTCATAGTATAGTGTAAAAGATACAACAAGCATTTAACTTCCCGCTATCCATGTGGCAGGTAAATTTTTGTTGCTCTTGAGTTAACTTAGTGTTTCTAACCTGTTTTGTCTAATTGGAGAAACAGTGTTATCTTACTAAGTAATTAAGAATTGATAAAACAAGGCATGACACTTTAGGGTGAAAAGTAAACTTTGAGCTATGGCTAAAGGAAGATCAAGTGCGTAATTTTTTAGTTTAATTTCACAAACAACAAAGTTTTTAAGTTCGTTTAAAACACGGCACTCTGACGTGAATAATAAACTACACAAACAGGCTTTTACTAACAGCATAGGCTTGGCTTTGCTCTTTTCTCTTTGATTTCTGAAATTGTTGGCCATCTGTTTGTCTTATCCTAGGACACTTTTCTGATTTATAGGAGTGAATGTTTTCATTGTCTCTTAGAATCAGAAACTTGTATGTGCTGGACTATTACTGCCAACAGAATTAATGTGGTTAAGACGTGGAACTCACTTATCATTTCTTCGGAGACAAAGATAGAGCTGCAGCATATTTTATAGTATATGGCAAGTTTTATAGTAAAACAATAACAGAAGAAGAACTGCAACCAGAAATGGTGTATGGCATAATGAATAACGTTGGCTCAAATCTGCCTTACCTTCTTGCCAGAATCTTAGGTCATTCCTTTTAGCAGATAGGCGAGAGCAATATTTACCGAGGTGGAGGAATGACATCTGTTTTATAGATGCCGGGATAAATCTGCCACAGAGGACTAAGACAGTCTTCGCCCAAGGTCATGAAAAAATTTAGTCAAACGAGTTGTGAGTAAATATGGTATCTACTACTCGTGTGCTGAAATGTGACAAACCATTCCCTGTTTTTTTAAATTCATGATTATTTGGCCTTTCTCCTGTCTCTTCAAATCCTTTCTCTATCCTTATGCTTTTTTTCCTTTAGGTTATTTCTCTTATGACAGTTTTATGTCCACTTTATTCCATATACATTTGTTACTGTGGAGTCTGAATATCAAATATACAGATACAGTTTGTCCAGAAAAACACAAAGAGAAAAACAATTCCCATCTTTGTGAAATTCTAGCAGTTTAATAAAGTTGATTAAGATTAATGTTGAAAAGAAAATATATTATTAATATTCTTTAAGAAAACCAAAATATGCTCTCAAGAATTCTTTGCTGATACTTTTGAAATTCTGTAGAATAATCCATAAGTAAAAATATTAAAATTAACCTTCCCATTTAGAAATTAGAAATTGATTCTCCCATAAAACAGATTTTAACAGCTCAGACATCTGAGATGAAAAAAATGCTGGAGAATTTGCAGTAGGTAAACCATCATTTTCCTTAGCTCTTCTGTCAGGCTGTGTTGCTGTGCTAATTTATAGCAACAGTGCCAAAGCGTGGAAGAAGGAAACCCATCCTTCAGGGGGTTAAAGATTATTGAACCCTTGATATACAACCAGTAGTAACAGGTTCCTGTAAATTGGGCTGCTGTTCCTGCTGTATCATGGTTCTTTTTTTTTGTTTTCACTTTCTTGAATAAATTATGATCTTTGACAGTCTGTGAGAAATAAATTTCTCTTGTTTTGTACTCTGTTACAAAGTGTTTTGTTGTATCAATTTCTCCTTTGTTATGCTGGCTGCACTGACAATCCTATTTTTGCTTTGTGACTTGTCTCTACCTGCATTTTGTTATTGTTGGCTGGGTATTTTGGGGAAATTTGTTGAAGTCTTTGTATTTGTCCTTGTACTTGGATAGTTTTCTGGGACAAGATCACTGTTGGCATATGACATACAATTTTTGCTCAGCAGCGTCTTTTGAAGGCATGGCCATACAGAGACTGTATTGACTTTTATGCTTTGCAAAGGTTGTGTGTTTTTTTATTTTCAAGTTAGATTTGCAATGCAGAAGATGAAAATCTTTGTTAATACACTACTGTGTCCTTGTTGGTTTGTT
>Ga0065711_1026653_pt1 | contig 63514 bp, 46 predicted proteins | sample Hoacrofraction12_FD_59098 | JGI IMG/M metagenome (GOLD analysis project Ga0065711, IMG submission 59098) | Hoatzin crop microbial communities from Cojedes, Venezuela - Epithelial fraction 12 v2 (version 2) | ecosystem: Host-associated > Birds > Digestive system > Esophagus > Crop | place... | reverse complement strand
CAGGGTCACCTACAGCAGGCTGCACAGGACCTTGTCCAGGCGGGTCTTGAATATCTCCAGAGAAGGAGACTCCACAACCTCCCTGGGCAGCCTGTTCCAAAACTTTCGTACTTTTGGGCAAATGTCCCAAATGAAATGCTGTTAGTGGTTGCAAGTCACTAGTAACATTTGATGCCCAGAACAGAGCTGGCAGAATACTCCAAACCTCTTGCTGCTCCCAAGAAATACATTCATCATAACATTCCCCTACGGCTGCAAGGCTGTGAGATTTTATATGCCACTTGCTTAACTCAAGTCATAATCAATGCTCTCTGGGGTTTTATGAGCAGTAAAATTTAGACTGTCAATTATCAAGACTACTTAAAACGACTAGAACAAGCAGACGGGAAGGAGCACAGAATTGTAAGCCAGGAACTGAATAAGCAGTAAAGAAAAACATGCAAAGGAAGGTTAGATGGAGGAAAGCCTCCTCGTTGCTTGATGTTTCAAGCAATAGCTTGCCTAGTACTAATTTCTGACTTCCAACTGTGACTGTATATTCGGATGATCCTGAGAAGCATGCTAAGAACATGCTAGTGATCAGACCAAACCCATTTAACAACAACAGTTCACCTGGTACATGAATATAATGCAGTCATGTACTGCCACTTTCTATAGTGGAAATGTGGCTACAGTCTATAGCTATAGATTAAAAAACATGCAGATCAGCCTTGTTCCTGAGTCCTGCTCAAAGCCGGTTTGGAAGCCGGTCAGCTCAGCTGAGGTGGCCAAAGCCAATAAAGCAGTGTATCTCATTCACAACATCTCAGCAATAAGGCCAGCCAGGAGCTGTGTCTGTGGGTAGGTGAACGCACCGTTCACATCACCTCATTCTGTGTACCAATCAACTCCTCTGGCTGTGCAAGGAATCATCCCTCTAGTTTGGTTGACAAGATGCCCTTACTTACATGTAAGGATGTGTGTATGCATAGCAGTGTGTGAAAGAGAACACATGCCCTACTGCTTTAAGCCAGTAGAAAACATCAGGGCTGTTTTTTGAAACAGAGGTTGGCACATCACCCAAAAAAGAGGCATCACATGGCATAAAACATGCAGTAAGGTGGCTCTTGGAAACTTGACACACCCCATAGGGAAGAAGACAAATGCATAGCCATCAAAATCTATAATGAAAGCAAACTTTGATGGGAGAAAAATCACTGCAGCATGCTAAAATTATTCGTTTTTACCAAGCTGATTATAGCAGCAGCTTAGGGGACCCATCATGAGAAGGGCATTGCCATAGCAGGTGCAAAGGAACACAGTCTCTCCCCTGACATGCTAGAACAGGAGTTTGCGAAGTGGGCAACCTGCTGCAGAACCCAGCCTAGAGAGCAGACGGGGGACCCTCCATCCCCACAGAGCCCTCCAACAGAGTAAAGTCAGCAGGGCAAGCAGCAGGCAGGCCCGACCAACATTGGTGTGACCTCAGCTTCAGCATGCCCTTTGGAGGGGCGGCAGCTACGGGAGCCCCTCTCTGGGCCCAAAAAGTGTTAAGAGAAAAAGAGGCCCCATCCAACATCCGTTTTATACCTCCAGCCTCCAATCCCAGTGATATAATCTCTAGCTTTGTCTGCTTCAATCACTGTATCTCTGAACTGGAGTAAGATGAATTATGGAGTTAGGCAGGGCTGTGATAAGCAAAATGACCCCAGTTCTGAAATGACCCCCAGTTCTTTGTCCCCGCTGTGTTCCAGGGCCCATCTTAGAAGCCAGAGGTGAAAGGCTCCATTTTTAATTTTTAACCTCCTCAGAAATCAATAAATAAATTAAAACATTCCTCTTGAAGGAAATAACTGTTTTTGGCAGCTGGAAAAGTATGTTTCTAGAGAAGGAAGCCAGGCTAATGGCTTCTACAAAACCACATATTCTGCATTCACTCACCATCCCTTACCCCCTGATCATTCCTCAGTCAGAACAGATCTGCAAATGCAAATTATTCTCCACAAACCCACATGCGCACACACACTGCAACCGTAGCCTGGTGGACAACAAGAAAGGAAACAGTCTCAAAGGATCCACATGGGACCCACACCAGAGATCTTTAGCTTGAATGCCTAAGAGGACCACACATCCCCAGCCATCCGGTCTGGTGTTTGCAAAGCTGAAAGCAATTGATGCCCAGAAGACTCCACAGTCCATGGATCAAGAGATAAGCAGCTAACTTCTCCACATTTGAGAAGTAATAGTGGTACATGTGTGCAGCTTCCTGGTAGGAGACAGCAGTTGAAAAATCACCTTGTTTGCTGCTTGGCAGTAGGTGGGCACAGCTCAGTCCAGGGATGGAGGGATCTCCAAAGAGCTCTCCAGAGCCAAAAACTTCTGCGTCTTTCTGACCTCATTTCTGCCCCACAGAGCTCATACTGAAGGAGCAAGAAGACATATAACCCTTCCCAGAAAACATATGGGACAGATGCGGAAGGAGTGTGTCCTCTCCTGGCAACGCAGTGGGAGAATTTGTGTGGAGCAACTGAAAAAGATCCATAAGCAGGAAAATCACTTGTTTGGCTTCTCCCAAGAGCTGGGAGAGTGGACCTGGTTCAGAAGTGTCATCCCCAGGGAAGCAGAGCACTTTGGCAGACTGGTCTAGAAGGAGTCTGAGAGACATGAGACAGGAGCTAAGACATAATGCAGGGGCCATTACACGGAGGGAGCCTGTGTGGAAGTAATCTCAATGCCTCAGTAAATATTGACAAAGGAATTAACTGCAGATATTGACAGAAAGGGTCAGAATTTAGATTAATGAGAGAGCTTTCCCATCATTTCATGTAAATGTTTCTCCTGCCAGAGCCCTAAGTCACAACTACTTTACCCCACGCATCTGCAAAAAGGAGCCCTGTGAGGGCCTGGCAAAAAAATGTGGTGATAACAGGGATGGGGAAGATATGAATCTGCACCGGTTGCTGAGCAAACCCATCTGCAGAGAGTCACAGGGAGTGGCAAATGGAGCCTTACAGGGTCCACACTTGTAGGAGTCCCACCTCACACCTCCCTACCGCAGAAGCCCTGTCCCACTGCCCAGCTCTATCTACCTCGAGGGGTGAATGCCCAGGAGGGAACCCACAGGGCTCAGCTGCAGCCCTGCACCCAAAGAGCCCCAGGCAGAGGCGTTCCCCACCTGCAGCCTCCCACTCACTCACCATGGGGACTCTGTCGCAAGATGCTCCCCTTTTACCCAAGGTGATGTGACATGTTCTCACACGAGAGCAGATCCCTTACAGAGCTGGCTTCACATCAAATGTGGGAGGGGAGATGGATGCTAGAGATGGGGCTGGGAAGCAGACACCAAGCCTGCCTGAAGGGCTGGGGTGGCTCTGGGACATGAGATGCCTGTGTTCAGAGCGCAGCAGCTGCCCACCTCTTCAACCCCTCACTCCACAAATTGAAATCAAGAAGCATGAAGTCCAAATCAGACCACAGCTTTGGGAAAGTAACCTCTCGGAGAGCAGAAATCTTCCTGCTCTGGAGAGTGATAAACACACAGGCTGGGGGCTATTAGCACATTCAGAGTGGAGAGCCCCTTTCCTGCTCCCCCCTGCAACTCGCCATGAGAGCTGTCGGCAGCAGCAGCGAGAGCGGGTTTAAGTGACTTGTCTGGCAGAGCTGTTTCATTAGCAATTTGGAGCCGTGCCGTGCAGAAAACAGCATTGTTCTCAGATGTTCGAATATCAATCTGCATAATGAAACAGGTGATAGAAGCTCTTCCCATTCAGGCAGCCACAACTGGAGGGGATTCAGGGATGAGGGGAAGGGGTTATGTCTAATTGGCCACAATTAATTTGATGAGAATTTTTTTCAATATATTGTCTATCACCAAATGATTCCTACAGAAAAGCGCATCTGCACTTATTTATCTGCCTGATGCAGGCCCTGTTTACACTATAAAGTGCTTGCCAATAGCATTGAAAGCAGTTTCCCAAACTCAGCAAGCTCTCACAAGGCTCTTTTTTATCAGTCAATCTACTTTTACACTGCTTAAATAAAAAATCCCCTGCTGGATAACATAATGAGCTCACAAAACTTGGTGTAAGAGTGTGTGTGTGTGTGTGTGTGTGCGCGTGCGTGCGTGCGTGCGTGTGTGTGTGTGTGTGTGTAGTGCCTTACCCTTACACAGCATCTCTGGGAGGGCTCCTTCCACTTTGTAAGGCCCAGAACCTCAGTTTAAATCTTCTACCACAGAAAGATCCACAGCTCTGACTCATCAAAACAAGGTCCCCAGGTTCAGCTCTTTTGTTAGCTACTAGTCTAAAAGAGCTTAATCCCATGTTAGATACACTGGGTTCAGTTCTTTCGCCCAAGTATGAAGCGCCAAGCTGAGACGCCCCACGGAATTTAGCCCTGGGAGCAGGTCTCTCATGGCCCCTTCAGCTTTGCCAGCCACCTGAGGGTATTTTAGATACTCCAGTGCACCTAAATTGGTTCTACGCATCCACATTTGCCCAACTGAATCTAGCCACCGGATCTTTCGGCCCTCAGGACAGCTTCTCCCACCAAGAGTACAGCCACACTGGGTAGCAGCCAGCCCAAAGTGCCCACCACTCTCTTCAACTTGCCTATCAGGGCATCAGTCACAACCTTTTGGGCAGACACCTATAAGCAGCACTCTGCTTGCTCTTTGGCAGACAAACAAGCAGCAGATATCTGTTGTGGCACAGGCTGGCAACATGGCATTCATTAGTAAGCTGCAACATAAGATTTAGTGACATCAGGCTAGAAAAGCAAAGTCCATGATCGAGTGCATAATTTTAGCACAACCTCTCTGCATTGCCCAAAGATCCTTGACTGTCCCCTCTTGCTCCGGTTCAGCTGCATGTCACTGCAGTTAGCTTGCACCTTTCTTCATTGCTTGAGAATCCAGTCAGGCTGTTTGCACAGAATCTTCATCCAGAACTCATTAAAAATTAAAGGATTGGTCAGTGGTTTTCAGGTCTAGTGCGGAAGTAGCTCTATGCCTACACCTGAGTCTTGATAGACTACACATGTCCACAGCAACATGTCTTGCCCTAGCTGCCTTGCTTCTGTATCCTCTGTTTCAGCCAGGAAATGAACTCCTTTGCAGCTAAAGGATGACTCCAAAAGAGAGGAGTCTTGTCCTTTTCATACCCACAAAATATGTCATTTTGTCCCCCAAGCTGCACCATGAGAAATGCCACAGAATCACACACCTGGATACGGCCCTGAGAAGATGTCTGCTCCGCCCCTCTCTCTCCAGTAGGTCTCTCCTAGACAACACTGTTCCTGACGGCTCTTCATTAAGCCTGCTGTGGAAGATGGCTGGTGCTGGAGACTTCCCCAGTCCCTGGACAACCTATGCCAGGGGATTACTATTTGAAAGTTCTTCCAAGTGTCTGAACTAAAGCCTTCCTGCTGCAATCCTGCTACAATATTTTCTGTTATCTTCACCATGGACAGGGAAATCAGAATAGTCTCTTCTTCTCTGAAGGTACATTTTAAGCTTTTGAAGACGGTTGAGATGTTTCTTCTTCATGTTCTTGCATTGGGGCTAAGGACGCCTAGTTTCCTCAGTCTTTCTTTGCAAGCTGTATTACCTAGACCTCCAACCATTCTTGCTGCTGTCCTTTGGCTGTATCCAGCAGGTCTTTCCTTGACTTGCCTTTGGTTGGTGGACATGCTCTCCACCTCCACTGTACCAAGAACAATCTGATCAGGACCCCAAGATACTGAGAGAACATTACACTAAAAAAACTCTCAGCAAGACAATAAACACACTGCTAGTGAGAGTTAATGCTCATTATTACTCTTCTCAGGGCCTCTCTATGTTATATCCTTTCCCTCTGTCCTTCAGTCTTGTCATCTGCAGCTTGCAAGTTCTTCAAAGCTGCAACTCTGTCCTGATCTGCATTCAGGTTGTGGCCTGTTTGTTTCTGGAATGTCAGTCATCACTGTCAGCACAATCTTCAGGGCTTTTACAGTATCCTTTTCTTTATCCAGCTTGATTGTGCACATAGGCACATCCACACAGCTGTACCCCATTACCTGTTCTGGTAGAGAAAGTGCTCTACAGATTCACAGCATAGAGCATGCTCTATCAATTTGGTGGTGCAGGGCACTTTTACATTGCTACAACAGCATCCCAGCTAGCAGTGTTCCAGCCCAACAGCGTAGGCAGAAAATCATGCTACAAACCTAATTCATAGCACTAGTACACTAATCTGAGGAGAGCAGACTAAAGAGACTGTGCTGCTCATTCCTCTGTTACTCATGAATCTCTTGTACAGATACTTCTCAAGTTTCATTCCTAAAGCATCCCTCTCCCCTCTGCACAGTCACATAGTTTTGACAATACAGACATTTTTTATTCCCAAGGTGGAACTCACAGCCATTTCCAAGTGACTACAAGTTTTCAGACCCTCCTTTTACCTTAGCTCTGATTTCCTCTCTTCTTCTGCATTCCCTCACAATATCACCCTCCACCTCCTCAGCAGCAGCTGGTGCTCCTCACAGCTCAGAATCCAGTCACAATATCAACTCTTCCTGATCGTTGGGCCCAGTTGCAGAAATCAGCCCTAAGATTGCAGTGGCAAAATCCCAGTTTCTTGTCTTAACCAGTCAAACAATACATGCCTTGATTTATAGACAGAAAAAAAATCCCCAAAAAACAGAACAAAACAAAACAAAACCAAAAGGAATTATCAGCATCAAATTCAATATAAGTCAGTTTTGGGAGGGCATAAAAATATCTTGTGCTCCCTCAGACTTTGACTTTGTGGTTTCTCTTTTTATTCAATAGCAAGTGATGTTTCAAATTCTCTGGTCTTGTTTTGCATAGTGCTTTCACCCATGAATTTCATTAGATAAGTCTAAGAAAGGAGTTATCAGCGCACCTGACTGCAGCAAAGTTGGCAAACAATTTAAGTAATTTTTAAAGGAAGATGTAGGGTGGGTCAGATGCACAAACAAGAAGAAAAATGTCTATGAATATCTGGTGGTGAAATACGGACATGTGTGGGTCAGGGAAGGGAACAGAGCAACCTAGGGACAATGGAAGGGGGCAGGTGAAAGCAAAAAAAAGGAGTTCAAATATAGCAACTTTAAAAATAGTTGCCCTTGTAAAATAACTGAGATGAAATCAGAGATCCAATTGGTGGAAGAAGCTGCCATCACATGCAGTTATTGCCAGAGCAATGCACACAGTAGGACTGTGCAGCCTTTCTGCAAGTTGGATCGCTACATGAAGAAGACTGCAAACCTTGGGCAGTGCAGCGTTGCCCCGAACAGACGATGTTCCAGGGATCCTACATCTTCCATAGCCAGACCTATATGCGCATGCTGGGACCACACTGCCTTTCTGCTGTCCTAGGCATTATGGATACACAAGGCCTGTGGGGCCACTCCAGGATCAGACCATCCATATAGACAAAGTCCACCCACCACCAACAAACCAGATGTCTACTGGGTTTGCCAAGTGCGCGAGCATTATGCAGACTCTGTACAGCTTCTCCACTCAAAAGGCAACACTAAGGCTTTAAAACTTCCTCAGGACACATTTGGCAGGCTATATGCTTCCAGTCAGTCACATTGTCAGGTGTCCCTCAAACTTGACCAGAGAACAACATCTGTAGTGGAATCACTGAGCTTCACCAGTCAGAGATGAAAGCTCCTTGCACAGGTCTAATACTAGCGGGTGCGGTATCACAGGAGCATAGTCATATCTGTTGCAATTAAGTGGGCTATGGGATCTTAGCTACAGAACACTAAACTTTTGTTTGCATGTATGTAGAGATTGGAGATCATCTGTTTATCCCAGCATCAAATCATGTCATGTATTCCACCTTTGGAAGTCAGCTTCCTTGGAAGCTAAACACAATGGAGCAAAAGGCACCTACTGAATAATCCCAGGCAAGCACAAAATAGAAATTTGTGAGGCAGAAAGATGCCAGTTAGCACACTCATGTTAATATTATTAGAAGTGTAGATGTTCATTCAGAGGGAGAAAATTAACTGATGAGAAAGACCTTGAGAAGAGAGGTGAAAGCTAAGTACAGAGGAGTTTGAAATCTCCTTTGTTTGCATGTGAGACAGCTGGTTAACAAATTATGAAACACTGAAAAATTCAAACGATGTTGTTTGGTGGGGAAGTAATTCCATTTTTCACCCATTCTCACTAAGAAAGGCGAGTCAGAGGCTCCTATCTTCTAAGCACTAATAGTAGCCAGCCTGCTTCAGCATGTTGTATGTGGACACTGGGCAGTAGGATGAAACCCTGTGCAAGTCTGGCAAACCTTCCAAAGACTTCACTGGGGCCAGAGTTTTCATCCAAATAATGAGAAATTCCTAGTCATCATATTAGTGCAATTTCTTAAGCACCTTTGTAGGCAAGGAGGCAAAGAAAAAGCAGGGCACTCGAGGCAGGGCAGCTGGGGCATCCAAGCACCATCCCAGAGGTGGGACATAATGCCTTCCTTTAGCCTTCTGCAGAAAGCTGCCTGCCATCTGTAAGTGGACAGCAGCAGAGGACTGAAAGCCGTATCGCTCCCTCTTGAGTCATGGGGCACTGGAGCCAGTACACCTGAAGCAAGCAAGCTTGCTTGGCCACAAAACATCAGGGGAAGTTTGACTTTGAACAGCCAGAGGCCTGGGCAAAGCAGGGCTCGTTTCCACCAGGTGAAATAAAAATGTCTGGGAAGATACAACCTGGCAAATATTTATCAAGTATGTGTATGTACATATAACTTCAAATGTCACGGTTGCTAGGCATAAGCAATGAAAGTGTGTGTGGGGGACACTGTTGTATTTTTTTAATCCTGTGGATCTCATCCTCCCGTTCCCTCCCCACCAGCAATTCAGCCCTGATCATTAGATGAAGGAGGCCAGCTCTCATCTCTCAGGCTGCCAAATCCTGGTGGCAGGGCCATTGTCTTTTATTTGACTGCAGACTGCCAAGAACATTTATGGCAACATATAAATAATAAATAAAAATATTCATTGCTTCCCTCTCCACTGACTTACACTGACATGAGAAGCAGGACAACCCTTGGTTCCCCTCCTTCTTCCCCCCCTTACGTAACTCTCCAAAGACAACTTCTTCCAGGCTGCCAAACAATTAGCACAGAAGCGACCAAATTTGCCCAGAGCCTCCAAAATGTCTCCAAGAGACGGCTGAAAGGAAGATGAGAAGGAAGAGTCAGTGGTGGCCGAGGCCTGGGAAAGGCCAGGACAGCATGGCAGGGGGAATGCAAAAGCTGCCAGCTCAGGACCGTGCTGTGTCTCTACAGCTGACATTCCTCATTCAGTGACTCCCATCCGTACTGCCACTAAAGCCCAAGGGATTGTGTTTCTCCCTTTCCAGCAACGATTAATTAAGCCTACGGTATGACTTTGAGTATCCCCTCCCCTTGTATCTTACCTGCTTAAGTTCCTGACTAAACTGCATTTTAACTGGCACTAATCCTGAAGAGTCCCATTACAAGTTTTTACTGCCATGAAATCCCTGCAGATCTACAGAAAAGAGAGAATCCTAGGAGACTGAGTCAAGGCAAAAGCATACTGTAGCCTCCTCACCGCTCTGCACTACAGAGTGCTGAGCTTAAATAAAGAGGGAGAATGACAAAGAAAGTAGGACTGAAGTGGGGGGAGAAGAAGCATGCTTCAAAACCCACTAACTTTAAAGATTTATAGCCTTAAAACTACTGAATCACTTTTTAGCACACAGGCACAGAAGTTTGTTCCAAGGATCTCAGAAAGCATAAAAATCATGCCAATCTGAAGAGTGCAGAATGACTAAATCGACGATAAATGTACCCATCTAAAACTGTAAAAAAATTATGTGAGATCATATTTATGTACACAATAAATGTAAGTCACCAGTTATAAAGATCTATTACTAACATATGATATGCTGTAGCTATTTTAATAGCAATTTATTAATATGAAGACTTTAGCATAGTGTGTAATTACACAGATATAAACTGCACTATACAGTATTTGTAAATACTTCGTACTACAGTAACTGATGATCTACAAAGAAGTACAGAGAAATCATCAGATTTTAAGGCATAAAATTTCAGATTATCAGAGCTATGGGTTTTCTACACTTCAGTATGAACCAGTGTTTGCTATATTAAGCATTAGTTGGTACCACGAATGTTATATATAAATGTCATATTTTAGAAAAAGACTGAACACAGTTCAACTTATTTACAGGAAGCTGTAACCCCAGAGAAGTGCTGTGGAAATATATTCAACTCTATCCCATGACGTAAGGTTTGGGGGGTTGAGGACTTCTCTATTTTTTTGGTTTTTCATGAAGTGAGGTGCATTGGACTCTATGCATTTTAAAAAAGGTTCTGATTTATCACAAGAGGACAGAGTCAGAAGTGGCATGGTCTTGCTTCTGTCTAGCTAACTCATATCACCACAGAAGTCTCCTGACAATAAAAATCATACTGCTGTTGAAAGGACTGCATATTTTCTGCTTTCGGACACCACCACATAAAACTTCCTTTACATCATGCAGAAATGTGTGAAAGCACCACAAATGTCCATTGATAGTAAATGTGCAATCCTGTGGAAGGTTTGTACTGCCTCCAAGCCGTCCGGTTAGACAATCTTCCTCTTACAGACCTTACAAGGTAAAAGATTGACCCCCAGTTTTGGTCCCCTTGGAAAATTTCCAGCTGACAGATATACCCACTTTGCTTTTTTCCTAGACTTCTCCAGAGCAGGTATTTGTTGTACAAAATCTGCAAGTTCAGAAAAGCATTTAACTTCAGTCATGTGAATAATAGCCCATTGACTTTAATGTCGTCACTCATGAGCGCAAAGTTAAGCACATGCTGAAGTGTTCTACATATCTGGGATCCTTGTATAATTTAGATTTAATGTGCCACAGAGTACAATGTAGGAAATAATTCATTTTTCAGTTTCATGGCCAAGCATCTATTACTGCAGAAATACAGAAGATTTTTCAGTGAGACTTTTGCTTTGCATCAACCTGAAATGTTTCATTCACCTCAGAATAATATGTGTTGTTTTGTCTTCCAATTATCTCCTTCTGTTCCTTTCCTTTGTTACAGGAAAAAAATCTTTATTTTCCTTTTTTTTTTAATGGCAAGTCAAAAATACATGTCAGAAATATAAAAAAAATATATTTGTTTCTAGTATACTAAATTGAGCTACTTTGGCAAACACCAGAATTTCCTTCTGCCTTCTTACACTCTCCCCAGATTTATTTTCAGTAAAACTATTGGCCAGTTTTAACTCCAAAACTTAATTTTTTGAAAAAAAAAAAGCATATTTATTAAAAAAAAAATAGCTGACCTATGCTGCATAGAAACAGGTCCTTTGTCACAACATTTCATTAACATCTTAAAAAGCAAATAAATCAAATACGTGTGAAATTTCAGTAATCTATATTAATTCGCAGGCATGCAGAAATCCATTTCTCTCCTATTTATGTCAATTACAAAATTACCATTTTGATACTTTGTTAGCTTCTTTGGCATTTCCAACTAATTTATAGGCATAGATACTATTTGTTTTATTATTAACCTACTGCATTCTAAATTATTTTATTTAAATGCCCTGCTGGCTGTCCACATTCACTTTTATTCTATTACTACTGTATATGAATGGAAATTACATATAGCTATTAGATTATTTCACACATTAGTTCGTTTTATATAACCTCTCCTGTATTTATTGCCTTCGTTAGACCAAAATACCGCAGGCACTTGTTTCTCTAATGTGTCTGAAGCTCTCCCGTTATTGGAAATTGGGTTATATCTCCTCATTACGGTCAGATGAAATCCAGACCCAGGAGCCAACTGCAGTACTCTGTGACAGGCCGTCTTACCAGCAGGGCTTTGGCAGGGGGTTGGGGCCATAGCAGGCCCCACATGGATCCCAGACACATGCAGCCTGGCAGCGCAGGCAAGGATGCTCCGGTTGGGCTCACCGGTACTGCTGTCCAGGGGCAGAGCTCTGGCTGGGGAGCTGACCCAGCCAGCACAGGTCCTGCCAGGACCACATCCAGCCACTTCACTGCACGAGGTGGACTGGCAAAGGAGGCAGGTGCTGTTTTGTCTTCTGTGCAGGAGGAGAGCGGATCGTCACACCGTGAGCACAGGGGCCTGGGAGATGCTGTCAGAGCAGCTCTTTGCCTGCAGGACTCACGGGGCCAGTGCTGTTCCCAGGGAGGAGTGGGTTTCTCCTCCCTCAAACTGCCTGCGGCTGCACCAGCGTTAAGAGCCACAGCTTGATGTATGATTTAGCAGCTGCAAGGGTTAAGATAGGTGAATTAACAAGCATGTGAGGTGGGTTCCTGGGTCAGCTCTTGCACCAATTTTGGGCCAGCTGAGCACAAAGAGGGGTGGCACTCAGCAGGGTGAGCATCACCTGGGCCAGAAAGTGAGTGGCGGAGGTCACTAAGCTCGATACAGGGAGCCTCCAGCCACCCTCAGTCCAACATACTAGCCTGGCACAGAGGTATCTGCTCCAGCCCAGCTCAAATAGGCCTGCTCAAGCAACCACACAGCACAGCGGGGACATGATGTTAGTCACTGTCTTGCATATCATTAGCAAGCAAATGCTGGGGCACAGCCAAGACACCATCCAAGCTTTTAGACAGCTGGAGCGTTTCAGCCTGTTTTTCTGGGGAAGCGGCAGGTCAGCAGCTGTAGGCACCTCTCTGAGTGGCTCTTCCCAGGCAAGGCCCAAGGAAGAGGGTTCAAGGAGACCCTCAGGGTGCCTGTCACAGGGTGTAGCCAGCCTGACCTTGACAAGCATTCCCCAGCCAGGCACAGCAACAGATTTTGTAAGTGCATTTGGCATTTTGGCTGCTGTACAGTGCCAGTGGGACACCTTCCTCAGGTACCGTCACGCTACATAGACATTTGCAAGCAGATCTGGGTCTAGGAAAGTAAGAACAATATCCCTTAAAATAACTAGCCCTTTGCCTGCCGGGTTGGATTACATCCTCTGCTGACTCGTTATGCTGCACACAGCTGCCTTTACCAGCTGATGTAGCAGGCCAGGAGGTTGATCTGCCTCACTTCTGCTGTGGACACCAGATCACAGATTGGAGACAAAAGAGACTGGAAGCTATAGTTATTCCTCTTAGCCACCTGGTATTGGTCAGTGACTGCCTCCTTTGAAAGTCTGAACCAGCTAATTTAAGGAGGCAGGAAAAGGGAGGAAGAGCACAGCATACCTCCATCTCCCCTGCACGTGGCTGCCCCTTGCATCCCAGCCAAGCAGCACATTGAGGGGGTGAGTGACCTGCAAGCAGTATGCAGCCTTTGGAAGAAGGAAAGAGGGAATTCAGCAGATTGAATTCCTCTCAGACCAGGGCATCTTGAAGCAGCGCAACAGATGCTTGGATGGCTGCTCTCAAATTCTGCAGAGTCCTCTGCAGGTTCAGAGAGTAGAAATCCATGAGCCCAGTAGATCAAGCTTGCTCACTCTCATCTTTTGGATGGAGACATTCCCACCTGTCTTTATTCTCCAGAGGCAGCAGCTGGCCTTCAGTTTTTACCAGCCAATTTTCATCTGATTCCAGATGCTCTGGTAGATCATAATTTTATCCAAATGTTGTAATTGCACTAGCAGCTGTATTTGAGGCATACTGCAACAATCTGAGTATGTACTGTGGCCTTTCTCTTCCCAAGTAACAAAGCACATATGCTTTAGGATAGCAAAAGCAAACACAGGTATGTTGGCAAAGTAGAGCAAAATGAGCTCAATCCAATACAGACAGGCAGCCCTACAGTGAAATCAACTAAAATACGCCCAGAGACCTGTATCCAAAGGCTCTGTGAAGCTCCAGGAGTTCTCACTTCCAATTGATTTTTCATGCACATATCTGTGCAGGTATGAAGAATGTCTTGAAAAACATGTGAATGAAAGCATGGCTCTCTCCATGAGCCTAGGCACAGCCTGAAACAATAGATCACAGGTATGAACTATCTCATTTACCTCAGCCAGCTGAAAACCTAATGATGACAAACTAACGTTAGCACTGACAGGGCTGGCTGGTTTTGAACAGCGCCTTTTAGTTTGAAGGAGTCCACAGCTTGTAAGGAGTCTCCGCAACATCCTCCACCTGGCAGAAAAGCATCCTCCCCTCCACCCCCTCCTCAACACAGCACACTGCAAATGTGGAGACAGTGTGAAACAAATTGATGTTGAAATTAAAACAAATAACAGGAGCACTTCTGCACAGATTGTGCTATTCTGTGTCATATTTCATTCCAGGAAAAAACAACAAAAGGGGGGAAAAACTTCTTAAAAATTAATCCACCACAGAATTTCCAGCCTGCTGCACAGGACACTGTATACAGAGGGGGCCTGGCCACAATTTATTTCTAGACTATCATGGGGAACACAAGAGACAGGATCTATAACTAATCCAGCAGCAGCAAACTACACTGCAGTCCTCTTCTTGCTGCTATCCCTGATAGCAGTGTGTGTGACCTATTGCTATTTGGTTGCCCTACAATGGCATGATCCCCTAAGCAGTTCCAGTGATTGAGTAACAAAATCACCATGGGTAATTGAGCCTCACAACACTCCATTCCTTGTGAGTAACTTCATCACAAAACAAAAATAAAGCAGTTTTCAAAGCTTCAGACTCTCATGAACCAGACAGTGCTACCCTGCATGCATGAGCAATCTCCTCAAAATTCTTAGTGTGCAGAGCCCAGCAAAAGCAAATGCAGTGCAGGTAAACAAGGCAGTGAAATACACTCTGAACAGGAAACAATTTCTTGTGCTAAGCTTCCAAAGGCCTCGAAAAAATTGCAGTAGAACTTCAAATGCAAGCAACAGTAAACCATCAAAGCCATGCTGATTTACCCCCGTGGGCAGAACTTGTCCCCAGAGTAAACTAACAGATCATATTTTCTAGCCTAATGGCCAGCGTTCCTGCACAGACAAATTATTTCATCCTGAAAAAACAGGTTACCGCCATTATACACACCATTTCCAAAGCTCCATTAATTCATTTCTTGCTGACAATCAAGGTGTGGTTTGGGATCATGCAAGCACGCACAGTTCAGTTCTGTTTCTAATTCATTCCTGAAGGACTTAAAACTTTTACAAATGCAACTGAACAAAAAGCAGTTGTGCTGCTTAAACTAGGGACTAAAGCTACGATATGACTTTGAAAAAACCTGAACTTTTCCCACTGAAAGCAAAGAAGAATGGGTAGAGCAGCCTTTACTATGGAAAAGGCTGCTTTGGGGGTTGGGGTGGATCCATTACCTTTTTGTCGCTCAAGCCAGACACCTGGTCCACGTATTCCTCTTGGATCATGAAGGCAGCCAAGTTGGCAGTATAGCTGGCCAGAAAGATGACAGCGAAGAAGGCCCACACCGACACCATGATCTTGCTAGTGGTACCCTTGGGATTCTGCACTGGCACAGAGTTGTTGAACACCAGCCCCCACAGCAACCAGATAGCTTTGCCAATGGTGAAAGAGGGACCTCCTGGCTCTAGAGTGATTGAGAAACATGATCCCACAGTAAGCATCTCAGAGTAAGTGGTCTGCATTTCTATTCACATATGCATCTTGTCTTCAGAGTTAAGAGCAGTATCTATTCCTACATGTGAGATGAATGTCCACAGCTGCGGTCCCCCATGTTCATGATACCATATCTCGGCAAAGTGCAACCCTGAAAAATTATTTTTTTCAAATGTCCTCAGGCTTCCATATATATTCTGTCTCAAATATTTCTGCTGAAACCCTATACAAGGCTTTTTTTGTATCTAACCGGAGTATCTAAAAGCCCAAACATTCCATTTCGATTCAAGTCTTGTCACCAAAAATAGTTTGCTCAGAAAATTTCTATCCTCATTTCTAACTATTCAACAGTGATGTTGTCCCTGAACTCCAAGCATACAATCGTGCAGAACATGGCCTTCACTGTACTTTGCAAGGAAGAGCACCATCTGAAATAACAGGGCTCTACAAATACCTCTGCAAAAGGGTTTCATTACCTAGTCTGTTGAAGACACACAAGCCAGAGAAGAACACAGCTCCCTCTCCCCATGTTCTGTGTCTTAGGAACAAAACAGCAGCATATACTCTGGTCTATATCAGGAAAACCAGACAGCTCTGCCCCAGACAGTCCAGGAGCAGATCCATGTCTTTTTAAAGCTGCTATTTTCCCCTTCTTCACTTCTCAGCATAGAAGCTTACTCATACCCCAAAAGCCATATGTGCTTATGAAGCACTAGGCCTGAAAACTTGTGCAATCCTGCCTGTCTCCCAGCAGTCTCATATCGCTGGCATATGCTAGTTCCATTAGTGGGAACCCAAACCAAAATTTGCTAAACTTGAGGAACAAGAGGAGCTGTCAGGGAGACTGCAGATGCAATTACTCCAAGGATCCTGCTTCAGACACCTTGAAGACCCTCTTAGGATTACAGCCCTCTGGCACAGTTCAAGGGTCTGTCACTTTTCCAATGGTGCCAACCTGGCTGTACAGCCTTTTGGGTTATCATCCTCTGTTTTATCTCCTCCCTTGGGTAGGCTGACTGATGCCTAGTGCTGCTGCCTGTGGTTAAGGTTGGCTCCAGCAGAGGAACAAAAGGGAAGAAAGTTTTGACACTCCTCTCCAAACCCCTAAGCAGGGAATTGCATAGATCATCTGAAAACACTAACGATGTCACTCCAAATACAACTGAAAGGTGCAAGGGGCTCATTTTGCACCCTAGGAACTGCATGCCAAGTTCAAAGCAGAATCATCATCTGGCAAAACTGGAGCCTCTAGATGCCAAGGACACAAAGTTGCTGTAAGAAACATGGTTTGGCAGTCTTTTTTACGTGCTAGAATGGCAGTTTATATCCCTCTCTACCCAATGTGCCCTAAGACACACAAGTGCAAGGCCTGCAAATTATCTGTGGGAACTGTAAGGAGTAAGGAAATACTGAGAAGTTCCCTCCTAAAGCCTTCCTCTCTCCACGGATCACCCCATGTGCTTTCGCAGCTACTTTGTCAGCCACAAACCAAGACAGCAATGGGAGCTCCAATGCAAACCAGGGACCCAGAATGCTTCTGAGCTCTCCAGCTTTGAGTGCCCCAACAACAACCCAACATCATTTAGGGGCTAGATCAGGGCATGCCCACCTGACCCTGGAGAGAAATCTCAGTGTCTGTAAAGAGAAAATGCAAGTGTGGGAGGCAGGGTCTACTATCGTAGACTAGTTCAAGTGCAGCCAAAGTAACATTAGCCAGAGCATTTATTACCAAACAAGCATTGCAGTCTCTGCATCAGATTTCTACATTTTCATGTTATATCTGTCAGGGATAACATCTGCCTGATCATGCAGTACTGTTCATAATTACTCCAAAACATTGACACTTGCAAGTTCAGCTAACTTAATAACTGCACAACTGCACACCTGCACTAAGAACTGCTTCCAGTTCCACATCTGTATTAATATCTCTCAAGAGACTCACAGGTTTAGCAACATTTACTTGTGTTCACAGATCCATGTGGTTACGATCAGTTGCCACAGAGGCCCTCCACAGCTCCACGTTAAGAGAGTTCTCCACTTCCTCATAGATGTGGTTCTGCCTGCATACTCATTAACGCTTTTTTTTTACTCATCTCTAATTTTGTGGCATAAATTCACCCAAAGCTCTAGACTGGGGAGCAAATAAGTCTATTTTCCAGTAAGTGTCACTCTCCCACTACTCTGAATGGACCAATAAACCCAGAAAGGTTTGAAGAGCTGATTCATCAGGGGGTGAAGATATAGAGACAACAGAAGGCTCAACTTGCTAATTGTCTTCATGCCAATAAAGCAAAAAAGGCTGTCTCTTAGGCTGTCTGTCCATCCTCTCTTTAACTTATTGGGCTGTGTCCTGAAGATCAGAACCACAAAGATGGGTCACTCACTTGTTCCCGTCTTTCCTGCTGGCCTTGCAAGAGCCACTCCCAGGAAAATGAGCTTCCCACTTTCTCAGTTGTCCTTAGCAAGTCAGAGACCCAAGCAGCAGAGCGGCAGGCGCAGGTGACAGATGTGGTGTGTGAAGGACATAGCACTATGCTGGGAGGCCGGCAAAGCGGCTTGCTCTCTGGAGAGACATAGCACTGAAGGATGGATTGACAGCACTGGGCCCTCTGATTGCTTCAGGGAGTGCAGCACTGCAGGCACTGCCAGCACAGGCTACCAGGACCCATTTTCTCTCAATGAGAAACGAGTTGGAGCTGGTGCGTGCTTTAGAGATGAAAGGCAACACAGCTCCATCTCCTGAGCCAAGCAAATTATCCATTATATGCATCTGGTCTCTTGAGAGCCTTTTTCCTGCCTCCATCCCTGCCCTCTTTAGTCTGAATGCAGCGCTCAGAGTGGGCTTGATCTGTATCACGTTCAAGGCAAAGGAAACATCCTGACAAAAGAGCTGGGATTGGAAGTGAGAGAGGATCATGGCAAGGAGGGGCTCCCCTTACCTCTGCCATCAGCAAGGCACCGATTATAGCCCACAGGGCTGAAGTACTCAAAAACGAAGACAGCCACCGCAGAGATAATAAGCAGCATCACAAACATCATCACCCATACGTCAGCACTGAAAGGCTCTGGAGAGGAAAAGAAAACCATGGTGAAAGACCTGATATACCACCTCACCCCTCCCTCACCTCCTTTGCTCTCCAGAGCACCCCTGTGAGGGTGTGGGGTAAACTGGGATGGGGAAAAACAGAAGTTACAACAAAGCCTTTGATCTGAGTCTGAAAAACTTCTTGAACTGGGAGAAGTGTAGTTTCTGTCTCTGTAATGACTGCATTCCTTCTTACTGTTACATCTGTGACACATGGCTCCATCTGGAACCACATGCAGCCACGGCGGAACGCATTGATAAAATAAAATGCATTGATAAAAGATTGTTCCCAGGAAGTCCTCCAGCACCATCTGGAGAGAGTGTGGAAAATCAAGCTGAACTGGCAGAGTTTCAGACAAGCATCCAACTTTCAAGATGCTCTTGAGCCAAAGGGCATCTCCAAATTTCTGAGGTTCAACCATAATGACAGTAGTTTTTTCAGCTATTCCGTTCCTGTAGCAATGGGAACACTGGCTTATTGTAGATATGTTAATGTTCATTTGTAGTTTATTTTTATATACCTGTCCCATAGGTACTTCCAAAAAGGGACTTTCAGGCTAAGAATGACAAGCAACCTTCACCTAATTTTTGATGAACACTGGGTGAAGTTTTAATTTTAGCTTAAAACGATACCTAAGAAGGCAGAAGGTGAGACAGTTCCATTGCTACGTGACACCATGACACTGATTCCTGTCTCAATGAAGGGCACAGAGAAATCCACCACTTCTGAACGCTCCTCATTAATGGTGAGGGATCCCACAGCCATATAGGCCCGCTTGGTGACGACCTGGAGGAAGGAAAGGAAGAGATCACACACAGAATCAAGGCACCTCTCAAGCACCACAGCCAAGCCCCTTCTTACCTTCCTGCCTTTCCACGCATTCCTTTTACTCCTGTAATCCCATTCCCTGTATTGTTTCTCTCATCTCTCCTTTCTAATCTTTCATCAGGACACCTTCTTCTTTCAGGAAATCTATAGACATTAATCTTCCCCTCAAAGCTAGTATGTGTATAAAAAATAAATCCGCAGAGGTCTTAGGATAAACACATCATCTGCTGAGAAGACGTCTTATCTCATTTTTCTGTCCTTGCTTTCTCCTCCCTCTAACACTGCAAAGTCTTATTTTATTCCTTATGCATCTTATATATGATCTAAGTGTAATCTAGGCTGCAGCCTCCTTGGTGCACAGATATAACCCTCTTTCTTTGACTGTCAAGGCCAAATTCGCGACACTATGTAGAATAATAATTAATCATCGAGAATGAAAGTTAGTCATGGTCAGAGTGTCAGAGCAGATTAATTCATCCAGTGCCCAGAAAGAATCCAGGCCAGTCATTTCTATAGAGTCACTTCTGTCCCTGCCCTGGAAGGGAACCCAGTGATGATGGCAGACCAAATCTGACCCATGTCACCCAGCCCAAGGATGAAGCCCACCATACTCTCCCTTTGCTGCTGACCTCTCCAATCATTCCATTCCACGTCCCATTGATCTTTTTCCCATGCTTGCCATTAGTCACCAAGTAGAGGTCATAGGTGAACTTGACAGACTTCGAGATTTTCTTGAGGATGTCAATGCAGAACCCCTTGCAACATTTCTTCATGTAGTCTGGCTCCTCATCGGTTTTGTTCCTGAACCATCACAACAATAATGGGTTAAAAGACCTGGGAAAACTCCCTTAGTACCCTTCTGTTGTCAGTATGTACTCCCCCTCCCACAATATAATGTGGAGAATTTCACTTGTGCTACCTGTGCTGGAGGGTGAAGGGACACACTACAATGATTATCCCAAAGGGATTAGTCATGAACGGACATAGGCCAGGCTGGGCAAGAAGAGGTGACTTTTCTAAAAAGGATTAACCAGGGTGTGATGGTATTGGTCCAACAGATTGTCTACATTTTGCTGAGAGGGGAGAGCCCAACAGGAGGAGAAAAACCCAGTGGTGCATACTCAGTCACTATGCGTTTTTGGCAAGGGACCGTGTTCCTCATGCAGGTGCCACTTAGGGGGTCCACATTCTCCACAATGACGAATGGTGCCTCTTCCAAGGTCACAATACTCAGGTGATCATCCTCGCGTTCCTCAGAGTCAGGATACAGCTCAAAGCGTGGCCACACGTAATACTTCATCTGTAACTTTTTTTCCTTCCATTTCCCTACCTGTGGAGACACAAACCACAGAAGATAACCTTCTAGCTGCCCCATCCCTCTTCATCAGGCACAGCTCCTGCAGGCCTGGGCAGAAGGACCACTCTCGAGTACCCAAGCTCACAGTTTATGTAAGATGAGGACATTTCTGGGGAGAAGTCTCCGAGTAAGTGGATTCATACCAGGGGGAAGTGGAGAACAAGAAAGATATCTGGGTTGGCTCATCTCTGCAATGGTCTCACCCTTTGGGAGAGTGAGTGGATGACCAGGGGGATACCATCACCATGGTCAAACAGACATGACGTCTTTCAACTTTCTCATCCAAACAACATGAACAGAGCTTGTTGTCTCCGGAAACGTAGACTTCAGCCTACTAGCCACAATAAAAAATGGGGGGAGTTCCTGCTTAAAATAGAGGAAAAATATATACAAATGTTGAAACAAATGTGATTTTGATACAGAGAAATTTAAATACTTCACTTGAAAAAGTCAAAACAAAACCTCTTTATTTTTTCAAAATTTTGTCTTCATTTATTTTTAGTGAAATTCATCAAACAGAATAATTTTAGCCAAACTTGATTTTGTTCAGAAATAACTCCTTTTTCTGGAAAAAGGTTGCCCATTCCTAGTCAGGACTGAGTTCTTCCAAGAGACAGGCAACTGAAGAGGAAGTTATTCTGCATTTTCAGGACGGTTCTTCTCCTTTCAGGAGAAGAAAGAACATAGACAGAGATGCCTGTTAAGAGCAGTTCTTGCTATCTCCTGCTAGGGCCTTATGGAAATACCTGCTCTTGTCCTTTCACAATGACTTGGTTACATACCTTAGCTGGAAACAAGGAATTGCTCTGTGTTTCTGACATATGAAAAGTAAAATCCAAGAGCACCTATGATTTTTTAATCTTGCCATTTTTCTGTAAGGATATATTGCAATTTTACATCTTTTCATTTTCCATTTCTTAAGCAAACAGAAATCATATCTTCAGCGGCCAGAAAAGGGGGATGAGACTCAGTTGCCTTATACCTACGGCCACAAGTTATAGTTGTTTGGAAGCCACTGCAGCCCCTGAAGGGAAAATACATGTAGCACACCCACTGCCCATGGTAGACCACTCCTTGCAAAAAATCCAGGAAAAAAAAAACCCTGAACATCAACTATGCTTTGAACTATCAAAGTCTTGCCTTTGTTCTCAATATCCCCCCATCACAGTCGACACTAATTAGCACCTTGGCTGGCAGCTGAAGCTGAGAGGGCAGGAACCTAACTGGGCTTTAGAAAGAACTTTCCTGCACAATCCTCAAAATGCTCCTCAAAGAAAGCCCTCCAGGCCAAAGCTGAAGCATGTTGACTTGATGGCAGAAGCAGTGTGGGTGTGTGGGAAGCTTGCACGACTGCTTTTATTGGTGTACCTGCTTGGTGGGTAAACAGAAAAGCTTCATTCCACTGCAATCCAACACCCCTCCCACCACCCCCAAATTTCAGTCATTTATTTATTTAAATGACCGGACGGGAGGGAGAAGTACTTATTAGAGGCTCATTAAGTGTCAGCGGTTATTCTGTGAAACTCAAAGACCAGCTGGGGTTTGGCATTTCAGAGCAGCTAGAATTCACATAAAATACTTGTCACCTTCAAAACAAACAAACAAATGCTTCATCTGGCCATGAAAGAAAAATACACTCTAGGGGTTTGTGGAGGGAGAAGAAAGGCAGAAGAAATCACCCAGAGACAAGAGCCTCCCCATCTATCCCTGCAGTGTGAACACAGCATCCCAGTGAGGGCCAGGTTTTGTAAGAAGGGGGTGAAGTGGCCAGGCACCGGATCTTAGCTTCCCAAGGGCCCCTACAACAAGCAGTTGGCACAAAATGCCAAGGAGAGTCTGCCCCTAATGTTCCCTCCATTCATGGAATCATACTGCTTGGACCAGCAAGTAGGGTGCACAGCTATTTTTCTTCTTTTTCTCTCTGTTTTCTTTTTGTGGGTTTTTTTTTTTGTTTGTGGTTTTTTTTTTGTTGTTGTTACTTAAGTGGACAGGGAAGAGCTGTTTCAATTTTTAAATACACTTAGAGCAGCAGGTGAAAGCTGGCAGACTGGGAGCCCCAGGAACTGGTGGCTCCTCTTGTCCGCAAAAGACATGTAGTGCTGTCTAGGGCAGCAGATGGTCTGTACCTGGATGTGGAGAGTGCATTTCTGAGCGAATAAAGAGCATATACTCACATGCTCACCCAGAGTCTGCTCAGCCCTGGACTTCCCACTCATTGACCAAGCAGGTCAATTTATCATCATCTGAGACAGAGATTTCTGGAGTGTAACTTTAGCCCTCAGGTAACTGAGTTCAAATCCCCAAAACCGTTCAGTGAAGCCACCAGACGAGCAGAATAACTGGACATATGGGGCTCAGTAGGGACCAGTGATTAAGATGCTGCACAGAACAGCCCAGACTTCAGCTCAGTACCATTAACTTATCATAGATATAAGTGGTTGATGAAAGAGACATCTTGCAGTACCTCAGCAGCACTTAGATATCACAGTAATAGGCATGATATAAACCCCTAAGTGATAAATTAGATCAGATAGGCAAACCCAACTCGTAATTACCCAGAAGTTCTCTGGGACAGAAAGGCGAGTTCATAAGGCTGTGTGCCAGGCATGTTTCACAGTGTTGTACTACACGGATAACATTATGAAATTAGGGTAACAATGACAGTCTTGCCACAGCCTCCTGCATGCTGAAGCACCTAACCTGTAAATAGAGTAGTACGTGTCCTTTCCTTATTATCCAAATAAAAACATTGTAAATAATCCAAAAAGGGAGCAAAACAGGATGTAAGGGAATGTTCTGACCTAAATTTTCAAATTACCTATGGAGTTTCTCAAGAATACACAGCAATATGATATTTGATTGCTAAACTGAACAATCAGGCAAGCCGTATATCTGCATATATGTGCAGATACAAACAAGGAAAGCCAGAAAAGCTTTGTGAATTAAGAGGGGGCAGACTTCTTTACATGCTTATGCGTGCAAGGGTCAAATGTGCATGCGTGTAGTTTAAGAAGAGCGGGTTTAAGCAAAATGTGGGCAAGGACAGTAAAGGATAATAAGAATCACCGCATGTGCAGAGGATGGACACCATGCGAGAGAAAGAAAATACAAATGTGCATCATATGCTACATAACCTGCCATGAGAGGGAAGGAGTAATTCACTGTGGGGACAGAGGTTACCCACAACAGAATTAAATGTCACAGATTTGTCCAGGTAATGATGCCTACTCTTAAAGAATATAACCTGCCAAGCTGTGCGGAGCAGAGCAAGGCACTGCTGAAGTCTCAGGGTATTTGGTATTAACAGCTTGTGAACGGTTATTACTTAGGTTTTGCTCGGTGCTTGCTTCAGCAAAAAGTGGAAAAATAAACCATTCCAGGCATCCAACATATTTGTCACCCCGCAGTTTCAAGACCCACTGGGCGTTCTCCGATCAGAGTCTAGTCATCCAAACTCCCACTAGGAGCCCTAGAGGGTCACAGCATCAGCAAAAGTAAGGATGCTAGAGATCTTTAAAGCCGCCTTTCTAATCATATTGTCCAATCCCTAAGTATGTTGCTGTATGCCAGGACAGGGCTCATAAAAGCCAGGATTTTGCCTTAACTTGCCCTTGCTCTGTCTGTACCTCATCTGATCTTATGAAGAAAGAAAAGTCAGTTTGGTTTGGGAATGAATTAGGAGATGTTGAGGGAGGGGAGCAGCTAACTTTTACCTTAAATGTAAGATCCTACTTTGGATAACAAGCTGTTGGAAGTAGAAGTCCAATACATTTGCAGAGAAAGGGAGAACTATTGTAGAACAAAAAGTCAATTGTATATGCTATTGGTTTGCCTAAGTATATAAGCTATCCCATGCAGACAAAAGGTAAGATTGCCTACGCAAGGGAAAAATAAGTAGGAGCCCTCTGAAAGCCTTCCAGCAGGCTGGCAAATTGCCTTAACCATGGTATAATGCAGCCAGAATAAACATGCTCTGCAGTATGTTAATGTGCATCTTTAATGAAAGGTGTCTCATATTAGTTCCCTGAAACTAATTCTTGGCAGAGGCTTTTCCCTCCTCCTAAGGGAAGCTAAGGCTTGTAACAGCCATTTGTGGCAGATGTTTGTCTAACCTGTCCTTACACTCACAGAGAGCCCATGGTCTCCGTGGGCAGTCTATTCCAGCGCTTAACTATCCTTCCCATTAAAAAGGGTTTTTTTCCTGATGTCTAACCTAAATCTTCTTGCTGCAATTCATACCATAAGAGTATATTCCCTTGTCTACATGTGCTCCTTTCAGTGTTATCAGGTCATTGAGATATTTATAACACAGATGAGTTGGTAGCCTCATCCAGTGGATATCTTATACGCTACATTGACAAAAGCAACGACCTGTTCAAATGACCAGCACCCAGTCTCACCATTTACAAAATCCTTATGCAGATGGGTAGTATGGACAAGTATAAGCTACCTCCATGAACTTCCAAAATTGTCTGTTCCAGCCAGGGCAGAAGCCAATCTCTGAGCTCTTCCTCGTATGCCAAGGAAGGACTTCAAAACACAAGAGCATCTGGGGAAACCTCTAACTAATGTCAATAGTTGGAAAAACAAAACCTCCTAGAAATTTGTCTTTCACAGACTAGGCAGCAGATACATTTCTGGATAAAAACAGAAATGTTCAGATACATTTCTTGAGCAAGATGCTCAGAGGCATTGCATTCATAGTTGGGGTGAATGTTCAGGGGAAATCCTGAACCTTCAGGTGCTTGTTTTTCAACAGGTCGCAGGAGAACTATGTCTGGGCAGAGTCTTTTGATAGTTTTTCTCTCATTTAGGCTCCCATTTGCACCATGCCTTGCACCACTCTATTCATTTAAAACCTCCTCTCACTTCCTGCCACTCCTGGTATAGAAGAAATACAAAAGGCAATAAAGGAATCTGGTTTCATTTGCAGAATAAAAGGAAGACCATTCCAAATTCACTCGGGACTTGAACTGCTTTCCGCATTTCCCCAGAAGTTCAATGTTTCTTCCCTTATTTATTTTTAGGTTTTGGGTTTTTTTCCCCAGGAGCTGAGAGGCTTGTTCATTCCAGTGGGGAAGAACTAAGGCAACAATACAGAGCATGGATTAGGATACAGAAATTCCCTATTCCACCAAGGACCTCTAGAATCTCATCTGCACCCTTGTACCTCCACTCCACATTGTGTAAAATGGAGATAATTGTATGATTTCACCTCTGGGGTGCACTGGGTAGACAAACACAGAAAAGGCCATAAGGCTTACAAATAGTATGGAAATGAGGAAACTTACACATGTGTCTAGAGCTAGATGAGTGAACCTACACAGCATGTATCTGTGAATGGTGTAAATGTGAAAACTTCCTGTCTTTTATCTTTGCTGTCAGACAGTCAACTGGAAAAAAAGCTTATGCAACTTTTACACCTGATTTTAATACATGGAAAAGGGATGATCAAATATACAATAGGTAAAGATAGGATGTTGGACAGCGAGCAGAAAATAGCAGTGTTATTGGTAATATGGCTGATGGAAAAGCGTACCTAACCCCTCTGGGAAGCAGGGAGAGTCCAGGAAGAAATCAGAGTCTTGTCAGTACAGTAGGTACAGATCCTGAATGAGGACATGGGAAAACCAGAGCAACTGGGCAGGACCTGAAAAGGGCTACTGCAGGAATAATAGAAACACCATAGAAATAGCCATTGTAATGGGGACACTGCCAACAGAAGTATGCACTGCTCAGGATACATAAAAGTAAAGGTAAAGCAGAGGGATGTTGTTGTAACCTTAATGCTGCAGTACACCATGAAGACATAAATCATGCATAAGTAAAGTGAAATCATTTGGGATTGAGATAGTTTTAGGAAGGCTGGTGCAAGATATTCCACCAGGACTGAACTACAGAGATGTACTGTAGCTCCGCAGGCTTGGCTTTCAGTCTGGATAGAGATGTCGTTGTTGTTATTAAAGAGAAATTGTATCAGGAATTAAGTCATTATGGGAGACTTTCGCTTCATAGAGATAACGTGGAGAACAAATGCAAATTTTAACAGCAGCACCCTGATGTCTTTTTTGCTGGATCTGATCGTTGACACATTTCTTCACCCCAGAATTACTAAACAGGTAATAGGTCGTGCTGTTTTAGACTCAGTTTGGGCAAAGCAGTGAGGAACCTTACAGAAAAGCTAGTTATCAGAAATAACCTTGGATTGAGCAATTAGGGGAAAAGGGAGCCTGCCTTAAAGGAGGAGATTAAAAAGCTTGTTTAACCTAAATAAATGAAAACCAAGAGGGGATATGACTTCTCTGTATAAATAAAGGGGAGACAGATACACAACAGAGGAAGAAAAGGGTTTTTTAAAGTAGAAAAACAATGTTGGTACAAGAACAACTGGTTGCGAAGAAATTTGCCTTGAAAATAAGATGGATTTTAACCATCAGAGGAGGGAAGTTCTGGAACAGCTGCTCAAAAGGAGCTGTGATAGCAAGTAAAATGGGGTAAAGAAGCAGCACAACTGGTTTGCATAGGGCTGTACGACCTTGCTGCCTAGAGCAGTAGGGATGAGATCAGATGAGCCTTTCTAGTCAGTGGCCTTAAATAAGCACAAGCAAGAGGAGGAGTTCTTCTGCTGAAAACCTTTTCTCCTTAACTTTTCAGCCTGCAGATGCCAAAATTGAGTCTTAAGCATTATATGTCTGTCCCCCAGCTAACCCACATGAACACAAACACTCTTATTGGTATCTCCTAGGCTCATACTTCCCTCATTCAGCAGAAAAGCCTTCTTCGGTGCCCTGAGAATAGACCATTCCTCTTAGCCTTCAGCCAAGCTGGTTAAGTTATGACTCTCACACTTACAGTGCTGACATCACAGCCATTACCAAATGTGTAATTCCTGTGATGCTACAGGTCTGTATCCTCACATAGGCTGGTCTATAGCAGGTGGAGAAGAGATGCCACGGAGAGCAAAAATCTCCTGTTTACAGACACTTCAGGTGATTAATTAGCCACATCAGCCAAAGCAGACAAGAAATGGTTGTGAATGCTCCACATGCAAAATTAATTAACACAGAAACAACACTTCTTCCTGAACCTCAAGTTCACCTTCCACAACCACCTGGGGAAGGCTGCTTTCCTCACTGCACCTGCAGAAGCAGGAATTGCTTCTAATAGCCCTTCAATTAAACACATAGGCTGCAGGAGATGGTGGAATTTTCTTCCTTCTATATTTATACAGCACCTAACATATGCCAGAAAGAGACTCGGTTTAGAATACAGACAGGGTGAAGTACTTGCTCTTGCTTTACAACTCATTCTGGGAATAAAAGCTCTTTGCAGAAACAGTTCTCCAGCTCAGAGAGATCTGGCATTTACACAGGTCTTGCCATTTTTGCTGAAACATTTCTTTCCTGGTGCATTTATATGCTTTTTGCAGTTGCTGAGGTCCTGTCCCCTGCCATGATTAGCCTGAGAAGTTTAATGAGGTATACTTTGAGCGCTTCTGACTTCTGCAAAGTCAGTGAACTAGGGAGCTCCACTGGTGTCACAGAAAGGTCAGAGCTGCAAGAATGACAAAGCGTTTGTCTTGGTAAACTTTTCCTCCAAACCAGAAAGTACCAAGAGATCACTACACGCACAAAACCAGCCAGGATCACCTGATAGCTCCCTCTGGGAGGTGGTATTGTTCTTGGTGGTACTGTTAACTTGGTAGCCCAGGAAATGGTTCATCCAGGCAAGGCTGGCTCATGCAGGAGCAGCATGGTTTCCAGGGGGACATATTTGTTCAAGGTCCTCAGTGCTACCCGATATACACATAACCCTGATTTATGGAAATGCAGACTGCAATCAGCACAAGCATAATTAGGAGATTTGAGGGGAGAGGTTATAGGAAGCTGTTAATGGTAGTGTGGGCTGTGATCTGAGTAAGCTGGAGGATGTAACTCAGCAAAACCATAGCTTCTAGGGGGCAAATCAGGTGTTGGGATTCTGGAAGAAGAATTAGAAAAAAAAAATGTATCTTAACAAACACTGCAGACTGACTACACCACCCGATATAACCCACCTCCATCTAACAGGCAGTGACAGCGCCTAACCCAGGCTCTTCAATAACGTTGCACCCTTAGAGCCATCATGCTCCTCTGAAATGAGTCTGTGAGGAGAGGGGAGCTTAATACAATGTCCTAAACTCCAGAAACATCAGTCTATTCTGATTCTGGTCTGGGAAATAAAATCTAAAGCCAGGGAGTTTATACTGCCCCTATCTTTGCTCATCTAAGGTGAAAGAAATTTTCACTTTGAGCATCTCTACTGCTCTCCTCTGCAGAACCATGGGGCAGGGGAAAATGTAGCAGGGGTACTGGCAAGATTGCGTGTTTTGTGTCACAGGAGGTTCAGGAGTCACAAAGGTTTAAAGAAAAATGTATTTGTGAATGAAAATGTGCATGTAAATCCGCATGTATACAATCTAAATGCTTTATGAAAGCATTTTGTGGTCTCTAGGAGTGCATCTGCATTGTGCAGGTGAGTGTCTGCATCCAGTACGTGTCCATGCGTGTAATGGCCTGTCTAATGATTTTTCCCCTTGGTTTTCCATGTTGAGTGCTGGGCTTGGGTTTGCATTTTGCTGAGCTTTCATTTGTTTCACTCTGACTTTTTTCCCCCCCTAAAACATGTTACCCAGAGGGAGGGATGGGCTTGCCAATTGACACTGTAGTCTAGGAGATGGTTTAGAGACTCAGCTGGTAAGTGGGTCCTTTACAGTGGTGTACAAAACCCTGACACTGTTCCCCTGTGCAGTGACACCTACTCTTTACACAGAGCGAGTATCTCTCCCAACATCTCTTGGGACCTGAGGCTGAAGGAATGTTTAAAAATGCAGACCCAGAGGAGGGCCAAAAACATTTCCATGTGCTGAGAAAAGCCAAATGTTGAAGCAGGCCACAGCAGGGTGAGGAAAGGAGGCAACATGAAGAGAGAGGGGGTGGGCTGCCTAAACCTTGCTCATTTCTGAGCTGTGCAAGCAAGACCAAAGGAGCCACTTCGAGAAGCATCTCTGGGAATATCCTTTAACTTTCAATGAGGGGTGTCACAGCAGGTGAAACACCTCCCCATCCCGAATACACCCACCTGAGCCCCTGCCCTACGCATGGCAGCCCCACATTGCCCCCGTGCAGAGATGCATGCCTGCCAAGAGCGGCACAGGCAGGCACGGCCACATGCACACCCCTCCGCAGAGAGACGCAGGGTGCTCAGCTCTTCTCTGGCTGGTGAAAAGGGGAGGAACACACCTCCTCCAGAGGAATTGCTGCACATGTTGGGAGCAAGATTTCAGGGAATGCAGTTACAGACCTGCACGCCCCTGCTTCTTTCCTCTCCCATCACTGAGATCTCTAGGCAGGTGGTTGCAAATGCTGTGCCTGCCCGCTGCACACCCTTTGTCTGATCCTGGCTCTAGATTCACACTGGCATAGCCACAGCCAGCCCCACCGCCTCCACAGTTTCAAGGTGCATGTCTGCATGGCCCCCCCAACCTGGCACATGGCAGGGGGCCTCACGCACTGCACTGGGGCCATCTACCTGAGCCACTGCTCCAGGTTGTCATCAGATCTCCAAACTGAGTAGAAACACCAACTCTGCTCTGCACCCTCGTTCTCTGCCATATCTCTTCACTCGGCTTTGCAAAGGGGCCAGATATGAAGCAAAGCTGTGGGGTAGGGGCAAACAGGGGCACTGTTTCTGCTTTCCCTATATCCCATGTGTGGTTAAGGGGGCTGCTCTTTGGCACCTTTGCACCTTTTCTTATCCACAGTCTGCCTTGCCTGTCTCTATGGAGAAGGCATGGAGATAACCTAATGCCCTGACTCAGTTTCACCCTCCCTCCTTCTTTCTTTTATTCACTCAAGTGCTCCCAAATAAACACAGGGGACAGGGGATGGGGGTGGGGGTAAGCAGAGGGAGCAGACAGCCCCCACCTCACATGTGTGAGCAGAAAGGGACAGTGGTCTCTCATGCCCTGTCTCATCAGCACCCTAGCTCCTGCCCATCCACAGTCCTGCCCCCTGCCACTGGTGTGCACCCACGGACATCGTTCCCACTGCACAGACCTGTCTCCTCACCACTACCTCCACCATACCTTCAGTGTGCTGCCCTGCTGCCGCCTTGCCAGGACTGGCCACAGGAGTGAGATCAGTGCAAGTGATGGAGAAACCTGCAGGGAGGGAGGAGTAACTCATGGTGTGATTTCCCTCCATCTCAGCTCTCACTGTCTTAGAGCTGGGCTGGATGGTTTGTCCCTATCCCAACAGTGCCGAAATGATAGCCTCACCTCTGTTCTGAAATGAAGTGCTGGCCCAAACCACAGCAGTGTCAGTGCTGCACATCTCTGCCAGCAGTGAGCATTACTGGGGTATTTCTGCCCATGTTGCTACAGAACAACCTAGCACACAGGAGAGGCTGCCAGGCCAACCAGGGGCTCCCAGGAGCTGATGTGAGTTGTACTCACCAGCTAGAATCTCCTGCCTTAGGACCTCATGCTTCAACCTCTCTGATGGATGGTGGCTCCAGAAAAAAAAGCCCAAAAGCTGAGGACCCCCACCTGATCCATGGCTACAGCCAATCGCTGGGCTTTGCTTGAAAACCGTGGCACTCTGCCATGTTTGGGCAGAGCATTAGACAAGACCCACCAGCTCCACCTACACCCTACAGAGAAGACCTGACCCTTGGATGGAGCCCACCAGCAGGACAGCTGGTTCACTGCACACGTGTGCATTACTGCCACACTGGCAGAAGCCAGCGAGCACTCAGTGAGCAGCGGGGAGCAGCTCTGCCAAAGATTTTGCTTTTTTCTCATACACAGGTGCACACACACACAGAGGTACCCCCAGCAGCAGTTATCCTAAGCTGATATCGGCTTGGAGTCCAGGCAGAACTGCCAAGGGCCCGGCTGAGGCCATCTGGGCTGCAAGTCATCTCTGTGCAAAAGGAGTACAATCAGACCTGAGTATGGAGACAGAGAGAGGTAACCTTGAAATCAGCAGTTTGGGAGGGAGAGAAGCAGCTATGTATTTGCTAACCCCAGCTAGCAAAGAGGGGTTAAGTCAAGGACTGCTTTCTTGGGAGCATGGCCTTAGGGAGATAAAATCTTCTCCTTCTTTCAGCCCTGATGGACCTCAGGCGCACCTATTTTTCAGAGATTTGTCTGTCATTTTGTGCCTATACATATCAACACAAAGCAGATCTTGTGCCATTCCCTTTCTGCAGCTTAAAAATAGGAGAACAGGCATGACAGAGGCAGTCTCGGAGACATGAGATGAAGATAAGGCTCTCAAGAGGTTGGAAAAGGTCTTGTGTGGCACGTGTAAGTCCACACGTGGAATCACTTTTTGCAGTCTGGAATTACCTGGATGACTTCACATGTGTATTTAAATGTGTGTGTATTGTGTAGTTACCTCAGTTAAAAGGGGAGTTAGTAGTAAGCCTGTAATTAGGTTCTTTGACACTTTCCATTACAAGAGACTTCAGGCCAGTTCCCTGAGAAAAGCCAACACCTCCATGCTTTGCAACAGGCATTTGAAAGTCAGCAGGGAAAAAACCCTGAGGCTAAGGACATGATTTCTACTTTGGCCCATCAAATTTCTTTCACTCTTAACTGCATTATAAACTTTTAAATAATCATCATTTTTTTTCTGTCACTTTCTTGCAGAAATCCTGGCAGACAGCCCAAACACCATCTGAGCACAAACATTATAAGAGCTAAGCCATCATCGCAGTACATCAGTGGGGATATCCCCACAGGTACCACAGTCAGTACAAGAAACACCTCAGCTTTGGCAGAGTGAGCGAAAGGCAAAAGCCTAATCTGAGTGCAAACAAAATGTGGACAAACCATCCAGGTTCTACTCAATCTTTTAAATGCACCCCACTATGAAAAGGTCACTTGCACTCCCCCATTTAGGATGCAGAAGAAAGGCAAACTAGTTTGAGCTGTCATGAGTGTCTGTGGAACAAGTACAGGTTAGTCACCGGGTTGAGCAGTCAGACTTCGTGCTGAAGGCTCAGCATGCATGAGAATGAAAAATACATTTCTACAGAAAAGATTCTGGGTTTTCCCCTCAGAAACAAAACACACACACAAAACAACATAAAGCAAACTACACTAAGGGAACTTTATTTAGGTTGAAGTATTAGGAAATGACGGGTTTCTTTTTCAGCCTTTCTTCCGTCCCACTTTTGTGTGGACATTTTGATTCAAGTTTTAATTAATGAGTGCATACAACTTTCTCCATGGGGTCCCTGCCTCAATCCCTGTACTGCAAAGAATGTTGAAGGAGCAGTATTAAGGTGGCCCAGGAAACAAGGCTGGCATTTCCTAGCTTGACTTCACAAGCTAAAAATGAAATCACTGTTCTTTTATTTTCTGTATGTAATTGTTTATACAGCTCTATGAACGTGCTTACAAAACCAATAAACGGGCCAAGAAAGTATCAGTGAAGATGGAGAAAGAGATATCCATGAATCACCAAGCACTGGCAGAAGAGAGAGGAATAAAGAAACGGCGATGGACCGCAAACCAATCAACCAACGAAGAGATTATGCAATCCCATTTTATGACAAAAGAAGCAGCACTAACCTTGCCAAGGGGTTGAATGGGACAAAGAAAGTAGAAGCCAAATTGGAAGGGACCATTGGAGAAAGGTGGAAGAGGGTGAAGCTGGCAGGTCCCTCATGGTCATGGTGCCCAGAAGGTGAGAGGAAAGGAAGGTGCAAATCAGGCAGATTATGCTGCAGGCAGGTTTCTCACATTGCAGCAATATGCTTGTAACAGCTAAGGGGGAGAGAGGGATGGTCTGCACGGGAGGCATGGACAGGACCAAGATGAAATGGTCCAAAAGGACCTGCATAACCTTAGAGTAGAAGCACATAGCTGGGGGTAGATGGCACAAGGACACCAAGCCAGTTACAGTCCAGATGCCGTCTAGCCACATTAGCCCAGCAGGGCGAAGCTGAGAGCTCAGGCAGCCTGCCAGGCTCACGCAGCTGCCTTGCACCACACCGTGCTGCTGCATCCCCGTGGCGCTGCTCTGCACAGCGCGGATTTACCATCGCAAGCCTACGCCAGCATAGGCAATGCGTAGCTGGATTTCACAGGGCAAACTTGCCCTAAGCAGCTGCAGCAGCTGTGCAGAGCGCAGATGTTGTCTCCCCAAATGCCCTGGAGTGAAGGGACCCAAGTGCTGGCTGTAATCTTGTCCTGTGCTTACTCTGTGACGTGAAGGAAGCCACTGAAGCTTTCTGAAGCTCAGTTTTCCCCTCCATAAAAGATTCTTAATAATCCATCCCACATTGCAAGGGGGATGAACAGTGACCTAACAGCTGAAAGCAATGACATAAGTCAGTATAGTAAGGAGATGCCTCAGCTCATCCACCCCAGAGGAAATCGTGCAGCCCAAGGTTGCACCTACAACACCCTCATGCCCCACATCACAGGAAGGAGCTTTGCTGTAGAAGAGTGCCTGTTACTGCAGGGCAGCCACGTGCGCCAGCAGTCAGCAGTGGAAATCATGCTGATTAATGACAGAGTGGCAGTACAGCAAGTCAGGCATGTGGATCGACAGCTGTAAAAGGAACAGCAGGATTTTACATGGTACTCGCTAAGAACTAGTTTTGGATCAGGAGATTAACTAAAGCTCAAGAGCACATTCTTGGGTCCTCTCCAGCTGCTCTGGAAGCTGAAGTGGCACAAGCGACTAGGCAGCTGTGTTTCTTGGCTCTCTGAAGATGCCTTTTCTGGAAGAGGGAGCACAGTGACACTTGAGCTGACACAGCAGCACTCAGCCCTGCCCCTTGCAGCCTCCATGAAGCAGATTCATCTCACCTCCTATGCTCAACTGAAGGCTCAACCAGTTATGCCCTGGGCCACAGCTCTCCCTTGTGGCTCTGAAGCAGCCTCTCTGCCACCCCAAGGCCCCATGCAGCAGGTCTCCTCACACATGGGTGATGTGGGTGGGAGGGAGGCTACAACATCCTCAGAGGGCAGGATCACTTCTCCTATCCTGCCCTCTTTGCAGCCCTCCTCCAAGGATGCTCCCTAGCTGCGGCTGAGATCTGTGGCTTATCAATGGGGTTCTGTCTTGCACACGGAAACAGAGGGAGCCTCCAAGAGCTGGGCAGGAGAAACAGCCTTGGAGAAGGACTGGCTGATCAGCATTTCTCAGTGACAAGACAGATACCGTGGTGGGGTGGCCTGCCAGGTGCAGAGCAGCCCCACAGACAGCCCAAGTCATGTACAAGGGCAAATTTGCCTCAGTGCCAACTTTAGCCCTGCCTGCTTTTCTGCTGTGCCAAGAATATCCAGTAAGCCAGGCCTTACCCGTCTTGCAACAGAAAAGATGGTGTTTATGACTGAACATTTATCCCTTCCAGTCTGCTGATTATTTAGCCAGGCAACCTTAACGTTCCATTAATATCAGTCTTTGTGGAGCTAAATATATATGCTAAGCGCATATACAAATACATATAAATACATCTCTATCTAGCAGAGAATCCAATTAAGTGAATATGTTGCGCCTTAGCAATTAATGAATTCAACAAGCTGAGCTGCCTCTTGCATATGATTAAAGTTCAAGCAATACCAATCACAACAGCAAAAATTTCCAGATTTTCCTGCATGCTATCTACAAAGAGGTTGTTAACACTTAAATCAATGGGCAAATTCAAGTCTGTTTGCAGACCTTAGGGAACTCATCTTCGCACTGACATACAACCTGTCCTTCAACTCATCAAAGCCTGTTCTTGCATGCAGCATCTCAGATCATTCCTGCCTTCTTATATATCTTTCGATATCAAGTGTCTTATATATCTTTTGATATCGAGTGTCTGTCTGCTTGAGGATACGAAGGCACTGCAGAGGGATCTGGACAGACTGGATTGATGGGCCAAGGCCAACTGTATGAGATTCAACAAGGCCAAGTGCCGGGTCCTGCACTTTGGTCACAACAACCCCATGCAACGCTACAGGCCTGGGGAGGAGTGGCTGGAAAGCTGCCCGGCAGAAAATGACCTTGGGGTGTTGGTCGACAGCCGGCTGAACATGAGCCAGCAGTGTGCCCAGGTGGCCAAGAAGGCCAACATCATCCTGGCTTGTATCAGGAATAGTGTGGCCAGCAGGAGTAGGGAGGGGATCTTGCCCCTGTACTCTGCACCAGTGAGGCCGCACCAGTGTTCAGTTTTGGGCCCCTCACTACAAGAACAACATTGAGGTGCTGGAGCGCATCCAGAGAAAGGCAATGAGGCTGGTGAGGGGTCTAGAGTAGAAGTCTTATGAAGAGTAGCTGAGGGAACTGGGGCTGTTTAGTTTGGAGAAGAGGAGGTTGTGGGGGGGGATCTTATTGCTCTCTACAACTACCTGAAAGGAGGTTGTAGTGAGGCGAGTATTGGTCACTTCTCCCAACTAACTAGCGATAGAATGAGAGGCAATGGCCTCAAGTTGCATCAGGGGAGGTTTAGATCAGACATTAGGAAAAATTTCTTCATTGAAAGAGTGGTCAGACATTGGAACAGGCTGCCCAGGGAGGTGGTGGAGTCCCCATCCCTGAAGGTGTTCAAAAAACATGTAGATATGGCGCTTCAGGACATGCTTTAGTAGGCATGGTGTTGTTGGGCGGATGGCTGGACTTGATGATCTTAGAGGTCTTTTCCAACCTATGATTCTATGATTCTATATTCTGGATGGCAGGTCTCTAAAAATGCTGGCATCCTATGGGTCAAAGGAAGTAAATTCCATGACTGAAAAGAGCTGGGTCTCTAACCACTTGACTGGTGCAAATCCAATCTTTCTTCTTACGTTATGTTGCCAATTTTTGTTAGTGTTTATATGTGCGTGTGTGTTTTTGCGCACAAGTGTGTGCATGTTCTTCTGTATGCTAATGTTTTTACAGGATAACGCTTTTTCATGCAGTTTCTGCCTCTCAGCAATAGCCAATGTCGAGCCCTCTAGGGACTGCTCATTCCATCCTTCTCTCATAATACCCCTCTTCTGCATTCATAAGACATTCCCCACGGGCCAGTTCTACATAAATAAATACTTAAGTAGCCACTAAACCAGAAAAGATGCAGAAAAGCATGTGACGAACTTGGCTGCAGTATTCAGGGCATAGAGGGGAAAGAACAGAGCCATGGCTTAGAGGGTTGGGAGAAGGTAAATGTTGATGAGAGTTTGAACTGGAAACACAACCATCCCCTTCTCTTCCCTGACCCAGCCAGCACAGCAGGCTGGTTTTCGCCCTAAGACCAGAGCTGATATAATACAGGTCTGTGTTAGTACAGCTGCAGAAATCCAAAACCCAAGAATGTGCCTTACTGGGAGGGTAGTAGAGGAAAGAGCCTTTATCTGAGACACCAAAGACACAGCTAAATAACTGTAATTCTAATGCTGAGTCTTTTTTATTTTAGCAACTCCCCTGTTCTGCTAGTTTGTTGTCATACTCTAGGAAGAGGCCTCAAATACCCAGGAACAGACTGGAGCCTCCTTTCTAGGGACCGGTTGGGTCTGTCGCAGACAGAGACCAAAACCTTGCGGCCACTTGCCCACCCTCATCCCTGCTATGAGGCTCAGCAGAGGCTGTTACTGTATCTACGGCTTTTTCCAGGCTCACCAGCTTGTGGATCCTATACCCATGCAGAATTATTTGTGTCTACGCCCACAGCACTACAGATTTCACAAGTCTCTATGAGATATCAAAGAATAAAGTTTGAATCTTTTCTAGACTACTTGAGAAACACTGGTTTGAAAGTGGGTATTATAGGAAATAGGGTATGAAATTGGCCACTTCTGTCACTCATGTAAGATGGTAGTTTTAGGGGTCATAGCCATATAAAATATGCTGTACCCCAGGAAACCACATGCTATTTGAATGCTTCCCAACATATCCAGAAGAGCTAAAAAGCCCCCAGATAGTCCAGTCAAGAGTTACTTTCTTGCAGAGCTGTGGGAGCACACTCTGGCATACACACAGCGCCCACAGCAGGCACCACCAAACTTGAAGGACCACTTGTACGGTCATAGTAGGACATTTTTTGTGCACTGGCATGCAGCTGTCGGAGGGTGACACTTCAGAGAGATGTGGAGATCTTTCCTTCAGGAGTACATCCCAGATATTTCACTTCTCCAGAGAAACAAAAAGGTGAAGGAAGGACTCCTTTCAGTTTCACTAGTTTTATTTTCTCCTCTAGGTACAAAGATTCTGGCTGCTATTCGAGTTGTGATAGGAAGCAAGCTGTCAGTGGCAGCTTTGGGTCTAAAGTGAATGCAACCAGCCAAGCCACTTGTTCCCTCTGTTTCAGCAATTTCTGCAAGTTTTCTTCTGCCTCAGCAGGGTGTTTTTATCACCATTTTACCCTGCTCCACATCAGTGTCCTTTGGGAAGGGAGACACTTTGGGGAAAAAGCTCCTTATTGATAATGAGAAAATAATGTACCTACTCTGTATATAGACATCAAAAAACCCACCCTTTGCACATATGCAACAGGAATGAGAGAGGGGATGGTTTCTTACCTGAACTCTGCATAATAAGTATAAAGAAACGTACCTCCTCCCCTAGGCAGCCTTCTTGCATTACAAGGAGAAGCACCCTGTCTCTCAGAAATTTGAAGCGTGAGAAGAGCCAGCAGTATCCACCAGAGTAGCAGATGGAGGTGCCCTGTCAGTGTGGTGTGTACTACTGAACATGAGAGAATGGCCCATTCCTTCCATCCATTTCCACTTCTCTGTAAGCAGAGTGGAAAATGAAAACACCCTTCCCACAAATAGTCATCCAGATGTCAAAGCATAACTGCATTTGTGCAGCTGGGATCCCTTGGGATTTTTCACCCCACACAGCCGTCACAGCTGATGATACTCCAAAGTGGCTGCTGTATTGTCAGGCTCCTTGCAGTTTGCTTTCTCTGTGGCATCAAGCCCTTTCCACCCATCAACTTCTCCCTGTCTGTGATTACTACTGCCTGTCAGCACCGCGGTAAATATGTGTGTATTTCCAGGTCTCTCAATTCTCACTTTACAGAACTCTCTCTGCTAAAATACCCAGACTTTCTGATCAGAGCAGACACTAATATCGAGAAAAAACAGGAGTTTTTGACAGGCTGACCAGCTCCGCTCACTATGCAAGAAATTACCTGCAACTAAGAATATTCTTCTGCTTCCTGCAGGAGGTTATTGCACTTCTGCAACTGTGACATTGTCAAGCTGTTGTCATAGGTGCCCATGATCTCATTGGTTAAGAAAAAGTCAGTCTTCTATGAAAATCGGACAGGATATCTCCAAAAAACAGAAGTTAGATGACATACAGCAAACAGCACAGCAGGACTGAGTGAAGGAGAGCTCTGTACTCCAACTTCTGGGTGTAGGAAAGCCAACGCTGCTGCTGGACAGACCGGCTTTTTGGAGGGAAACACAGCCAGGTTCCTGACTCCACTTTGTCATCAATGATGCAGGTCTGAGGTATGGGATTAGGATCCAGGCCTGTTAACCTTCACAGACTGTCATGGTCCTGCTCTCTCCCTTACTCTATCATCTTTTCACTTTCGCCATGACAAAGAGCTCTCAGACCACCACCCCCTGCACATCCATTCAAAAGGCTGTTCCAGAGATCATTTGCATGATATAGTTTTTTCTCTTTTCAGTCTTCCTTTGCCTCCCTTCTCAGCTGCATGAAGTGCCTCTTTTCCAAGCCACTTGATGCCTCTAACCCCTCAGTCAGTAGAAAGATATGAATATCGACCTGCTCCACTTTCCTCAGTAGCTTTTCAGAGACCCATGTAGCTTTCTCCAATTTTGGCCTGCTTCTTGAGGGAGGGCCCATGAATACCAGTGAAGTTATGTCATTACTTTTCTTCATACATGACCCTAAGTCTCTCTTTTGCCCAAATAACCGCAGATAATTTGCAACAGTCAGGCTGCTGGTATGCTAAGCTTATAGTCCACAAAACTTACAAATCCTCATTCATTTTCCTCTCCTATTTCCCTTGCAGATCAATGCAAAAATGTTCACTGCCATAAGTGTATAAAATATGCTATGTCTTTACAGACTTTCCCTAAAGTATGCACAGCAAGAAAATCCTGAATACTTACTACTGTTCTTAACTTGCCTGTGTTCCCTGTGTGTTGACCCTCTCATCTGTCTACGTGATCACATCTTCACAGCTGATACTTACACAGTAAGTGTTTAGTGGCTACGGTCATCATCTTGGTCTCTCTGTGCAGCTCCCAGCACAATGGGGCACTGGTTAATGGCAGGCCTTTTCAGAGACTACAGTAATACAAATAATCAAAATAACCATAAGTTTGTTCTGCACAGTTCATGCACCAAACTCACCAGGGCTGCTTTTGTGCAAGACAGGGAATGATAGCCATATTGCAAACCAAGTGCTATTCATTGCAGTCTTTGTCTTTCTAATTACTCTTTCATTTTCACCTCTTTCCTAAACTGCCGGGTTCGAACGGCTCTGCACTGACAAACAGCTGCCGCATCTCATCCCAAGGAGATACGGCATCTCTGCAGAGGGCAAAGTGAGCTCTGCGAACAGAGCTCATTCACAAAGACCTCAGGGACCCTTAGGCTAAGAGAAAATAATAAGTCTGCAGTGTCACAGATTTGCCTCTGCCTGACCACCACAAGATCAGTGATGTGGAAAGTCTGTCTTGAATTTATATATGTCATTTATATGTACTTAATCGCAAATTAAAAAATTGCAGAAACTCGATAAATTAACTTCTGTTCTCTTCCATTCATACCTCAAAAGCCTCTCTCCCCATCCCTCTTCCCCCCGTCACAGCACAAAACACACCCTTTAAGACACTAGCTGCTCGCTCCATGCATTTGACAGACTCTGATTAAGCTCCCAGATAATAACCTTGCAAGGCAGAGCCAAACTTGCAGCAGTACAGGGTGTTCTCATCATTGGCTCCCAAAAATAGTTCCTTGCCAATAAGAGTCAATCGGTTCGGGCTTTGCCAGCCTGCACTTCTACTGTCCCCCCCACCAATCCCAGGGGCTGCTGACACAACTTGTCCCCTCCAGAAGGGCTGTGAGGCTCTAAATACAGCCAAGAGTTGTGTATTGGTTGCTGAAAATACCTCAGGTTTGTACTATTGATATTAACCAGGATTCCACGGGTCCTCCCTGTCTCCACTCCCTGGTATAAGGGAGTTTTGGGAGTCCTGGACTGTAATAGCTGTGAGGCAGCATTTGTGGAGTTTGGTCTACATCTCCCACAGCCTCCTAAGACCTAGTGGCAATGACCATCCTGGGATAGCTGTTTTAGCTTTGTCTCAACAATGCCTGCTGCAAGGACTCAGCACAACTGGCTGCAAAGAGGGAGCGGAGGGTGGGGAAAATGCAGCTTAAGGGAGCATGCAGTTGCAGACAAGCAGATCTAAAAGGATTTGTAAGGAAGACAATAGGGAGGAGAAAAGAAGGTCCCAGGACAGAAGCAAACAGAAGAAACAGCTTTTGATATGCAAGAATGGAGTGCAGTACTGTCAATAAGCCAAATCAAGCTAAAGAATGGGTCATTTTGGGGACAGAAACCACTCCATTATGCCTTAGTTCTGTTCATTTTGTTATCTCCATTGCAAAAATTTACCCCTGACGTCAAGCAGTGAACCTACTCTGAAGTCAATGAAATTGCAGCCACTTACACCAGAGGTGAATTTGGCTCCCAAAGGACTCTTCTACGCAATGATTTAGATAATGACCCTTCAAAGTTTATGTTGTGGCCATAGCATAAGAGAGGGACAAAAACGGCCTAAAAAGGCTGCAACACAATAGCCATCTGTCTTACTCATGCATAGAGCTCAGCTAACCCAGGGTAGCATAAAAGAAGGGCAAGAAATACTGCAAGAATGAGCACCCCTGGAGGAAATCTTACCCCCATCTAACAGTACGAAACAGTACAGATGTGTTAATACAGGCGCCTTCGTGCAAATTGCATCCCAGAATGTCTTGCAAAGTTAAATACAAGACAGCAAATGGCATGCAGCATAAAGAATAGCTAGTGCACTGAGCAATCAAGAGGCAGTGCAAATGGCCATATAATTTCGCCTTTTAAAAGCAACGGCATAAAAGCTCATTCATCCATAAAAATGCTGCACTTCTCTTTTCTGCCTTCCTAGGAGCTTTGCTGCCTGCCCCCTTTATCACCAGCTACAGACTTCAGATCTTCTCAAAACAGTAAGAACAAACCCCTGTCCTTCCATGGCCAAATATTGCCTCCACATTTCAAGGCTGTTTTATATATCTCCTGAGTATTACCAGACAGGGCTAGTCAAAGAGTTCACAGGGCCTCAGATTCATAATCTTTTTTAAAAGTACTGCACATGACAACAGGCTATGAATATATCCAACCAAAAAAGTGGATGTCAAGGCATTATGTGATGAATACATTTGTAATTTGAAAATTAGGAGTGAGTGGGATACAGTTTCCAGTATGGAAGAATAAATTTGTCTCCCAGTTCCTTTGAGAAGGCAGAATCTGATGCTCTGATATCCAGCGAAATCTAGACACCCTTTTAAACACCATAAGATTCAGCCTTCAAACTCTCTTCAGCCATGATGTTTGCAAGAATGGCCAGCCCAGCTTACAACAGCTAGTCAGACAGCAAGTTATAAGCACCATTCATTGAGCTATAATACAGGTATTTCACTTCCTCATTGCCTCCGATATCTCCCACTCTCTCCATATGCATGTTTAGTTTATCTACTCATAGTGTGCAACATCTCCTTTAAATATTTTGAGAGACTGACTTCTGGAAGGTGTTTTTGCCGTGCCTTATACAAGACACCATAATACTAACATGAAAGATGAGAAAGTTGAGATCTGGAAGTCCAAGGGAATTATAGTGTTCCGGATAGACAAGAATAGAAGACATGTACAAGAACTCCAGGAGAGTGGAAGTTGGGGCAGTATCACAGACAGACAAGCTAAATCACTGTGGATGTACACTGACGATAGATAGGTAGATAGATACATAGACAGGCACACATATATACATACAGAAGATACAGTGAAATAAATAGGCAAGGTCAATGACACGGCCAAGTAAGGCAATGAAGAGCAAAGCCTGGCTTAAAGAAAGAAATAGAAGGGATAATATGAAGCCTTTATCCCTCTTCCGGGGTTACAGATGCTGTGCAGAAGACGGCCTGTCAACCTTTCAACCTCACCTTGAAGACTGCAGCTGGCATGCAGCACACATTGTGAGTAGTTCTAACAACTCTTGGGCCCAAGTGGCCCCTTGGCCTAGGTGGACCCATTTGTTTCAAGTGGAAGAGATTCCTTGTGAGCCCTGCTCACTTGCCCCTTTTCTGCTTCTTTCCTGTGACAGACTCCAGTGCCATTCTGTTGACCACGGTCCAAAGGAACTGTTCACATAGACAGGAAGACAGGAACCACTGGAACTTCCAACCACTCAAAGTCCATCATAGAAATCCTTCCTCCATCAGGGACCAGATAAGAGCACTGACACAGTCACTGATGCTGTCACTCAGCACTGTCAAAGAGATTGCTGCAAATAGGGAAGCTCTGAGATTCAGAGTTCATTGCCTGTTGTCCAGTCTCTCCCCCTTTCTCCCTAGTCCTCTCAATTTTCAGCTAAACAATCCCAATTCATTAAATTGCTGCTTGTACTTTTTCTTTTCTACATCCCTCATTGTTTTCACTGCTTTCCCCGGACTCACTGCAGTTTGTCCAGAGCTTTCTTTAAGGGATATCCACCGAACTTCACAGAGTTTTTCAGCCTTACCATCACCCAGCAGAGCACAGAGATTACATCATGCGCCTTGCAGGCTAAACTCCTATTTATACATCCAAGTACAGCATTTGCCTCTTTCTCAGCAACACACAATCATGTTCAGCTTGTGATCCTCTTTTATCCTCCACCTAATTCATTTCTGCAGAACTGTGATCTAGTTGATCTTTCTCTGTACTATATTTATGTAGTCCATTATTCCCGCCAAGGTACAGTAGTTTGCACTTGTGTCTATTGACTTACATCCCACTTTTTCAGAGTTTGTCTCCAATTTGTCAAGATCATTATGAATTCTAACCCTGTTCTCCAACAAATTCTCACTCCCTTCAGCTTGCTGTCACCTTCAAATATGATACGCAAATTCTCCATCCATCACCAAGGCTCTTAAAAAAAACATTGACCTGAAGTGAGCACAGGACTGACCCTCACAGAACCCTAGTCTGTGCTCCCTTCCATTTTGGCATTCTTATTCATTTTGCATGCATTTGTTATTAGCTCTCCTCAAGACCTTGCTCCTCTAGATTGCTAACAAAGTGTGATGAAAGAGACAGTAAAAACCTTACTGGAGTCAAAGCAGATGACACCTTCAGTTTCACCTCTGTCGACAATGCCTGTTACCCTGTCACAGCAAGATATTAGACTGGTCTGACATGATTCCTTCTCAACAAATCCTGGTGGACTTCTACACATCTCCTTGTTACTGTCCAGGTGCTGACAAGGAGTTTAGCTGATAATTAATTTCTCTTTTTTTCTGAGGAGCAGGGTTAAGCAACAGTGATTACACATCTGCAATTCCCAAGCTCCTTTCCCCTCTGGCCCACCCCTGCTGTTTTTTAAAGAAAGGCATTCTTGTTTCTCGAGTATCTGGCAGATACTACCTGGGTCAGCTTTACAGGTACAGACCCATTACAGTGTGTTCACAGAACACCCTTTCTGCAAATTTTCTTTGGAAAAAGGGGCAGGCTGGGTATGTACTGTGTTGCTGCAACAGGAGAAAGGAGGTTGTTACCTTGTCTTGGGAAACATGCAGCCTTGCCCTTGTGTAAGCCTCCCTTGTCACGCTGACAGCAGAATAGAGACTGGTATTAACATGCACCAGACCTCCTGTCCTACAGCCCTGGCCTGCAGCACATCCTGCCATTTCATCCCTTGACAGCAATAAGCAGTTCAGCCAGTGCACCTTAGACCTCATGCACAGCACTTCAACTATTTTAGTCCTTCCTCCCACTCCACACTCAGTTTTGCCAATATGCCTCTATCTTGCTCAGCAGCATCCCTGGCTACTCAGTGCTGTTTACCCTGTCCCACCCAGGTGCTCAGCAGGGACTAATGTTAAGCTGATGGCCTGCACCTTCCCTGACATGATATTTCTCACCCACTCTTCCTCCTCCTCCTTCTCTGAGATATGTCAACCTTGACTTCCCGCTCCCCCCTGCACCCACAGCTGCATCAATGCATCTTCCACCTCGATAAAAGCAGTTAATCCCAGGCAGACAATGAGTTGTGCAATGTTTCAGGATGCCAATCCTGAATGATATTTGTTTCATTTGTAGCAGAGGACAGCCTGGACAGCCCTGGATGGCAGTGATCAGGAAGCAACCCACTGGAGGAAGAAGGAGTCTGAACCATGCTCTGATGTGCCAAGTGGAAGTCAACAGCTGTGTGCTGGGAGCAAGCACAAGCTCTAGGCTGGAAGAAGTCAAGCAGCTGAGACCATCAGAGGAAGGAAGTTCCACTATAACTACTGAGAGAACAATTAACTTGTATCCTGAGGAAACAGTGCTGTTCCAGGGATGAGATCTGATGGACAAAACAGCTTTTTCATGTACTAAATACCATGTGCGCTCTTCAGTGCAGACAAGGACCCAGGTGCTCATCAATTATTGAGCTTGCTTGAAAAGGCATTTAGGAGCGTGCACAAGAGGCCAGTCCGCAGCTCTACCTCATTCCCATCTGGGCTGCTCTTAGAAACCCAGCCAGTGAGAAGGAAAGAGAAAGAGAAAAAAAAAAAGAGAAGTAATGAAGTAGAGAGAGAGAGAAAAGGGAAGAATTTAGTAGAGTCTTCCCCTTGCCAAAGGAAATCACGCATGCTACAGGAGAGGCCTCCTTGCTGCCCTGTAGTATCATTCCTGTAGTATCACTCTCTTCATTCCTACTTTCTGGATCAAAATAGCACCTCCTGTTTCCTCAAGGTGCAGCCCACACCCTCTGAGGCCAGCTTCTAGGCTGTAGAGAAGACCTTGGATCGGAGTCAGGTCAAGGCAAGAAGACACTGTTGCCCCAGCAGCACTGTTACTACATCCTAACCACTCTACTGCACTAGATCTCAATGGACTTTACGGCTTTATTACGAGCTGTCATGTTTACCTAGTTCAATGGACTATGAAACATCCTAGGCTCTTCCGTGTGTTTTTCCCTAAAAGGGAGTTGACAGGTCTTACCCCAAATCAGCTGCCAACATTCAAACTCCCACCTATCAACACACATCTTCACATGGATCTGCAACAGGAGACTGTCTCCTGAGCAGAACAAGCCCATGCATTCACTGCAATTTGCCATACATGTTGGCCATAGCCAGCATTTCATCCTCATTACTGCTTTGCAGACAAAGCACAACTCTCCAGAAAGTCACATGTCTAGGTGGAGCTCTCTCAGGAGATCCACAGCTAATGTGCACTCAAAATGAGAAAATGAGAAGAAATCTCAAGGAACAGCTGCAATCTCAAGGAACATTCACTCACAATCACTCAGAATTTTTCTATTTGTGAACTAGATTTCCTTGGGTGTAAAAAGTCACTTGTGCCTTTGAACAAGCATGAAGCTAAAATTTGACAAATCATAGAATTATCCTAGTACTAAAAAGCGTGGGTTTTTATTAAAAAGAGGTATTTTTTTCCTTCATAATAATATAACTTGAAAAATACTTAGTAAGGTCAAATTCTAAGTGCTTTTTTGTTTGAGATTTTGTTATAATTTTGAGCTTTTGAAGAAACTTTGGGTCAAGCACACACCAAAATAAGAGTATTTTGGATCATCACCATCCCCAAAAGGCAGAGCTTTATAAACTACAAGCTTGTGGAGGACTAGATACAATTACAGCAGACAATACGTCCGGAGTGTCAAATTGCTTACAATCCAGCAAATAGTCTTATTGAGCCTTTAAAAAGTAGCTACAAGTTTATTTTTTTTGTTAGTGTCTTTCATTTAGGATGATACATACATGCTTTTTGGACCCAGGAAATACTTTTCCACACACTGGAGCATCAGGTTATGGAACTTCCTGTCATAGCACAACAGTGGGGGACACAGCTTGATGCCAATGAGGAAAGGACTGGGCATTCCCAGGATCAGGAACCATTCCCAAAGTAGCAATGGCAATGATTAGAAAGAAGCAAAGATGAAGAAACTTGGAGTTATGGAAGTAATAAAAACTCATGTGATACAGGTTATAAATCAAGGATGAAAGAAGTGAAGGTGGTGTTAGGCAGTGCACAAAGACACAGAGGAAGAACCAGTGCTCCACACACACTGCAAGGACCTGTATCTCTAACTCACACATAGAACTACATGCAGGACCAGTACACTTCCACAAGTACCCTGTTAAGCACAAGTACCCATATGCACATCTACAGCTTTCTGCAGACACAAACCACCACTCACCTGTCCCCCTCACAGAATAACGTGTGCAAAGTTTTGCCTGCCTTGTAGGCACCTCACTGAATTGTGCATCTCCTGGAAACACTGAGGAAACAGGTCTAGATTGCCACCCAGTACCAACCACTGCCTGTTCACAGCTACATTGAGGCTTGTTTCTGGGCTTATGTTTCGTGTACTGGGTGCAGCAGCAGGCAAAAGCCAGAGGTTAGCCTGGGTGGTGAGATGTGTCAAGTAGGACATGATTGCTGTATCAGACTTACAAATCTTTGGCCATTGAACAGAAGATCCACACAGCAGCCAAAACAAGATTGTAAAAAGGATCGAAAAAACATCACCTCAAAACTAAAAACTTGGGCTATTTTCCCCAAAGACCTAATACTGATGGGGAGGCTAGCCCATATAGTTCTGTTTAAGTCATTCCACAAGTAAATCTGCCTCTGCTGATTGTCCTGGCCTAAGGGAAACTCTGAAAGAACAGGGTTTTCAACACAAAACTCTGCCAGAAAAGTGCTTGTCTCTAGCACAAAGTTTTCTTTCTTTTCCTGGGCCCCAGCGGATCACACTCTTAAAATATCCAAGGGAGGAGGCCTTGTCCTCTGAGTCCAAATTACTGGACACTTAAATAAATCCACCAGCATTTGTAACTGTTCTCAGTATCTATGGAGGAGCCTGGAATGACAGCCTGGAGATCAAATTCACTAGGCTCTCCAGAGAGCGTAGGGAAAAGTAGTCCTACCTTGTTACTGAGAAAATGGGACATTATTTCTTGAACCACTCTGAAGTCTCCCACAACATTTGCTGCCAATATTAAAACACAATGAACTCATAACCTGCTGTGGAGATGTTACACTCCTAGTCATGGACAGAAAGGCCTGTAGCATAGAGCACAGGTTTCTTAGCAGCTGCAGAAAAACCCCACTATTTCTGATCACAGGTGAAAGCCCCCTGATCCGAGTTCACCATGAAGTTAAGTGGCAGAGGCATTAGACTGAAGGAGATCTTCAGGATTTAACATGTTCTTTCAAAAAGTGCTTCTCTCTACCACCCCTTTCTCTACCACAATTTAATTTCCACTGCCATTTCCACCTGGCTTCTGGACCCCATGTGAAGAGGAGGAAAGGGAAATTGCACAAGCACAATTCCACCTCTCCTCCCTCAGCTTCTCAAGGGGAGTTTGTGCACAGATTAAAGATGGAGGAGTGAATTAGTCTATACTATATGCCACATATCACAGACTGCAGGGGTACTACCAGAAGGACCTAGAGCAATCAAGCATTGCTTTTGCAGAGGCAGCTGCAGCTTACAACATTGCATTAAAAACTACTGCTGCAAAACATGCAATAAGCAAAGGACATTTGCCCAAGGCCACAGGTCAGAAGATCAACGATACTCAGCATGGCTTCAGGATAGAGAATTACAAAATGTCCAGACTTTCCTTTTCTCAAGAAAATAAACTTGCTGCGAATGGAGGCAGAGGAAATTTTCATTCTTGAACAATAAATCTTGAACAGATTTATCCCATAAATATGCCCCTTTGTAAACTATATCTTCAAAAGACTGAGGATGGAAATCAAAGTAAATAAAATTTTGTCTCCTTCAGATGGATTTAGAAAAGGGATCATCAAAGAAAGTTTTAGTCAACTGCATCAAAACAGTTTAGGGATTTCCTCTGGATGTGGCAAGCAGCAAGAGGTAAGGGACATCGTCGTGAGCTTTGATCCAAACTCTTCTTCCATAGCTATGGCTACACAACTGCAAGTACCTCCAGATCACCATGATATAAATGGGAAGGAAAGTGTTGTCTCCACAACATGAAGCACCGCTTTCAACAAGTGCTGATAAAAGCGGCCTATGTAGATCGGCCCATGCACAAGCCAGAAATTTCTTCTTTCTGCAGCTGCACCAGCAGAAAGAGGAAACCTGACCTCATGCACTGCTGGAGCGCAAGGTCTTGAGGAGTTCCCCAGGCTGCTGTGTTGCTCCTTCCTTATCAGTCAAGTCCCATTTCCTGGGACTTCTCCTGGAACAAGCTGTCCACAGCCCACCAGTCATCTTGCTAAGGTAATTACAGGCAATTACAGGCATTGTCCTAACCCAGATGAAGGTCACTTTTTCTGATTGATCCTCCCTCTTTTGACTTCCCGATTAACAAAGGAGTCAACAAATCCCCCATCTTTGATGTGTCACTTTGTACATTTCACATTTCATTGTTCACTACCTCCCTGCATCCCCTCCAGTCAAAGTGTGTCTCCCCTGTTCACTGCCCTGCCTCCCATTCCTTAGCACTTCCGGTGCTCACTGCGTGTAAGAGAGATCCTGTGAGAACACTTTCTCCAGAAGAGAAGCCAGAGAAAGAAGGACAAATAGTTTATTAGCCAACAAGGAGGCTCCAGGCACCACGAATGTAAGATTTGCCAAACCTTATAAGATCATTGGTTTTATTTATTTCCCATTCCGTACTGTGTATTATTTCAATCTCTCCAAGTGCAATAGCAATAAAATTGAAAAACATCCATGGAAACACTTCCAATTAACACAAGGTCAGAAAATGACATTAGAGACCTCCACAGCCCATAAAGAAGAAATACACCCAGCACCTCCCTACACTACCATTCTCCTCAGAAACAGCCTCAGCAAACAGGCAGGCAGTGCAACTTGTCTTAAAGGTCAGCAACCTTCGTCCGCATTTTACCAAGGGCATTGAAGAAAGTACCAGTATCTAGCGCCCTGTGCCAAAATCACACCACTGGTAATCTACATGTACAAATCTATAGATTTTTACCTCAGTTAACCTCCCTAATTTGAAGCATAAAGCTACAAAATACTCAGGATACAAAACCACAGAAGGGTCTGGAGAACACATTCAATACCTTCAGTTGCACCAGAAATGCAAAAGAAGGTAGGCCCACCACTAAAAAAGAGATGTACTGTAGGGTCTGTGCATGAGCATGATTCAGTGAAATGGCTTAACCTCACCATGACTTTGGCACAGGCTCCTGTACAATGCTCTGTGGCACCCAGTAGCAAAAAAGATGATGACTGCAGCAAGAAGGACACAAAACACAAACAGGAAAATCTAAACAAAGGTTTTTTAAACAGCTAGGGTGCTATTTCTTGTCCAGATAGCCAACACAAAATACATGGGACACTCTTGGTACCTGGAGGTCAGCCATCCAGTCTCCTTTCATAGGCAAATCGGAACATTGTCTAGTGCTTTTCTGAGACCTTTTGGCCTCTTTCAGCCAAGCCTCAGCCTCCAAACCTACCGAAATAATGCCCCTGACGCTCACACGGAGGTCTTATCCCCCAGATCAAGAGCCCTCGTGTAGATAAGCAATTACCTCAAACTATTCTGCAGATGAAGGAAGCAGAACGGAGGTGTTAATAGAAGGTGTATGTCTGACTCAGCAACTGAATCCTGGTTGTTACAACCTTCACGGCTTCCCTGTTCCCGAACTAGGCTGAAAGAGGTGAAGAAAATGAGAGGTCTTCAGATCTGCTTCTGCACAGGCAACTCGGTAACCACCTTCTCCTGCAAGGAAGCCCTCTGGCAGGCAGACAGATAGAGGGAGAGCCCATCTACTTTGAACGATAGCCGTTTGCAGTATCTCTTATTGTCGCTCACAGAAGGCTGGTAACCTGTCTCCTGCTCTTTATACAGAGGTCAGGGTGATGTCAGAAAGTCCGTGAAACCAGTTCCAGTTTCCAGCGCTGTCGGTCTTATGCTGCAGGCAGATACTTGATTGGCCACGTGGCAGTATTTGGTTCACTGCTCTGCAAAGTGCTGCAGAAATGGATGACCAGTAACAGCAAAATTCTAAGCAGAAATAACCTTGGTTAAGTCTCTTCCCCAAACTATGAGTTTGTAATCAAGGATGCAGTCAATGTACTTTCAACACAGATGTCATGAGAGTTATTTATTTTAACCCTTCCCCTTCCAGTCCCTTCTCCCTTTTCTTTGCTGTCTCCATGTTCTGGCTTTGCTGAGCTTTGCATCACTATCCTGGCCAGCACAGTCTGGAGGGACGATGTTGGGAGAGCATGAAAAGACTTCCTGTGCATGAGCACCTCACACGAAGAACCGGGAAAGAACTGCCATCCCAATCCACCAGAGGACAAAAATGGTGCTCGGGCCCCAGAAGGAGGGGTTGGGTCAGGAACTGGAGTAGCAATTTTACTGCATCACTGTAACTTAGAATAGTCTGGTTTGCAGCAACAGAGCAGACACTGGAGTAAAGAAGTGGGAGCAGGAGAGTGTGCAAGGCAGCAAGGAAAAGACACAAGCTTTGCGTGACACTATAGAGGATGGTGTCTATGTGGCCTGTGAGAGAGGCCTTTCAAGAACAGAACTCTTTTATGGTTTACTTTTTAGAAACCATCTTGCAAAGATGTGATGCTGTCTAAATATCTGTCATTAATTCTTATACCCTATTCCAATAACGTCTATGTTCCTCCTGTCACATAGCTGTGCCTATACTCACCATACCTTTCAGAAGCCCTCAAGAGGGAAAGAGATCGCAACTTCAGATATGTCCAGGACCTTGACCTTGAACTGATATCCACCCCTAGCTATTTCCCCAGAGATCAAGGTTCAGTTATTCCCTCAGCATCTGCACCGTTCTGCATTTATCACTGCAGAACCTTCTGGAGTAGAGAGAGATGGTAATTTCCTCTGAAGGAGGTACACTGGCTAAGAGTATGTTCTTTTTTTAATACCAGAATCATCTGGTTTATGTTTCTGGCTTCCTGAAACACACAGAAATATCCATTTGAATATAAATGAGAGGAGATCCCTGACACTGCTTCTTTCACTGAAAACTTCAAAATAGTATTTAAAAATTTGAGAACAAAAAACGAAAACCAATTCGTTCCTATTTATAGCAATAAAAGACTCTGGAGTCTCTTCTCAGACTCCTCAGCCTTCTCACAAAAAGTTGCAGTGTCTCAAGGAAAACAAGCACCTCATATGAAAAAAGTGTTTTAACTGAAATACTAATTTTTCACCAAAAATCCTTTCAGAGGATTTTCTGCAAGTTAACTCAGTATGAATTGCTTTTGGGCAAAGTCATTCAAACGGGTATATTTGTATATATTTGTATATGTAGGCCTCTTTCCCAAGACCTACACTTAAGTATTGTAACACATCAGCATCAACAGCTCTTCAGAGTACATATCACTGAGACAAGCCCCAATGAGCACAGTAGTCTTAAACAGTGCTTCCTCCAGGATAACAGTCACACTTTCATAATATGAATATCTTCATTATACCCCTTTTGATGCATTTTTCTAAATGAAATGATACTAAGAGCTTGCCTTCAGGGGACAATTTAACAGTAGAAGCTGTACCAACTGACAAGTCCCCAGTTTGAAGACTCTTGCTGACTTTCCATCATCCCATTAGAAAACCTCCCCTGCCTTTCACTTCACCTCTACACAGCTGTAATTGTCTCCGAGCTGGCAACTGAGGTGGGACACAGCACGCAGTACAAGAGCAGACAAGTAGCATGCAACATTTCAGAGGATTGAGACATGGGCTTCATCTTCACCTTGCATCCTTGTGTATCCACTGCAACCCTGGCTGCATTACAGGCCAAATCAAACAGTAACCCCCCATAACATCCTGCTCCTGCTGTTGGGCTCTACAGAAAGGTTCAACAGTCCCCAAGGGTCTCTCTCCTGGGTGCCTCCACCCTGATGCTAGCAGCAACACCTAATGTCCCCAAATTCTATTTTTGCCCACTGCTTCCCAGTTCTGCCCTCCATGGTTCTCACTGTGCCCCTTCACATGTGCCACTTTGTGTCTGAGGAATACACCTAAACCATGTTCTGACCTTCACAAAGGTCCCCCTACTTGGCCCCTGAGCCTCTGCTTAAAACACCCCTGCGGTGCCCTCTCTGCTGAAGCAGCCCCCAGGGAATGTGCTCATTTCTTGGGGGACAGGTCACCACTGCAGCTGACTTTGTGTTGCCAGAAGTCTTGCCTGTGGACATACACAGCCTACACAGGACCTCTGGACTGCAGTGCCAACAGAGCAACAGCACTTCTGAAGCAGAGAGAAGACTTTGCTGGGATCCAGGTTTGTCCTCACTGGAGCCTGCTGAGGCTGGTCTTTGCAGGCTCTCTCTGCATCAGAAGAAGCAGAGGTGCTTTTGAGCAGGGGTCTGACTTCTAGCCACTCTGACTTGCCTCCTGGAGCAGTCAGTCTTGCCACTGGACAGAGGTCCAATCTGTGAATTTTGCTTTGCTTTCACCTATGGTCCCAAGCTCTGAGCCTGCTCAGCAGAAGTGGGGCCAAGTAACACCCCAGGTGCCAGTGAGCCTTTGTGATAAGCTCCCCTGTCATGTCAGCCTGTGCTCAGAGGTCCTGTCTTCCTCAGCTTCCCTCACCATCCTCCACATCTTCCTCCCATAGCTAATGCACAGAAAGGCAAAGGTCCCTCTTTCTAGAGAAGACATGAAGACATCTAATCCTCCACTCACATTTCCTTTTATTTCAGATCCTAACTGAAATCACAGGGGTCTTTTTTTCTCCCTTACCTACCCTTCTCACTGCCCTCATCTGAATTATTCAGCTCTCTGAAGCATCACCAGATACACTATGTAGGAAAGACAGAGCAGAAGAAATTAAATAGTATTGTTGGGTATCTATAATTACCCCAAGTAATTTTTTCCACAGTGCAGCAATTTCAAATCTCTTGCAGTACTCTCTTTGGAAACCAGATGTTGACTATGTCAGCTGTGTGCTAAGAATGCATTTTCATGAGTTGCGTTTCTTGGAGTTTGCAAAGCGATGGTGGTGGCAGAGGGGGACGTTCCTGGAAAATTCCACCTGCGCAGGCCCAGGGCGGGCAGCACAGAGCCCTGCTGGTCTCCCTGGGGCACGGGAGGGCTTCTCAGCCCTCTCTCTCTGTCACGGCACAAACTAGGCCCCCTCCTTTCAAGCAGAAGGCAAGGGAAATTCCTTCCATGCTCCTGCTCATAGGAGGGCAGACAGGGTGGCTGTGGGGCCAGCATATCTGGGAGAGGGAGTATTTCCTCTGGAGATGCTGTGCTGCTCGCCCTCCAAAGCAACACCCAGACAGACCTGGAACAGTGAAAATAAAAAATTTGATGGACGTTTCTCCAGTCAGTTTCTCTCCACCTCCCTCCCATTTGATCTGTCCCACCCCATAGTCAACAGCCGCAACAACCAGACTCCCGTCATGTTCATCAGACAACTGTTTTGCATATTCTGAAAGAACCCACTGATCCCTGATATTCAGTCTAAATCCGCTTTTGCTCTGCCTCCTGCCTCTCCATTACTCTTTAATTACACTTATGTGGACTGTTCTAAAAGAGTCCTTCCTTTCCTTATTGATTATTCCCTTCAAACACTTTCAGAAAATTATCATACTCCTTACCTGGCAAAAATATATACTTGGGAAAAATCTATCCTCAGCAACTAGGCAAGGGTCCAGCAAGACACAGGCTACCCAGAGAAAGCAGGTTTTAACTAAAGTTCAAGTAACATTGCACAGTAGACTGTGGGAATACTGCAGAGTGTTTATTTGAGACAGGGGACTTCTTAATGGAGAAAGTCCTTAGCACAGATTTCACTGAACTGTACTCTTTTAATGTTTATTTGTAAGACAGTGTCTCCATTGGTCCCAGGCTGGAGCAAGGTGCTGGGGCAATGAGCACGAAAATATATACACACACACATAGGACGTATTCTGGGACCAAACATAGGAGAGAGAGCACAGATGAGAACAACTGTTCAACTACAGACACACACAGCAATCAATGGGTCTGTTCCTCAGCCACCCCAAAAGCTGAGACCTCAAATAGCAGCCATCTGTAAGAAAAGGGACAAGGCATGGAGCTGGTGGAAACTACAAATCAGGCTGATCCGCACACAGGAGAAGCTCAAGGAAAGCAGCTGTCCACAGGTAGTCCCTGTCAGAGGCAGAAAAGCTACAGAAATGAGATGCTGCCATAATCCCAGCAGTCTTTACAAAGCAAACATAATTAAATGCAGTGATGTAAAGAACTCTGGCCTCGGTGAAAATGAGCACACATCTAAGAAGGAAAGCAAATAGCTCCCACTTATAAAAAAGAACAAAAGTAAAGCGCTGGCCTGAAAGAAGTGACCTGAGCAACGCTGAATTCTTAAAACACCCAGATGATGCTCGAAGCAAACAGACTTGGCGTGCAGTAGCTGATCTCAGGCAGCACACTGCACAAGAAGGGACTGTTTCTATTATTCCCAGATCTCCCAGCTTGGGTGGTGGGACTGTCGTATGACCCTGCTTAGACTGGAAAACTTGCAGCACACTTCTGCTGTCCAGTGCTGCATCCAGTATAAGTGAATTTACCAGCAAAAACTATTTCTTCTCAAAAACCACAGGATTACATAATACCAGGGTGGATATACTGGGAAACCAAAAGGTTCTGCAGCACCTACTAGCATTAACACTGCAGTGTGCACCCCATGTTATGTGGTGAGTGGCAAGCTGCCCTGCTGCAGTTTCCCCAGTCTCGTAAGGGCCAGCCCTACATGCTCCAACATTGACCTATATGGTGTTCTGATTAAGCTGTGCAAAATCTGATTTTTCAAAGCATGATGTGAACAACACAGAAAAAAAATGTTGAAGGTATTGCTTCAATGTAAATCCAGGTTTGTTTGCTTTTTTGACTTTTCCACTGACCAAACTTGTCCATTCAACACACACACACACAAAAATCATGTTCTTTATCAGACATGACTAATAAAAGTGATAGAAATTTGGATCCAAACAAGCACCTCCAAAGACACTTCGAGTGCTCACTGGCAAAGGGGTTTCAAGTAAAAAAAAAAAAAAAAAATTCAAAAAACCCAGTCCCAAGGGCTAGACCTCTATCTTAAGAGGTGACAGAGACCACATTTTAAACCTCCGTTCTGAGTCAGGCAGAAGGGGTTTGAATGCAGTTTTCCTATTGCCTAGGAGTCTGTCTTCACCGCCTGGCTAACAAGGCTCTGGGATCTGGGGGAAGATGCTGCCGTTTCCTCCTCCACATCACCTCTGTGAACGATATCGAAAGGCTTTTGTGAGTCTACATGAAAACACAAAAATGTCAGGTTTTATTTACAGCAATAAAACTTTGAAAATAAATCCTCCATATCTGACCAAAATTAATGAACATTTTCATTGATCCCAAACTAGGTTTTTTCACAGACTCATTTGTTCCTCCCACCATATCTCTGAGACTCGGGCATTATCATCTGCAAAGGGAAGGACACAGGCCTTATCACTCCCAGTCCTTAATAATCCATGTAATTTCCCAAGAAAACAGATTTTGGGGACAAAATTGGTTAGAATCCAACTAAAAATTCCTCACAATCTTCCTTTTGAGACTCCTTTTTCTTACCCTGCATGGCTGTGCAGTGCTGTTTTGCATCATTAAACAGCCTAACCCCATTCCAGCACATGAGCGGCTGAATGCTACTCATAGTGAAATGTTGCCTGTATGTTAATTTTGCGAAGTGCTTAGGATCCTTCTCGAAGGAAGCAACAATAGAAATGTAAGTCATTATCGTGTACAGGAACCAAGGAAATAAACCTAAGGGAAATAAGCACCAGAAACTGTCACACAAAATGCAGACCAAGTTGAAAGTTTATACAGGAACAAGAAAAAGGTTGTCAAACAATCTTCCAGGCTTGGCATGGTGGGAAACGCCGCAGAATGCAGCTAGTCTGGCAGAAGGAAATTAAATAAGCCTGGAAACTTGCTGACTCATCAAAAGACAGCACAACCCCCAGCATATTTTAGAAATAAGGCCAGGTCAGGAAATGCCAGAGCATTTCACAAGGAAGAAAGGCCAAAGGATGGTGACAGAAACTCAGACACCACTACAAGGCAACGAAAGACTGAGTGCTGGGATCTAACGTTACCAAAGGCAGTCTGAAAAAATTACAGACTCAGGGAAAATACAGTTCAGGCAGAGGAAAACAAATGACACTGAACATATTGTATGCTCAAATCAGTGACACTAAACGCATGCCAGACTTCATGAGCAGCGAGAGCAACTCAGGCATACAGTAGCTTCAGTGATAACCACAGTTTTAACACTGAGATACCTTTGGAAAGCAGCAGAGAAGTTAACACATAACAGTGCAGAAAAAAACACAGGGGAAAAGACTATCCTGGTCTAATAAAAAATACTGCCAAGGTGCAGGTCAGCATCAAGCCAAGTCAACCACACACAATCAACATTCAAACCCAAAGCAAGGAACATGTGAGAACCGAGCACAGAAACGCTGGCCAGAACCAACACCAGAGGAGAGAAACCAAGCCAAAGACACAACAAGCAAGCTCTTCCTTACTGAATAAAAGTCTGAGCAACTTCATATTAAGAAAAATTTTTTTTCAAATGCATTCACAAGAAAATGTGGCCAGACTTCCACTATGGTAAAAGCAAACTGCCAAAACCCTGGCAAAATAAAATGGGGGAAAGGAGGAAGAAGAGAAAGAAAAACAAAACCAAAGAAAAAGGCAGAAGAAAGAAAACCATAGGGTCCTATGAATATGCAGATGAGGGCACAGCAGCACCTCCCTGCTCTCAAGCCCCATGGAAGGAAAACAGAGCCTCCAGTTAATAACATTCAGGAAATGTAAAAATAGAAAAAGCAAAGGATTCACAGGCCTAGCAAAGACATCCTTGACATGAGACAGTCTCAAGCAAATGCAACCAAACATATGAAAACACACCCTCAGGCACCAGAGGCACGTTCACTCACTATGAGCCTCCTTCAGCAGAAGCTATGCTAGCACTTTCTCCAGACTCAGTTTGGTTGGCTGTTTCCTCTTTGCCCTCATCTCTTCACTTTAAATCTTAAAGCCACCAAAATTCCCATGCTTTCCTCAGCTGTTTTTCGTTGCATAGTCTGGCCACCAAAAGCAATGGGAAATAAACTGCCACTTCCAATGGCCTTGGGGCAACCTGTGTGGTTTCCGGCTGCTACAGGCTCCCTGAAGTGATTTCCAGTATGTGGCTGGGGACAAAGCAGGGGAAAATGAAGTTTGCTGTGCTGTGTATTTGTCCAGTGTTGTAGGACATGTCACTCCTGAGTGAAGTACAGCTGGAGCAGTTACTGTTGGGCTGATATACAGTCAGTTCACTCATAAATGGAGTTTGAGGAACAAGACATTCTCGTGCTCAGACTGAAATTAGAGAAAAGTTTTGGCCTGAAGAGAGGGCAAGGGATGGGATTCTTCAAATGTCAGCATATATCAGTTAGACTTTTCACAATGACACACTTTGCTTAAAAATGGCAATGTACAAAATGAAAGCTTTAGAAAAACCACATGACATTTTTCTCTCAGAACTGATCTATGTCACAAATGTTTTTATTACATTTAAGTTACCTTATTTTTTCTTTTTTCAGGTCAGAAAAACATTTTGTGTGGACTCAAAAAGAAATAGGAACTTGTTTTCATTCACTAAAATTTACAGAACAACAGCTATGTTTCTTTCTTTCATTTTTAACCAAATCAACCCCTTCTTCCTGTTTTTTGAGGATGTCATGGACTGATGAGGGATGATAGGAGAGATCCTTGATACTGCATTGTGATAGAAATATTTAATTACTGTATCCATGCTTGAAAGCATCTTCCCACCGCAGCTCAGCTATCACCTGAATTAAGATATGGATGTTTATTGTCAATGTGCTGGGAGAACACATTCCCACAGTCAATGAAATGCTCATGATGAAAGGGACACAGATACACAGCAACATCTGACATGCCACAGAAACTTCCAGGCTGGTGGGAAGCAGGAGGGTTTTCAACTGGAAGCAATGTGGCGCTGGCACTAGCACACCAGCCCTGAACTGAGAGGTGATGCTGCATCACAAGACATGGCTTGACCAGTTTTTTTTGGTTCTCTGTAAAGTTAGGATTATCTTCTTGGATATTAAGACTGGAAATTTTCCAGCAGCACTGGGTACTTTTGAGTTGTTGCACCTTCTTAGACGCAGTTCTCCAAGCACACAAAAGCACCTTTACTGCTTTTTCCCATCTGCCCTTCACACTCTTGATGAGGCCCCCATAAGCTTGCACAAAGCCGGTTATAATTCTCTGCTGCCTATCAAAGCCTTCACAAGAGTTAGGCAGTTGGTATGTAAAGCCGGCTGCCTACCATGCTGACTAATGTTGTCTGATTGTTCCCTTGTACTCCCCCGTTAGTCCATCTGTACCCATCTGCTGCCTTTGGTCTTTTAATTAAAGTGTAACCACTTTGGGGTAGGAGCCACCTTTCTGGTTAGTGTTCACACAGCTCCCTGTAGAACAGAGTCCCAGGTCCATAACTGGGTGCTAGGGACAGTAATGGTGATGCAAGAGGTGACTGTATGTACATGTGGCAAGAGGGGATGGTGACCCCTCTCACTGCGTAGCATGGGCGAGTCAGCTGGAAGAAAGCCCCAGACTACAACTCTCATCCAGAACACAACCAAGGCAAAAGCAGTCTGCTTCCGTGGCTGGATGGTATTACCACAGTGGTACACTGGGCATCATCCCAAGGATTATCCTGTCCAGAGAGTCAGATTGGCAACCCCAATAAAGGTCAGGTGGCTACTAACAGCCTCATCAGCTACACCAGCATGGAAATGGCAGAAGGCATTCTAACTACGGCCTGGGCTGAATAAAGATCTCCAAATTTTCCAATATCTGATTCGCATTAGAGGACAAGGTCTCTCCAAGAAGCTGTCGCTTCAATGTAAGAACTCCCTCTGGTAGCCAAGGAGTAGGGCCTGGTGGAGAAGAGCCAGAATATTTTTCTGCAGGCTCATGAATCATACAAATACACTCCAAAATTCAAGCAAAAAAAATCAGGAACCACTTCAGCAAGACGCAAAGAGAGCAAACAACTTATATTGACATAATATACGGTGGTTAGGAGGAGACGCCCAGCTAGTGTCCTCTTTGGTCAAAGAGATAGACTACCTCATTATTGCAGGATGCAGTAATCTAATGTAATGATCTGATACGATCAGTCAGCAAAGATACCATTTGATCAGCATGTCCACAAGATTTAGGTAGGAGGCTTTTTCAGAAAGATTGTTCCATTTATCACCTGATAAGGAAAGCTTTATGTGGCACTTACATCTGCCCTTCTCCTTAGGAGTCAGTGTAAGATTAACGTGACCATAATTAGCCACAAAAACCATACAGTTACATCCTGGGCAAGTGTGAGAAGCCAGGCCAAATCCTGACAGTGGATGCAGCATAGGTGCACAAATAAAGCCATCTGGTTGTCTGATTGAATCAGGGTCATCAACAGAGCCATCAGATATGACCTAGATCAGGTATCTAAGGGACACTTACTTGGGAGTGGGGTATCCATAAAATATGTATTCTTTGATGCAAGTCTTCTGTCTAATGAGAAGCAAGGTATTCAGGAAATTACAGTCTCTTAGAGAAATGTCCAGAAAGAACACTTTAGAAATAAGGGGGGAAATGCATTTACAGACTCCCATTCTAATATCAGCCATACGTGCTCAAACCCAGAACGGTTCATCTGCCCTAAGTGAAGCTATATCCTTCTGAAAACTGGTTCTGTGGGAACAGAATCAGTCACTAACTCTGAGTAGTTTTAAACAAACTCCTATGCCATTTCTCCTCAGGGACAATGAGTCATAAATCCCCATGTACACAGGGAAATTAGCAAAACAAGACTGATTGGCAAAAACAAACCAATCTTGTCTCACTGTAAAAGGAGTCGGTGGGATAAAAAACATTTCCTCTCTGAAGTCCCTAGACATGCTGTCAAGGTGCCAAAACTTCACACACAGAGCAGAACCTGACCAAAGGCAATAACTTCCACCCCAGTGAGGCAAGCATACCTGTGCATGCATGTGTAAGTGATCAGAAAGGCTTGCTGAGATGGGCACCAGACAACACAAGGAGGAAACTGTCTTCAACCTTTCTCATCATCTTTCCAAAGGCAGAGCAGGGCCTTCAGTGAAGATGCTTGGATTTGCACAGCTGCAGGTTTCACCTCACAACCCTACATTCTTGTTCCTTTCTTATTTTTAAAAAGCCTTCTTCAGAAATTAAATCAAGAAATACATCTAAATCCTTCCTTCTGCTGGGAAACATAACAGGTACATGATTCATATTGGTTCTTGATGGAGTGGCCAGTACCACGCAGACCCTTACTAAAAGCCAAGAATACCGATCAGATTTTCAGTCCTTTTCTCCCCTCCCCTGTTCTTTCTGCCACTGGGACATTTAAGAAAACGTAGAAATGACAGTGAATATTTCTTTTAATGCACAGAAAGACTCGAGACCATGCCTGAATGCTGCATCATTATCAAAAACTACAGCCTCTTCAGCATCTCTGTGGTGTTCCTCAGCCCTCCAAAGCTGCAGGCTGCAGACTGCAGGAGGTGACAAATGCATCCGTAAGGGCTTTTGTTTGCAGTCATCCACAATAGCCTTCAGGCGCCAACTGCCTGCTCATACAAAAGGTACGTGGTAGAAGCTTGCAGAAATTATGTTCTCACTGGACCAGGCTTGAAGTTTTTGCTGATCAGCTTGTCCATAACCCAGTTTTTCTTTGCTATCAAATAAATGGTCTCTTGTGAGACACTCTTCAGGTTCATCTTGTTCATCTAATCACAGAAATGTAGGCTGGCAGAGAACCACAAGAGATCACTCAGTGCATCCACCAGCTCTGAGGCGGGACAAGACAGATTTAGACCCTGCGCTGTTGCATATTTGTCTATGCGTCCTACAGCAAATGAGCCTCACCATGTCTCACCATGCTAACAATTAGATAGCTCCCTACATATCTAACCAAAATAGTTCTGCTTGAAAATTTAGCAAGATTTCTTCTTTTTGCTTACTATGGACATGAAAAGCAACTGACCATAATGTCCTTTTCTCCACAATGATTTAGATATCTAAAGACTTATCTTGTTTCCCTTCCTAATTTTTTAGATAAAACAAAGTTTATTTTTCCATTTTTCTTTTCTAAATCCTTCTTTCCTTTCTGTAGCTCCTTCCCACTTCCCAAGGGAACCTTTCCCAAGCACGGATGGCATGACGCTGCTCTGTCCCAAGCAGGGGACAGCATCACACAAGTTTGCTAAATCAACTTATGTGGACTACAGTCGGGGCTGAACACATCTCTGGAAAGCCCATGTGGCAGAGAATAGTGGGACCATTTTTCACCCTATTTCAGCATCAGGGAGTACTAGAAGTTTGTAGTCACTGACGCAGCTGACAGCATGTCACAGCAAATGGCCCCGTTCCCAGGGAGCACTAATGTGTGCAATGGTGTAGGAGAAGAGGCTAAGAGCAGCCTGTCCATGAATTTGTAGTTATGGCCATACCGATGGCTAGAGGAAGCAGAACAGGTACTGCTAATTGATTTTCAAGAGTTCAAAAGTCAAACACTGATAATTATAGGAGCAGCAGCAGGCAAACATTTTATCTGCTGTGGGAGGTGATGGTCAATAGGGCAGAGGATTAGCACATGCAGCAGGGAAAGTGACCGTTTCAGCGTACGTTTCCCATCTGCCCCGCTGGAAGATGGCTTACAGTGGCACCCTGGCCAAAACCATAACCTGGGGCTTTGTTTGTCCAGCCAGGAGCAGGAGTTACTGGAGCAGGCATGGTAAGAGATGCCCCAGGGAGCCTCCAATCAAAGAGCTCTGTGGGGCGGCAGGAGAGGTTGCTGTCATGAGCTACACGAAAAGGTGCTCTGAATCCCCAGTGACACCTAAGGGAAGAGGCAGAGAAGCATTAGCAAAAGGGAGAGGCCGAGAACCACCTAGTGACAGAAGTGATGCAAAACTCACTAGAAATTAAAGACGTTAGAGAGAAAGAATCCCAAAGACGGCCTCAAAGATAGTACCATTTGTGTCCTCCCCAGGTTTGCTGGAGGAAAGTGAGACAGCAGGCAGGAGGAGCTGGGAACTCATGGGACAGGACTGCTGTGCCCTGCCTCAGCAAGAAAGGCAGAGGTGAACAAGAGCTGGAGAGCAGCACTTGCCAGCTCTCACGAAGAGATCATGAACTCAGAAACAAATCCTCATCATACGTGGGATTATAGGAGAGAAGAGGAGAATGGGCTTTAAACTAGGTTCGAAGGGGGAAGGGGATATTGCCCAGCTCACTAGGGATGAGCCTAGGCTTGGCATGCCAAGGCCAGGGGTGAGATTGACAGCCCAGCTCAAGTGTGTTTACACCAATGCACGTAGCATGGGCAATAAACAGGAGGAGCTGGAAGCCATTATACAGCAGGACG
>Ga0065711_1000675_pt1 | contig 63525 bp, 32 predicted proteins | sample Hoacrofraction12_FD_59098 | JGI IMG/M metagenome (GOLD analysis project Ga0065711, IMG submission 59098) | Hoatzin crop microbial communities from Cojedes, Venezuela - Epithelial fraction 12 v2 (version 2) | ecosystem: Host-associated > Birds > Digestive system > Esophagus > Crop | place... | reverse complement strand
AGAATCACAGAATGGTGGGGGTTGGAAGGGACCTCTGTGGGTCATCTAGTCCAACCCCCCTGCTGAAGCAGGGTCACCTACAGCAGGCTGCACAGGACCTTGTCCAGGCAGGTCTTGAATATCTCCAGAGAAGGAGATTCCACAGCCTCCCTGGGCAACTTGTCAGAGTTCAGCCCTTGTCTTCAGGCACAAGCTGTGAAAGATGTCTGTTCCCTTGCTTTGCTGGGATGATGTGCAGCGTTAGGGCTCCTACAGCAAGGCAGAACACCACAAGTGCCATGGAGGTGCTCATGTATGTATTGCTAAATATTTACAAAGGTTTTATTCTGGTGAATATTATCAGAGAATCACAGAATGTCGGGGGTTGGAAGCAGCAGCTTGTTCAATGCTCTCCCGTCATCAACAAAGCAAACTGAATTCCGTGTTGAGGGTTTCACTTTTAACAGCCTGATCCCCACTGCCGCTGTGAAGAGACGTGTTCCATCGCTCTTTCCATACCTGTTCTCCTCGACGTAGCACTCTCACCCTGGCTGCGAGTGTTGGGCTCCGTAACCATACCACAAGTCATGTTGAAAACATAGCCTGCAAACTTTATTTTTATGCACATCAATTAATTGCATTTGTGCATTGTAAATACAGAACTGCAGACAGAGACTGGTGAAATCCAGGTAGGTGAAATCACAGGGGCAGATGAAATCCGAGGTAGGTGAATGTGAAGTGATGCATGCAAGGAAGACCAGTCCTGGCTTTGCTATAAAATAAGGAGCCAAATATTGCCATTCCGGGGTGAAAATTTGGGTTAGAAGACAGGTACTATCAGCTCAGTGCCCAGCAGGAAAAGCAAATCAGATGTTGGCAGGTAGGAAAGAAGCTGGGTATGAAGCAGAGAACGCGGCGATGTCATCGTATGGTCCGGTGGTCCAATCCATGGTCAGCGCATGGCCCAATGCATTGTGTAAATCCTCGAATGCGGTGTGTCGGTCTCAACACCTCAGCTCAAAGAGGGGACTGAAACACGAAGTAGTAGGACGAGAAAAGGTTCAGTGAAGGGAAAAATGGGGGATCAGAGGTCTGAGATGGGTTTTGAGCAGGCAGACTAGGATTCCTTAGGCTGAAAACGTGATTTAAGTGGATACACACTAAAGGTCTCCAAAATCATGGGCGGCTGGGAGGGAGTGGAGTTGATTATTCACTGCCTTTTCCAATACTGAAAGTAAGGAGCAGCGGATGAAGCTGAAGTTGGTGAGGCTGAAAGCAGCTGAAGTCGTCTCGTCCTTCACCCATGGATGTCCCTGCCAAGGGACAGTGTCATATATGATTGTCTTTTCCTTATTGTTCCTCAGCCATCTGCTTGCAGCCAGTGTTGGAGGCAGAACAGTCGTCTGGAGGGACCTTTGCTCTGAACCAAACCAGTCATTTTTATATTCTTGACTATGAGATCTTATTACAATGTGTCATTTTAAGGAAGCCATTTGCTACAAAACTCCACATCCATTTCCTCCGAAACACTATTAATTTTCCAATTATCTCATTCTTTGATGCAGAACACTAAATCTTACTTAGCTGTTGGCCTTGCACAAGGACATTTATCCCCAGGAATGAATCCTGCAGTTCTCCATAGCTCTGCCAACATCTCTGTCCTCTGGACCGCAGACAGCAAGAGAAAAGGGCAGGGTCCAGCTCTTCCACGTTGTTACCATCATGCAGGGCAAGAAACTGTTTCCTGGGTGTGTACACTCAGGATGTAGGAGGTGGATACACGTGAACTGCCTATGGCTTTCTGACCTGTGTCACCAGTTGTGTGAGCTGGAAGATGATGGGTTGGAGACGGTTTGAGCTTTGTGTGGCTCCAGCCCTTCAGGGCAGCAGCATCCAGCCCTGTAGGCCCTGTGTCTGTGTCCCTGTCTGCTCGTGGTGGGACAGGACTCTCTCCACAGCCCTTTGGGACTCTGCCTCGCTCGCTTCGCAGCCGTGAGCGGCACAGGGAAGGGAGAAGGGGCTCTATCACCAGCTCCTCCGCGGCGTGCCCACCCATCAGTGACACCACTGAGGACGCTATGGCCATCTTTGGTGCATCTCACCCCTCCATCCCTCTGGCAGGCAGCATTGGAGCAATGCTGTGGTTACCTGGGACCTCAAGAAAGACACCTTTGGTGCTGGGAGAGGGCAGAGAAGGCAGGTGAGTTTTTCCTTTCTCTATTTTCCAGGGCACCCCAGTTGCCTCTTGGAAGATGGATAATGGTCAGGAGAGATGTTTGACCCTGGCCAACTAGCTCAGTTTGTGTCCCAGCTCTGGGGAGGCGAGAAGAGACCCAGGTTTGGGGACCAGTGGAATTTGCAGGGTGGCAGCTGCCTTGCTCCAGCATCTCCTTGGGGTTCTGCAAAGTGGGATATGACCCACGTTTCCAAATTATCTCGAAATTATCCTGGCTACGGTAGCGATGGGCGAGTCAGATTAAAATGAAACGACCTGAGGAAAGGCGTGTATCTCAGTAATGGCTGCTCCACTGCTGCTCTGTCTCATTCCCTCCTGCATCAAGATGACTCGAGATGAATATTTTAGTAACAGCGCTGCCATTTGCAGCTTGCTGCTCGGGGCAGGAACGTACAATCCCAGCCCCCGGGAATACTTTGTCTCAATTTTTTTTTGAAGAGACTGATAGGAGGTATCACAACTTGAATTTTGCTCTGGGTGCTGACGTGAAGGGACGATGTTTGAAGCCCTGGAGCTGGGTGTCAGCACAGCCCAGCACCTCTCCCTGGGACACCAGCCAGCGAGTTTACCTCGTGCTTACGCCGGACAATGATTGCACCTTCAGCTTTGCTGAGGAACGGCCGCCATTATGCCTGCGAGCCTCTGCGGGGACCTCAGCGTGCCAGCATCTCCTCCCGTGGTGGTACCCGGAGAGACGTCAGATATGGTGGGACTCAGCTGTGGTTTCTACCATGGGCTGTGCTGCAACGTGGAGGAGCAGCACGCACCCAGCTCCTCCGAGGATGCCCTGTCTGTCCCCGGAGGCAGGTGCCCAGCACCGAGGTTTTGTACTGCCTTTCACGCTGCCAGCATGGCTGGCAGCCCCGGCAGGGAGCCACAGGAAACGCGGTGGGCGAGGTCACACATGTAGCTCTGGGGACAGAGAGGTCTCCTAAGCCACAGCCCTCCTCCCTGCCCAGCCTCACGGTGAGGGGGGGTTGGTCACACCCCGTATTTTGGTGCCCAGCCTCCCGTCTGCATGTTTCAACCATGAGCAGAGGAGAAGACTTGCACCTTGGGCAGGGTAAGTCTTGCTCCATCGTGCTTGCAGGGTGGAGGAAGGGGTGGGGTGGGACATGGACCACGGCAGGCAGGGTGCCAGTGGTTGGCACCAGCTTGTGGGCTCATCGCTTCGCTTTGGAGGCATCCGTCGCTCCCCACACGGGGACATCAGGCATTTTTTTGTTGTTCTCTGGAAAAGGTCAAGCCCTTCAAAATCTCAGCGTGGCAAAGCGTTGCCTGCAGACGCCCACGGTTTCTGCAGGAACGGGTTTTCTGCCGCATGACACAGAGGCTCGGTCCAGTCTGGGCAAGATGAAATATAGCTCTTACTCATTGCCTGACCCAAAACAAAGCCAAGGAGACACGATGATGGGCACCTGCACCAGCCCAGCTCCTGGAGGGCTCCTGACTCCTCCAAGGAGCTTTCTGGAGAGGATGGAGAGGGCTTTGCCATTTGAGCAGGTTTCCGTCTCATCCTGACTGCCAGCTGCGTTCCGTGAGTGACTCGTCTTAGGATTTTGGGGGCTTTTATGTTAAATGAACTAAAGAAGTTGGTTGTGTGAGATCCCTGTTGCAACAGCACATAGATGAGTTGTACCTGGCTGAGAAAAAATCCTGCGCTGATGCCGTCACTGGGATTTTTTGGAGTGTTTCCCATCTGATTTTAATTTATTAACTAGATCAGGAAGTGCAAATAGTGATAATGATATTCCCCTAATTAAAAGAGCGATGCAGTCCCCCTTCATACACTTGGATACCTTAAGGGCTAACTGAGAAATCTGGCCTCAGCAGGTAAAACAAATGGCTACAGGAGGAATCTGAAACCAGAAAGCCCGGGAAGAGTTTTAGTTCATGTGAAAGAACCACGGATGTATTAACTCGAAGTGTTCTTTCCCATCACAAGGTGGTAGAGAAGCAAAATACATACATTATACAGATTTATTTTTAACTCTGTCTGATATGTGTTCCGGTTAACTGAATGGTAAAATAACGAATATTTGTACGTAATTCCACAGAAGCTGCAGATCTCTCCCTGAGTGCACACAATATAGATATATCGATGCACACAAGCATTTGTTGTTTAAGCAAATGATATTTAATAACCAGAAATAATATTAAATAGAAATTTAAATAATATTAAAGAAACCATTTCTGGTTTATATAAACCAGAAATTTAGTATGTTACTATTTCTGGTTTGAATCAATCTCAATCAATTCATTGAATGAAATGAGATTAAGTCCAGGGAAATACGGGCAAGAAGTACTTACGCTGCCTGAATGGAGTTTTTGGTTCCCCAGTGGTTTTTTTCTATTGGTATCTGTCAATCTATGTAACTGTCAACTTATATATAATAACACATATATAGCTAGATATATATAACATATAACACATAATATATAAAAATACTATCTAGAATATATTTAGATAATATACTTAAATGTAATATATAATAGGTAAGTTATAACTATATTGAATATATTTTATGTGATATATTTAACTGTAATGTAAAACACATAAGTTATAACTATATAGAATAATATATAGTTATAAAATTGTTAATGTAAATAACACTCAATAAATATGATACAGTATTTCTGTGTTTAATGTTTCTGTAAATCGTGTGCTCCATGAAGCTGTGGAGCAGCCGGGAGAGCGGAGGCCGGCGGGTGTGTGTCGGATGCTGCCGACGGACGGGGAAGGGTCTCCCCACGCCCCTGCCCGGGCAGGTGAGCGGGGGGCTGTGTCCATGCACTAATGGGCTTCAGGAGCAGCGAGTAAAAACTGGGATTTTTTTTTTTTTTTTTATTTGCAGCTTCTGGGATGTATCTGGTTTCATTTAGAAATTCCCATTTAAGAGGAATCGCCTGGACGTCTGGAAGTCCTGCTGTGAATCCGTGTTTCCTGCCAGAATGAGATATTTAATGAGCAGCTACTGTGCACAGAGCCGCTCTGGCCAAGGAGAAATCGGAAGGAATTTAAGCAGCACCCATGGATATATTTATCTCTTTTCCTTGGCATGGATTTCAAGTTTAATCATTTAACAGAGATATTACTCATCCTTTCCCCATCAGCATGCCCAGCTCGGCTGTGTTTACGATTCTGCAAAATTAATTTTTATATATTTAGGAGCTTTAAAATCAGATATAACTTCTGATCTCATGTCACAGGCTTGTTTTCAGCTGAATGTTATCAGCTGCACATGATTTATATTCACTTGTTTGTATTATAAAAACACAGGCCCTCTACATAAAAGAATGAAGAAAAATTGGGCACTGACAATATTAGATCAGCAACGGAGAAATTCTGACAATTATTTTTTAATCCATTTACAGAAGTTTTACAAAACCATGAAGACTATTTACAGCAATGCCTAAAATACCTGTATTTCTGCTCTGCTCTCTCTCCCTTGAATATAGTAATGCTTTGAAGATACGCATGCACTGTTTATTGAAAGAATAACTGTAGCATTTTTATATAATATAGAATCTCTATTCTATAGATCTCTATTCTATAGATCTATATATACTATAGATATATAGATCTGTATCTATTCTATAGATAGATTCTATACAGAATCTACTGCATATATAGACTCTATAATATATATAGCATTTAAATATAGAATATGAAAGAATATGAAATAGTAGAAATAAAGGATTATTGCCACATGTGATTTGGGACCTCTTTTATAGTTCCTTGCCCGGTGATTAGCGAGCGGGGGCACAACACAGGTAACGCTTTGTACTTAAACCCACAGATGTGCAAAAACCTCCTTGTCCTATTCAGAAGCCTTTTGTCATCGTCCATTTTTTTGCGGCGTCTCCTTTTGTCATTTAAGACGATAACATTTATAAATGGTGACCTGAGGGTTTGGGGTTATATATAAAATCCCTTTTTTTTCCCCTGCTAGGTATGGATGCTCCTTGCTGCGGGGGGGAGGGTGCCAGCAGGAGATGGGAGAAGGCTGGGCCATCCTCGGAAGGGAATGAGGAATAAACTGGGGGCTCTCACTTGCTGGGACTTCACGGCAGGGGGGACACTGGGGTGGGTGATGCCGCTTCCCGTATTTCTCCCTCCGTGGATCCGGGCACTGTGCCATTAGCAGAGATGCACAGGAATATTTTCACATTAGTTTCTGTGCCAGAAGCATCTCTTTTTCCCTCACGTGCTGCAACACGGCACCCCTGGCCCCTGGCTGGTATTGTCACCGTGCTCTCAGCACAGTGAAGAGGTTGGAAAGAAAATCAAAGAAGCTGCAGATATCAGGGCACCGGGCTCATTTTCTCAGACATAAAAACATCCTTTTTATTTGTGCTTCAATTTTTTTTGTTAGATACACTTTGGGAAAAAAGTCTATGAAACGGGAGGTGATTTTTTTTTCCACTGGCTCTTGCGTTTGTGAAACTGCCACGAAAATCTCTCTGAGGTTGTCTTAAAAAACCCCACTGATGATGACAGGAATTACTACATTTTTTTCATTTTTTCCGTTGCTAAACTGCCCAAACCTCTGTTTCAACAGGACACGTGGCATCCTCGGCTGCTGCTGTCCTCTCCTGTTTCCACTTTATGCAGCTGATTGGGTTGGGGTTTGTGGTGGGGTTTTTGGGTTTTTTTTTGTTGTTGTTGTTGTTGATTTATTTCAATTTACAAAGGAACAACAAAGCCAGATTGGGGAAGTCAGGACCTGAGCAAATCCTTTGCTGCCTGTTACAGTTGTGGGTAAATCCCCATCCTTTGAAGGGGTATTATTAGAGGAGGGATAATCCGGCCGCTGAAGTCTTATCAAGGCAAGATGGTGCCGTTCCAGGTGGGTTTCAGTGAGGGTCAGACGCTGCCAGGACGCGGTGAGCATGGGATGGGGGGAGGAGGAGCGGACTGGGCAGGGTTATCCCTGAGGCTGCTCACCCTCCTGTGGGAGAGGATTGGGCTGTCGCTGCCTGGTTTTCGCTGCCCAGAGCCAGCCCTGGCTGCGTGGCCGTGGGAAGCCATCTCCTGTGCTGGGCGAGAGGTGGGAGAGGTGAAGCAGGGATGGACGATGAGGTCAGGATGCCTCAGGCAAGCGAAACGGAGGTGGGATTTCAAAAGCAGCTGCAGGCAGAGGGAAAACCCCTGTTTTTGAAAGAATAAACCTTTGGGAAGTTTCAGAGGGGTTTCCTTATAGCTGTCCTGTAAAACATACATACCATAAAAATCCTCTGCTCCTGGGGTGAAGCTCTGCACACTGAATGCTTGCAGGGCAGAAAAACGATGGGTTTAGTTCATCTGAGCTTTCACAGAAGCTGAAATGTGCTTGTGTATGATGCGCCGGAGGCAGCGATGCTCGGGGAGCCCTCCCTGCAGCATCCCTGCTGGGACGGGGTGTGGGGTCGGTGTCCCTTGCGGCCATCAGCTGGGTGGCCTGAGACCCTGGGTGACCACGGCAGCCTGGGAAAGCCGGCTCGGCGTGGTCTGCTGCCAGCCTTATTACTGCATCGTTTAGGGGAAATCTCCATTGCAAGGAGCACCCAATGGCCAGGTTTGAGACCAAGCCCTCCGGAAAAATCTATATTAAAGTGGAGAGTGGCAGCTCCCTGTGGCTGGGAGGGGAGGGAGGGTGAAGCCAGAGGGATGCTGCGATGCTTTACAGCCACACAAGCTCTTCCCATGCCTGCGTTTCCCCCGGCCCTGGGGACTCTGGAGCCACATCAGCTTGGGGCAGCTCTAAGGACACACTCAATGTGCGGGACAGGAGATCCCTGCAGTAAAAATAGCTGCTGGCCTTCCCACCCATGCTGGGGACCGGAGGTGTCTGGGCCACCTTCCTCTTGCACTCACTGCAGCTGATACAGCCTTGCGTGTCTGCCTGCCCTTCAGCAGAGACGCAGGGCTGGAGACGCGCCCGAGAGCGAGCACCCGCTGCCTGCGCTCCGCAAGACGCCGAGTTTCCATCCCCACGTTGGCCTTGCAGCTCCGGGCAGCGGCTGAGCCGGGTTAACGTCCCTGGGGAGACCTACCCTGCTTCTGGCATGGCCCAGGGCTCGGCACACGTGGGCATCGCCTGGTGCTCAGCACACACCCGCATCCCTCGGGGCTCAGCATGCTCTGGGCTCAGCACGCACCGGCATCACTCTGGGCTCAGCACATGTGGGTGTTTCTTGGGGCTCAGCACACACCGGCATGGCTCAGGTCTCGGCACGTACGGGCGATGCTCGGGGCAATTCTCACTTGGGCTGTGCTGCTGGGCTCAGGACCAGCCCTCGGCCGCCGCTGTTTGCTCGCAGAGGCGGTGTCGGCATTCGGGCTGCGGCAAGTGTTTGGCCTTGGGTACCTCGCTTTGTCTGGCTTCCCTCTCCTGCTCCTGGCTGTTTTCAGTCTCCCGTGGGCGAAGCCGCCCTCCCAGACCTGCTCCCCCCTCAGCTGTTCTTCTGCTTTACCTCTTGCTCGGCAGAGGCCGTAGCTCCCCGCTCGCTGGGCAGCCACGTCCCGCACCGAAGCGCAGCCATGAGACGCCAGCCTGCGGACCGACACAGCTGAGCGATGGATTCACTGTTTCTAACGAACGTGCCTGTACAGGGGCTTTTACAAGCTGTGCAGGGACCTGCTCCTGCTGCCTGCTGGTTGCTCTCGGAGTGTTCGTTAGCAAAGTCTCACCAACCAGCGTCAGCAGGAGCGAACCAAAAGCACCCGCGTGCTGTCCCGTGGGGGAGCAGAGGAGAGCCAAGCAGCTCTCAGAGCATCTTCCCAGCCCACCCGAATCCCCGCGGTACACCAGCCCCGCTGCCCCCGGTGCAGAGCCAGCTGCGGTGATTGCCCTGCTCAGCACCCTTTCAGAAGTGCTCAGCACGCTGCAGGATTTGACCCGGTCCTTTCGCCAGCCGTTGTGTCCAGGACAACTATTCAAGTCACGGGCTGTCGCAGGATGGAGGCGTCTGTCTTGCAGCGCGAGCCCGCATTTGCCCTCTGCAATGTCCTTCCTGGGTCACGTCAGACAGGGCTCAGCACCCTGCAGGGGAGGGTCCATGGCTTCTCCCCGCTGGCTCGAGGTGGGGGAGCCGGTGGGATTTACTGCCTGTGGACACGAAGCCACAGCCTCCGCCGCAGACCTGGGGAGAGACGGTGTCTGTCAGCCCGGGGACCCCCTCCCAGCTCCCCGTCCCACTGCCAGGCTGTCCCGGGACTGACCCCCCTCGCCGTCCCCGTGGCCGGCAGGATGCTTACGGTGGAGGCGGTGGGCGGTGGGGACCAGGCTCAGCAGGAGGAGCAGGACGCCAGCGGCCAGCGGGACCCAGACCAGGGGGCTGCAGGCACCTGGGAAGCAAGAGGGGACGTGGCGTGGAGCTGCGCCCTCAGCTCAGCACCCGGCATCATCCTCCCCCATCAGCTCTCCAGGATGAAGGATGGGGTGGGGAGGGGAGAAAAGCAAGGCAGGCCCTCAGGAGGGGTGGAGGACATGGCCATCACCCTGGCGTATCCCTTGGGGGATGCATTACACCCAGAAGGCTTTGCAGGGAACTTAGCTATGAGTCACGATGACCTTGTTCGTGGTGTCCTCTCTGGCAGGGGAATTCAGCATGGCTGCAGGACTGACGCTGCGCCCACAGGGGCTGCGCACCCCAGGGACACCAAAGCTTAGGCAGAGATAAATGGAGATGCATCCTGGCCCCCAAATCCTCCTATATCGCAGGGGACCGCTCCTGAAGGCAGAGCTCAGCTCCATCCAGAGCGGTGGTGCCCACCCCTGCAGAGTCACGCTGTGGTTGCCCCCCCTCCCTGAAAAAACTCCAGCTGAACCTTGGAGACCCCCAGGAGCTCAATGTTCAATGCAAGCCAGCCCAGAGCCGTACCTTTCTTGCTGATAGCTTTGCCTTTGGTTACGCACCGCGCAGGCTTTTTAGGGGGCGGTGCCTGCGTGGTCTTCGGAGGCAGAGGCAAAACATCAACTGGTGGGTAAGGAGGAGAAGAGGGTGGTCAATACGGCACCGAGTGCAGCAGAGGTCTCAAACAGCAGGCAGGAAGGGCTGGAAATTCTGGCTTTTAAAGCTAGCCTCATCCAGGGACCCCCACAAAGGGCTGGGTCACCTGGAGGGGCCGGGAGCTTGGCCTGAACCTCTCGGTGGCCACAGAAGTTACCAAGAGCTTGCAAAAGTGTTAATAAAACAGCGTACCAGGCAAACAAGGGCAGAAGGCTAACGAAAGGGAAGAGGAAACTTCCTCGAGCTACATTTACTGCCAGGAACCACCTCATCAGTGTGGTGTGAAATCGCAGGTAGCAGGAGATGTCAGGAGCACGGGGAGGTTTGAAGGGATCCCTGGATCTTTGCTGTATTCAGATTGCTCTGAGCTTTGCTCAGAATTGGGTACTTTTTTTTTCTTTCTGATAAAATGAGAGCAGGATTTATTATGGTGCCTCTGAGTTACAATGGAGCACTATTTTTTTCTGCTTCTATCCCGGGCTGAAATTCCTACAGAAACCACCGTTCTTTTACATGGAAATGTGAGACATCAGGTGCCTGGGATATATCTGGACAATTTCTCCCTTACATTATAATGGCCTTCAAGAAAAGGAACTCAAAGCCAATTTGTTTTATCATGTGTACAAAAAGGAAAAAAAGAAAATATCCAGTAAAGCCTGAGCCCTCCCAGAGCACCTGCAGGTGTTTGGTTTTAAATTGAAGTGTCCTTGATTGCACTGAATTTCAGCCCTGCTTTTCATGCTTTGCTTTGCACATAGATATGTGCCCAGTTGATGAAAAACAGTTCTCCTTTATCTTAAATCAGCTTTTCTTCAAGTGGGCAAGGATCCAGGATGGATTTCTCAGCCAGCTCGAGGTGCAGGGCTTATTTGCAACAAAACCAGAAAGGCTGGGACACTGAGGATGATTCAGAGCCAGAGGCCATAGCTGCATCTCGGTTAAATAAGTTATTTGTTTTCCTAAAATCCTGCAAAGAAAGGGCTGAATCCTACTTCAAATGCATGAGTTTTTCTACACCACCTCCTGCTTGATGATCAAGGGGAAAAAGGGCTGATATGAGCTGTTGTATGGCCCAGGGTCTGTAAAGAATCATCCCCCTCCCATGCCACCCGCAGACAGCTCTGCTTTTGGGTTGGAGCTCCCCAGTGACGGTGGGTTTTGAGCTTTGAGGAATAAATCCCAATCCAGCCCTTTATGTGAAGGACAGGCTTGAAACCTGCAGTCAGAGCCACCCCAGAGGTGTGAGGGGTGATGTCCTCTGGCCTTGAAGCTGCTGCTCCTGTCCCTTGGAGGAAGGGTAAGGAAGAACCGGAGTGCGGGGAGGCCTGGGAGCTGAGCAGGGCACACATCCAGCCTCCCATCCAAAGTACCACAAGGGACGAGAAAAACATAGGGCACGTCAGTATGGGGGCTGAGCACCTTCCAGTGGAAATCCTAAAACTAGGACCAACACGGCGCTCAAGGCATGACCACCGCAAAGCAACTGCTGGTGGCAAAGGCACTGTCACATGCAGCTGAGCTAAAACAGAGCTGGTTCCTGTATTTTCTGACTTATCTGGTCTCACAGGTCTCTTCAGGAAAACCCCAGAGCCCCAACCTTGCATCTCAAAATTGGGAAGGGTCTACCAACACGCATCACCCCTTACCTAGGGGACCTCATCCCAGCCTGCTGGTGGCACATTTTGGAGCCCCGGAGGTGATGCTTACCCACACCGAGCCATGTCCCACTGCCTAGGAGGAGCTGGGAGGACTGGGAGACAGAGCAGTAATAGGTGCCGTTGTCCGAGGCATGGAGGCGGCTGATGTGCAGGCTGTAGGAGGTGCGGGAACTCGCCCTCTGGACACTAAACTTGTCCTGGCTGATGTTTGCACCATAGATGGCTTTGCCCAACGGGCTGGAATATACCAAGAACTGGAAATTTTGCATCTCCTGGATCCAGCGGTACCAGTACACGCCAGCGTGCTCTTCCTTCAGCTCACAGAAGATTGCTGTTTCATTGTTGGTTTGGGCTAAAATACGCCCTGGAGTCTGGGATAAAAGTAGATTTGTACAGAAGCCTAAGAAAAAAGACAGAAATACATAGTTATTATTTTCTTCTCATTACTTTTCTTCCATTCTAAGTATAGATTTTCTCTCTGAGCTTGACAAGGTCAAGTAGCTACAGACCAGGGGGATCATGCAAGCAAGAAGCAGAGGCATCTTTAAAAGGAACCTCAGCCCATATTCCCTCAGAGGCCTTGTTGGGTTCCCCAGCTACTTTTTCCTCAAGCTTAGTTGTAAAGGTAGATTTTTGCTCCGTAAACACCCATCTAGGGAGAAGGCTTAGTGGAGGAAGAGGGATAGAGGGATGATTTGGAGGGTGTCCTCGGGTCTGTATGTGCAGGGAAGGGCATCTCCGCCTGCTCCTGTGGATGCCCCTCTCCTGCCCTCCTGTTCTCTCTCATTTTTTGGAAATGCTTCACCTCTCTTTCAACAAATTTTTTTCGAGCCTCTTCTTTGCCAGATTTTTGTTCTAACAGAAGCAATGCCAATACACTTCAGATCGCATCTCAGATGCAGAAAAGGACCAGAAAAAGATCAAAAAAATTGCAAAACATCTCAAAAATCAGCCAATTTGCTATTAGTTTTCTCACAAAATTATTTTTGTATGAATTTCGAGACCTAGGGAACAAGAGGGAGTGAGCGGTAGCGGCAGGGTTGAAAGCTTCAGTTTGGCATCGCATCGCTGTGTTTGGGCAAAAGCTTTTGTGGAAATTATCTGAGTCGTTGTTTGGCCTGGGCAGATGTGAGCGGTATCTGTGTGTGAGCAGGATGTGTCCTTGTGAAAAGGACAAGGGGTGCCTTGTGATCCTTTCTGTTCAGCAAACAGTCCTACAAAGTTGCAGATGCTCCAAGACCGAGAGAAAAACAGCCCTCTGAAGATAAGGATGCTCTCGCTTCCCCCATCCGTTTCCCAGGCGTGTTTTAAAGCTGTGCAAAAAGCTCAGCAAACCACATCTTTTGGCCTTTTTTACATTAAAAAGTCCCTATTCCTTCAAAATCCCAAAGCTGCCTACAGTGATTGTTGCGAACAGCCTCGTGCAGCCCTGCAAACCCAGTGGTGCAGGAATGGGTTTGCGTGACCACAAGAACACCTGAAGCCATTCCCTCGACCCATGGCCCCGCTGTCCCCCACGTCCCCGATGGAGACGAGCAGAGGAGAGGGCTCTGCTGACTGACACAGGGCCAGAGCCCTGCTCCGTCCCCGTGATGATGACCCCACCGCTGCCAGCATGCTGCAGAGACGAGCAGGCTTCAGCCCTAATCTTGCAACGCCAAAATTCAAGGGTTGCACAGCAGCCACAGCATTTCACCGCATCCTCTGGTGCTGTGACAGTATAAATGTCTCCTCATTACTAAAATACATCATTTTCAGGTTTTAGAGTGCAGTCTTCCCAAACTTTACTTTGGCAAACATCTGCGTGGTGCTTTAGGGGAGGAAATGTTTGTGGCCGTGGCGCATGGTGGCTTCAGGGTGCCCTTGGCTGCCCTGAGATGTGGCTCTGCTGGGCATGGGAAACTTAACCCCGCTTGAAAACCTTTTCCTCGAGCTGCTGGGGAGGTATTAGATGGATCAGAAAGGACGAGAATGGATCCTGGGAGACGGTCAGCTCTGCTCTGAGCCAGAGATCAAGCCCTAGCGGGGTGAGCTGGGATGGAGACAGAGCAGAGAATCTCATCCTCTGCCACACCTTCATCCCCCAAAACCTCCCTGTTCCCTTTCCTGGTGTATTTTCCCACAGAGGACCACGGGGAATTTGGGTCGGAACATGAATAGAATAGAATAGAATAGAATAGAATAGAATAGAATAGAATAGAATAGAATAGAACAGAATAGAACAGAATAGAATAGAACAGAACAGAGTAGACTATTTCAGTTGGAAGGGACCTACAACAATCATCTAGTCCAGCTGCCTGACCGCTTCAGGGCTGACCAAAAGCTACAGCATGTGGTTAAGGGCATTGTCCAAAATTATGCAGTGATAGCTGATAATGTCCTGTAGATCTATACTACGCCTGTATACTCAAACTTCCACCATCCAGATGCTGTGCAACGCACTCCACGTGCTGGAGCGGGGTGGAGGAGAGGCTCCAGCACCACTTTAGTTGCCCTCAACCCTTCAGAGATGTGTCCCTCTTACCTGGGATCTGGAGGCAGACGCAGAGACAGAGCCACAGCGGAGCCATGGCGGTGGAGTCAACGACAGAGGGGTTTTGTGCCAGCTCCCCCTCTCCACATACGGTCGCCTCTTGGTGGTAGGGCTGGCTTCACCCCGGGAGGTTCTTCCCCGTCTCGGCGCAGATGTCTCACCGACGGCTGCCAAAGAGCATCTGCTGCGGCAGCGCCCGGAGCCTCAGCCCGGCAGCTGCCCCTGTGCCCAGCCCCAAATCCAGGTGTGCATCAGGGCAGCAGCCCCACGCGCTTCTCTGGCACCGCACGGGATCTCCCAAAATCCCCTTTAGGATGAAAAAAAGAGAAAACTCGTTGATTTTTAATTATGTTCTTTTCCTATTTCATCACCTAGCTTTTCCTCTTCCTTTTAATCTAGCTCCATGCAATAAAAAATGACAAATGTTGGAGCTTGGCATTAAAAATAAAAGCAGGAAAGATGGATTTTTGCTGGTTTCTCCTCCAGTGAAATTAAAAAGCATTCAAAATAAGGAGAAGATGCAATTTGAGCTGTGGGGTTGTTTTCTTCAGCAGAATCTTTAGCGGGAGGTGTTTTTCTATGGGCCTGGAAAATGCTGAATGCCAAACTCACTTGCCACAGAGCATGAGGCATGAGGCATCGCAGAAAACTTTGAAGCCAGAAGCAAGAAACCTCAAACAAATTCAGTGGCTGAAAAACCGCAAAAATAAGGAAACTCTGCTGGGGCTCCCCAGCTCGCAGCGGGCGCTGCTTTGGTGGCTGCGACACTGCATGGCTCATATGCAGAAATATTGAAATGATGGACAAAATATCAGAGTGGCTTTGAAATGTCTTAGGGAGGGAGAGATTTGAAGCACTTGGGATTTAGGATTTGAAGAGTGAAATACGTGATGCAAAATTACAGGGGTGAACTGGTGTCAGCAAGCCATCAACATTTCCATGGTTGGGAAAAAAAAATTAAATTATTTATTAATTTTATTTATTGACTGCCACTTTGGCTGCTGAGCAGGGTTTGGTTTTCTTTTCTGCCCATGTCATGCAGATGCTCATGGTGCTTACAAAGCCTCAGCGTCTCCGCTGGGCTGGCTCTCCAGCGAGGGGGGATTTCCCAGGGGGGTCTCACATAGGGGCACCAAGAAACCTCCCCCGGGGTTTCAGTTGGCGAAGGAATAGGAAAAATAATATTGCATCTTATACGGTGTCATTTTTTTGGTCCATTTTTGTACCAGATTTTTCCATGCTGCTGTAACATGTCCCCTCCCCATTTCTGTTTGAAATAATTTCCTGCTCGAAGCGGGTTTCTAACCACCAGCAGCCTTGCCATGAAGGGCTCGGCTGCTAAAATTTAGGGTGGGCTGACTCGCTCCTTAACTCTTTCCTGGCAGGAGAAAGTAATTTTGGTGCTTTCAAATGCATTTCAGCACTTTTAAGGGCTCATTTTCAGAGCTGAGCCCCTGAGGCAGGGTGCAGCCACCATTGCCTCTCCCCTCCTCGCCTCCCGTTCGCCTTTCCCCTTTTGTTTCACATCACTCCCGGATTGGGACCTCCCCAGAACAGGGTGTGGGCACCTCGGATTTTCGGGGGGTTTGCTTAATACGAGAAATGCCACCGCCGGTGAATTTTCCCTCTATCCCCATGGTGCTGTCGGTGAGCTCAGCCCAACATCCCCGGCTGCTGCAGTGGCATCCCCCTCTCCTCACTGCTGTGGTCACCTGGAGCATCTTCTGTCCTCCTGGCCAGGACCAAAGTGCTCCCAGAGGTGGCTTTTGTCACCATTACCACTTCAGATACAGGGCATGGTACACTGGGCACCAAACGCTGCTGCATGGCCGGTGACATTGGGTTGTCTAAGCAGATATTTTGGCTTGGGAAGATTCCCCAGGAGATTACAGCAGCTTTAGAGATGTTTCCCTGCAGCGCTTTTACCTGTAGGATGTCTCCTGTGGAAAGAAAAAGGAATATTTGCAGTGTAAAAGCATAGTGTGTGAGCTGGAACGGGGGTTAATTTTCAATTTTTTTGCAGCTGCTGTTTATCTGCAGCTCACCTGTTTACCAGAGGCCAAGCTGTTCTCGGGACCGGGTGTTGCTCCTAGAAGAAAACATTTTGGAGGTGGGATGCCTTTATCTGGCAGCCCATCGCCGACAAAAATAAAAGCACTGTGGGAATGTGCAGGAGAGCAGCTGCTGTTTACAACATCCCCACGTTGTTTGGGGCTGCTGTCCTGGGAAGAAAGTAGGGGAGGACAAAAGGGTGTAAGCTGAACTGATCTGTCAACACAAGGAAGATCTGCTGGTGACCTTGCTAGGGTACAGCGGCTCCTAATCACCAGTGTTTGGCTCACGGCCGGGGCAAGGTGGGGGGGATCGCTGAATTTAGGTGCATTTGTGTTATTCAGCTGCAGTTTCTAGAGGGGATTTATCCTTTTTCTGAAATGAAAGACAATGATCCCCGTCCCCAGCCCAGCCACCTCCCTGCCCCATCTTGGTGCTCGCCCTGCGGGTCTCCTCCTTGCCCACCCCTCTTCCTCAGCCCGCACCCCACACAACTCACCACGCTGATGCTAATGCCCTGCGCTTTCACCAGCTTTGTTACATTTTCAACTTTTTATTTTCCCCCTATGACGGGTTTCTTACGGCAAAGTGTTTGTTTTTGGGGGGTTGGAGCAAAGCATCAGAGCAGAAGGAAGGGGTCTACAGACAAGAAGCAGGACTTGGCTGGGTTTCGTCTCTGTTAACTCCCGCGTTGCAGCAGAAGTAACTGCAGCTGGGCTGTAAATGCCAGGCTGGAGGAACAGTTGCCACAAAAATAAGGAAAAAAAATCCATTCCCGCTGTGCCTTTTGGGGCTACAAGGGCTGACTTTTGGGATCGGGGAAGGCTGCTTAGCATCCAGCTTGGTCCAGCATGGCCAGTACTGCAGCACCTGGAATAAGGGCCTGTTGGGGATAACAGGCTGCGGGACGGAAACTCCCCAGGGCTCAAGATGCCATGGGTGAACATTTTTTGCTCTTCAAATTTTTTTAAATGATTTTAGTCCGTGGAAGGTTGTAGCTTCGTTAGGGTTAAAAGTAGCACTGAAAATGCTAGCATTTTCACGGGGTAAGATGAGTATGACCTTATTTCTTAGTGTAATAGCAGAAAAAAAAATCAAGCGGGCCAAGTTTTCTTTTCTGAACTGCTCCAGGCTAAGATGTGGTTTGTCGGGTGAGGTCGGGGGGCGGTCCGCCTGCCTTTGCAGGTGCAGATTTACAGCTGATGCCACACCATGGCCGAGGCTCCTGGCACATCGTGGAGTAGCCCCAAGGCACATGCCAGCGTGCGGCGGGCTGGTTGGTGGCATGCAAAAATGCTGCTTTTGAAGTCCAGAAGTCAAGATGGATCTAAACTACAAACTGTGTGAATTCTCCTGCCATCTCCCCCGCCAGCAAGCAGAGGTCTTCTCAGTGGTGGGGGCTTGGGGGTCCGTGTGTGTGACAGGTGTCAGACGTGAGCCCCATGAGTGATCTCCCCCCAAAACCCCGGTGCTAATGGGCTGTGCAGCAAGTGAGGAGGCCATCGAGGGCCTTCGAGCAGATGGGTGCTGTGGGGACAGGCTCCAGCTCTCCCTCTTCAGGGCACCTGGTGAAAGCAGAAGTTAACATGAGAAAGCGGTGACTAACCCAGGCCCCCCTCCCAAAAACAGATAAGGGGCAGAGCAGCTGCTCCCCGTGTGATTTCAGCTTTTCTAATCAGCACCGAGAGGATAAGGAAAGACAAGGAAAGCGTCCTTGGGAAGACAAGGGGAGGGAAGCAACACCTGCAGGAGGAAAAGCCACCGAGAAAGTAAACAGAGGTGATACCAGCCCTGAACAACAACCTGCCATGGCTATAAAAACCCACCGGAGTGAGACCCCGCAACCAGCTTGACCTTAAAGCTGCCGAATCCACCGGAACTCTGCAGAACCATCTCCAGATCCCCAGGACTGCCAGGACATCCAGCCAAGGATTGGTGAGATCTTATTATCGGGGTCCTACGCCTCTGCTTTGCTTCATCCCTTCCCGCATCCCTTCCCTTTCCCCTCCCCGGGAGCCGGCGGGTCGCAGCGGCTGCCCGCTCGGCTGCGGCCACCCGTCCCCACCTTCCCCTTTCCTTGCTACCAGGGTTGGCGTTTCCCCCCCGGGGCGGCTTTTCGGAGCAGGGAGGGTCGCAGCCTTCCTCTGCGGGTGGGTCGGTGGTGCTGGTGTTATGGTAGCTTTGCCCTGAGACGGAGCCGTCTCGGATCTCATTCCCCTCACCATGATGACCGATATCGTTAGCAACTGGAAGCTGGAGCAGTTTGTGCTCCAGAAGTGTCTCCCCCCAATCTGGTCCCCAGGGGCTTTCCAGGGCCCGGAGGCGTACCAGCAGCTGTGCCAGCAGTGGGAGAGCTGGTCAGAGGAGAGCAAAAAGCCCAAACCCACAAATAAGTGCAAGAAGCGTGCGGCTTTGCAGGGCTTGTTGATGGTGGGCAGGGAGTTGTCCAAATTGCTGAAGGAGGCTCTTGAGAATGTGCAGACGCTGGAGCAGGCCAAGGGTGAGCTGAAAATGCAGGTGGACAACCTGCGGGCAGAGGTGCAGGGCTTGTGCGGGGACTCTCTGCGGAGCGCGGTGGAGATCACCCGGCTGGAGAACAAGCTGGGCTATGAGAAGCTGAAAACGGAGGAGCTGGAGAAGGAGGTTGGCAAATGGATCGGAGAGACCCAAGATGCGCAGAGCGCGGTGCGGGCAGTCCTGCAGGACGTCCAGCGGGACCGGGGCACCGGCCCCGACCACAAGGTGTGCCATGCCAAGATCCAGGAGCTGCAGGCGGAGCTGGGGGTCTCCAGGGGCATCATGGCCGCTATCCAAGGCAAGAGGAGCCGGGTGGGGAACGACGAAGGGGAGGACTCCTCGGAGCCGCACCCGCTCCACTACGACTACGAGGATGACGTGTGGGGTGCCAACGGCCCCACCAGGCCATCCCCCTACGCTCCTCTGCGGGAGGAGGTGTGCCAGCTCCAAGGAGGGGAGGCGGAGGCTTCCAAAATTAAAAAGAGCCCCCCTGACGAGCTGGCCAGCCACAGCCCGCTCCAGGCCATAGACACCAACAGGCCTGTGATCTGGTTTACCCCCGAGCAGCTCAAAACGGTGGGGAAGATGCTGGGGCCGTTGACGAAGGAGACGGCGGTCAACTGGCTGTCCAGGGCGCAGCGGCTGCCCAGGTGCCAGAGCGGCAGCTCAGTGAGTGACCTGATAGACGTGGTGAGAAAGTGCATGAAACCAGACGATTTTGCAGCGCTGCCGGGGGACGTGCAGATGGGCAACGTCCCGGACATCGGGGACATCCAGCTGGCCGTGCTGAAGGTGTTCTTCCCCGAGGTTAACCCCTTAGTGCTCTTCCACCAGGAGAAGCAAAACCCCGAGGAGCGTCCAGATGCCTATGTTAACCGTAAGAAGATGCTCTACCAGATGGCTGGGCTGCCCGGCTCGAAGGACTCCCCCCTCAATTTTGACAGGCCCGAATTCAAGGAGCCGCTGGTGGTGGGGCTCACACCCCCATTGCGGGTGATCGCTGGTGGGGACGCGGCCAGAAAGCCACTGTCTGAGCTGGAGCAGATCCTGACCCAGAATTTTGAGCTGCAAAAGCAAGTGTTCCCGGGGTACATTCTCGGGGGGAAGAAAGGGAAAAGCTCGGCCATTCCCTTCCAAAATTCAGGGGTGAGAAAAATGCAAGGAGATAACCGTAAAGATTCCGATGGCAAGGGTGGTCCGGGGAAGGAGAACCAGCAAGGGATGAGATTTCAGAAGTCCAACCCTTGGCGGGCTGAGCTGAGGAAGCGCTTGATAAAATACGAGAAGCAGGAGGATATCGATGGCTTGCCGGACACGGAGCTTTTCCGAAAATTGGCCCTGCACGAGGCCAAAAAGCACAGCAGCTCCAACCCAATCGACCCGGGGTCTAAGGCTCAGCAATAGGGCTGCCAGGCACCCGCACCGCCCCTTTTTGTGGCACCGATTAAGACCGATTCGTGGGGGCACCTGATAGTTGATATAACTATTGGAGGGGGGGTGCTTGGACAAGTGATGTTAATTGATACCGGTGCCTCTTATTCGATTCTGAATATGGCCCCTGGCAAAGCCGGGCTCTTCCAAACTTGTGAAATTATTGAATTGACAGGGCCGAACGGCCAAAAATCCTCAGTGCCATTCACAGGGCCTGTACCCTTTGAAATTGGGGCTGCCAAAGGGTCTGAAAAATTTGGGAAAATGGAAATGAAGGGAAAGCCGGGAATTTTAGCCATCTCTGCGCTGACAAAGATGGGGGTGGTGGTGGACCTGGCAAACCAGGCGCTGTTACATTGCCCTCAAAGCGACGCGCCCATCATCCCGGCGAGCCACAGGGTGATGTCAGTGAAAGCCCCCGAGCTCCTGCTCCACCCCGAGTGGGAGCCCCGAGTGAAACAGGTCACAGAGCGGTTCCCCCAGGTCTGGGCAAGGAGCAAGCTGGACTGCGGGCAGATTGACGCTGTGGTGACAGTCAAAGGGCCAGACCCCCCTCCTCAGCTGCAGCCCCGGTACCCGGCTGAGGCTGAGGTTGGCTTGTGGGACACAGTCAAAACCTTGCTGGAGCAGGGGGTGCTGGTGGAGCAGCAGAGCACCAGCAATGCCCCGGTGTGGCCCCTGCGGAAAGCTGATGGGAAAACATGGAGGCTGACGGTTGACTTCAGTGCCCTGAACCGTGTCACCCCACTGCGGACCACTGCGGTGGTCAAGTACCCCGATGTCATGGCGGCCATCTCCCGGGGATCCGAGTGGTTCTCAGTGCTCAGCCTGACCAGCCCATCCTTTGCCATCCCCTTGCACCCTGAATCCTGGCACAAGTTTGCCTTCACCCTTCAAGGACGGCAATTTGCCTTCGCCAGAGTCCCCCCGGGTTTCCACAATGCCACTGCCATTTGCCACGCGTACGTCACGAGGATGTGGGAGAAGCTCGGCCACCGGGAGAGCGTGCTGTCCTGCGCCGGTGACATCCTCATCCACACCCGGACGAAGGAGGAGAACCTGGAGGTGCTGGCAGAGGTGCTGGAGGCTGTCCAGAAGACAGGCTTCAGGGTCAGCCCCACAAAGGCCCAGCTGTGCTGGAAGGAGGTCTCCTACCTAGGGATGACCCTGAGGGAGGAAGGGCGCTTACTTGAGAAGCAGAGGGTTGAGCTAATACAGAAGGTGTCGGCGCCAGTTGATGCCACTACCCTGAGGTCCTTCCTAGCTCTCCTGAGGTTCTCCCGAGAGTTCGTTGAGGGCTATGCGGAGAAAACTGCCCCCCTCTGCCACCTCCTGAAGAAGGACACCTCATGGGAATGGGGGCCAGAGCAGGACGAGGCGGTGAAGACCTTAAAGGAGAGCGTGGCGCAAGCCCCCATGCTGGTGCGTCCCCGGGGGGACAGACTGTACATCCTACAGCTGGCCAGCACGGGGAGGGGGCTGCGGGCCACCCTGGGCCAGCAGCACGGTGCCCGCCTCCTCCCCGTTGCCCATGCTTCACGGCTCCTGATACCGGCCGAGCAGCAGTTCACCGACTACGAGAGGGAGGTTTTAGCTTTGACCTGGGCCCTGCAGCACTGGGAGTACCTGCTGGGGTCAGCCCCGGTGCTGCTGAGGACCTCCCACGACCCAGTGAGATACCTCTTGTCAGGGAAGGGGGATGGCGGTCCCCTGCGCTGCCCCAGGATGGCCAACTGGGCGTTGGCGTTGACCAACAAGGAGGGCCCAATGGAGACAGTGGAGCCCTCATCCGGCGCTTACAGGGTGGTAATCAGCGGAGAGAGGGACGAGGAGGAGGTGGGGGGTCCCCTGGCCGAGCCCAAGCCATGCCGGGCACCCCTGTTTGAGAGCAGCCTCAGCCTGGAGGTGGCCAAGGAGAGGGGCTATGTCGTGTGGTTCGTAGACGGGTCCAACTACCACGTGGAAGGAGTGCCCTACACGGGCTACGCCGCCATCAACTGGGGCACCGGGGAGGTGGTGCAGGGGAAGTGCCTGCCGCACTCCATCCAGGCTGCCGAGCTGGTGGCCGTGACGGTCGCCCTGGAAAACACGCCGGCAGACCAGCCGCTGGCCATATTTTCGGATTCAGGTTGGGTGGTGCGGGTGGCCCTGGAGTGGCTGCCTCTCTGGAGGGAGAGGGACATGCAGTCCGCCGACGGCAAGCCCGTCACTTACGCCAAAAAGCTGCTGTACCTCGCAAGGCTGGCGGAGCAGAGGGCACACCCGGCCCAGATCGTCAAGGTCAAGGCCCACAAGAAGGGGACGGAGGAGGCGAAGTGGACCAAGGAGGCAGACGCCAAAGCCAAGCAAGGCGCCAAGAAAGGGCTGATGTGGAAGGCCAGCAAGTCCTGGGAGAATGGCCCTGTGTCGGTGGCTCCCAGCAGACACTGGGAGACCGTGGATCTGCTGGGCTTGCAGGCACAAGACCCCAGCATCTGGGAGTTAGCGCAGGGCAGGGAGTATAAAGGGTGCAAGGTGTGGAAGGACGTCTCGGGGCTGGTCCTGGCACGGAGGGAGGGTGCGGATTTCCCGGTCTGGGTGGTGCCTGAACTCGTCCGGACAGAGCTGGTGGCCCTAGCTCATGAGCAGGGGCATTTGGGGACAGACAAGACCATGGTGAGGCTGCAGGGTGCTGGGTGGTGGCCTGAAATGAGAGAGGATGTGGAGAGGTATGTCAGCAACTGCCTGACGTGCGCGGCCAACAATCCCGATGTCAAAACAACAAAAGCCCTCCTGGGCCACCAGAGGATTTCTGGGCCATGGAGCAAGTTGCAGATGGAGTTCATTGGCCCTTTGCCCCAAACAGCCCAAGGGAACAGGTATTGCCTGGTGGTCAGCGATCACTTCACCAAGTGGGTGGAAGCATTTCCAGCTCGAAACAACACAGCCAGTGCAAGTGCAAAGATCCTGGTAGAGCATGTCTTCTCACGGTGGGGCGTCCCAAAGGAGATCGACTCGGACCATGGCCAACGCTTCGTCACAGAACTCACGAAAGCGGTGTGCCAAGCCCTGGGCATCAAGCAAAAGCTTCACATCACAGGGCATTTCCAGAAGCCCGTTTCGGCGGAGGGGCCCAACCAACCACTGAAGATGGCGCTGAGGAAGCTTGTGAACCAACAAAGGAAAGACTGGGATCAGAAGCTCCCAGTGGTCCTGCTGGCGTTACGGGGGGCCGTGGCATCTCATGCACCTTCTCCACAAAAGCTGCCTCCTCCAAGAGATCCGAAGTTGCCAGGACGCTGGTGGCAAAGAGGGGAGCCACCAGATGAACTGCAGCCCCGCGTGCTGATGGACAGGTGGGTCCAGGACATCCTGAGGACTGTGTTGGCTACATACCACCAGCTTGCCTCGGTGCAGGAGACCAACATCCCCAAGATGGATAAGCAGCTGGGAGCGCTGCTGCGCCCCGTGGAGTGGAACACGGGGGACCTGGTAACATATCGGGGGGTTAGAGAGAAGAACCAGGTGCTGGCACCCCAATGGATGGGGCCCGTGAGGGTTGTGAACAAGGCCAGCCCCTCCATGTACCAGGTAGAAATCAGAAAGGGGGCGAAAAGGCAGGAAAAATGGCTCCATTCTTCGCAGTTAAAAGCATGGAAGGGAAATTAACGGGGCTGGAGAGCCCGTCTTGCTTATGTTTTGCAGATAAAGGAAAATGGAAGGCGATTGTGACCGGCGGGAAGGGCGAACTTCGTGGCATCACCAGCCCTGTTTGCGCTGCGGGGAAAATGCTTTCAAATTTGTGGTTGCAGGATTTGCTTTGCTTTCTGGTATGTGCATAGCGCTGAGCACCCAGCATGCCCAACCAACTCATCAGCACCTCAGACAAAAAGTCAGGCGTTCCCACTTAGAAAGGCACCCTGAAACATGGCCCACAGCCCAGCACAGGGTTAGGAGGTACATGAAAATTGGGACCGATTGGCCCTGGTCTCAAGCTCACATAAAATATACAGGAAGCATGGGATTAAGTTCTAACAAAGGCTTAAATTTGTCAACGGTGGTTATGCACGGGACGGAGGTGTACTTGGAAAACGAGTGGGGCTGGGATAGCACAAACAGATTTCCACAGCTGCTGGGGAAGGTGGGACAAGAAATAAAGGTAGGGTGCAGGGTAATTAACGGATCCACTCACCAGCCAGTAACTCAAATCTCCGTCACCGAAGTAAAAACTAAGAAGAATCAGAAAAAAAACTGTGCGGTGGAAAAATTGGACTGTTGGTACAATTTTACTTTGGTCCAGCCAGTGTTTGTGGTCTGCCTCTGGGCACGCAACAGCGTGGGGCTGTCCTTTAAATTCCAGATTAGCACCATGACGCACTCCTTTGCTGCCGTGAAGATCTCAAAGTGCCATTTTTTGGCCTGGCATGCGGCCCAGTACGCTGAAGTTGGCAACCGAGTAAAATTGAAAATTAATTACTCCCAAGAAAGTATAACCGACCCGATGCAAATCGATGGCACCACCGTCACCGTCTCTGCCCCTGACAGCCGCAAGTGGGTCGTGCCAGTAAACTGCCTCCGCGAGAGCAAAATGCTCAATAGATCTGAACTAGGCACAGAGGCTGCATGGTATAATCAGGATTACGGACCCTGCCCACACCTGGTCATAAACCTCCAGGTGTGGTGTCAAGGAAACCTGAACGTAGAAATGTCCCCAGAGCTTGGAGGGAAGTGGTGGATAGGAGGCCCTGAAGGATTTAAAAAGGAGTTTACCATCATTGCTGTCTTACGCCCTTTTGTTTCCAAAATAGGCCCTTATGTAGTCAAGCAAAATCACATCCAAGAGCTGTTGACCGGGCCTGTCCGGTCACTGAAGAAGGTGGTGTTGTCTCTGTCCACCGTCAATATTTCATCCGTCAGACCCCACTGTACCCCCTTCCTGTCCACCCTGCACAATGGCTGGCTGGCCTGGCTCCACAGCCGCTCCATCCAGGGGATCCGGGCCAGAAGAGACCTGCTGGCCACGGCGCTGGGAGGAGGAGGTGCCGGGCTGGGAGTCCTCAACAGTATGAACGTTGAGGTCTTGGCTAACAAGCTGGAGACTGTCACCTCGGGCGTGCAGGGCCTCCTCAACCCCTTGAATTCATCCTTGGCCAGCCTTGGGATGGGGCAGTGGCTCGTGTCCGAGGTGTTGCCCACCTGGGAACAAATAAGTGAGAAAGACCACCAGCTGCTGTTACGAGCACTGGGCATCGAACAAAATAATGTCTCCCTTGCTCTCAGTTGCATCCAGGCCCAGATGTGGGTGCAGAGTGTCATTGCAGGTATCCTGAGAGATGGTGACAACGGCGTCCTCCCCACCGAGATCCGAAAGATCGTGTGGGACGCAGCCACAGAGAAGGAGCGGCAGCTCCAAGCCTGGTGGAGGCTCGTCAACTTCACCCATGACCAGGTCCTCAACGCAGTCATCGCCTACGTCCTGACCGTGGCAGAGGCTCGCATCGAAAAGGTCTACCCCATCGTGGCCCTGGGGGTTAACACAAACGGGTCGGTGGTCTACCCCCTGGACCATCGCATGTGGGCGAGGGTGTCTGATGGGAAATGGCAATCAGTAGATCTGGAAGCCTGCATTTTGGAAAGGGGGCTGGGATTCATATGCGAAGATGACGCCCTTAAGGCGAGCGATGTTTGCTTTGACACCAAAGAAGGGGTGTGCCATTTTGAGATCAATCCCCTGAGCAGTAATAAAACCGTGTTAGTGTACGTAGGGAAAGGGTGCGTGTGTTTTAGAACCATGTGTCAACATGTGCAAATTAATGACGTGTATAATCAGACCGTGTTTAATGACTCCAATATGTGTGCTTGCAATGTAGCTATTATTAGAGGCTGCGATTTTGTGTATAAACCGCCTGTGTTTACTAGCCAGTTGCTAATCAGAAACTACACCTTGTATCATAGTATAACCCCAACCCCCATTGGTATGGATTTGTCCCTTGTAAAAGAAATGTTAGAGCATGCGAATTTACAGCAGCTGTTAGAAAATGCCAAGGCAGAAGCTAAAAAGATCCTAATAACTGTGCATCATGATGGCAATGTTATAAAGCAGGTAATAGAACGAATTAAGAGGGTGGGAGAACACCACTGGTGGGAAATTTTCTTCGGCTGGTCCCCCACGGCCACGGGCCTCTTCAATACGCTGCTGCATCCCGTTGTAGTTATATTGCTAATGCAAGTCTGTGTGTGCTTCGCCATGGTAGCGACTTGTTACTGGATGAGGCAGGTGAAACTCTGCATTGACAACCAGATGAAAGGACTGGGGCTGGCCAAGCGCCTCCTACCATAGTCAAGGGCAAGACTGGGTTGGCCTCTGTGTTTGCCACCAAGAAGAACTTCTAGCTCCGCTGTTGGCTGCAACCCAGTAGGCGTTGAGCGGTGGGGACACACGCCATACCAGACCTTGATGTGAGGGATGGCCTCCTCTGCTATAAGAGGGCCATCCAGGAGGGGAGGGCAGGCCAAGCAGCCTGCGGTTGGCATGAATCACAGAATGGTTGAGGTTGGAAGGGACCTCTTGAGATGATCTAGTCCAACACCCCCTGCTCAAGCAGGGTCACCTAGAGCAGATTGCCCAGGACTGCGTCCAGCTGGGTTTTGACTATCTCCACAGATGGAGACTCCACAACCTCTCTGGGCGAACCTGTTCCAGTGTTTTATAACCCTCACAGTAAAAAAGCAAGAGTTAGCATAAGTAACTTGTCTTGGAACCTCCCATCCCCGAATGCTAATGTGAAGAAGCTGCTCTTGTGTGATTTAAGACTCCTTAAGCAGAGGAGAAGGGGATAAGGAAAGCCAAGGACAATGTCTTTGGAAGGAAAGCGAAGGGAATGTAACGCCTGAGCGCGGAAAACAACCCACTGAAGATTGCAGTGGTGTTACCAGCCTCAAAGACTTGGAAAGACGATAAAAGATGAGCAGAACGAAAGGCCCTGTAATCACCTCGGACTTAACGGAGCTGAATCCACATGGACCTTTGCAGCAACTACCTCTGGGATCCCGAGACTCCCAGGACGTCTGGCCAACGGATTGGTGAGATCTTGTTTTCGGAGCCTGGACATCACCGCTTTGCTTTGCCTAGTTTGCCTAGTGCATGTACTCAATAAAATTGTTCTGTTAGAGGATGGCCTGCCTGTTCGATCGCCGCCTGCTCAGCTGCTCACTACCCAGGCTTGTAACTTTGGCTACACTAGGAAAGAGAAAATCTGGTGAAAAGACGTGGGTTGGTTTTTTTTTTTCCCTTTTATAGGCCAAAATCCCTCACTTGCTTTCTGTCTGCAGAATGTTCACTGAAACATAAAGATTTCTGCCTTGGGCTGAAGAGTGGGGCTCTGGCCTGGTGCACAAACCTGCTCCTCTCCTCCATTCTGCCGCTCCGACCTGTGTCACCCCCCTGCCTCTGAACCCTGAAGGAGCCTTAAAATATACATAGGGGGTCTCAAACAGTTTAAAACCATCATCAATTTCAAAACTAGATTAGCCACCCCATTTCCAGCCCATGTGTCTGACCTCATCTCAGAGGCGCTGCTCGCGCAGAGAACGGGGGGTTTATGCAGACAAAAAGCCCTTTGCAATCCAGGCTGAAATTAAAAGGTTAAAGAGCTGGCCTTTAACCCAACAGGCAACTGCTGGGCCAGCTCCAGAAATGAGTTAAACCCCCCACTTTTCACAATCACCAGGCTGGGAAGCGCAAAGAAGCAGCGCATTGCCGCAGAATAATTTAAAGAAAAGTGAAACTTTGGTACACGGATTCGATAAAAGACACTTCTCTTTAAGAAGCACACATTATAACTGAGCTCATGAAAAAATGAATAAATCAATCACTGTCTAAAACACAGAAATCCCTTTTCCCCCTCCAAGCACCACGAAAACACTCCCTTCACCCTTGGGATGGGAGGTTGAACTCCCCCCCCCGCCCCAGCCTGGGAAAGGGCCGGTGTCTGGTCCCCCCTACGCTCTGCTGCTCCCTTCCTTTTGCTCACAACAAAGCCTCACAGAAAACACACGGTTATTTTGGTTAAAGCACCTTTCATACTTGCTAACACGCTACATGTTTCATGAGAATTCATTTCCTTGTGAATAATTACCCTTTTTATACAAAGCCTTTACCCCTCCAACCTGTTTTCGGAGCCTGCAGGGGAAAAAGGAACCACCAAAAATTCACATTGTCCACTCTTCAGTCCCAAGCTGCACCAGGACAGTGTGGCACAGCAGGGGTAGCCCCGGGAAGACGGGATAGCCGTAGGGAAAGGGGTTCCTACATCCACACGCAGGTTTCAGCTGGATGCAGACCCCTGCCCGGCTGCGGGACGCGGCAGCAGCGTCCTCCGCAGCGGCAGCGAGCTGCTGCCCTCTGCACAGCCGGCACACGGTGCATGTAGGCTTGGAAAGTCTGCAAAACTCTGAAGTTTCCCGCCTTTTTAGTGTCATTTGTTTATCACCACAAACCGAGGAGGGCTGTTTTCACGGCAGCAGCAGTATCGCTGCGGCTGCGATAGACTCCGGGTGCAGGCTGGGGGAAGGACCTTGAGGCAGAGGCTTTTGCTGCTTTTCCAGTGGTTTCGGTAGATCCCACAAAAGATATTACACAAACCTGCCTGCTTTTCGGAGCCAAACGGGTTACACAATCGTATTTATTCCCTGGTGTTTTCGCCCCTGACCTCTGTGCTCTGGAGCGGAGGGAAGCTGGCCGGTGCAGAGCGTGCAAGCTGTGGCCCACAGAAACCCCCAACCCATCTGCAGCGCTCCGGCTCCCCTCGGTTCCAACTCGATCAAGGGAAGAAGCAGTTTTCAGAGCAAGCCCAGCCTGGCTGCCTCTGCTTCAGGCTGCTAAGGTCGATGCAGGCAGCTCACTGGTCCCACTGGACTAATCCTGAAGGCAGTAATTCAGAAAAACTAGGGGCTAAGACGTGGAATTTTGACTCAAGTGGAACAAGTGAAAATAAGCCTTGGTGGAACTCCACACATGTTGGGGTCCTCTGGAGAGTCTAAAAAGACCCCACAAGGAAGGCACCAAACACATAATTTAACCCAACCCCACGCAGGGCATCTGCTTGTCTCTGGCTACGTCTCATGGGACTGCAGGGATACTCTCACTATTTCTCTTGGGAACCTGGTGTGCTTCTGAGATGGACCTTTCCTGCTGCTGTAGAGCATCCTGCCAGCTTTGGGACGTGCCCTGCAGCCATGTGGAGGTCCGTGGAGGAGCCACAGCAAGTCCTCGCTCCATGTGAGTGGACACAGAGAGTCTCCACCTCCTCCGCAGCTAAGGTGAGGGGCTATGTGGAGAGATCAGGATGGGGCCACCTCCAGAGCCAGTCCTGAGGTAAAGACCTGACAGCTGCCATGAACCTAGACATCCCGCACTGGCTCAAATCAAATTCAGAAGGAATTTGAGCCAGTGGTTTTCCCCCACGTACGCTTGTACTTGAGCATGTTCCTCAGAAAACTCTCAGACTTTGATTTCGCAGCCCCAGACAGGTTAACACCATTGTATTTTCACTAAAACATTCAAAAGAGATTGGAATTTTTTGGGGGGGTTCTGCCTCTGAAGCCCTGAAGACTGCCAAGGTTCATTTCGTAGCTCCTCAGGCAGGCCCAGGCAGAAGCTGGCAGACTTCTGTCTGTCTGTCAGAGCTCTCTGTCGGAGCTGCCTCCCCAAACCCACCATCAGCATTTTGACCAGGGTCACTCTAGTGCATGAACTTCGTCCTTCAGACCCACAGCTTCAACATGACTCTCTTTTTTCTACTCTTTCCCTGCCTCTCCCCTGTTTCCCACCTCTGACTTTTCTCCCCTTCCTCAACCAAGTGCTTTCCACCTCCCTCCACACCAGCTTTTCCGCTCCTTGAGTACGACTGTCACTCAACATCTTCCTTCAGCACTAGCAGGGCCTGTTGCGATACGACAAAGGGTAATGGGTTTAAACTAAAAGAGGGTCGATTTAGACTGGATATAAGGAAGAAACGTTTTATGATGAGGCTGGTGAAACCCTGGCACAGGTTGCCCACAGAGGTGGTCGATGCCCCATCCTTCGAAACATTCAAGGCCAGGCTGGACAGGGCTCTGAGCAACCTGGTCTAGTTGAAGATGTCCCTGCTCACTGCAGGGGGGTTGGGGTAGATGGCCTTCAAAGATCCCTTCCAACCCAAACCGTTCTGTGATTCTATGACTCCCTGCTTTGAGCAGGACCTTGCAAAGCTCTCTTCCTTCACCCAGCACCTAGAAGGTGCCTGCGCGTTCATGGAGAGGGGATTCATCTGGCTTAGATCCTCTCGATGCTGATGTCCTTCATAACTCATGCACTTCGTAAGCGACTGCCCATCAAAGGAATCCTACAAAAGCAGAAGTAGCAACAGGCAGACTGACACCCTGGAGGGCTTAAATCTCGATGCAGCACTGAGCTGTCTGCTGCAGTGCTCCAGTTGTGACCCTTCCATAAGGTACCTTTATGGCTGAGACCAAACTTTTTACTCCTATCAGTCCTGCTCAGTGGCTAGGCAAGCTGTTCCCCAGTTGCTTTTGCTCCCAAGTGTGTTACTCTACCCCAGAGCACCCCAGGCAATTCACAGAGAAGCTCGATACTAGCCCCAGCTATCTGCAATTGCTAAATTTACTTTAGACATGACACCGTGTAAGTAGAGCAGTAATGGAAGAGTGAGAAAGCCCCAGGGACAGAGTGACAGAATCAGCCGGTGATGTAGCGCAGCGTGCTGTATCCCCACTCATCACAATTTATTAAGTATGTGCAGGATGGAAGAAATGAGTTTTAGGAGGTGGAATAAAGAACAGCATCAGAGCTCAGTGGCACAATGAGGAGAATTGGTTTGAGAGCTAAAAAGCTGGGTAGTTCATCTGGGATGTGGGACAGATTCCGGCTTGTGTTGATTTTTTTCTGCGTTGTAGAGTCACAGAGAAATTCTGTGATGTGCCAGCACTCAGCGTGAAGGGAGATGCTTGATTTATTCCTCACAGCAGCCTCAGGAAGCGATCAGATATACATCAGCCTGGCTGAGAAGGGGTCATGAATAACTCAGTAGGGAGTTAGTTTACTCTTAGGAGTGGTGAAATGACTGAAGTTGTATCCTGCAGAGAGAAACGTGGGGAATTCTTATGGGTTCACTCATTCTTGAAAAATAAAACACAATAGAAACAATTTCCAGTTTTGAGAGAGACCTATCATTGTCACAATGGTTGGGTTTGGCAAAGCTAGCACAAGACAGTGTAATTAAGAATTAGGCCTTCTACAGCATGGGGCAATCAAAATGCCCTTGTTCCTCCAGTTGCTCTCAGCATTTTCACCAGTGGACGAGAGTCACAGGTACCGGAGAGAGAACGAAAGACGCAAGGTTACTTGGAATAGTGCAGGCTAGAAGATATGGGGGGAAACCTCCCCCTTAAATTTTCAACTACTTTTCCCCTTCTCCCCACCATCTCTAGAAGTAACACAAGGCTTTATTCCATCGGGAAGCAAGGGAAGGTGGCGGCATCTGCACGGGTGATGGTGGATATGCCATTCGACCTCATCGGAGAGCACGCAGCAGCTGCAGGGCTCGGCTCTACGAGGTGAGGGCTGGTGGGGACTCACAGCACATCGGTTGCTCTGTGGAAACTGCTCTCTCCCAGCTTGTGCTGCAGGGTGTGCACAGAGTGACTTCTCCCTCCATCAGACTGAGGTACGCTACCCATACTGGTCCTGGGACCAGCGTACACATTTGGCCAGCAAACCCATGCCCTATTTTGTCTCCTGATCACTTGATTATGCAGCTGGACACAGATTTACAGGCCTGTCCCTCCCACCTCACCTGCCCAGATGGGCTCTGTCCCCTGGATGCCCGTGGACGCCGCACTGGTCCATGCACGGTCACCAACAGTGCAGGGCTAAGTCATGGCTGGGGCCATCTGCATGGCATGTACATCCCCCTTTCCACTCCTCCCAGCAGATGAAGGCTTGTCCAGCATGATGATGAATGTCCTGGCTGATACCAGCACAGTAAGAAAGGAAAATGGGAGTAAAAGTTCCCCATCGTTGGCAATATACATTCAGTACTTTAATATAATCCTTTTTCATGCAATTCCAGCAAATTATTCTAGTATCCTCCTTCCAAACGCATTCAGAGGACACAGCCAGCCTTGCATGGCAATATCCTCTGCACTCCGTGTACTTTCTGTAAGACAAATGTGTTTAGGCTGAGGATACAGGACTGACACAAACACAGAAACCCAGGCATGATCAGGCATTACTGAGGACAGACGAAAGCAGTAGAGACAGACTCAGCTCGCTGTCAGAGCCAAGTGCTGCTCACCGGGGAGGGAGACGAGCCCCCACGGCTTGTGAGCAAGCACTCCCAAGGGAGAGAGGGCAGGCGCCGACCTTCACAGCTTCCCGAGGAAGTCAACAACCAGTGAGCGCCATCAGATAGTTTAATGACTGCACTTTTCCACAGCCACCCTTCAACTGGTTAAAGAGCAGAAGTTTCAAACCTGAAGGCCCAACACAAGGCACCCAAACCTCCTTTTCGACAGTTCATCGGACCGTCTTTGATGTTTAGTGCTACCGAGCAGCAGGCAACCGGCTAGTCTCAAAATTAAATCCCTTTCTGAGGTGCCCACAAAGGGTTATAGATGCTTATTTATTAAGTTTCAAGACTGCTTGGACAACACCGGCCTAGCTTTCCATTTGCTGATCTCTGAAGTTTCTTGTATTTGTCAAATGCCACACGAGCACATTCCAAAGCATAAACACCACAAACGCGTCTCACTGGGGGGCTCCCACCGCATGATCCCCGCTGTTGGCAAATGTTGCAGTAACGCTACGAAGACGCCTGCTTGCCTATGTTTGCCCAAGCAAACAGCGTCAGAATACCCTATAAAACATCGCTAAAAACCAGAAAAACCCCAAAGACTTATTTGCCTCAACAGTGCATCCACCGATGAACAAGAAAGCACTGCGGCAACAGCGGTGGTACGTCTGTCCTCGCTTCCTTCGTGCTTGTTCATAAACCTCACCGATAACCTTAACCTGGTTAGCTGGCAGGGCTAACGCGGGGCAGTACAACCGTAACGAAAGGTGACGTAGCTACAAGGTGGGCGTTGGAGGGCGGATAAGGCTACACAGCGGAGGTCGAGATGGACACCAGCTCGCGGATGTTGTCTCAACCTCCTTTTCTTCACCAGCTGGAGCTTCTCGCTGTTTCGAGCGTGGAGCGGGAAGATGAAAGGCAGGCTGTGCACCAGCGCACGTACCCCGTGCCTGGCGAGCCCCCCTGCTTGCAGCTGCGCGGCAGGCAGCGTGCTGGCTCTGCTCAGGGTGGGCGACGCAACACCTTCACCGCAGGCACGGCGCCGGGGTCGGCACACCGGCGCTCCTGGGGTGTGCGGTCTGACTTCTTCATTTGCTGGGCTAGAAAACAAGAAGAATAAAAAGAGATGTAAACAAACCAGAAGGCAGGCAGCGGAGCAGATGGCATCACCTCCTCCATCAGATTTGAGAAGAGTTTTTCTTAAACCAAAGCCCTTTCCATACCACCCTCTCATCTGAGGGCAATGCTAAGGAAACGAGTACCTCTGCTTGCTTAGGCGGTGAGTACAGGTATCCTCACAGGCGGACGTGAAATAACTTGGCAGGGAAGGGACACTCATCCTGAGTTTTCAAAAATTATCACAGATTTCTCAGTGCTTGAACAGACACAAATGCCAGCAACGCCAACTGATGACCATTCACAGAGGGTCCCAAACTCCAGACTTTATACAAACCTGACGGGATAGGTTTTGTGTCTCATGCTGCTTTGTAGGACACAACTCTGCTGTCATGGTCTTGATTTCATATTGGCTTCCCAGGTATCCTCTTCCACCCTGCGCATGACAGCGTGGAGCAGGGAAAGGGCTCATACATGTCACACATATTTACATCCTTCTCTCTAAATTGGAGAGATATGGATTTGATGGGTGGACTGTTTGACAGATGAGGAATTGGTTAGATGGTTGCATCCAGAGGGTCAATGGCTTGGTGACAAGTAGTGTCCCTCGGGGGCCCTTACTGGGACCAATATTGTTTAAGAGCTTTGTCAGTGACCTAGACACAGGGTTAAATGCACCTTCAGCAAGTGTCCAGATGACACCAAGCTGAGTGGTGCAGTTGACATGCCCAAAGGACAGGATGACAGGACCTGGACAAGCTGGAGAGGTGGGCCTGTGTGAACCTCATGCGGTTCAACAAGGCCAAACACAGGATCGTGCACCTGGGTCTGGGCAATCTCCAGTATCTGTACAGGCTGGGGGATGAAGGGATTGAGAGCCGCCCTGCCGAGAAGGACTTGGGAGTACTGGGGGATGAAAAGCTGGACGTGAGCCACCAATGTGCGCTCACAGCCCAGAAGACCAACCACACCCTGGGCAGTGGTGTGGGCAGCGGGCAAGGGAGTGGGTTCTGCCCCTCTGCTCCGCTCTGGTGAGAGCCCCCCGGGAGTCCTGCGTCCAGCTCTGGAGCCCTCAGCACAGGACAGACCTGGACCTGTTGGAGAGGGGCCAGAGGAGGCCCCAGCAATGATCCAAGGGCTGGAACCCCTCTGCTGTGAGGAAAGGCCGGGAGAGCTGGGGCTGGTCAGCCTGGAGAAGGCCAGGCTCTGTGGAGACCTTAATGTGGTCTTCCAGTACTTAAAGTGGGCCTATAGGAATGATTGGGAAAATCTTTCTAGCAGGGCCTGTTACCACAGGACAAGGGGTAATGGGTTTTAACCAAAAAAGGTAGATTTAGACTGGCTATAAGGAAGAAATTCTTCACACTGAGGGTGGTGAAACACCAGCACAGTTTGCCCAGAGAGGTGGTTGATGCCCTATCCCTGGAAACATTCAAGGCCAGGCTGGACTGGGCTCTGAGCAACCAGATCCGGTTGAAGATGTCCCTGCTCACTGCAGAGGGGTTGGGCTCTAGCCCTCTAGAGGTCCCTTCCAACCCCAACTATTCTCCGATTCTATGATACATGCAGTAACTGCTGATGCTCAAGCTGGAACACTACACCAAATACAGGTACAAAAGGTGCCTTCCCAACGGGCCCCGAGGCCTCTGCGTCACGGGCACCACTGACATGAGCTACCTGGCCAAGGAACCTTGGTGCATGTACAGATCTTGCTGCTGAAGGCAAGTCCAGGTGCTGCCTGAGAGAAACCCATGTGAGCTGAGTGCATCCTGCATGGTCCCTTGATCTGGACTTGCATGCAGCTACAGCACCAGAACTTCTTTTGACCTCTAAGAATTGAGCAAAAGAGCCAAATCCTGCAAGCTGCTGAGAAGTTTCACATTTCAGCAGTCACACACTACCTTGCCTGGGTGACTCACTTGACCAGACAGCGACGCAAATGATCTGGTGCTGCAGCAACACGGGGAGAGCAAACCAAGAGAGGGAGCACTACTAGGGGGAAGCTAAGCAAGGCAAAGTGGTTTTTTTTTAAAATTATTTTTAAGCACAAGATATGGTTTTGAGACAGGCTGAAGGCAGAGCAGGAAAGAACCGAGCTGACGCAGAAAGCCCCCACAGCTTCTCCCACCATGCTCTCGAGGCACGGACTTCCCTTTGAACAAGAAGTCACATGAATGTAAGGATACAGGCTTCAGAGGTTTGATGAACACTGAGGAGAACCTGCCTGTATATCACGGCACTCCAACTTATTATTTACCATTAACATATCACTGACACGGGCAAGTGAAGAGAAATAGAAATCACCATTTCTGCTGACTGTAAAAGAGAAGGTTTTGCCACTGTAGCTCAGAAGCAGCATCAACAGAATTAATGCAGTTCCAAAAGCCACACTTTGAGGGAAGAAGCTTAGCTATGAGCAAGAGGTATCATCATCAATAGATTTCTCACACAGCACGAGATCATCGATACTGCGGTTCAGTCTGCGGAGCTTGAGTTTATAACGCAGTCCGTCCGGAAGCACCTAGCACTTAGCTTCGGGAAAATAACTTTATTTCAATGGTTTGTCAGCTTAGTGCTCAGAACAATGCTGCAAACAGTTTCACTGTTAATTCTAAGAAATCCTACTTCATTTTAAAGGTTTCTTTCAAATCTCCCCTCCCTCCCACACACAAAGATTTTCAGCTTTCCCCACAGATCTTGGGGGGGAAAAAAAAAAAATACAACGTACCACTTCTTTCACACTCCCCCCATTGAGATTCTGGTTTTATTTCAAACTTCCATGTCTCAAGTAGAGAAATAGCAAAGACCTGAGCCTATCAATGCAGGAAGAGAAGGTCTGTGACCTCAGGGGCTGTGTTTTTGCCTGTAGTGCTGAGAATCGATGCTATGATGAAGCCCGGCTGGAGACAAGCGGTACTCAGCTCACTGTGCAAGGCAGGCTCCTGCAGGTCTTCAAGACCTGGGGAAATTGAGATTTACACCTGGACCTAAGCCTTCCACCCTGGAGCAGGAGGGATTGCCAGCGCACACCGAGGAGCAAAGCTGGGCAGGCGCTGTGCTTCAGCTCTCTGAAATCAAAACAGAATTTTTTTAAAGTTCAACAGGAATCGATGCTTAAACCTTTGCTCTGCCAGAAATAACCGGTTGAAATAGCACTTCACTGCTTTCAACTGCAAATTGAGCTCTTTGAAATAAAGGACAGTAGCTTACTGGGGGGTGAGGAGCACCACTGCTCTTTTTCCAGAGCTTTCCCATAGAAAGATTTATGGCACTGTACTTACTTCATTTTTTATGACCCATTTTTGTGATACCTGCATTCATCACCAGTGTAAGGGTATAGTCAGCTACAGCTGGTCAGGGTGATAAAGCTACTGTGCCCAGCTGCTCACCACCTCACTCCGAAAACACAAGCAGGATTGGAAACAGGTACAGCTGGGAAGACAGCAGCAAATCTGACACGGCTGTAACCTTCTCCCTCAAGTCATTCCCACCAGTGGATGTGAAGAAGCACCAGCAGCTATAACATATTAAGGTTAAAAATGTTGCAGCTGGACGAGTGCATCTGACACCATGTCCCTGGCAAGCTGTATATCACGGGAGAAGCTCATGGAAAGGCTGGAAAGGGAATTCAGCTCTCCCAGTCCTCACCCTGGTCCTTTCATCTTGGTGTTCTGGCTGATAAATACAGCTGTTAAGGACACTGTCAGCTTCTATGCTGTCAGACAGCAGTGCTGGCTGAGAGCTCTATGCTGAAAAAAATACCTTAATTAACCTGTAACAGTCCTCTGACTACTAAAACAACTGCTCTACACTGCAATCTGATTCCACAGATACACGGTAAATTTGAGATGCGGCTTGAGGCACTGCATTCAGGTGATTTACACCGCTTTCAGCTGAATGCCTCTCAATCTTCCCAGAAAGATGCCTGGACAAGTTAGCAGATTAGATATGACGAGGATATGTCTCACAGGCCAACGGCAGGGTTAACTTGCCAGGTGCTAGCGTTCCATGTGCCTCGCTGAAACCACAGCCTGAGCTCAGGGCATGCAAGGCAACTTCAGGGGCTCTCCCTTCTATCACCAGATTTCAGATGAGAACCTTTCACCACCAAAAAACCTTTTTGCTCACCTCACAGGACGCAGAAAGGGATGTTCTGTTTCAGTTGTGGCCTTTTTCAGACAGACCTCGGACTAGGATCTCGCTACAGATTTTTCACATACTGCAGCCAGTCATGAAACCAAAGTATAAAATGTCATAAAAAGGAAAAGAAGCTACAAAAAAGTGACAGTATTTTGCAGAACAGCACATTCACGCTGCTCATTCACACAGCACATTCGCACTCTGCACAGGACCCTGAAGATGACAGCTGCCTTCAGAGGTGAGCACCTAGGCTCTATTACGCTTTCACTGCAGAAGCAACTCCAATGCTTTCAGGCATTTCTTGTTATTCCTGCTCCAGCTGAAGGGTGGCCTTGCCTCCCTCCAACGTCAGCTGTCCTTACGAGGAGAGTTTAAGCTGATCTGTTGGCCTGCGGATGAGAACAGCAGACAGAGGGACACAAGGACGTCCCAGGGACAGTAACCTTCAGCAGAAAGTAGGGGGAACCGGCAGCAGCAGTCTGCTTCAGGGCACAGCACAGGCAGGATAAGTCTGCCAGAGTCCCCTTCTGCACCAACTGTAGATGAAAAAAGGCCTTAGAAGAATTGAGTACTTGAGCCAGGTGACCTGGTGAACCACGGACAGAGCTAAAACTGAAATGCAGGAGTCTTCATTTAAGCTCAGTTTTAAACAGCAATTTTAACATTATTTTTTGTGCTCTGCCACATGTACGCAGTTTTAACTTGCCTTTTTGATATACAGCAGTTTTCAAAAGCCAGGCAGCATAAAAGTTTACTGAAAGAGGAGACAGATGAAACTTAGTGCTGTTGGGCCTTCACAGAGGAACCCTCATACCTGCAGAAAACACCACTGGCTCCAAGGGGTCTCCAGGCCGATCTGCAAGTCCTTCTGCTCAGATGTGTCAGAAAGATCTGTGACTTAATTTGTTTCTCAAACCAGAATTGTAATGCTTTGGTAGTTTTAATAGGAGGAACAGATGAGCAGAATTAGCTTTCACTACAGACAGTGTGAATTCCTTTGCTACTAAGAAGTAAAAAAAAAAAAGACATATTTACAGTAAGGGGTAAACAAAATCATCAATCTCTGTGCCTAGGTTTTAAAAATGTCTAGCATGTAGATAACTATCAACACAAATGCGAAAGGCTAGGAACAAGGCAATCAGGAAACACATGAACAATAATCATTATTTATGACCCTAGAAAATTGGATATCCCTTACCTGAATCAGAGCTGTAAGCCACTTCTGCTAGATGAGAATCTGCTATGTCGCACTGGTAGCATTTACATCACAGATTAATCATTTTTTAATTAAAATGTGGCAAGAACGCATCTTTCGGGATCTTATCTTTCATGTCTGATACTAAGAAACTTTGTTCAGAGCTATTCTACGTAGTTTGTGCAATCACTTTCCATTGGGTGGGGGAGGAGGGTATGGAGTTCGAGTACAGATCTGGGAACGATCTCTGAAAAAAACAGAAACATCTCCTTGTTCTGCCAATTCATGCCTTTATGATATTTTCAGAGCCGCTAATCTCCTTCTCCTGACTTCTAAAAGTGCAACTCTTACTTCAAAAGCAAGTAAACTGGCACTTCTTTCCTTTGAACTCGTCTGCTCCTTGTGTGCAGAGTACTACATCGTGGCCTTTCTGTCTGCTGGAGGTCTAACTGTTTTCTTAGACTGACTTCCTAAGGAAAGGAGGCGTATGTGACCATATGGAGCAAGGGTTCCCTACCAATAATTGTGAAAGACACTGGTCACATTTGTACAGCCCTATTTCAGAGTGGCAGAAATATCAAAGAGATCTTACAATGCCCCAAGGTTTGCCAAACTAGGTGTTGTGAGCGAAGAGAAAGTCATTATTTGTCTTACATGGGAAACAAGCTGCAGCGTTGCCCATGTCATTCTCACAGTGAGGAGTATCTACAGCAGAGAGCGCTTGAAAACCACCCCAGTTACACTGTAGGACAATACAGGCAGCCTGCAGCTGGCAGCCTACAACAGCTCACAACTGTCATCAGCAGTTAGAATAATTATGATTGAACCCACTCTCTGCCCAAGTAAATAATGAGAAAAGCAGTTATTAATGTGTGACTTCAGAAATCCTCATCAGACGAGCAAGGGCTAAGGAAAGCCAGGGAAAGAGTCATCAGAAAGATACAGAAAGGCATGTAACTCCTGAGCAAGGAAAAAGAGCCACTGAAGAAAGCAGAGGCATCATCAGCCTCAAAGAAAGACCAGGGGAGATTAGGAAAGCGGACCAGAGCAAGGACCCTATGCACACTTTGAACGTAAAACTGAATCCCCACGAACCTCAGAGTTCATGCTCCCGAGACTCCTGACCAACTGTTACTGGCACCTGTGTGTTCCTGCTCAACTTTGTTCAGTTTTACATGTATCTAGTTCAGCTTGTCTGTCAGAGGATGGACTAAGTTACTTGACAGCTCATATGATAACTACTCAGATTTATAATCCAAGATTGAAATCAACCACAAAACATAATTCCTTAAATAATAAAACGGGCTACGTTATTTTCAGGGCTTTTCAACCTACTTCTTCTACCCGCAAAACTAAAACTAAGACAAATCAGACAGAACTCAAGGTTTGAGGGGCCTGGTCTCTACTCCATCCCACCCAAACCAGAAAGTTTCAGTTGGGCAGATTTACCGAGAGCAGCAGCTCCGCACAGGTGCCTCTACAAACAGACCAACCCAGTGCAAAGTGCAGCCTACGTGGTGCGACTCAACAGGGTGATGGGCTTTCAGATCCCACATCAAGGCTCAGAAAAAGCTTTCTTGCAACCTGAAGGCAGTAAGAGAGATACTAAATGTTGTCTTATGACTTTGTTTTTAAATGATCACATTTTACAGTTTAATTGTATTTACTCAGTCCAGCGGCTTTCAGTAAGACACCAGACAGCCTTCAAGTCCTCCGCAGAGCCCCAGCTCTGCCCAGCGCAGGCAGACATGGCAATCCCTCTCTTCGCCCTGGGCAGCCTCCCTGCCCCAGGCCCCGCACAGACTGATGTGTTTCCAGTGTCTACAGCTCACTGAAGGTTTTATCTGAGAGCCCTGGGAGCAACACAAGAGCTTGAACCCCATCATCTAAGTTTATCAACTAATTGCTGTATGTAGGACATCAGTGCTCATGCCACAATAACGTAAATCCATATTGTGAATGAAGGTCTGGTGACTTGACGTTTACTATGGAAATACAAAGCTGTTACTGATGTTTCAGGGTATTGTTTGGATCACAAACCTGACTTCATTCTAACTTTCCTTCTGTACCTTATTTTGAGTGAATGGAGCAGAAAGTAGCCTCATGTTAGCAATTAAGTTTGCAAATTGCACCTTTCTTGTGTTTCCTAAATTAAACTAAAAATCAGGATTACAATGAGAAAAATCTTCTAGACAAGGTACGTCTGACAACAAAGCATGTTTAATAGACTAATTTTCCACTCAGAACTGGGTGACAAAAAACCCAACCCAAACCAAAAATTCCCAACAGCAAACAAGATCTGGCAAAAGCCTTTCACATTCTCCTTTTAAATCTGCCTGAGAAATGATTTTCAGACATGGCTGGGAACATTGTAGTGCACTTATTTATCTCACAAGTTTCTGTACTTTCCTAGAAGAACAACAGAGACCTCAATAGTTGGCACCATTAATATCAGAAAGAAGCTATACATTTTGGTGAAATTCCAACAGTATTCTGTAAGCTACTGATGCTTATTCGTGCTATATTCCAGAAGAGATTACGAACTCGCATCACTGCAGTGGCTGCTGTATGTGTAAGATAAAAAAATTGATGTCTACCTACTGCCCAAAAATTTCAGAAGACAAGCTTCCAGATTGAACAAACACTTTGCTTAAAGAAAAACCAAAAAATTCATAGTATAGTACCAAATGGTTAACTGAGTCTTCAAACAGAATCAACTTCTTCAAGCTAAGCAGAACCTTTATCAATTTCCCAAGACAGACTCATCCCAAAGTAGCTCCTCTTCTCTTTTGCAGTCTGCCTGTGGCTTCTTTTTATCCATTTTGTGCTTTTCGCTCTCTCTCTCAACAAGGTTTTCTTTAAGTCTTTTGTCTTTGTAAGGTCTTGATCTCTTCTCATTCACCACATCTATCTCAAATTTAATTCTCTTTTGTTTCTCATTTTCTTTTCCAAAATCTGTACCTTCACTATTTTTCTTTCTTTTCTGCTTTGTAGCTTCTTTCTCATACTTCAGCTCTTCACTGATATACTTCCCCTTCTCAAAAAGCTTTACCTGAAATTTCTGTTCTTTTCTGTAGGAGCTGGTAGAAGTTTCAGCAAGACTAAGCTTATAGCAGTCTTTAGATTCTGCAACCAATAGGCTGAAGCTCTTCTCTCTGATGGTGGTCACCTCAGACACTTCCTCTTCTTGCTCTACTTTATAGTATCCTTTGTTATAGTGACAGTTAGTTGTCTTTTCTAGGGCATACTCACAAGCTGACAGCCAGCTTGGCAATCTGTTTTCCCCAGTATTTGCAGGTGACAGGATTTCTGAGAAAAGGCTGGAACGCTGGCCTTGTTCACACTTAAAGTTTGTAGACATTACTTCACCAAGGTCACTTCCTCCTTCAATGCTTGCATCTTGAAATTCTTCCTCTCCTGCTTTTCCTAAATACCTTCTTGGCTCTAGACTTCCAGCCTTCTGAACTTCAGTGTAACCCGTTGATTCATTTGGACAGGAGTCACATGTTTTCTTTGATTTCTTCATGAGACTGACACGCACTGCTTCTCTGCATAAATTGAACAGAAAGTCTTAGCTATTAATACTGACCAATTTGCTTAGCATCTGTTGAGTTTAAAAAATACCCCTCCTATTTCCAGAGTTAGAAAAAGAACATATCCCAAGTGCATTGTTCTGTATAACTACATGGACCCTATTACTCAGGATCGTATCTGTAAAGCTGAAGTTACAGGGAACAGATTCTACTCTTTGTGAAAACCGAAAATGCAGAATAACTTCATGAAGATCACTAGAGTTTCTTGCGACCCAGGATGCTGCAAGAATACGATGCTTTTAAAGTAACTGCATGCACTTTTAAAACTACCTTTTAAAAAGAAAATTTAAGATTCTCTCTATTAACTAATCTCCAGTTAGATGCTGATAAGAAGCAATTACATTATATACTGACTGTCAAGTAATAAAGTTACTGATTTCTTTACGAGAAAGCCCTCTCCTGGGTAAAAGGGAAAGTACAACAGCTATCATCTATCCCATAAATGACCTTATGCCAAATGTAAGAGGCGTGCTGATGAATCCTGAAAGCAACACAATTGACGGAGACTCCGTACTTTTGGGGATTAAGGTCTTCTTTGCGCTGTCAATCTTTAAGTTCAGACCATTTCCTTCTAGACTGAGCACTGAAGATGCTGTACCAAAATAGGTGCCACTACCCCCAGATAGCAAAATAACTGGGAAACAGCACCTTTCCTGTGGGTTGCCACTGAAGATGCAACTGTGGGAACTCTAACAGTGAATTTCAGCCACAAGTATGATGTTGACATGGACAGTGCCCCTTAAAAACAGTAAAAAACCCCTCACTCCCAAAACCAAAACAAAAACCCCTTGACCCCCTAGTCAAAGTCACTTAACAGCAGCCAACAGGGCTAATGAAAAAATTTTAAAGTACAAATCACAGAGGAATAGCAACAGAAGACTCACTGACTTACTTCTTCTGGTGTTTATTTCCCTGCACGTGGGACTGGTACACTTCTATAGAAGTAAGTATGACATTACACACGGGACACACGTAACAGCCAACCCCAACTGCTGAAAAGAAGGAACCTGTAGGTTAGACACACTGCAGGTGGAAGGCAAAACTCAAAGCACATCACGATCCCATCCCATGCAATAGTCCTAACATGACGACATAAACCGAGTTTATGGACAGATACAAAGTCTCTGCTGCAATTTTTCATTAGAATAATATTTATGCACAGAGCTGGTAAGGTGTACAGCTGCCATGTAACCACAGCTTAAACATTAACAAAGAATGTTTCTGATGACTGAAGAGATCCAACTGTAGTGAAAATTTAAATACTATTGTAAATACCTGATCCAAAGCAAGCACCAACAGATACCAATTCAGTCAGTCCACATTTAAGTAAAATAAGGTCAGTTTAAACACTGCCTGCTCAAACATTCATGCAGTGTTGGTTCAGCCCTGCAAAGATGCTGAGGGAATTGCTGATACAATACACTACAAATATGGTACACGAAGCCTCAGGCAAATATAAGGTAAGGTCAGATGAGGAACACCCTTCTGTTTTCTACATTGTCATTTTCTCCTCTCCTACAAGCTGTGTCACCCATAGACCTAAGTATTCTGAAATCAGTGAGTAACCTGTTTCCCCATGCAAACCCAAGAGCTTCATCCATTAGCAAAATGCAGCATTAATTCCAACAGGCATCAAAATGTATTATTTTGTTTAAATTACAGCATGGCGTAATGAGTGCTGTTTTATACTAATAATGACTTTTGACTGTCGAGTAGGATTTTTGAATTCTTTACTAAAGGATTGACACTTCTGTTGCATGGGACCAGATGATGCCCCCTCAAAATTAATGGAAGTTGCACAGCGACAGGGCCTCGGCTTTGGACGCGGTGCTTGAGCTGCAGACAGTCCTGATGGGAGGCTAGAGAACAACAACTGTTCGGGAAACAAATTTCCTTATGTGGGAAGATGGAAATAATTATGACAACCCGTTTCATGAATAAAAGATTAAGGGAAGACATGACACCAATTTTCAACTACTTAAAGAATGTGACAAAAAGGAAATATCGATGATGCAGTTCATGGGTCTGCTTCTTGTTCTCTGCACAGTGAAGCAATACATTGTGGTCAGAGAGTGCTGAGTTCAATGTCAGTAAAAGGTTTTAAGATTGAGAAAGTAAAGATAAAGAAGTCCTGGGAGCTGTTCCTTATGGAAGCTGTAGAGTTCCAGCACAGAGAGTTTCTAAGAATGAGGTGGATGAACATCTTAAGAAGGACACAGATACAACTGATCCTGGCCTTGGACTCAGGGGACTGGGTTATTTTCTGTAATGCTTTGAATTTGACTGTAGAAGTCAGCAAGGACTGGATTTGGGTTTCCAAGTCAGTAAGAAATATTTTCCAACCTACAGCTGTCAGAGACAGAACTTTAGCAGTTCACAGACCAAACTGAAAGGAAGAAATGAACTTGTTCTGTAACACAGGAGAAGACTATTATTTCTTTGCACATATCAGAGCAGTTCCTTGAACAAATCGGAACCGAGCACTCAAGCTACACTCAGATTCTAACACTTGCTCACGTTCTGCCTACCTTTTGTGCTGGATTCCGCAGAGACAGCTTTGTCTCCCAGCTCCTCCAATATCTTTTTCCGTGCTTCATTTCTTCTGTGTTTCTTACCAGCATAATGCTCCTGAGCCGTGAGTGGATTATTGAAGGGAGCACAACAGAGCTTGCAGTACTTGTCTGGATCATTTAACTCCACCCTTATGTTGAAGGATGACAAAGACTCTTCAGCTTTTGAAGGCAGCAAAGGCTTCTCAGCCGATGGCTTCTGTAAAGCTGGAGAAATGGAAGCACAGGATAAATCTGCTGACAGCACAGCAAAGGAAAGGCTGAAGCAGAGCAAAACAGGTGACTCCAGAACTACAGAGCTCGAAAGAAAAACAGCCTGCTGCATGCTGAACTACTTGCAAGAGACTATAAATACCTGAGTCCTCACAAGGGTATTAAAGTACACACTAATAAGGAAGACAACCCTGGAATATTCAGAAACCCCATCACTAGATATCTAAAAATCAGCTCTGTTTGATGGCTGGTCACTCTAAGGTCCTTATACAGTCCAAGAAGAGATTAATCCTGCAGAGGGTGATTCAGAGCACAGTCTATGCTCCATCTTTAAATACAGTTCAGGACTAAGACCAGTTAAGTGTTGCTCAGGGACTAATTGTTTTTTGATTTCTTATCATATTAATTTATCAGAGCAACACCTTGTTGAGATTGCACTGAATTCTCAGAACAACAATAAACACATTTTATTAATAAAAAATCAGAAATATTTGCCTTTAATTTCAGTCAATGAAGGACAGGGAATTTGAAAGCAAGGTTCCACAGCTTCAGAGTTACACAGTAGTATCTTTGTTTATTCACCTAAGGAGCTATAACAAGACAGCTCCACAACCTTGGCAGACCAGAAAAGACATGGTAAGTGTAGGAAGATACTTCTCTATATTTGTTTCAAAGAGTGACTGGAAAACACATGCAAAACAAATTATCTCATTCGTACCAGAAACAGGCTGCATGCTCTGTGCTGGCATGTGGGCTTGGTCTCCTGATAATTGCTTCAGCTTTTTAGCATGGATCTTTCCCAAGTAGTGAGACAAAGCAGCAATCGGAGAAGTAAAAACCACGTTGCAGAGATTGCAGTATCTGTTTTTGTCCACTGCTCCACTCCTATCCACCTGAAACCAGGCAAGGGCAAGCTCAGTTACAAGCATTCACTGAAGTATACAAGGAAACATTTTATTTAATGATGAAGAGGAATAGTCACCTGAAAATTGATACAATCCATTTTCTTCTCTTTGCTATGCTCCTGCCTCTCATCTTTCTCACCATGTATTTGGATGTAAAGATGAACTTTCTGAGCATGCTTTTTGCCCTGGGAAGAGACAAGAATTTTTCCTGTTTCTGTAACAAGAATCTAAGCAGTGGTATATCCAGTGACTGGGACTTCATTCATCAAAAACTGCTTTCAACCCTTGCCAAATTGTATTTGTATAAAGCAGAGCCACAAGCAGACACATGCCAGCTCATGTAACAACACTATACTTTTAATCAATAATACAATACTTATCATTACTCATAACATTGTGCCTCAAGTAGCCCTCGGAGTCATCTACTCTCAACTCTTTGGGGAACCAAAAATCCTGACACGTCCCCTTAGAAACCAGGGCTCTAAATACAGAAGGAAAGGAATCTAAAATAGGTAAGGAAACGAATGCAGCCATGCCACAGAGCAAGTCTGCTGTGCTCCTTTACCACTAAGCCTGGGGGCTTGACATCAAGGCTGCCCTGTGTTGTGGCACAGAAGAATAATAGGCAGCAGGGCCTAACTTACCTCCCCAAATAAAAAGTCTCATCTTCCTACACAGTAAGCAGAGAGAAACAGGCTTCCCTGGAAGCTCACGTAAAGTATCTCCAGGCTGGAGTCAGTCCATGGAGATTTCTACACCTTTCTACTGAGGACATAATAGTCCAGGTAACTAAAATAGGGTGTTAATGATAATTCCCTCAGCTGCAATTATTTTTTAATTCTTAGATGCTCTCTGGACCCATAACTTTCAAACTCCTGCACTTGTAATTAATATACATGCCACACTATAGAGTGGTGGTCTACAAAGCAAAACGAGTAACTTGTCTTCTCTGACCTGATGCTTTTCAGAGGTCTTTTAAGGAGCAGTGCAGGATACTGTACCAACATTATCAAAGAGAAAGAGGACCTGTCTTACCTGGCTAGACAATATAAGCACAACTGAGAAGAGCCAGTTATTTCCATCGATTAATTTTGTAATGGCGAAGTCAGGTAACTTTACACCTGCATCTATTATCCTGGACTGGATTTTGATCCGTGAAACACAAAATTAAACTGAGGTTCTGAACTCTGTTAAGTTCTGACAGCACAACTGCTGCTCAGGTTAAATCAAAGTAACAAAATACAACACCTTGCAAGACCTGAATCTTCATAACACAAAGAAAGACTCCTGACAACTGACATTTTAAACTTTTGCAAGAAAGAAAAAGACAGAAACATCTGTACCTGCAAACCTGCACAGCCTTGAGATCAAGTTTCAAAATAAAGTGCACTTTCCCACGTCTACAGCAGTATCCCAAGGCACACAGTTGTCTCAAGTAATGCCTTCAGCATGGTTCACATAGCCTGCCTCAAGCAGGCACGGGCGCACAGAGCAGCACGTGTGTATTGCCAGGTGAAGCGTCAGGAGGCATCACCTCCACCCTCTATAGCTAGCACTGCCCCGTGCCATATGCGTGCTCTGCCTCACGTGGTGCAGACCTGCTTCAGTCCTGGCTACCGCTTGGCCCGAACCTGCTCAGTTCCTTCTAAACTCATGCTGCAATACGCAGGTGATTGCCCTTCACTATCACCAAACCCACAACTTTCACAACATTCAAGTCTGGTTAATGTCTAAGCCTAGCACAAACCTTGAGAAACACAATATAAGAAGTCTTTTATAACACTACATAGAAACCCCAAGCAAACAAACCAAAGCTCCGGTGCTTTTAGGAGAAATTCTCCCTTCCAGCGTACCTTATAGTGTGACGTCCTTTGCGACTCAAACTGTAGCACTGCCCCGCAAACCTTACAGAAAGTGTCGGTGAAAAGGTCTTTCCTTGTTGCCTCATCTAAAATGTCATCTAAACGAAGAGAGCAAAAGACAAAAGTCAGCCAGTAGTTAGGACAAGATATATTTGCATACCTTTGCTTACACAAAACATCAACCATTTGAGTATTCGCAGGCAGCACAAGATGAAGGAACCAACGTTCACCCACCAAATCGCACCGTGCCTCGCTGGGGCTTCAAATCAATGCTGCAAAGCCGCCTAAACGTTCCTACCTACAGAAGTATTGCTCTTATTTATAAAATATTACTATAAGAGTACCTAGACTTTAAAACCAAAAAAGACAGAGACTCTTCACTGGGTTTTCAGTCCATTTCAAATAGGGCACAATGTCAGAAATACTTGACTAACAGCCTAAAAAGAAGGATATTAACTGCACTAGATCATACAGTTAGTTAAATATGGGAATACCCCTTAAAGAAGAGATTTAGAGAAAGTCTGGGAGTAGCTCTGTACATGAGAGAAGCTTCTGAGACCTCCTGGCCTATGAAGGTTGTACCTGTGTCCCATATACCAATTCAGCCAATTCAGTTACACGGGGAAAAAACTGCTCCAATGGCTTGTTTTGATTTATTTTTTTGCCCTGTTCCCAGTTAACTCATGGCCTGTGTACACTTTAACTCATACTAAAATTGGCCCAGAATTGAAGCTATTCCTGAATAATTGTATGTGCAGACACATTTGATCTGAGGGGGGACACGTAATAAGCACTTAAAAGTAGTGCTAATGTCATGTCAGTTACAAGAAATAAACACATCCTTCAGAAGAGCATCGCAAAGCTTTCACAAAGGTAAAGCTACACCACCACCTCTGTTCTTTCTCTTGATATACACTTTTAATTCATTAGGGAAAACAGCTTTAGTTGTATTGTTTGAAACACTCCCCTGGTACAGGCTATGCTTTCAGGGAGCAAGTTTAGCCATGCTGCTACACCACCAATTCTGTGCTGACAAACTCTTCAGACTAGCTGTTTCTTTTTCATCCCTAGTGGGTTACGCTTTAATTCCAATTAAGCTAGAATTTAACTTTTTTAGCATGCCCTGCTCTTAAAAATAAGCCAAAGTTAAATCGGTTTAAAGCAAAAATAAAGGAAGCCACATAACTAGACAGTTCACCTAAACTGTGCTCTTCAAGTGAAGCTGAGGTTAAAGGGAAAATATTGGGGAAATACGTCTTAACTGAGCTTACTCCCTCTAAGGTTACCCAGTGCTCCATCCTTGAAGCCACACGTGGGGCAGCTGGCTTTCCACGCTTTGCAGACAGCGTGGAGAGATCGTGGTCTCAAGCATTGTACCCCTGTGGTCCCAAGGCTTGGTGCCAAAAGGCATCTAGAAACCCATAAAGACAATTAGCTTTTACCGTCATTTGTTAAGCTTGCTCTCTTGGCCCCTTGCCCAAGGAAAGCAAAGTCCAAGGGAACATGAAAAAACAGAATGAAGTGCTATGTAGTGTGTTCTGTAACCCTACATAATGATGCTAAGCTGTGGGATGATCAGCTCACAAATGATTAAGGAAGGACTACAGCCTACCCAGTCGCCCACGTGTGCCCTGGACAACACGTGACCGTCACCTTTGCAGGAGTCAAAAGCCCCTTAAAAATCAGAGCATGAATTTCAGTACAAGATGTATGCCAGACACTCTGACAGATCCAGTGCCACCCCGGTAAAGATGCTTGCTCGTGGCTCCAGTGGCAACCTGAAACAGGGAATGTCAAACTGCTTTGGCAAGCCAACATGAACACGTGCTGCAGCCAGCCGAAAACCTGTCGGCAGCTCTCTGGGCACTGACAACACCTGAGGAATGGCAGAGGCAGAGATCGTTCTCAGGCTGTGTGCACGGCTAACCCCACTGCGCCTGCCCACAGCAGCACTCCTGAGCCGCTGAACATACAGACCTTCATACAGCTGGCTCGGATGAGGCTTTCGGCTGAGACTGCAACAATGACTGGGTACCAAAATGCTGCTGTCTGGCATGGTTTACCATCAGCCCCTGACTTAAGAATTTTCTAATAAAGACTTTATTTTCATGAGGTACAATGGCCAGATGACTAGTCCTTCAGAGCTTTTGTATTCTGCAGCATAAGTCATCCAGAAATGTTCAATATTCTTCAGTTACTGATTGACGTAGCTTCACCCCACAACACACAACGTGAATCCACACAAGAAAATCCAATGACTTGGTTCCGGGCATTAGGTGAAAGCCCATCTTGCACCTGAAACGCATGAACTGGCAATGCTTGTAGCAGAAAAAGCCACTTAGAGAGGAAAATTACACCAGCTTGCTCAAGTGTATTGAACTGTAAAAACATAGCTACCTAGAGAAAGATAAATGAAACAATATTCTGTATTAAAAAAAAAATAAAACAACAAAAAGCAAATTGCAATGCAGCTAGGCACAAATCTCTGAAATACCACTACTGTGGGCAGTATTTACCGTATTTCAGTTTGCATAACCTCTCACTGGAAAAGAGACATTAATTAAGGATAGTATTCTATGCATATTTTCCTTGATGTAGTAGTGAACTGCACAGCCTTCTTGGGAGACAAAAGCCAGCCAAGCGCATGCTACCAAAAAAACCCTAAAAACACTGTCATGTGAAATTAAAATAGGGTTTTTAATTCACCACCTTCTTGGCTGACCACTGCAATGAAAAGATTGGATTACAGGGACCAAAGTCTGGTTGTCCAAGTAACTCCTATTGCGCCTCTCGGAGCCGTCCTGAACCCTGCTGTGTCCCTCTCCTCAATGGCATTTTGCAGTACCTGATGAATTGCACTAATATATACTCTAGAGACAGTTTTAAACATTGCTCTTCATTGTTACAAGAGTTGTTTTCATTCTTCAATATTGTAAAAAGGTTGGCAGGACTTGACTTACTCAGATCCTTTCTTCTTTATAAATTTATCACATCTTAGTTCTCTTTTCTCTTTGCAGTGTTGTGGTTTATATTTCTCATTAAGTCTTCCCATTTTTCACCTAACTGTTGTCCCTCTGTTTTGGCTCTATCTTTTCTCAAGATAAGGTTATGCTGCTACAACTGAGTCAGCAGTGATGAATGCAGAGCTACAGCAACCTCACTGAAGTCTCCTACCTAAGTCTTGTAGCAATGAAGCCCAACGATCGGTTTCCCCCAAGAGAGAGAGACCTACAAGCACAAAGACACAGAGCTCACAACATTTGCCTTGATTTTGGAACCTTAAAGAGCTGTTCTACTCAGTTTTTTCTGCATGGTCACAAGATGATTATTAATAAACAAATACCACATGAATCCAGCAGGGTTCCCAAACAATAACTTGGCTGAGGAATGCAGATCACGAGCGTGGTAACATAACCTGCTTTAATGCAGCTCCTGGCATTCACCTGCTGTTATATGAGCAATGGCACAGGAGTTCAGCTCCGACTTTGTCAGTGTGAGACAGCCAAGCGCAGCAGAACCCTGTCTGCTTTCCTTCGACCAAACAAGGCCAAAACATCCTGGTTCACATGAAGGATACAGCAGCTGCTCCCCAAGTCGGCCAGAAGCACAGCTGCCTAGCACCTCCGCAAACGCTGGGCAGCCACTGTTAAAAATGCTGATCTGATAATTTCAGGCTCAAACCACATGAGAACCCATACATATAAACATAGCCTTTTTCTTTTTATTTTCTGTAGTCAGTGGACTTTTAGGGAAATATATGTGCCTTGGATAACGTATTTCTATGTGGCCTTCTGGTGAATGGCATGGAGACAAATTCAGGAATAAAATGATGTGTCTCTCACTTAAATCCCAACCGGGCACTAAGCTGTCAATGGTCTTCAGTCCGGTCCGGGCAACTGCAGACTCCTTCCCGATGGCAACCACACACAGCACCAGCCCTCTGCTAAACGACACATCTCTGCTCACTCCCAGGGAAGGGTCACGAACCAGTCTGCCCTTTCTCCTTTTAACTGTGCCTCAAGACCGCTTGCGACAAAAATGACAGAGCACAGGGAGATCTATGCTATGGCTGCCCGTGTGCAACCAGTCCTATAAATATTAAGCTGAACTTGAGGTCTTCAGCTTTCAGATTCACAAGGCATCTTTCCCGGCAACTAAGAAAAAGTTTTTTAAACAATAGCTTGCCTCACAGTTTGCGACCATGCCATCAGAAACTTTTCAGAGAATCAATCAAAATCTGAAGCCTTGCAGAACTGCCATACTGACCTTGTCATTTTTATGCCTCCAACATGTTTAAATAAAGGTACTGGTATCATGAATTTGGAGCAACTGTTCAGATAACTTGCTGTCACTAAGAAATGGTTCAGTGCAGAACAGACCAACTACTGTTTGTCACAAAGCGACTGCTCCTTAATAAAAGGATATGGATAAAAATGTTTTCGAAATGTAAGACACAAGATTTTTTTTTTTTTAATAAAAGATACAAACATTCATGCCACATGACGAAGCCAACCAGTAATTTTCAGTGTAGCTTTTCCTTTATTTTTAGGCTGTTACACAAAAAACTGTTTATGTTTGTCAACAGTCCATATTTCAGAGGAAAATACAGGTCTCTGGAGTATCTGGAGTCCTCACTCCAGCCCACACCTTCTACGTACTAATGACCCAATGACAGTATTTTCTCATGTGATTCTCAGTAGATCTTATGGTCTGTCCTTGCCACAGTTTTCTCAGCTATATTATGAAACCTATAGTTCCTGGTACTGTCACAGACACGCTGTGAGATCTGGTGTTTTGTGAAGCCCACTGACATCCTAAGAGAAGACACACTATAGCAACAGCTAATATTAACAGCAGTTCATGTATCTAAAAGGATGCATAACGTGAAGCAGCACACATGAATAATTTCTGGCAATTAAAGGATGAATCTGATCCTACTGAAATGCTAAGAAGAGCTTTGCAAGTGACTTTAGCACAGTCAATTAACCTCAGATATTCATAGGGTCCCATTAAAGGAAGTGCAAGGATCCCTCAAGGATTTAATTTAATGTTCGTGGGAAGTGCAAAGCACTCACAGTTTCCTCTGGCTTCCGGGCTCAGCAATCCCACCGACCAGACTGGTGCTTCTCGTCAGTAATGGCCCTGTTTTCTGCGCCACCACACAACAAGGAGATTGCAAGGACTGCTCCTGGGCAGCTTATCTTCTGAAAACACTGGTGATCCACACTTCGTTGGAGCTTACAGGTGTTAACGTCAGGTAAGGCTGTCACTAAAAGACCAAACCAAAAGGTCTGGTGTGGCAGATTACAATGATTAGCTTTGGGGCTTCAGTAGTCTTGAGGGTTCCCCATTTACGTGAAGATGTGACCACACAGGGCAGAAAACCAGAGTGCAGTTCTTGATTTGCAAGTGTCTAGAAGCACCAAGAAGGTGCTTAAAGAAAAGCAGCTTCTGCTCCAACCTTAGGTGGCACTGACCACAGCAAAAGGATGCACACAAATGAGCCAAGATGACAAGAGACAATTAAGAGAAACACGAGGCTGCAAGTATTAACCATGTGTATTTATGGATTTCTTATTTCAAGCGAACCTAATTAGCAGCCCACCAACACACCATCTACCTCACCTGTACCATTTGCTTTGCCCAGTTACCCTTCCTCAGCTCTTGAGAAAGAATTCTTTTCAGAGAGAACCGGGCTGAGAAATGTGTTGCAGAATGAGTTTAATCAACTAAACTCTTTACACATTCTATTATTTTAGCTGTATCATTATGTTTGAATAACTTTGCTTAGCATGAATTAGCAGGAGAGTGTGAGCTCGCTGGAATTCCAGTCTCCTGTTGTGAGCTCATCCTGGCCTGGTTGCTGGGACATGGGAAGGCCCCAGCACCAGTGTGAACTGGGAGACAAGGAGGCTGCCGCTGTCAGGGGAAGCTGTGGCTCCTTCAGACAAGAACTGCTAACCTGTCTGCAGACAGAGGAAGCATCCAGTAAGGAATGAAAGAACCCCAGACCAAGAATTACCACAGGACCACGAGGCGCGTGCCAGGCGCATGAACAGCGCGGGCATAGACTGTGAGGGCACAAACGCCCTGGGATTTGTTTGTTCTGGGTCCCTCTCTCAAACAGGCACCCAGACTGGTCTGGTTTTTTTTCTCTGTACCTTTCAATCTGTAACTAATTTAGTTTATAAGCACAGACGTCAGACTATGCTACGGGAAACCTAAGGTCAAGAACATGTCTTTAACAAATGTACCTGCCAAAGATGATTAGACAGAACGGGAAGCAAGCATTCAGGTACCACCCAGGCATAAAGGGAAAAATCCAGCAATAAACCAGATAACAACTTCCCGTTTCATCACTCTTCACTTACAGGCCCAGAAAGAAAACGTGAAAGACAGTCTAGACTTCCATGAATGTACTACTTAAAAGCTGTCCTTAAAAATAAAAGATATTGACACAAAGAGAGAGAAAATATTATTGTTGTTTGACTGTCAAGGCTGAAGAAAGCAGATCCTGGAGACAACTGCTACCCTTAGTGATGATCCATACTAGAATTAACATACTCCCAAAGGGAAAACTAGAAAAACAGGTGATTGTTTCCATTTTCTTTTCAAAGAAAGGAATAAAATATTTTTTATTCTTTTGACTACCAATCCTCAGCAGTTGCTATAGCATTTCTTGTGGTTACTTCAGCTCTTATTACGATTCAAGAGCTTAAAGTCTAGGACACAGAACAGGTGCCAAAAAGATTTTTTTTTTTTTAATCAATCAAAACAACTATAAAATGCAAAACACACACACAAAAGTCAATGAACACTAGGACCACTTCTCATCCCACTACGAATTCCCCAGCCACCCAAATCGCTGTTTTAGTAGTGTGGGTTTATAAACACACATAACCATTGATACTGTATTAAAATCACATTGCTGGACTGCAACAGTTCACTGAAGACCTAAAGATGAGAGGAAGGAACATCAAATATGCAAATATCTAGGAAAGGAGGACTTAACTGTTAATGTCATTCAGTTGCATCCAAAAGTGACTTAAACCCAAAACCTTTCAGTGTGAGGGTCTGATTTGGAAACCCTGGGTCTACTCTCAGCTCTGCTGCCTACTTGTTAAACTTGGTCAACACTCTTAAAGCTGTATTCTCCTATGTAGGTATGTTTGTATTCAGGCCTTTAAGCTTGAAAACTCTGGTTTTCATTTCTGTGCATCTCTGATTCCTGGAACAGTACCATGGGAGAATCAGTTACCCACTACAAAGGGATGAGTTAAAACCAATTCTTATGAATGTAACTGCTCCTCACTTTGATGGGTCCTTTCAATATTACCCTAAATAACAGAATTGGCATAAACAGTGTCACTTTACTGTCTTTAGTTAGAGTATGAACAATCTGTGTTCAAATTCCTTGGTTTTCTTAGAAAACAAGTGTTTCAAACCAAGTGCATTTCTAAGTGGCTGCAGTTGCCAACATCTCCCTATTTAAGTATGAACTGTGTCAGAGAAGGACACAATTCCTCCTTCCGAGCTAAGCTGCATTTTACAAGTTATCTTTTGGAAAGCACTCAGTGAGCTAGTGCCAATAAAACACTCCTCCGCTGTAACTTCTCACTGCGGTGGCTGCTCCACACCTGCATAAGAGGGGGAATCATTCCTCTTTCTAATGGTGTTGTGGCCTCAAGAGACTGCAAGTCCCACCAGGTCCTGGTCAAAGGTAGTTAACAGCAGCTCAGCTTCGCAGCGATCAGAGCACACTGGAACTTCGAGCCTACTGAGCTACAGCAGTAGGCAGGTACGGCCAGCCCTGAGCACACGCAGCAAAGGCGGGTCAGCCCAGACTGGAAGGAGTTATGATCTTCACATTCCAGATGGCAAACATACACTTAAGACAGAACAGGTAAATACCTGTGTAGTCTTAATGCACAGCCAGTAGTTAAAGAACATAGTTCCACACGAAAAAAATTAGTACGTTTTCAGATGTTTGTAAAGACTGGAGAAGCAAGCCACAGGGCAAGATGACCATGCCTTCTACTCTTCTGAAGAACATCGTGTGTGTATTCGCTGCGCTACTGTTCCCTCTAAGTCAGTGTTCTGTTCAAGCACACTCGGAGTTCTCCTTCATAATTTTATTTATGATGCCATCTTTGAAGCTTGAGATTGAGATGCAACCTAAAAACTTACTTCAAATCTAATGTTTTAGTGAGTGGGTCTCACTCTTACAAGCCCTCTGCCTCTAGGACAAGCCACGAATCACTGAAGATTTATTAAAGTACCAAAAGCCACTCAAACCTCACAAAGACTGGTGCAAGAAAAGTTTTCCAAACACATCCACTTTCACTCTCATAAAAATGACTTCTCATTCTTATCTCTAATGTGGCTTATAAAAATGTCTGAGTAAACAGAAAAAATCTGTTATTAAAGCAGAAGTAGATCATAACAAGAAATGTACGCTTAAAACCCAGCATACTTTTTATTGGTATAATTTTCTGAATTGTACCTTCTGAGAGCATTCAGAAGACACAGAAGCTAAATACTCCTTATGAAGTGAAATTAAAAGCAGTTTGACATAACAGTGAATTACATTGGTGAAGACAGAGAACATCAAATATCAACTGAATATCCAGGTGATAGCCAATACACTTGCATTCTTGCTCATTCATTTAGTGTTTATAAAAGTACATCTCCAGAGATGTGTTTTACATAACTATTTTTTAATGTAGAGAATAAACCCAGCCGAAATCAACAGACAATGAGGAGCAATCAAGAGGCAATGAGGAACACATTCTTAAAATAAGATCAACTTGATTGCTTTAACGTTCACGCACTGAAATACAAGCATTGAGAAGGTAGTGGGAACTGCCAGCTCTCTTAACAAGACATCTGAAGCAATTTAAATAATTTTTTTAAAAAATAAAAAGAACAGAGGTGGTTTTTGGAAACCTGGAACTAACCGTATTGCCTAATAATAATAAATCAGACTGTCTCTGAACTGAAAGCCAATGATTTGGTTACTGTTCCTCAATTCTCAGTTATAATCTTAGGAAAAAAAAATGCTGGGTGCGATACTAAGTCTTCAGTGGAACAGCAATTCAGTTAAGGCATTAAAACACTGATGTGAGAAGGCTCAGGGATATTTTAATATTATTGTACTTCTATATTTTACTACTTGAGAGAAGTTCAAGGACATCTTTTCAACTTCAAACATTTGCTATCTCTTCTCTTACTTTTACGAGGTAAATTGTAGCATGCCATGTAGGAAAGGCAGGGGAAAAAAGTCTTTCCTCAGGGCAGCATAAATGTGGTAGGAAAAATACTAACATTAATTAAAATATCAGAGACCAAGTAATTTAAAAAAGCCTGTTCAGTCCAGGATTTTCTACCACTTGATTAAAAAGGAAATGCTCTCAGCTTTAGTCTATTATTAGTTTTTCTTTCCCAGTTCTTGAGGGTAGAGAAGACAAAGCAGAATAACATAGTAAAGAAAAAGTCTAGGCTAGACACATGCCTGAAGGCAAAGGTATAAAGTTGCAAATTCAAGGTACTAACCCAATGAAACGACACAGCCAAATTCTGCCCTCAAATGCCAACAACAAACATAACATTTTAATGACAAATAGATGGATACACATGAATCAAGTTCAACAACTGCAAGTCCTCAAGAGCAGATATTGACCCACATACTTTCTCATTTCACAAGCCCATTCACCTGGCCATCTCCAAGGCACATTCGGACCAGCACAAGCAAGGGGGTTAGCACACCTCACCAGGCTACCACCTGTCAGCCTCACAGTAACTGAGTGTGCAGGCTGAAGCCTGCCCCAGCTGCTAAGTAAAACAGGTTAATTTGCATCACGTGCGCTACATTAATTTGCTTTACTCTGCAAGCAAGAAAGGCAGGAGCCTGCACACAGTCAGTTACCTCATCTCAGCTGACTGGCTGTAACTTTACAGGATGTGCAAACTCTATTGGTTGTAATCAGGCCACCGTATTCCTACTCCGTAACACGATGAAAGACAAGCAAAAGCTTGAATGCTTGGAGTATCAGCTGTCCGAAACTGCAGGCAAACAGCATCACTGAAATCCAGTCACTTCTGGCTGTGGTACAGCAGGCAAGCACTGTCACTGTACAGCAGAAGTCAGAAAGCAAACTTAGAAATAAACCCAGATATCCAACTTAGAAAGGGCAGGTGAAGATAACAAGCTTTAAAACCCTTATCAAATACACTGAACTGTGTTATCACAGCACTGGATTGCTGTGTGAGGAAGGGAGGTTAAACCAGACAGATTTTTAATCCTGCAGCTAGGTGAAAGACATTTCACCTACTGTAGTAGCACTAGATTTTAATTTTCTCAGTGAGTTTAGTCACTGAATATCCTTTTGAATGATTTGGTTTGTTTTCAAAGCTCAACTGTCTGTAAAAAGATGAAATGCCAAACCAGACTCTGTTGTTTGGAAACAAATGCTATCAATGCCAGCACTGCCTGTTTCCATAAAATGGTTTCACCACTCAAACCTTGGGATTTTTCCCCACAGAATACTATAACAAGTTAACTTCTGACAATTTATATGCTTCTTTGAATACTACATGTTATCACAGATTTGAACAAGACACATGGCTAAGCCTGTACCCATGCATGAGGCCTCTGAAGCGTGCAGCTACACCTCCAAACCAGGGGTTAAACCTAGCGTTGCCCAAACCCTCTCAAATGCACAAACTAAGTCGAGACAGTGCTAAAATCCTTGATGGCCAGGCGGATCTGTGCTCTGCCCTGACACAAGAAGCTGGCATTTGATGCTGAACACAGCACTCCCCCTTTTGCCCAGAGTGAGCAGTAACAATACACTTTGCCTGCTGTCGTAGTGCTCTCAACTCAGCCAGGACTCAGAAAATACTTTTAAAGTATTAGGATTGAAGTAAAACATATCAATCACTACTAATGTAATCCAGGTGCCCACTTGTTGCAACACAGTTCCCTTGATTCACTTCACTTATCTCCCTCTTGGTCCAAGTCCTCATTTCCACTACTCTGTCTCTGTCGAACACCACACTGATCTCTGCTCCCTGCATCCCATCACACCCACGAGGGCTGGACCAGCCCCTCACAGACAAAGTAGACTGAAATCAGCTATTCCACTTTTACCAGCAAAAAAAAGGTGTCAGACCATTGCTACCCCAATAAATTGTTCAGGATTTCAGAAATCAAGTCTTTGACTTTTTCTTTTTAAATTTCTGTGAGCATAGTTTGACCCCACTGTACTTTACTTCTTGAAGCACACCATCAGAGTGCGACTAGGGTGCAACAGAAGGCTGAGTAAGTCTACACTGAGGGGTTGGTTCCCTCTGAAGGAGAATCTAATGCATTCAGCTTCTTAAACACTGCAGGATAAGCTGTTAGTTTCCTCGGCAGGCATTAAGCTACGTCCTTAACACAACAGACCCTCTTCCCTTTCCACTCTGTCGTGGTTTAACCCACCTTAGGTCTTCAGAACGTGTAAGAAATACACCTCCCAATCCCCACTTTGTAAACTCTGAGGCAGGTTAGGACAAGTGACTTACCCTTCTGCCTGGCTCTCTCCGGACATATAAATGCTCCTGTAAGACAGTACCACAGTAGTTTGTGCAATGTTATTTCTCAGCCTACTCTCACTGCTATTTAAGACAGGCTTGTGGAACGCTGGGTGAGAAACATATGATCAGTGAATTGGTACCTGACTCTTTTTCCCCTCCAGTAAGCGAAGAAGATATGCAGAATAGAACAGGAGGGAGAGGACAAAATTAGTCATTTATAATACACGAGTGCTATATGCTGAGCCTTGAAAAAGGATGCACGGTTGTAACTACAGACTAACTACGCTCTTACGGGCACGAAAGGTTTCTATCCTGTTGCCACGGAGTCAAAAGACATCCCTTAGCCTAAAACAAACAAAAAACCCCAAGGGGGGGGGGTGTGTGTGCATGTGTGAAGAAATTATCCAGAACTGTTGCCACAGAAAGTTTCCAAAGCTAAAAGTTATTGCTAACTTTGTTTAAGAAAAGGATATCCTCCCCCCTCAACAGGCTATCCAACCAGAAACTGCCCATAACATCCAGTTCCACAGCTCTGTTTGGCACAGGTATGAATTGACGAGCATCACCAGCAATCCTTGCCATGTCTGGCTTGCGACAAAACCTGTACCAGCCATGTACCAGAAATAAGGACATGAGCTACATCTAAACACTGATAATTTAAGAAATGCAACCTTCAGACCCTTGAAGTCCCTTGAAATTCCCATGAGGTCAAAGTACTTTTAAAGTTAAAGGCTTTGTTGCTAATCCACCAAAGCACATTTTGGAGTTCAGGACCTTGACAATTCAGTTCAAGAAATGCATGTGAAAAATGGAATTTAAATCTAGGCATACCAAGACCGCATTCCTAACTTTCCCTGAGTATATTCCTTTGAAGACCATACATACTCATGTCGCTTTTTTCCTCCAGAAAGCAGACCGCTTCAAATAACTGTCTGCTTTTTAAACAGAGTGATTAATTCCACCAGTTATTTCTGCCCAAGAGCACTACTAAATTTAACTGACAATGGGGAAATCTGCTGCTAACGGATGTCTCACGTATTTAACAAAGGCCTATGTTTATGCTTTGCTAAGTGTGTGGCTTTATTTTAAACTTGACTTTCATTATACAAGCGAATAGTCAAATGCCTATAAACCACCAGCCAAAGCCTTTCAACACGCGAGTATTTTATGCCTGTTTTGAATGGCTTGGTGTTCCTGGAAGCCAGGGGCTCTCTTTTGGGTGCCAGTGGCCAGATTTCAGCAGGACGGTGTCTCTCAGGAGAGATGACCTGGGAAGCAGATGCCATGGAAGGTTCCCATCACTTCAGATTCAATTCCAGGGCTCCATGCTGCGGTTCTGGTGTATAAAAGCAACCTGCCTGCCATCCCACAGCCCCAGACAGGCGGGATTAGCTTACGAAGCCAGAACAAGACCTCTTTGCAGTGAAGAATTAAATAGAAGATGACCTTTTACGGGCTGCACATCAAAGAGCTCGACCTACTGCAGATGCCCTGCCTGCTCCTTCCACCTGCAAAACCCAGACACGTCTCTCGCTGCGCTTTGCTTCTGCCTTTTGAGCCAAACTCCCGTCACTGGGCCGTGCCGCCATGGCGAGAACACACCCTGCTTCGCGGCGGGAACGGCCCCGCCATGCCCGACAGGCCCCCGCCTCTCCCTCACGGCCCGGGCCCCACTCACCTTCGCGACGGGCGGCAGCCAGGGGAGGCCGCGGGGAAGCCTCCCCGCCCCGTTCCGCCGCCATGGCCGGCAGGGAGCCGCCCTCAGGGGGAGCCACCGCCCTCAGGGGGAGCCGCGCCTCGGCGGGGCCTGCGGGGCCTTCAGGGCCGGGCCGCCGCCCCTCCCGTAACGAGCTCCTCCTGCCTGACCCCTCCACCCTCACCGCCCCCCCGGGCCCGCCATAACAACACCCCGCCAGCCCGGCGGGTCCCGCCGCTCCCCAGCCCGCCCTCAGTGCCGCCCGCCCCCGCGGGCCCCGCCTCAGGGGGGAGCCCGCCTGCCCGCCCGGCGAGGCATGCTCGGAGCTGCCTGGTGGCTGCTAATAGCTGCTGGTGACTGCCTCGTAGTTACCCCATAACCACCAGTAACTAATAACTAGCAGTAACTGCCTCATAACTGGCCAATAACCACCAGTAACTGCCTGGTAGCTACTAATAACCACTGGTAACTGCCTCATAATTGCCCCATAACTACTAGTAACTGCCTGGTGACTACTAATAACTACCAGTAACTGCTTCATAACTGCCCAATAACCACTAGTAACTGCCTAGTAGCTACTAATAACTACTGGTAACTGCCTTATAACTGCCAAATAACCATTAGGAATTGACTGGTAGCAGTTACTAATAATTACTGGTAGCTCCTAATAACTGCAGGTAACTGCCTCATAATGGCCCAATAACTACTCTTAACTGCCCAATAACCATTAGTAACTGCCTGGTAGCTGCTAATAACTACTGGTAACTGCCTCATAATTGCCCCATAGCTACTAGTAACGGCCTGGTGGCTACTAATAACCACCAGTAACTGTCTGGTCGCTACTAATAGCTACAGGTAGCTGCCTCATAACTGCCCAATAGCCACTAGTAACTGCCTGGTGGCTACCAATAACTATGGATGACTACATCATAATTGCCCCATAACTACTAGTAACTGCCTAGTAGCTACTAATCACTACCAGTAACTGCCTCATAATGTCCCAGTAACTACTTGTAACTGCCCAATAACCACTACTAACTGCCTGGTGGCTACTAATAACTACTGATAACTGCCTCATAATTTCCCCCATAACTACTAGGAACTGCCTAGTAGCTACTAATAACTACTAGTAGCTGCCTCATAATTGCCGAATAACCATTAGTAACTGCCTGGTAGCTACTAATAGCTACAGGTAACTGCCTCATAACTGCCCAATAACTACTAGTAAGCACCACTATCAGCCTAGTATCTGCCTCACAACTACAAATAGCTGCCTGGAAACTGCCACAGAACTACTAGTACCTGTCTCATGACTGCTCGGTAGCTACTAGTAAGAGCCTAGTAATTGTGTAATAACTGCTCAATAACTACTAATGAGAATCTAGTAATATTGTAATAACTGCCTGGTAACTAGTAGTAGCTACTAGTAACAGCTTAGTTTCTGCCTAGTAACTACTAGTAACTGCCTTCTAGCTGCCTAGCAACTACTAGTGCCTGCCTAGTATTTGCCTAATTACAACTAGTAACTGCAGGCTTCTCTCCGCACCTTGGGTGGCTCCTCTCTGCCACTGGCACCCAAAACACCCCTAAAATCCCCCAAATTGCTGCCTATCCCCCAGCTGGCCCTCACCTTGATCACCCCATCTGTCCATCCATCCATCCATCCATCCGTCCATCCATCTGTTCAACTGTCCATCCATCCATCCATCCATGCATCCATAGTGCATCCATCCATCCATCCATCAGTCCATCTATCCATCCCTCTGTCCATCCATCCATCCATCCATCCCTCCATCTGTCTGTCCATCTGTCCATCCATCCCTCCGTCCGTCCATCCATCTGCCCGTCTGTCCGTCCGTCCATCTCTCGGTCCCTCACTCCCTCTTCGGGGCAGAATCCCCCCAGCCCCTCTGACCCTCGCCCCG
>Ga0065711_1000521_pt1 | contig 63535 bp, 37 predicted proteins | sample Hoacrofraction12_FD_59098 | JGI IMG/M metagenome (GOLD analysis project Ga0065711, IMG submission 59098) | Hoatzin crop microbial communities from Cojedes, Venezuela - Epithelial fraction 12 v2 (version 2) | ecosystem: Host-associated > Birds > Digestive system > Esophagus > Crop | place... | reverse complement strand
TTCTTCTCTTCCCCCTCCCTTCTCTCTCTCTCGGTGATGGAAAAGCAGTTCAGATTTTCCAGGTTTACCAAAAGGGGAACGGGACCAGGGAGCAGCCACGCCGCCTCCAATAAGTGCTTTTCCAATTCTCCACGGTGTGGAAACTCCTCTACGGGGTAATGGGATTTCCGACCGGCTTCAGCTCCCCCCTGCCCTAAACAGGGGCAGTCCCACTGCTGTCAATAACTTAACATTATTTTCCCCACTGTCGGCTGGGCTGCGGCCGGGGTGTTTGATAGCTGCTGTCAGGCGCAGGTTAAGGATGGGGAAGGGAAAAAGGCAGCTTTGAGCTACCCAAATCTCTCATCATGGCATTGATGTGTAAGCTTGGCATCGCCAAGGATGGAGTTCATCAGGTGTAATGTAAGAGTGACCCAATGTTTTATTGCCCTGGCTCCTCTCCAGGGAGCTAAGCATGTTTTGGATCTGTTTAGCTAGAGCAGGTTGCAATATAACACCTTTCCTTTTTTAAAAAATGCTAATAAATAGAAAATATTTTGAGCTGGGAGAAAAGAACGTTCAGTTATTGCCAAATTTGTCATTAATACTTTTGCCTGAAGGCTGAACAGATGAAATGATATAGAGGCGCCTTTTTAATGCAAATACCCGTCTGTTCAGGTTCTTGGACGGGAAGGGCTTGCGCGGTGGCTGTGGTCTGTTCCTGTGCTGCTGCTCACCCCAACGCAAACAGCTGGAAGCGTTTTAGAAAAAAGAGATGCAAGATGCTTATGCTTCAATTTCAGGAGTTACGCAAGCTTGACAGTTTTAAAAAACACTAAATTTTTGAATCTTAAAGTAGTAAAGTTTGTCATAGAAGTCAAACTAGTGTTTTTTCAGTGAGAAGTGTAGAAGAAGGAACAAAATAATCATCTGTTCTCTAAACTGGCATTTAGAGATGATTGATTTTAATTGAGAAGGAAAGCAAGTATTATCAAGATATTTCTACATTTATTAAATATGAATCTGAGTTTGCAGTTGCTGCAATCGATGGGAAACATCCTGTTATGCTCAGCGTGGGGTTCTTAATACAGAGTGTGTTTAGCAGCACCTCAAGCGACAAGGCCATGGGGCTGGGAGTGCAGGGTTTCTGTTTGCACCATGTGCTGCGCTGAGGTGTTAAAAAGGAGTTTTAAACTCTTGAATAAATCATTTCAAAATTTGTGGGCACGGTTTTGGGAGGCGAACACAGTTTATGAAGCTGTGTTTACTGTTGGGTTTAAGTGCTTGAATTTGCTGAGAGTATGCCAGTTGGATGTACGGATGCTACAGAACACATCGGATCAGAACTCTTTCTACTTTGCTCCTGCAGAATGTGAGAACTTCTTGGAGGATGGGCTGAGCAGCGTCTGTGCCTCGTCACAGGGCGTCCTTAAAAGAGAGTCCGGGAGCGAGTCTGACCTCTTCCCCTTGCCCGGTGATGGGATGGAAGACCTTGTCTTCGGAAAGGTAGGAAAGTCTGCTTGGGATATGGTTAAAAAAGCTCTGAGGCCTGATTTGATAAACCCGTACTGCAAACACAGATCATCTTGGTTTCACTGGTGAGTCAGAAACCTGGAAGTGATTATCCTGGAATGGAATAGATGGGAAGGATCCGGTCCCTTCCTCGGATGCAGCGACATGAGGGGTGTGTTTACTTGCAGCAGAATTCCAAAAACCACGTGCCCCTAATGTTAAAAAGATGAAAGTAATTTTGACTGTCCAAAAGTAAATCAGGTGCCAGAGGAACAGTTGAAAAGGTGGATTTTCTTGCAAAGTTGTTAGGGGTGGCACAGATGATATGAAAGCCATCTTTAACTCATGTAACAGAGTTTTCTCTGGCAAACGATGACCTCTGCACTGACACCTTCAGAATCACATACTGTAATTCTCGGAGGAACCAATGTTTTTCTGTAAATTCAGTGTAGCTCCCTGGCTAGGAAGGAAGCACTCGAAATACTTAAGGCCAATGGCAATGAATAGTTTTGTTGCCTAGGCGACATACCTCTAATGCGTGCAAGTAGAAGGAAAATGTTTCAGGTTTGCTTCAAATCAGCAACAGAAGTCGTTACTAACCTTAGTCATCCCTGTGCCCTTTGGGTTGCTCACAGCTGAGGAGGGGGAAGAGGGGTGGGTGAGACCTGAGATACAGCGTCAGTCTCCCTTGAGCATCCTGCCGTCCGCAGCAGAGCAGCCTGAATTTTTTTGCTTTTTAAGAATCGTCTTGCTGGTAATTTATATTCTTCTTGCCATAAGTAGATGATGAAAACGCGCTCAGAAAGAATATAGTGATGCAGAATCAAAGGGGATGTGAACCGTCTTTAGAGCAGCCATCACCTTGGGCTCAGCTCCGTGAAATCACGTGCCTAGGTTTAGCTCCAGCTTACCTCTTGGAGCAGGCACAGTTCCTGCTCTGCAAAACTAAACTTTTGGAGTAGGTTTTACACTTGCTTTCAGAGAAATATATTTAATGAAACAAAATTCTCTTTGCTTAAATCAAATCAGATGATATTTTCCATCGGGACGGGAAACACCACAGCCCGGGCGAAGTGATCTCATGAGCTATAAATGAACAGTAAAGTCATCCTTAATGCATGTGGCAGGGCACAGAGCTCACCAGCCTCACCCTTTCCCATCTTACTCTCAAAGTGATGCGGGACCCTGGATTGTGAGAATATGAGCCTGTTTGGCAGAGGAGGAGACTGTCTTCAGTTTCCTCGTGTGGAGTGGCACGAATGATGACAGCCAACTGCCATTTGAACCTGATTTAATGCTTGTATGGGGATGCATGGGAGAAGAGTGCTGTGGGAACACAGTAAATTTTATATTGTACAAAATTTTAGCTTTTCCCCTTTCTTATGTGGAAAATTTGCTTCTCTAAATACAAGAAACAAAACTTAAAATGGATAGGTAGTGCAACATGGTAGGGATGCTGCAGGGAAAAGGAGGAGGTGGTGGGCAAAGCGGATCATCAGTTGCCAGTGGAGAGCGGGCACAGGGAGGAAATTATTTTCTTTGTAGGAAGGGAATTTCTTAATTTGTCAGCCTTTGCATTGTTCTTATTATTTGGTAGATTGCAGACTTCATCTGCAAACGGGTTCAAAAGGTTCCTGAGGTGAGTTTAAGAAGTTACTCAAAGCTAAGCTTGACCTCAGTCACTTTTTTTGTCTCTGCTTTGCTGACTAACTCGATCCCTGTCTCCTTTCTCAGAATTTATCTGAGTACCTTTTCTACAGTTGAAGTTATTTCTAGAAGGACCAGAGACACTAGTTTAGTGGTGTGAGCTTGTTCCTTAATTCAGCCTTTTTTTTTTTTTTTAAGGCTTCTGAGCCCAGCTGGTAAAAATGTGAGTTATAAATATTTTTAAGAACCACTATAATAAATGCTGGATTTAATCTTTCTTCTGAAAAATAAGACTCATGTCTTGGTTGTAGGTGGTTAGCCTATGGAATGGTACGATTACCAGATCAAATTGGGAAGAGAGAGAACATGTTTATGAACAAAAAGAGGATCTCAAACCTTTCAGTGTCATGGAGATTATTGTTATTACTAGTGCTGTTCTTGTTTCCCCTTTGTATGGAGCAAGAGTTGAACTTTTGTCTGTTAGAGTTGTTTTTTATTGTATAAATCACTCCTCCTCTGTTAACTGCTTAATACATTAAAAGAAATTTAACAAGAACCAGCCATTGTCTGTCCAGGGTCTTTGGGCTGCTTCCACAGGCATCACTTGAAATTCATAGATCTTGAGTCCTGGTTCTGTCCCAGGACCATGAGGAATTGGGGTCTCTGAGGTCACAAAATCTGCAGCTACCTTAAACTGTCCCTGATGTTCAGTGCATGGTCTCCTTGTGTCCTTTTTTTCTTTTTTCCGCTGTAAAAAACGCGTGCTGAGCTGCGTAACGTGAGCTGCTGGGTGCAGAGAGCTGTAGCACTAAAACCTGACTCGTTTTTTCAGACTTTAGAGGCCGTTTGATGAAATCCAGAAATTGCTTCCAACGTGAGGTCTAAGACTTCAGCAAAATGTTTTATTTTTTTGCGTCAGCGCTTTATTCCCATGTCCTCGTTGTCCTGCTTTTCCTACTCCATCTCAGCCAGCCATCTGGGCAGGCTTTGCAACACCCTCCTGCCTGAATGATTAATGCTGCATAAGGTCATTTCTCACAATCATCAGGCAGCATCCTGGGGCGTAGCCCATGCGCTTTGCTCGTCTTAACTTTTAACCTGCCACTGAAATCCAGCGTTACTGGGAAGTTTTTTAATGTGCCCCTTGGGAAATAATTCAAACGAAAGGCCCTTGGGAAGTCAGGAACCCACAGATCATTGTCAAAGGAAGGGTTGCAACTCAGCCCCTTGAGTTTTGTTTAATTTCTGCCTTTGTTTTGGTTTGCTCAAGGAAACACACAAATACATAAATGTTTTGCATTTATTTTTTCAGAATTATTGTTTCTCTTAGAAGAAACAAATAAACACACCACACAAAAACCCCAACAACCAGGCAAAAACAACAAACTCAGAGGACTAAAGGTTTGGAGAGAGGCTTTCACCAGGGGAAGACTCCTCCACTCTGAACCGTAAAAATTATGATACAGTATTAATAGGAGGCAACTACTGAGGTTGATTTTAGAGAGCGTTGAGCCATAGGCAAATCCAAATAAGAAATGACTCTGCTAGATTATATATCAAGCCAACCAACGATATTGACTCCTTCAGTGCAGTGGTATGCCAGATAAACTTTAGGATGCCAGGGTTCAATTTTTTTCATCTTTTTTTTTTTTTTTTTAAATACTGTAAGACCTTTAATGTCTTTGTCATGTGGAAGATCAAGGGACAGAGTCAGTTTGTGTCTCAGCACTTTGCGTTTTTGTCACCACGAAAATGACTGAAAGAACATTTTAATGCTACTTATCAAGACCTCCTACAGAGGGAGGGATTTAGTTGAAGAAGTTATCTTACACCCCCACCATCCTAGTGATTTATCTCTATTCACGAAGAAGTGCATACATGTTCTTAGAAAACTCACTTTTTATGCCTTATCTCATTTCTTCTTACTAGCTTCTCACCAACTACTGTTTCTGAGAGCAAAGAAGATGCCTGTTAGTGCGTGTCTCTAAAGGCTCTTCTCAGCCCTGAGTTTTATAGTCACAGTTAAGGGTTGAATTCATTGGGGTGCAATGCAGTAAGCTGAACTTGAAGAAAATTAGTGCTTCTTTAATGTTTCATTTTTCCTGTTGGAAAAGAACGCATTAGCAAAGCATTTCTATTCTGCAAACAGGGTATTTTCTTACTCAAATAGGATTAAACAGCAATGCGTATTTACTGGCACTTGACCAGGTAGCTACATAGGTGGCTACAATATAGATATTTCTTAGATGTGCCAGCCACACTTGGCTTTTTGCAGATACAGTTCTGGTCTTTCATATTAACTATTCTGCTTTATTTAAAAAAAAATCATTTAAAAGAAAAAATAGTTTTAGAGGAATAAGCATGGGCCACAAGTTCAGGGGAACGGTTTATTGTGTTCTGTAGTCAGTCTGATGCTCAAAGTAAAAGTTAAAATGGACCAAATATATTTCACATTTTTCAAATATCTCTTTGAACTGCACTTTATGATAGAAACCTTAAATCTTCCCTACTAGGGAAGAGGGTCTACTTCTGCCTTTTAAACTGTAGCAGTATTCTCATATGGGAAATAAAAATTTCTCTTTTTACTCTAATCCCTCCCCATATAATTTGATTTCTGCACTATTGTCGCTGGACTTGCATCCGAATGTAATGTTTCCGAGCTGTCCCACCCTTCCCCTGTGCAGCTGGCGGGTGGTCCTCTCTCCTCCTGCCGGGCTGCCCTAACGTCTATCAGTGTTTTCCTGTGTCTCAGAAAAGGGAGGCAGACTGTTTCCTCTACTGAAGGAGTGTTATCCACAGAATGACTACTTCATTTGTCTGGAATTAAGCAATTCAGTAAGCGCTCATCATGACTCACACAAACATCAGATTATCTTGAATAATGCCAAAGTCGTCAAAAACTTTACAGGGCATCCATTTCAGTTCTCTCTTGTTTTAATCTACACTTCGTATTTAAATATCTGTCAAAGCCAACACTTTATGTCACAGTATAAGTTTCCTATTATTTACATAAATTCACCATTAATATTTGACATTCCTTACCATGAAATGAATGCTTTTGGAAGGATGTGTTTTTAGTGTGTTATTTAATATTTTGTGTTTAAAAGGTATATTGTATGTTGGTATTGTGTTGTGGATGCTGTCTTTTTTTCCCCTCTTTTTTACTTTGATGGATGGAAGAGGAGAATTAGTGTGACAGCATTTAGTTAAACCACCTTAGGAACATTATTATGTACCTGTTAAACCAAAATAAGAATAAAAAACAGTCAAACTTGAATTAAGACTTCCCTCTAAATTGTGAAATGTTGGATTAGCGTATTTCTTGAACACTTCATTTTCTTTTTGTTCAGTTTAACAAGACACTTTTAGCTTATAATGTGTGCCCATCAAAACAAGCAGAGAAAAGCAGAGTGCCTGGAGCATTTAACACTGCTGGGCTTGAACAAAGTCGGGGGGGGGGATCGGAGGTGAGGACTGCCGTGGGGCAGCACCGCTCCCGTCCACCCTGTCCGGTGTGGGGTTTGATGCCCGTCTCTCCTGCCGAGATCAGGATTCTGTAGCCCGTTTCCCTCTGCCAGATGAGAGCTGACAGCCTGCAGCTCCTCGAGTGCTCAGCTTCTGCTGAGACCCACCGAGCCTGCTATTCGACGACAATTAACCACTGTGGCTTTGCTGAATAGTCTGTTCTATAAGCTCTGGCAGATCATTCTGCCTATTATTATTTTAAATGATACAGCACAGGGCTCTGCAGGAGAATAAATTGAAACTTCCCACATCAGTCCCTTGGGGCAAACACCATTTCAAACTGAAGGTGATGTCAGAGGGATGCTTGTGGGATTTTGTGCTAGCCACGGGGAACGCAGAATACGCGCAGGCTCTGCTCGAGCTGTATGGTCAGCATGTGGCCTTTGGCCAAGGAGAACCAGTTTGACCTCCACTTACTGCTTTTGGAGCAAACTAAACCAAAAAATTGCAGTATGACTGGAGATCTGTAATACAGGGTGGCTGATCCTGTGGGATGATGTTTTTCAATTACAGTTGGACTTGAAAAGTGCTGCAAACCCTGGCATTAACTTTTTGCTTAATGGAAAGTAGCGGGGGATGGGGATTTAAGCTTTTAATTTTTTCTGTCTGTCTTCTACTATTGAATAATTGTCCTTTTTGTGCTGCACGACGCAGCGGAACAGTATGTTTCCCATGAGTTTTCATGGTTGAGACCTACAAACCCATCCCAGGTCCCACAGGAGGGGCTGGCGTGTGTCGTCAGGAGTCACAATGACCCAGTTCCCCATTAATTACTCTCCGCGAACCTTTGATAGTTTTATGGCACCTTGACCGATAACAGGTTTAGATAGAAACAGTGAGGGGTGCAGGGTTTGCTGTGCAGGGTGAATGTGGAATTGGAGAGGGGCAGGCAGGCAGAGGACCCGAGCTGCGAGCCCGGGGTTGTGGCAGCCAGGGACCTGCGGGGGTGGAAGAGATTGCGCTGTAGAGCATTTCAACTTCTTTTGAAAATAGAGCTAAAAGTTGCACTTCTGTGATGGTTAATTTACCTCGTCCTATGAACTAGGATATCTCTCAGCTCATGTGAAATATAAAATATTTGTATTTATTTAAAATGTTAAATGTATTCATTTTGTTGGAAGCGTTCAAGATCGGGTTGGATGGGGCTTTGAGCAACTTGATCTGGTGAACCGTGTCCCTACCCATGGCAGGGGGGCACGACGAGATGAGCTTTAAAGGTCCCTTCCACCCCAAACCTATGATTCCTGAACGATTCTACTCTAATAATTGTATTTTTAATTTTCCTTATCCGCAGCAGCCTGAAGAGGAGCAGTCTGTGTGTGATGTCACCAGCTCCAGTTCCTCTGCGGATGACACCATGTCCCTGGAGAGGAACTCATCTCTGGGCAGCGACACGTTCCTTCCCTTCCCGCCGATGGTGAACTTTGGCCAGCCCAAGGACAGGCACAGCCTGGATGGCAGCTGCACCAGCATGGTGGCTGCCGAGGGTGGAGAGAAGGAAGAGGAGCTGGACAGCATCACGGATGTGCCCGCTCATTCCTCCGTCTTACGAAACTCCATGCGGCCGCTGTCACCGTTCCGTCGACACAGTTGGGGGCCAGGGAAGAACGCCACCAACGAAGCAGAAATCAATCAGAGGAGGTGAGTGAAGAGCTGCTTTGATTTACTTTGCACCCACTCACGCATGTTTATCTAAGCCTTGAGCTCAGCGTGATAAAACAGAAAACGGAGGATGTCACTTTTGATTATTTCTTTTTTGCTCAGAGGGGTGAAGATAATTTCCTAACATATGTATGTTTGTTTTTTGTAAATTAGCTTTCAGGATTAAAGTACTTAATACCTACAGTACACTCCAGCCTTCCAGAGCGAATGGCAGTACCTTAGGACAGGTCTTTCGTTTGAACTGTCACCACCCCTTTCCATGCGAAGGACCTTGTTAAAGGATTTATTGGAGTGTTAAATCTCATTGACCACAAAATAAACGTGACCGTTGTTGCTCTGATTGTATTGAGTTAGCATAGGCACCAGGGTTTTAAAAAAAGGTGTGGAGGCTCCTGATTTGGCATAGTGGTGAGATGGGTAGTCCCTGTTTCACCAAACTGGTTCCACCTTGGTCGGTCATGGACAGTAAGTCCCATCTAACTCATCACCGATGTCCCCGGTGGTGCCCAGGAAGATTCGGAAGGGAAGTTTTCCCTGTTGTTCTTTCAGAAGATACAAGAGGGAGAGGTGTAACAGCCATATGAGGGTGTAGATGCTGGTGCCAAGGGCCTGTGAGAAGAAAAGGTGCTCAGACCCCGTCTCAGTGGGGAATACAATGAAGTAAAGGAGCACGCACACCAATACAGAAGTTGGTGTAAGGTTCCCCGCCGTGCTCTGCACTGTTTGGCACCTGGGCTGCCTGACGCTTGGGGTCAAACCCTGCGTGTTCTGAAACCAGCAGAGGTTTGGCCAGTATTTTTAATGTTGTTTAATGCTTTCAGAGCAGGAGTGGCCAGTTGTTTTAGCAGAGTTGGGGCGCCGTATCCTTCCGTCTCTCCGGTGCAGACCTGCAGCTTGCGGAGGCTGCAAGCCCAGGCGTGCTGCGCAGCGCCGCTCTCCGGGCTGCCCGCTGCCGTCTGCCTGGCCATGGGTCTGCTTTTGACATAAACGGAGCTATTGCATTTGGTGATGCCTTTGAAACAGAACTGGCCACTGACCATGGATTCCTGATAATGTGTTACTGGGCCACTGGGATAACCCAATGGGAGGCAGCAGCCTCCCATCACAGAGGTACGCGTCCTTTACACTTTAGGAGTTGTTGGTATCACTGAAGGAATGTCATAGGCACTTCAGATTTTAAAGCCAACACTGAAAAACATTCAGGACCCTGTAAGTAATACAGGGTGCAAGATTATTATTATTATAGCAGTTGTTATTGTTGTTATTTGCTGCTGGCACCTTTTTTTAGCTTCATTCCTCATCCCCGGGTGATATTTCAATAAATAAAGTAATACTTATCTTTTTAAAGCTACAAAAGAGTCAGCATAAGGTATACGTGCAGGTTTATGACAGAATGAGTCCATAAGCTCATAACCTCATTTAGAGAGATTTATTTTTAAGTGTAGGACCTGTTATGTAAGGATTTCTGAGGGTAGTAAACTGCATAGCTGGCAATTACTGCTAACACTTAACAGATGGGGTTAAATTCTCCTGCGTCAGACTTTGGAGACTGGTTTTGGTATGGGAAAATACATTCATTGTAAATGTAAGAAAATTTGAGTTAAAGGAACAGTAATTGTTCTCATATGTTCTTACATACAGCTGCTGCTACATAAGGATAGCTGTCACATGAGTTAATTAAAAAGCTGGCTGAGTCTCTGCTGCTGATTTGGTTCCTTTTTGGTTTGATGTTTCTGTTACAAAGAAATACGGATTATTTGGGTTGATTTTTTTATTTTCTTCTTTGTTCTTTTCATACGTGGCTGTTGTGATGTTGAGTTCCTCGTTGCTTAGTGAGCAACAACAAATACTGAGGAAGTGAAGACCAAGCAAGTGTCTGTCATACAAATTAGTTAAATTTGGGGTGCTTGCTTACTCATTTATTTCACGTGCAGTAGATACTTTTCCATTAAAAGGGGAAAAGCCCTTACTGTAACCTGACTTCTGCAAAGCTTTGAAGTAAAGTAGCACAGAGCACAAGCCTTAGCGCAGGTTTGTCCTGCTGACGGGCAGTGCCTGTGCTGCTCTCACTGCGCCTTGTCCATGTGTCCTCTCCTCCTTGGGGCATTTCTCTGCTCCGTGGGTGAGTGTGTTGCACTCGCTAAATGAGCGGGAAGTGAACCAAATAAAGTGCAACTGCCGCCCAAACCAACCCAAGGATTAGAACTGGGCTGCGCAGCCGGGGAGAGGAATGGAGTGGCAGGCTGCACGACCAGCCGAGCGGTAAGAGATGCCTCCTGTCCCAGCAAAGGCTCACAGCCTGGTCCAGCTCCCATCCACACCAAAACTGGTCTTTCCCCAGATGGCAGAGGTAGCAAAGTCAAGCTTAAGTAGAGCTGCTGATACAGGAACCAAGGAGCCTAAGGAAAAAAAATCTTTTTTTTGTAGGATTTGGTCTTTTCCAGCATTACATGTTTGCTGTTTGTAAGAGGGATGAGCGTGAAAGTTTGTTCACAGAAAAGATCAGAAAAAAATGTAATCGTCTTAAAATGTGTAAACATGCTCAGTTCCCCTCTGCTTCCCCTCTCTCCTCAAATGCACTCCCTGGATAATCCTCTTGTCTACATTTTGCTATTAAAAATACAAAGAAAACTAACAAGGCTGCCACAAAAGGATGTTCATCCTTCAGTTAATTCCTGACATTCATAGCAGATCCGAAATGCCTGGCTTTCAACAATGATGCACTGTTTCCAACGTTCGGGTCCGAGGAAAGAAACGCCGGCACTTTTCACTGGTGGATTAAGCACTGCAGTGCTGGAGCTGGTGTTAATCATGGCTGCTAACAGCTTCTGTCAAATAGTTTGTCCTTATCTAAACTTTAAACTGGCCTGGCTTTGGCAGCTGCCAAGATGCAACACGGTCAGTATCTGTGAAACGTTCTTTCTGTACAAACACCCTCTCCCCCAAAAAAACCCAGATTTATTTGTAAAAGAGTGAGAGAGGAGGAAAGGAGAGACTCATTACTTCCTTTATTATTTAAGTTTGTGTTTTCTCTGTATGTCCATTCCCTCTGTTGTTTGTGTGTTGAGGATATTATTCCTTCAGCTGCCATTTGTTCATTTTTTTCCGTTCAAGCTGCTGACCACTCTCCATGATTCATTTTCAGTTCAATGCGAGTTCTGGGGGATGGTATAAAGAAGCCTCCCATTCATAGGAGAAGGTACAAAGCCAACTAATGTGACTAACTGTTTTGTGTTTGAATGTCTACTAACTGCATACTGTCATGTTAGTAAGCCTGTAGTACCTCTCAAGGCGTTGGCATTAGATCTGTGCATCCCGCTTGGCTGCTTTCCCTCTCCAGTCTGACCCAGGGCAGTTCTTCTGACCCGCAGAGCCCATGCTCAAGCCATTTTCTCCAGGACAGTATGTTAACAACTTGGAGAAACCTCAGATACCATTTTCGCGGCCTTTGCTGTGCGTAAAATTTGGAGTTGTATGAAAATAGTTGTTTACCTGAGAGCATGTGCGTAATTTGGATTTAAAGCGCACCAGGGGCTCCTGCCAAGGCTTGCAGGAGGGGCACCTGGGGAGGGGATGCATCAGAAATGATCTCAGAGTTGGAGAAATACTCTGCAGATCTGCAGCTGATTGAATTAAATGGCTTTAATTTTGCTCTTTTGCTGTTTTCTAAAACCATCTTCCTAAAAAATAGAAAATAAGTATGCTTTTCTTTACTTCAGTGTGTGTTTTTCTTCTGTATAGCAGACTTTCAGTTCCTCATCCATCGTGCAGATAGGCATTTTCACTCATGTAACCTTAGCGCTATCTATTAACATATAAAATAGGACACTTCATTTATGACACAGCAGACGGAGACTCTCCAGACTTACACGTTTTCAGACTGAAAAAAAGAAAAGTTTAACCTCTCTCCTTTAGTGGTTCGACCTCTTCTCATCTTCCACAGCCTACTACCTCTCCTCCCATGGCACGTTAACTCGGGATTTCGCTTCCCTTGAAATGGATGGGGTTACGTGTGTCTGTGTGTGTAAACAAACTGCCGTGTTTCCACATATGAAACAAATGTTACCATGATGTTACTACCAAAGAAGTCACCATGCATCAGCATAAATGAAGCCGTATGAGCAGTGCTGTACAGTTCAGGAGAGAGTTCTTAAAAAAGAATTAAAAAAAAAAAAAGGCACAAGAAAGGACATGGGTTTTTACTTCTACGAAGCCACTTTATTTGCATCACTGTTCTCTGGAGGAAGAAGTGCAGCGCTCGTCTCCTCAGCTTGTGCAAATGAACAGCTTTTTACTAGTTGTCTGTTAATACTGACACATCTCCTACAGTGGAGCCTTGAATCGTGATGTTCTGAAACAATGAGCTTAGACATAAGGAAAATGTTTCAAATAGGCAACCTAAAATACCTAGTTATGTCTGAAATGTGTGGTAATTCTTTCATAAGCGTTCTCTATTTTTTTTTTTCTGGCCTCCCAACCATTTTGGTATCATCCTCTCTAACCTTAGCTGCAGAGCAACAGTCTGAAACCAATTCCACCAGTTTATACTCTCCCACAGGGCTGATGTATATAATAGCTCGTCTCCCCCCTCCCCAAGTCGTTCTCTATAATGGCATTTTGCATGCTGTGTATTGATCTTGTTTGGTTTTTATGGTGTTGCCAGCAGATTGTGGGTAGCTCCCCAGCAGGACTGTAATTCTGTAAGATTCTGCTTTCCACAGCCCTTGCCAAGAGGTCTTTATCCTTCTCTGAGACCTTCTGCCTCTTACAGGCTTCCTCATACATGGATGCATGGCTCCTCTCCTTCCCTCCCTCCTCTTTTTTGCCTCCCTTCTCTGCAGTTTCAGCATTTGGCATTGTCACTGTAACAGGACAATGGTCATTGGACCTATTAGAGTGCACTATCTGGTGTAAATGTTACATCATTTCTTTAATGAGGCAAATCCACTCTCCTTCAATTCTTACTTGACCACACAGGAATTACTGACTTTTGCAAACAAGTCAGCATAGTTCCAAGGGTCCGCCAAGCACAGTAGCATTGGGGCCACAAGTGGATGGCTGGGAGGAGCACAAAGAGAGGAAGCATGTACGATATCTTCCTCAGGACACTTGCTCAGCCTCCATCCAGTTTCCACTGGGTAGGTTTTACTGACCTCCCCGGGGTTGGAACCCAAACCTGTGAGTGCATACTGAGACGTATGGTGGAGACGGGTTTACTGTGGCTAGGACTTGGTTATTTTATGATCTCAGGCAGGGATTTGGTCCCCCTGTCTTTCACTAATACTTCACTCTGCCACCATGGTTTAGTTGGATGATGATGAATTTCTTGAAATATTGACATGTTATGGGAGGGTACATCTCCATGAAGAATGCTTATGGCACTGTGCCAAGAGCTACTGGTGAAGCACACCTGGAGCTTTGGGGTGTAAAGATACTTCAGGTGTGTCCTCACCCAGTTAACATCCTGAGTAAACCAGGTAGCAATTTTCTGAACTCCACCATTGAACAACAACTGTCAAACCCTTCCTGAATGCTTCCAGTGTTGTACTGTGTGGGGGAACCATACAAGGACTTGGCATGGGATGATGCAGCCTGTGGCTTTAAACCTTCCGCTGTGCCCTCTGAGGTTTCTGGCACTTGCAAGTCCTGGCCCAGGGATACTTAGGCTTGTCCTGCCCTGGAGCAAAGCGTGCTCTGGCCTGTGTCCTCTCCTTGGGTGGATCGCAGGCCGGGGACTGGGAGCATGACTTGTGCACTGCTGTTCCGGCAGATCTGTGCTGATGCAAAATTCCCTTCAGACGATGTATTTTTCCTGGACAGCTTTTCCAGGATTTGGGGATCCTTTATATACCATAGCTGACAAGAAGATTGATTTCTCTGTGTCTGCAAAACCTGCAATTGGGCCATGAGCTGACAGAGAAAAAAATAACAAAAGCAGCATTTAAAATGACAAATGAAATATTTGCATTCTGTATTTGCATTCCTTATGTCTTTCGTGATGCAGCCTGGGACTCTTTTGGGGTATGGGAGCTGAAAGATCTAGTCAAAGTACTGTTTGAAGGTCGCTGATTTAATCCCAAGTTAATAGTAAGACAAGCCAGATTTTTTCTGCCAACCTCTTTAACTGATTTGCTGTGCAGAATTTAAGAACGTTACTCTCCTCTTATTTTTCCTAAGTGTAGCCTGAGGTTATTAATACTTGTATGGAGGAGACTTAAACGATTAAATATCTGTAAGGAGTTCTTCTTCTGATCTGGGAATGAGAGGTACCAGAAAAATACTAATCATTACTAACACAACGGTTGTGTGTGATTACTTATGTAAAATTGGCTTTGGTGTGTCTTAGCCTTGTTTTCTCCCAAAATAACCCTTCCACAAGGAGCAGTTTCTCCATTGCATGGTCTGCGCGCCGATGGGATCGGTTGGGGGGAAGCATGGACTGTCCTCCTCTCCATTTGGTGGTAACCTTGCTCACTTGGGGCACTCTGATGTGTCCTGGCAGCCAGAACGATGTAGTAGCTACTGCATTATTTCAGAGTTTGTTGGTTTTTATTTTTTGTTCTAAGGTATGCAAGAGTGAGAGTCGTTTAACATTCCCCTGCTGTGTCACAATCCAATAATCACAGCCCTTTTCCTTTCTTTGCCTCTTTTGATGTTCCTAGTTTGAGCTGGTGTCCCTCTGGTGTACAGTTCATTGCCACGGGTCCTGACTTTACTTGTAGAAGGTACGGTATAAATAAATGTGCAGCAGCAAAGGAGCACTGCATACACCTTGTTGTCAGCTTTTTGTGCGTGGTCTTCTCTGCTGCCGCTCTGGCTGAAGCGTGCACGTGTGCGTTTGCTTCGTCTGCTTTTTCAGCAATGCGATGTCGGGAATGGGTCTTCTGAGCTGGGGTGCAGGTGAAGGTGGTGGCTGCTTTTCACTGGCCTCGAGCAATAAAGAAGCTGCGCTGTTGGTTTGAGCTGCTCTATTCCCTGATGATTTTAAGGCCTGTTTTTTCCGCAGCAGTGATCATAATGATAATTGTCACATCCAGAGAATCAAAGCAAGAGTTAATGTGATTCAGCGCCACTTTGTTCTGGATGGATCTCATAAAGGACTGAAGTTTGTACAGACGTGCTCTTTGCAAACTGAAAGATCTATTTTCTTCTTCAAAGAGGCTAATCATGTAAAAACAATCTGATAGCCACAGATGAAGATTTCCCAGGCATTTCAAGCTTCTGTCTTCTGTAGGAAGTCCCGATGCTTGCAGGTCAGGTCTTTCCCTGATGTTGCCTAGAAGCTGGTCTCCCAGATTTTATAGCTTCTGATTTCTTCTGGCAGTTCTTGCTGGTTGTGGATAGAGCTATTAATCTCTTTTTCTGAAGACTAGATATTGAGACAGAAGTCAGTATGTCCTTCCCATTACAGATTTAGTTACATTTGGTCTATATATCCCCACCAATAACTACAGACCAGTATTACCAGCTGATGTCTAGTTTATGTGCTGTCTCACATTTGCAGTTTTGAGCTGTTTGTGTCACAACAAACTATGTGATTTTTTCTGCACTAATAACATCATTGTTTTCACCTTGGGATGCAAGAAAAAAATTGTTCCTCTGCCCTAAATAATCAGTAGGAATGTGACTGATTTCACTTTGCAAGTGCTTTAGAATAAACTTTCTAATGCCTGCTATTGATACACGTTGTTGAGTCAAAAATCTTCTTAAGGAGATTAAATTGTAAATGCCTCGATCAGTCTTCTTTCTCATTAACCAACATGCAAAAAGTCTTTAAAAATTACCTAAATCTTATTTAAGGTTTATTGCAACTTTTGCTTTGAAGATGCATATTTGTCAGCCACTTAATGCTTCTAAAGGAATGCAGAACTTGAATCGCTCCTGTGTAAGTCCATCTGATTTTAAAGGTCCTCTGGTTGTTTAAATACTCTGTACAATCTCTAGTGTGTTTTCCCTTTCATTTGCTTCCGTGTTAGTTAACTACTTATATGTCACGATTAGCCTCAAGTTGGGATATATATCCAGGATAGGCCTTGTTTCAAGGTAGCAGGGCTTTGTGTGCATAAAATAGGGTATTAGCTATGGAGTTGTGCTGGTGTAGCAGGAGGTGAATCTGTAAAGCTTGCAAATTAACCCAAACGGGCATTGCAGTGGGTTTATCAACGCTTGGGCACAAGGAGCAGGAGGGTCAGAAGCAGAATATCAGGGCCGAGAAAGATAAGAAGGAAATAGTCACATGTGAAAGATGGGTTGGTTTATGTAGGCGAGAATAGAGTGCCGGAGCATTTTTCTGTAGAGGTCACGTGTCCATCATCTCTATCAGCAGCTGTCTCTAGAGAGATTGGCCAAACCTTTTGTTACTACCAATTCTGCAAGCGGAAGTTTGGTATTTTGTTTAGCTTTGAGTGATTATGTCTGGCTCCATCGGACAGATGTAGCGTCATCAGCGAGTGATAAAACAGGATTCATTGGCTGGTGGAGACAACACCTGGTGGTGGTCAAGGACAGGCAGCACTGTGCTATACAAGGTAGTTTAATTTGGGTGTCTTTATTCCCAAGGAGAACCTAATAAAAAGCTAGCAAAGAGAATATATGGAAATATCAAAACCTTTAGAAGAGGTGTTTCTAGATTTTCCTGTGCACCATTCAAGAAGGAGAAAAAAAACCAAACCAAAACAAAAGAGTAGGAAAGCCTGTTGACCAGGAGTTTGAATGGTCGTTCTCAAGCAACAGTTGTGTCTCTTTAGAGGCACAAAGATGCTGCTATTTGTTCTAAAGAAAATAAAAATCCCTCTGCTGCTATCTGCAGTTGGTCATTGAGAAGTAACGTGCTGAGGAATAACATCAGCATTTCCTTGCACCATTCAGTTTGTGGCTGTGTTGTGTTTCACACTTGAAGGTGCTGTGTGCTGAAAGACACGGGTCCGTAAGAGCTTGCCGAAATCTAACCTCCATGGTTTCTCTTCAGTTACAGCCTAGAAGGCCTTGCTGGAGAGTCTGGTGAGAACAAGAAGCCCTCTACAAACTTGGAGGCTTCTTCTCTGAGCTCCAAAGACCTCAGACGGAGTCCGCTTACCAGCAGTCAGTGTGGGTCCCTGGCCTTGCTCACTGAAGAACTCAAACACGGGGAAATCAGAGACTACAATCACCAGGTAAAGCTGTCTGACTGTTGTTAGGTTTATAGAAAATGCTACATCAGAGTTTTGAAGTAATTTTCCCAAGTCACAGGTTCGCTGTGAAGGTTTCCACCCTTAAGGACAGATGGACCTTAATATTATGATAATTTCTGCTTATTTTTGTTAAAAGAAGCAATTACAGGCATAAACACTAGAAATACCCTGAATTTCCGAGTTTGAAGTTTCAGCCGTAGTATTTTCTGGGTTTGTGCCAGAACCATTAGCCAGCCAGTCTGTTTACCCCTTGGAGTCACTGCTGTGCATCAAGGCAGTAAGCAGGTCTTACAAGATCTGGCCTGTAAGAGCTGTTATGTTGTGACTCTCATATCATCTCTTGCTTTGAGGAATGACATTTTTGGGCAACACACTAAGCATCAGATACTTTACCATGTTGAACCACAGTCTGGTTATGCTTAGAGACTGGAATCACAGCAGTAATTTCAGTGGCCATCAGACAATTAACACTGTCCATCCTGGTAATATCCAAGTAAAATCTTGCAAGAAAATCAAGCAGCCAGGGTCTCTGTTTGTTGCATAATTAGTTGTCTTCACTTAAAAGACAAAACAAAATGTTGCTTTTCACCTATGTGACACTGGTTGCATTTTTTGTGGTCCTTGCATTTTTCACCTATTCTCTTATACAGAGATCATTTCAATTTTCCGCTGTTTGAAAGTGAGAATTACAGTAAACATGAGCACTGAACTGTGATCTGTAGTTGGAATAGCGCTGTCGTGCATGACATATTTGCTCAGTGTGGGTTTTTTTCTGTTTTGCAGATGCATCAAACATCGCAGCCGCAAGGATTTAATTTCTGTTCTTCCTCTGTTGCATCTCCACTGACCAAATCTATGTCTCTAATGTCAATTAGTAAACCAGTGCTGGACAGTGAGTAACACAATTTTCCCTTATACTTATCCATTCTGTCATCTGTAATATTAAGTATATTTTACTACCTTCCCAAGGCAGAATTTGCTAGTACCTGCTCTTGCTTTCCTATATTATGTGAAATATAGGTTTCACTGCTGCATGGAATTGTGGGTGGAAAGGCAGAACTCGTTCAGTCTAGATCTGTGTTTTGTTCTTCCCAGCATATCCCTGGTGTAGCAAGTTCTGTTGGGTTTCTTTTGTTTGTTTTTTTTTTCTTAATTACAGTACTGATACGAAAACAATGATTTATTGAGTTTGTTACTTAAAAAAAGAAAAACACTTTGAGTTTTGCATCCTTTCAGAATTTCTTCCTGTGATGTTGAGGTAAATTCCACTTGAAATCTTACTTTCCTACTTCTAGATTTTTTGGAAGTTGATATAAGGAAATTTGAGAATCTGTGTCTGAGTCTCTTTGGTTTTGTTTATTTTGAGCTAAATGTTTTGGGGCAGTTGGGTATAATTTATTGAATCACAGTCCTGAAGAAAATAATAAAAGAAAATTAGCTGAAATTTTTCAGTTTAGCTTAATTAAAGCAATAACAAGCACTTAATTTTGCAACTTCACTGAATTGATTCTTTCAGCTGAACAAGTCATTCAGAAGGCTGCAGCTGGATGTGCTTAGGAGGGGCCATGTTAACACATGTTTTGATTTTATTAATTGCCATCCAGAAACTATATTGACATTTTAGATCATGTCTTGTCAATCAGTGATGGTCTCTTATCTTTTCTTCTTTATTAACTTGCTTCTTCCTTGCAAAGCTGAGCAAGGAAAAGGTGTTTTTAAGACAGGCATTTTGTTCATTTAGGAGGCTTGCTGGAGGAAGCTCACAGAGATTGTTCTTTGTAGGAGACGTTTTTGAATTCCTCACCATCGTTTTTCCATGATTAATAAGTATGTGGCCTCATGGATGTGTCCCCCAGCAACGGTAACCAAAACATGGGCAGATCTGTCCTGTGGAAAGGCCCGCTCCTGCTCTGTGCGATGGCGCAGCCGCTTTCTCTTGGGGTGAAGGCCTTCGTTATGTTTTTAGAAGCAACCCCTTTATTGGCATGGCATCCAGTTGCTAACCAAACACCATAAAGAACTCGGCTGGCTCCCAGAACACTGGTGGCTCAGAGAGCCTGGTGGGCTGAGGCTTGAGACTTTCCTTTTGGCCCACGGCAGAGTGTTACAACAGCAGGAAACTTGTGCCGCCATCTTGGGATGGGACAGCTTGCCACCTGCCCTCTCTGCTCTGTCTTGTGACCCATGTTAAAAATGCCATCAGGACCTGAGCTGGTGGTAGACAGGTTTGATGACCCTGTCTTCTTCAAGAGTCGGGCCTAGAAGGAAAAGAGAAGGTGTGATAAGCAATCTAGAGGGGCTGTGGAAGAAATGGCAGGGTTAGTCTTCTGCTCCAAGGTGGATGTGGGTTTTGGAGACTGAAGTTAAAAATGGCTGACACTTCTGTGTGCTTTATTTTCTCAGTAGTTAATTTGCAACACCTCAGAAGGGCCTCATTTTTATAGGAAAGTGGTTTCTGAAAATCGATGCATATGAGGCAGTTGATGTGAGCATCCAAAAGGATTGCTCACCTTGAAAATTTAGATATGGGTTCGCTTCGCAACTCTGACACTTTCCTGACTTTGGAAACTTCAGTAAATCACTTCATTCTTCCTCAGTCACTTTGAAAGAGGAATAGTGTTGCATGAGTTGTGACCGTAACTACAGGTGAAGGAGATCAGTGCCTTTTACAAGAAGGTCTCGATGTATAAATTCCCTTGTATCACGTAGGTTTGACATTCACGTTATTGCAGCAGAACACTTCAGAGTTATGCAAATATAAATCCTTGGTTTCATGGAGGTGAATTCTAGGAAAACTTCAGTTCTTCATTTCACTAGCATAATTTTGTGGTAGGCGTTAAAACAAAAAATTCTCTGATCCATGCAAATGTATCTGAATGGGAAGAGCACGACATGTTCTGCACAAAAGCTTCAAAAAACTAAATGCAAGCGAATAAACATGTGGAGGGCTTTCTCTTGTTTTTCCCTGTTTATTGTCATATGTGCTGAGGCAGGAGCAATTTCCAAGACATGCCAATTTCCAAGTTTCTCGCCTGCACTCGCTCTGATGTCTCAGATGTTCCAAGAGCTGCTGTGGCCGTTCACAACTGTTAATCCTTCTGCATTTTGTAGAGGGAGGTCACAAGAGCTGTTGGCTGGAGTGCTCGGAAGACTGCTTTCGGCTTTGGAATAGCAAATTTCCAGTGTGGAGCATTGTTGTAAAGCCAGGAACTGCTATAAATAAAACCACTGAAATGGAAGTTGAATTGAACTGTGCTGGAGGAGGTGGTTCTATTTACAGTAAAGTATTATTGTTCATCTTGACTTTCAGTCTAAATAGACAGTAGACTACAGAAGAAAGAAAGCAGTGCTGCCTAGTCGTGTTCTTCAGGTCTGGGACACTAGAACAACTTTTTTGAAAGGCAGTCTAAACAAAATTAATCCATGAATCTTGCTAAGAATTCTTCAATTTAAATGCCTTTCATTGGGTCCCTCTAGGGTTGTTCTGCTTAGCGGGAAAAGAGTGTACATAATTTTAGTCAAATTGCGTCTAGGCAAATGGCATTTATGGCCAATGGCTGAAGGAAAATTTCAGGGGAGTTTGCTTTGCATTGCTTGCATTGCTTTGGACATTCCTTGGGCAGTATTTTTATATTCTGAATTCAGTGTGGGGGTGTGGTATCAGCAATACAAAAAATTCTCTTTGTGTGTGGCTGAATGGACATGTTTTGTTCAGAGAGAGTCATAGTTGCTACTTCTGTCTCTTGGAAGTTTAATACTGATAAAGTCTTTAGCCTCTTTTCCCTGTTGTGCAAGCAAATTGATTTATTCGTGCCATGGAATGACTTGAAAGTCCCTGAATATGTGCGCTGAAGATGTTTAATGTAGATGTTTAATGCAGGACCCTTAGGTCAGACCTGTCCCAGGGGCAGAGTTTCCCCTGCCCTGTCCCAGTTGTCATTCCCGAGGACACACTGATGTGAGCGATGGGTATCCAGCAGCCTGACATTGGTCAGGTCACAGCTCGGAGGCTTCCACCTGTGCTTGTACGAAGAGAAAGTTTGGGAAGTACAGTCCTTGGGCATCTCCGTAAGAGGCTATGTAGCCATTTCAGTTAAGAGTGGCTAGCTGGCTCCTGCATCTCTTTTTGGAGAAGATTGTACTTATAAAGAATTGTTGTAAAGCTGCTGCTATGCAAGAACTGCTTAAAAAAATATATTTTTAAACAGGAATTACAGTAAACCCTTTTAATTTGCAAAGTTTGGAGACGAGGGCATGAACAAACAGCAGGGATTCCTGGAAAAGTGCATAGTACTGGAAGATAAATATAGCTTCACAAATTGGAATAAGCAGAAGGCCGAGCACTAACATGTGTGAGAAAAGATGATTGAACTCATCGTTAACCACTGATAATGGGAGATTTGATGTCACAGGCTGGTTTGGCACTGTGTTTGGTAGACTTCTGCCAGGCAAGCATAGGAGAGGGTGCAGGAGGGGGCAGTTTCTTTAAAACAAGGACTGTGAGTTTTAGAAGTCAGATGCTTAGTTTTTCTGTTTTATTTTGGAAGAAAAGAGAAAGGAAATTTAGGTGTCTCCTTTTTAAAGCTGGAAACTTTGAAGGGCATAACATTATCAAAATGTTTGGGGTTTTTTAGGGATAGAAGTGTCGAGAACCTCCCTGGATAAATAAAGTCAACACTTCAGATAAAGTATCCTTGATAATACCTGGCAGCTTTGCTGTGTCATTTAACTGCAAAGAGCACCATTAAACAAATATCTGGAGTTGTTCTAGTTTGATTCTCTGGCAGTTATTTCAGTGAAGCAGATGCCCTTTGTCCAGAGATCCACTGCGTTTATTGTTTGGGAAAATAACTGTTCACGTGGAAGTCTTCATTAGGAGTTCCTGTAAAAAGTTGACAGCGAAGATAAGAAAGCCTTGAACCTCCACTTATGCATGCAGTGAGACCTGCACCCTCTGAAACCTGCATTCTCTGGAGTTTGCACATTCTCAATTCTTTGTTTCTTGTGCCTTTTCTGAAGCCAGCTGCTTTGCAGACATTTCCTTTGCTTTGGTTTTAGTTTGCTTTGGCCGCTTTCCTCTCCTTTTTGTTATTAAACGCATTTTCAAGCATGCTCTAATGTCTGCTGTTAACCCACTTCTCAGCCCAGGGCCGAACGCGACCATCGAGACGGATCTCCTTCTCCTTCAGCATCTCTCCACTCATTCCTAAGTCTAAAACTCTCTTTTCTATTGGCTCTTCTTCCAGTGATGAGGAGGAGGAGTTGGATAGTAAGTAACCGTTTTCTATGCGTTGCAGCCATTATGGGTGGAAACATGGGCAAAATCTCGTTTTCTGCTTTAGACCTTGAAGTTTCACCTTGCAAGCATTGAACTAACCTTTCTGTTGCATGGTGTCTAACAGCATTATCTTAGTCCTGTATCTGAATACTATCTAATGGCAGAATAAAAAGATTATAATCCAAAGAGTCTTGTACATCAGCACTGTCACGTCGCATCTGGTTAGTTTTGGCCTGTATCCATGTGGCAAATATCATCATCTGCCACTCTGACCAGCAATGCAGTCATTACCTTTTTATTAAAACCAGAATACTTCTCTTGCAATTGTTGCAGTGCACGGAGTTAACAGAAGAGGTAGATCTTTACCCTCCATAGGTGAGAGTGAGTATGTTTCTCAGTGGAAGTAGGAGAAGAGGAGAGAAACCCTGATCTTAAATTCTGAAAATCTTGCTTACAACTTCATGGTTCCCCTACTGAACAAGAAGCATACATTGCAGCCAAACACCGTAAATCATCAAAGTGTTCATGTCTAGGTTCTGATATTATAATCAGAATAGTTTTATTGGGAAACAGGCAAGTATTGTATGGTAGCTTTTTTTCCCCTCCCTCAAACTCCATTGCTAAAAGAAACCCAGCTAAGACAGAAGATAGAATTTAAATAATTTAGACTCCTTGTGGTTTTTTTTGAATTGGCTTATCAAAGATAGTTGAAAATGCTTCTTATTTCTTAAGCATGTTTTATTAGACTGTTGAAATAAACCAGAACAGATAATTCTCTATCTAAGGAGAAAATTCAGAGCAGCTGCATTAGTTGGTTCAAATCAAAGGTTTGCAAGGAAACTAGCCCACGTCCCTCATGTCCATACTGGGATGGGGGAAGCTGCTTTCCAGTCCAACAAATTTTGGTTGCTTCCTAAATTTAAAATATCTCCACACCATCCATGTTGTGGTTATCTAAATTCTTCTCCTTTCCATTCCCAGTCTTCACTGTGGGTTTGTCCCTTCCTACAAAGAACGTCCTGTGCTCTTTCCAGGTGTGACGCTACCCACTTCCCTCCTTCAGCTCCTTCCTCCTTCCCTTTTGCTCTGTCCTTCTCTTCTGCCTTCAACAAAACTTGCAATTCATTGTCCCCACAAAGTGAGCTGCAAACACACAGCTGTGCATTGATGTCGTGCTCCCACGGTAAAAAGTACTCTTAGCTAAACTTCTTGGTGGATTTTGTTTTTCAGTTCTTTTTTTGGGTTTTTTTGGTTTTTGTTTGGTAGGGTTTGTTTGGTTTTTTTTTTAAATTTCTTTTTGTTTGTTTTAAGCAACCAACCAGTTAAGTAATTCCCAATAGTCAGTTTAGGATATAGCAGTTTCAGGGGGTTATTGTTAGCTGGTATTTATCTTCTCTCCCTCAACAGTACTGCTGTTACCGATGAGCATTTAAAGTAATGTTGGATATTGTCTCAAACAAAGATGTTGCTTTCTTTACATGTGTTTTATTCCATCATATTTGAGGGTGCTGTGGTGACTTTTGAATAAAGCCACAGCTTTTGGTTTAGCCCCAGCTATTCATAAGACTGCTTTGGCAATGGGAATTTTTCAAGTAGTAATCCCAGACCAGTTTGTTTATTTTTTCACATCTTCAGGGTTCATTTCTCATGAGAGGGTGGATGTGTTAGCATGGAGATTGCACTTGCATTTCAGTTACTGTTCCTCAACCTCTCCATACCTCTTTTTGTCTAGAGTATGGAGAATTAGTTACAGATTGTTTGATATCGTGTATTTAAGATGTGGATTTCGGATGGCTGGACAAGCCAGTCTGTGCATTTTAGAATACCATATGAAATCATTTTGGTGGGTGATGCTTAAAAGGTGTTAAGTACACCAAAATTTGGCTGCTAGCCCAGATTCATTGGGCTTAGATAGCAGTCCTGGCCTTTGCACAAAACTAACTTCTTTTGTGGGTCGTGAAATCAGTTTTAGCGTTTCAGTTTGAACGTAGGCATGATAGAAGACACAAAAATTATGAAAATAAACCTTCTTTGCCATCTTCTATTTAAAAAAAAAATTGAATGTGAGAAAATGTGTGTTTTTCGATGCTTATCTTAAAGCTTGCAGCAGAATGTTGATCATATGATGTTCTATTGTAAATTGAAATATGAAATCATAATCAAGCTTTCACCTTGATTTTTCTCTGGATCCATTTTGCCTGCCAGTGTCAAGAATCCCCCATTTTTGAGATAAAACATGATTGCAGTAAAAGATAAATAGTACATAATTTAAGTTCCCGTGCAATGTACTTTCTCTGGAAAACAGTCACGAATATCAAATTAATACAGCTCTTGATTCCACCTTCATTCATATTTCTTACATTAACTATAAAGAAACAGAAAGGTTTGTGCAATATGTAAATCCAGTTGAACTGATGAATCTATTAAAGGAAAGACTAAGGAGGCTTAGCCCATTTTAAAAGCAAACTAGAAGTGAAACGTGAACCAGGGTCACTGGAATGTTAACCAGGGAGTTGGGAGTCTGTAAATTACTTGTGTGATCTTAGTAGGCACTTAGGTAGTAGATATTATATAAAAACCCAGCACAGCCAGGGAATTGAATCGTAGACTTCATTTGATATATGTTACATTATTACTAACTTTGTTGTATTTGGGATCATTAATTAAATGGAAGACGTTGCAAGGGAGGTATTAACAGAGATCTCCAAGCAGGGGTTAGGTAATGGGATGTGCCTGTATTTTAGTTTTTCAATATGAAGAAATGATATGTCTGACTCGGGCTGTGTTCACACTTGACACAGCGGTTAGGAAAATGTGTATTTTAGAATCAGAAGGCATGGTATTGTGCGCGCAGTTTTTCCTAATGCACTTACTGCTTTTGGATAGAGGACCATCTTTGCCTCTGATGTCAAATGGCTCTTTTGCATTCGCCCTTAGCTTTAATATGTGAACAGAATTTGAAGCCAAAGTACTGTTTTTCTTACAATGTATGTGCAAAAGCCTAGTAAGATGATCAGTCATGCTGCTTCTTGAGGTTCAGGTAGCACTGCGAACGGTACTTGTAATGAGGGCTTTTTTGAGTCCTGACAAGCCCAGTTACTCTGAAGAGAGCCCTCTCTCCTCTGGATCATTTCATCCTGAGTTTTCAGTATTCTTTAACGGTTCTGGTAAATGGTATCAGCTACCTAATCTGCTCCAAATGCATTGTGCAAGCAGGTTTCTTGTGGTATAAAGAGAATTTGTGTCATTGGCAGGGCTTCAGCTTCATGTCAGAAGTCAGGCTTTCCTCAAGCACACTGTTGTGTGACGAAGCCCTAGGCTGGTAGTGTTTCATGGAAAACAGAATAAGGCTTCCCTTGTTTCCCTTATTCTTTATGAAGTGCTTCAAGATTTTGATGGGAAAATGAACTATAATTTTATCAAGCAGAAAAGTTTTATACATGAAACCCGGATGTGTTGTACAATACATTCTTTCTGGTAGTGTATAAATAAAAGCATTGTAGCAGAATGATTCTCATTTATACCTATTGTCATTGAATTGGCAGTTCTGATTCAGATACCCCATTTACCAGCAAACTTAACACAGGCAGATCCTTTGCTTTAACAGCTGAAGAATGATAAAAATACTAAGCAGGCTTTCACCTCAGCATCTAATTCGAGAGCACCTAAGGATACAGGGAACAGGCTTTATCCTGAACACATGAAATCTATTCTAAACACTCACTTCTGGAAAACATTTCCTCTTCCTCTTGAACTGTCCAAATATGCAAACTGTGTTTTTAAAATCAGTTGGCTAAGATTATAGTCTAACATGTCACCCCCCCCCACCTCTGATCTGTCTTTTCCAGGTACACAGGCGTTCAGCGGCCCCGCGGGTTCCTCGGTTCAGAGGTACAGTATTCTGGGGCTACCACGTCTCTTTTGGTGGGATTCGGCACTGGGCTCTGAGTTGGACACCCAGAAGCCTTCCTGGCACCAATGCATTTCAGCTGAAATCACAGGTCATCAGGCTTGTGAGAATCAGTCCCTTATGTCTAAAGGCTGAAGAATATTTTAGGCCACAGAATATGAAAGTCTGCTCTAGGTCCTAACAAGACTTTGTGTTTATTTGTAGCTAATAACAGGTTATTTATTATCAAACAATATCAGCTTACCCTGAGTTACATTTTACACTAAAAGTAGTTGTTCGTCCCTTTGGTTAATTCTGTCTCTATTTCTATAACGAAGGCCAAATTGATCACGTTTTTGTATGGTACTTTTCGTCCCTGCAAGCTGTAGGAGGAGATAATCTTTATGGTGGGTGCTGGCTTTAAAAGCACTTCCCTGGAGGAAGGACATTGGTGGCACCGAAGGAGCTGGGTGTCTGGTCTCTGTGTCACTCTGACAGCTTCGGCTTTATTTCGTGGCTGGGGGCTCTTCACGTCAACTCGCTGCTGTTTTCTCCTCCCTGATTTCATTTGTCTTTCTGTCATTCTGCTTTTGGTTTGCATTGTACTTCCTATTGACAGACTGTGTCCTTTTCTTGATTGCAATAATAATTTGCTCCGTAATTTCTTATTCTTCCAGAGAAGCTGAAGAAGTCATAAGTTTGTGCGTGTAAAGATTGGCAGAACATAGCTGATGTCTCAGAAATGCTTAAATCAATACAAATAACCATTGCTGTTTGTTCCTCGGTATTCTCGTTCGTCAGGGGAGGCTTTGCAGACAGTGTGGTTTCTGTAAAAGACACTCACTGCCTTTTCAGAGTTCATTAGATGTCTTCTGGAAGGAGATTACCCTTTAAAGGATGTGTGCATGTCTATCCCTTTCTGTCTGAAATACCGATGATTAAATGGCAAGGCTGACTGTGTGTCTGCAATATTGGCCACGTAAGTGGGCCGACGCTGCGAACTGGTTAGTGGTTATTTGGCCACAGGAGCAGCAGAGGGTGCTATGACATGGACTGGGAATGGAGATTGCTTAAAAACAGATTAAAGGATGCCTTGAAATATGTGGCAAACTGCTGCATTGGCATTTTGTCTTCACTTTGCCTTCTCTGGTGGAACACCACAAAGCAAATTGTGACTCTGTTGGATATTGGATAATAAATGCATTTGTCCTTTAAAAAAAAAAATCTATCCATTTAATAGATGCTTTGGGAAAAAAAAAAAATAAACCCAACCTCTTTCTTTTTTGATTTTAGTATATCTGAAGAGAGCAGCAGTGTCCCCACTGGTAAAGGTGCAACAAAAGTCAGTCGCACCTTCAGCTACCTCAGGAATAAAATGTCCAGCAGCAAGAAGAGCAAGGTAGGTACTTCTTGTGATTTATACAGCCATGAAATACCCACAGGTAGCAGAGATGAATTCTCTACTTCAGTATGTTTGCATAGGGTGGTATTTATGTGTTTGCCTGACTTTCTTTTCTTTTTCTCTTCCTTTTGCGGGGGGAGGATTGTCTGTGGGGTAGCAGGGAATAGCTACATGGAATATCTTAGCACCTCAGAATTGAAGTGCATCTGAGGTGAGTTTTCCTGTGCAGTGTTTTTGCCTCTTTTCGCCACAGGATGAAGCTTCATTTATTACAGGCAGTAGTTTGTGCACCGTCATAAGTTATGGCTTGCAGTGATTGATGAGTCTTAGTTTTTACAGAACTTGAGAGGTCTTTAATAAAATGAGTACAGGAGCTGTAAGAAGGGACTGGCTGCTGAAGGTTGTATTGTGTTTCCCTTTTATATTTACCTTTGCCACAAAGTTCCCTGGACTGCTGGAGAAGTTTCTCAAACTGTGACCTTTAGTGATGGCCAATATTTATATTTTCCCCTTTTCTCTGTCCTTGAAACACTGGGATTTAATTTGCTGAAGGTTAAGAGCTGCTCAGCACAACTGAATTTCCCGGGAACAGCATTGGTTAAAGAAATAATTACATTAATGCTAAAAACTTCACACAAACTGGCTGGTGTTGCCTTAGATTGTCCCCTTAAGATTAATATGTATATGTGGTTTTTTTGTTTTTGATTTTTTTTACTTGAATCTCACCTTGGTTTATCAGGTCTGACAGAAGCTAAGAGCACCTTGCCTCACAATGGGCAATGTGTGTTATGTAGTTAGGTGACGCGTAGCTAGTATGTCAGTAAATACTATTGGAAGGCCCCTGAGACACGTAATTACATATTCTGATAAGCGGCTGAATAGCAAACAGGAAACAAAACGTGGCATAAATGTGGCTGGGCTGAAGCATGCACGTATGGAGGGGGGGTCACTTTTCATCTGCATGAGCAAACTTGGATTTTAGCCTTCCCAATATAAGCACCTGATGTTTCAGCCTGAGTGTTCTTCCCACACAGCTGGGTTTGTGTGCTGGCGTGGTCCAATGCACATTTTGATAGACGTTTTTGGAAGGTTGCATCACCTTTGCGGTGAGGTACCAGCTGGAGTGAGATCAGTCATCCTAATGCACAGTTCCTCTTTATGGATCTGCCTTTAAAGATGCAAGCTGCGAGCACGAGCGGCTCAGAGCTGCTGCTGAGCAGCTTTAAGTCAATGCTCTTCCCTGCTGCACAGTACAGTGTTAAAAAAAAATAAAATCCATTTATATAGAAACCTCTGTGCAAACCACTAGCGAGAAGTTGTGGAGCATGTTGCACAGCTGGTGAATGAGACTGGAAATTCGTTTCCTGGTTCTTGCACTTCAGGTGTATAATCTCTAAAGTAAAAACTGGATATACATGAATATATATATAAGTAAAAGAGATCTGTTGGGGACAGGTAATAAAATATAACAGACTGCATTGAGATATTTGCTCTGCTTTTGTTAGATAGGTGCAGTCGGATTTCACTAATTTTATGGTTGTGCCTGAGACAGTTGGTAAAGAATCACTCCAAAATCCCAACAATGATACACACTACAAAAATTGCAGCTCGTTGCAGTTCTGATATTTTTACTAACTAAAAAGCCATAATACCATTCAAATTACAATTTATTCTCAGCTTGCAGTGGCATGCTTGCATTACAGACATTTTTAGGCCTTCAGCTGTACGTTTAAATAATGTGCAGCTACAAATTCTTGGGAACACTGATTTCTCAGAAACGTTATGGCCAATGAAAACCTGTAAGAGTTAAAAAGAAAAACAACAAACCTTGAAAGAGGAAGTTGGACAGGAAGAGTTGGTTTCTGCTGCTGTCTGGGCTGTCAGGAGGGAGAGAGGCCTCAACTTCTTTCCAACTAGTTTTTACTTTTCTCCAAACCTTCAGAAATGCACCATTTTCTAAGATGAACCATAAAATAACACACATCTGAACCTACTAATGACAACGGCTCGTTTTGAAAATGGTGTAAACAGTTATGTAAAAAAAACCCTGATAATAAAGGATGTTTGGAGTGGTAGCGGTAGGGGATACTGATGGGAGTTTGTGAATTCACCCAAGTCAGGTGTATACTTTGTCTTATTCAGGGATTAGTCAGTGAATCTCTTGAAATCAGCAGCATGCCGACCGATTCGTGTTTTTGAGGTATAAAACATGCTGTGTGTCTGTTAATTAGAAAAAACAAAAAAGCTCATTTTCTTCATTTTGGTAAAGAGTTTCTGGGAAATGACGACAAAAAAAATTAGCATGAGTAATTTCTCTTTTTCCTTGACTTGCGCAGTTATTAGGCTGTGCTCTACCACCAACAGCGTTTCATTGTGTAGACAGTAAGAGCTGTGTTTGAAAGGGGTAGCAGACAGGGAATATTGTAACCTGTAGAGCAGGAGGAGCGCAAACACGTGAAACCTTTCTGTCTGGGATATCTTCTGCAGCACTTTGTTTACTGAAGTACTACAATAGCAACACCGAGGTACGTTAAAATTCACTTTTTCTGTATCCTGAACATCACAGCGGGTATGATTTACCACCCTCTGCCTTTTAAATGGGTGGTCTCTTATTGATTTGTGACTTCTAAAATATTAATCCCATCCTCTCTTGCCTGTATATTTTTTTTTTTTGTTTTAGTTTTTTTTTAGCAGTGGAAGCTAGTAGGGCAAGATGAAAGCAGTAGTAAAGTAGCTAAAATCATCTTCAAGGAAGTTAGCAGCAGTCGACCCGCCCTCCCCCTTTTGCTCAACTCCTCTCTGACTGCCATCCCCCCCCCGGGCCGGCCGTGCGGGCAGCGCTTGGCCATCGCAATGGGCTGATGCTGGTGGGGAACAGCTCTCCTGCCCCTGGGGGAAGGATGTCGATAAAATGGAATAAATTTTCCGAAGTACCTCAGATAACAGTGAAGCTAGTAGGACTTAAGCAATGGGAGGTAAGAGCTTTGTGGTGATTTCGGAGCGGGATCTGCTGCTGCTGCAGCACACGGGCTGTTAATCTGGGGCCATGCCACCGAGTTGCGGTCCGCGTTGTGTCCGTTGGTGCACGTCGGTGCAGGTTCAGCTCTGCTTCAGGCCGTGCTGCCAGCTCCGATAGCGCAGGAAAACGGTTTTGTTTTTAGAAGCCTTTTATTAAAAAACCCCTTCCAGTAACTGTCGCAGCAAAAAAAAATTTAAAGTCATGTTATGGGACCTTGTATTTCAGCAGTATGGCTGGCCTCCCTTGTATCAAGTTTGCTGTTTCCTCCTTGAAAGTGGTGCACCCGTTTCCTGTTTTTCCTGGGGTGGTTCAGCTTTAATTAAAATGTTTTTTACAGTGATTTTATGAAGACAGGGTATTATTCCAGACTCTAGAGTTACTAAAAACATCAGGTACGTTTAAAGTACAGGACCCTGAATCTTCTTTCAGCGATTTAAGCATGAGAGTCACAAGATCTGCCTTGAGCATAGGGTGATCTTTTCTCCTAGAGCTTCACAAGTCCTGGCCATGGAGCAAAACTCCAAGTGTCAGCTTGGTACCATCAGCCAAGGACTAAACTGCAGAGCTTTAGTTCTTGAATCCTCCTAGGCTGGGCATGGTTAAAGATGGGCAGGTCAACAGATGGAGAACGGAGTTGTGGAGGCTTACGTGGGAGGGGGTGGGTGATTCGAGCTCATGAATCCTCCAGGAAGCGGAGATGTGCCACAAAGCAGACTCTGCTTGGCAGGTTTTCTGCTTCAGACAGGATTATTCCATCTGGTAGTGCTCTTGGTTTTGCTGATCTGCAGAACAAAATAGCCTTTGGGGCCAGCAAACAGACTTTCTGTTTATGAGGCTTTGCGGGGAGAGACTCTGACACTGGCGTTTTGCCTGGGATGTGTTGGGAGAGGGGAGACCTTAGGCTGAGTTACTAATTATTGGAGTGTGTCATCAGAAGCTCAAGAGTTTCCCTTCTTGTGACTGCAGAGCTCAATACCTCTTTTAACCGCTTCATGGCAGTTGCTGACATGGGCTGCTCTGCAGCTTTCTGATATTTAGGCTCTGACGATATTTAGCAAAGGGCACGTGGCATATAAATAACAACATGCAGAGGTAAGCATACAGAAGCCTTTACCAATTCCTGGTTAAGCTGCTCTTTCAGATGCCATGAAATCTGCAGTAACAGTTAAAATACAGATCTGGAGCTGAATTGTGTGGTACAGAATTTGTCGGGTGGCACATAGAAAGACAAGGAATCGCTATAATTCAAATTTGGAGTTTTTCTGTGGAGTTTCCTTTAAAAATTGTTTGGGAGAATTCCAAATCCACAAAAGGCTGCAGGGAAAAATGTTTCAAATTTTTAGTATTTTAGCAATTTGCTCTCTCAGGTAGTGGTAGAAAGGTAAGTAAAAACTCTGCTAAAAGTTGGAGAAGCTGGCTGTGCTTGTCACATTTCCAACGCTGAGTAGCCCACAGGTTAAACCGTGGCTTCCGGAAGACGAAGTAATCTTTTATGGTGTTGCTGTTGTTCCGCAGCCTCTCTGTGATGCCATATTTTGAGAGTTTGTGAAAGATCCATTTCCCCAAAAAGCTTCACGTAGTTACTTGAGATTGCATGAAACTGTTGAACAAGTTGCTAGTCAGAAGGAAAACGGAGGTGGAAATATCCTGGCAGTGATGCTGTACTGGCACCGGGGAAGAGCTTATGTTCTCCATTAAAAATGCAGTGGCAAAGCATGAGTCTGACAGGTTGGCCTTAAAAAGGAATGAAGCTGGACGTTTGAGACACGTTACATGTGGTGTTTGTATTTAACACAATCCATTGAAAGTGCTGAAGAGATTGATTAGAGCCCAGAAGAAAAGCGGCAAGTCATTAAAGCAAGCAAACAGAAAACAAAGGTGGAAGAAAATAGCTGCTTTCAGAACAAACTCAGTGTCATCTCCGCTGGTGAGGTACCTGCGCAGGAGGCTCTGCGAGTCAATAGTATGTTAATCCACATCTATTGGAGGCTGTAGCTCATTTTTTGTAACAGAGTTATGCAGACACATGACTGTTGTTAAGGTATGCGCCGATCGATATCGTCAGAGTGCCAAAGGCAAACACTGAAGAATCTGTAACTAGAGCATACACCTCTGCAAAGTATTGAGGCATTTGTTCATTTTCTTCCTGCAGGAAAAAGAGAAAGATAAGGAGAAGACTAAAGAGAAGGACAAAGAATGCAAGGAGAAGGAAAAGGATAAGAAGCTGTTAAACGGACATCTCTTCAGTGCGACCTCCGTTGTAGCCCAAGCAACCTGTTACCACTGTATGAAACCTTTCAACAAGGATTCGTACTACTGTGCAAGTAAGTTGGGGGGGTGCTTCCCCCTTCCTTTTGTTTTTTGTTAAATCTGACATGGGAAATGTGAACCTTATGCTTTATTTTCCTCTTGCTTAAGGCTGTGGGGTGGGATGGAGACTTGGGAGATAGTGATTCATGGAGCAGCGTGTTTCCTGATGGAAGTTGGGCTGGAACGAGTCGTGGCTGTAAGGAGGTGTCCTGCAACCTCCCTCACAGCCGGTGCTCGGACGTCGCAGCATCCCATGGGGTTTTCTGCCCTTGCTTGTTGAGATGTGTCACTCAGCTGGAGGACTTCGGTCATTTCAGCTGCGTGTTGTGCCTTGGGGCCGAGGTGCTTGGTTAAGATGAAGGGAGGATGGGGAAAGCTCGCTTGGATCGAGGCTTTTGTTTCCAATGGGGGAAAAAATGTCCCACCCATCTGTAGTGTGTATTGCTTTAGTTCTCTGAAACACTGCTTCGGTGAGCCCTCAGTGAGAACAGCGTGATACAAAAAGGAAATACTAACACTCTTCTCCCTTTATACGTGAATTCGCATCACCGGTCGAATGGCAGCTACCTGCGTGCATGCGAAGTACGTGCAGCACAGCGCAGGCAGTACGGGAACCACAGCAGCGGGTTGCTGCGAGATCGGTGATTCTGTTCTCTTTTCTTATCAGACGGTTTCTCATGCCCGTAGCTCGATAAGGTCAGCACCATTTGTGTGGTTAAGACCAGAATGGTGGCCGGTTTACGCAGTGACCCAAAGCTATGAAATACACAGACAAAAATGTCTTTTTCCCACTGCAGCTCAGGGCTTTCCGTTCCTCACTATTAGTAATATTTTATACGCCACTAGCCTAGAAGAGATGAGTCAAAGCGTGTACAGGAATCGCTCCCAGGCTGGAGCAGGAGGCTCTGTCTGTGTCTGCTGCTAGATGAGCAGTGTAGAAAACGTCTCCGGTGAGCAGGGGAAGGAGCAGCCAGCTGAATCCCGAATGGCGGTTTTGAGTTTCCTGGAAGGGAAGAAATTTCAGCGAAGTTGTTTGCATCAGACATGCTCTGTGTCAGCCTGATGGGAAATGGAAAATGTCAACAATTATAAGCTCTCAAATGCATCTTCTCCCTTTCCCCACTCGACTTGCTTAACAGCTTCTGGAGCCACTTAGAAAATCAAATATATGCCAGTTTAACTCTCTATATCCGAAGGAGTTAGAATAATCCAGCAATGTCCTCTCTTTTAGCATAGATGTTCTTTCCTCGTTTTTCAAGGTATAACAGAAAAATTTTGGAAGTTTTCTGCATCAGTCAGGGATTGAAAGCCACAAGGAAAGTTTGGTCAGGGCCCAGGTTGTAAGCTCACATCCGAGAGTGGTCCTTTCTCCCGTCATGCCTTAAAATCAGCTGTCGAATGCCTTGGAGATGACGGACAACCAGCAGCAGAGGCTGGTTGGTTCCTGTGCTGGCGTAGACTACTTTTTTCCTACGGAAGTGGCAGTGCTTTACTGCTACCATCACTGATCTGTCTTGCCTGTGGATGACCTTTTCTTGATGCCTTTTAAAGCACCGGATCATTTTAAATCAATGTCTCAACTTTTCAATGATGCCCCCAGCTTCCTGAAACAGCTAGGCAGTGCTGAGAGACTTAGCATGCTCTGAAACAAACAGGCAAGCCAAAAATCCTAATTTTTAGTTGCTGGTCTTTTTTTTTGTGATCAGTGATGCAGAAAAGAAGCTTTTTGGGATTTTAATTGTTAATACTAGTGAGAAAGAGGAGTTGGAGGAATAAAGTCCCTGAAACAGATTTTTGATCTAAAAAATCAAAAGTGGTACATACTAAGGAGCTACCTTCAGGCTTTCAAGGCTGGAGTGCGAATTTAATGGTTCTAAATTGTCTCACCACCTCTTTTCATGCACCAGAAGCAGGTTCTGTCCCTCTACTTTGATCTAAACAATGATATTGCTTGTGGGTTTTTGCAAGAACACGCAGGCTTCTTTCTTCTGTCTCTCTTGCACAGGAAACTGTGGGACATTGACAGTATAGCAACGCCCTGTGGCCTTACCCTTACCTCTCTCAAAATATCAGAAGAATTACTGGCTTTTATTAAGTAGGCTTTTATTCACTAAGAAATTTCAGGAATGTGAGCATATTTTGTCATTCTGGGCGTGGAATTTTTTTCCTTTCATATTTCTGCTAGAAATAATTCAGAACTGTATGCTTACAGTGTAATGTACACTTAAAATATAGCTCATGATCTGTGTTAATGTGTGTTTTCACGAATGAGTGGAAATAACAGTTTTTCTCTAAGCTACCGAATCTCATCTGAAAGCATTTCAGTTGTGATCTTTCACCTCTCGGAAGAGTTAATACTCCAAAGCCAATTATCAATTATTATGAAAAAAACAGTTTTAATCATCTTTGAAAGACTTTGATCCCCAGAAATCTGCTGGCAGAGATCATGAGCAGACTCAGGGTATGCCGAAAAAGACACGCAGCTTTCGCTCTGGCATATATGCAGCAAAGGGTGGTGTTAAAGCGTGATGCCCTCTGCGTTGGTAAATATTGTGGGTTTGGACCAAAACGGTGGCTTCGGTCTAGTTTTCAGCAGGAATTCCCAACCTGACGGCCGTGGTCACCTAGCAGACACTCCTGTTACTTTTTCTGATAATCCTGTAGTACAGTGGCACTTGGTGCCTGTACTGTAGATCTTGGCTATGATATGTCTCAGTTTATGTAAATGAATTTTCCTGTCCTTTTCCTGTCTTTTGGATCCCATAATTCTTGTCTCGATAAGAACACTATTTGTGTTTTCAGAGAAGATACTAGCCCTGCAGCTGGTTTCTGTTTGTCTCCTGCAGCTGCTTTCCACCTTACATTTCTGTCAGAGGAAGAACTCCCATCTTTTTTTCTTTTTTTTTTTTCTGTAATTTAAGACCCATTAGGACACTGGCAAATCAACCTTGCATTGATTTTTAAACAGAATTTCCTGCTAAATTCCATGAGGAAATCTTGTTAACAAACAAAGGGGTAACAACCTGGGAAAGCAGCCTGTCTCCGTATCTGTACTACACATGTAAACCACAGTGATGCCTGAAAGTTGTAATGCTCAGTTGTGCAAGATAACAGTTCAGATTACAAACAGCAAAAACTGACCTGATCTCTGTGGGTTCTTTGTTTAATTGGTTGGGTTTTTTTTACTTTTCACAGACTGCAGTGCAATTGTTCACAAAGGCTGTAAGGAGAGTTTTGCTTCTTGTGCAAAGGTCAAAATGAAGGTAAGAGATTTTGTCTACTGAATGAACAAAAAAGTTTAAATAATTTAGCATGCAGGTATGTAACATCTTCAACTGTACGTCCCAAAGTTTCCAACTTGTTGGAAAGCACCTCAGCCTATAGTGAATAATTTCTCTGGGTGCTCCTGAAATTCCCCAGAACCACCTGTTAATACCGTAGCTGTCCCTGGGACGCTGTGAACGCTCCAGGCCAGCGCCACAGGGTGTGTGTTGACAGCTAATCCCCTGCGTTGTTCCCTGCAGTACACAGGGACCTTATGGTGAGATGGTCTGTCCTATGCTTCGATTATAAAAAAAAATAAAACACTTCCTGGCCAAATTCAGGGGTGTGCAGCACCCTTAGATGCCATATCTCTTAGTTCTCAAATGCTGCATCAGTAATGCAGTGTCATGGGTGTATAATGCATAATGAAAACTGTTAAATACGGATGTTGTTTATATGAGGAAAGCGTACAATTGTGATTTTCAGATCTGTTCAGTATTGTCAGCACCTTCTCTTCTCGTTTTCCCATTTGCTGCACATCTTTCCATCTGTTACTTTGCCCATTTCATTGATGGCAACTGGGGGGGCTGTGCATGTGCATGTGCTGGCATGCATGTCTGTGTGTGTACATATCTATAAAATACACATACAGACAAGAACTGATATGTTCTGAGAGGATTCAGGAAAAACATAGATTTTTTTAGTTTTGTTTGTATGGCACAGCTTGATGGGAGAAGGGAGGAAGAAATTACAACGAATTTCAATTTTCTTTCAGCCACAGAAAGGGATGTTGCAGGCACATGATACCTCTTCGTTACCCACAGTGACCATGAGAAACAAAAGTAAGAAAAATTCCTTTCCCTCTGCTCTGGTGATGGTCTGTATCTGCTGTTCGTAACTGTTCTGACAACTAATATTCGATATTATGAAAGATGAGCATTTATCAAAACAGGGATGAGAGCATCTTCTGTACAATGTTTGGGATTTCAGAAGCTGTAATGAAGTTGCACAGAGTTCATCCACTTCTGCAGTGTCCATGTAGCTTTAAGGAAATGTAAAGTCGTCTCAGATTTAGAATAACTACTTGACTGCTGTACCTTGCTGAAGGGCTACAGCTAGTAAGTCCACAAAATCTGGAAGATGCAGCCTATGTCCATGGGTATCTGACATTGGAAAGAATCCAACTATGAGTATTATATGAACAGAAATTGTTTTGATTAGAAGCGGAGAGGATGTTTGTTTGAAATACATATATATTTTTTAATTAAATAGTCTTATGCTTTGAGATAGTAAAAACAGAAAGTTTAATTTTGAATAGGAGCAATACTAACAAACTCCTCCTGGCCGTGCTGAAATACGCACTGCACTGCCGAGCTAACCACTGTGACTGAGGGCAAAGAATAGGAATGAAATAGCCCACGTGGTTTTTGTAGTGCCATGGTTTGATAAGCTAATTTAGAGGTAGCTTGGAGATCACTATATGGAACCACATGGTATGATACAGGTGTATCCACTGTGGTATTTGTCATGAAATTCAGAGGTAGCGCTCCAGAAAGCAGAAATACGTCTGAAGAAGGGAAAAATCGGTAATTACTATTAAAAGATTAGTTAAAGGTATGTGGTAGTATAATGAGACAGGGATTAGCGTTTCTCAGTGGTACGTACTGGTAGAGAAACCTTTTTCAAAAAAGTGTGACCAGAAGCAGGGACATGTGTATAATTAATTACAGGCCCAGGGAAATTAAAAAGCAACATAGTAGGAGCAACATAGACCTGCTGGAGCGGGTCCAGAGGAGGCCACAGCAACCAAGCGAGGGCTGGGTCACCTCTGCTGTGAGGAAAGGCTGAGAGAGTTGGAATTGTTCAGCCTGGAGAAGAGAAGGGTCCGGGGAGACCTTACTGCAGCCTTTCAGTACTTGAAGGGGGCCTACAAGAAAGATAGGGACAAACTTTTTAGCAGGGTCTGTTGCGACAGGACAAGGGGTAATGGTTTTAAACTAAAAGAGGGTAGATTTAGAATGGATATAAGGAAGAAATTTTTCACAGTGAGGGTGGTGAAGCACTGACACAGGTTGCCCAGAGAGGCAGTTGATGCCCCATTCCTGGAAACATTAAAGGTCAAGTTGGACGGAGCTCTGAACAACCTGATCTGGTTGAAGATGTCCCTGCTCGTTGCAGGGGGGTTGGGCTAGATGACCTCTAAAGGTCCCTTCCAACCCAAACTGTTCTGTGATTCTAGATTACTGCATGTGATTATTTATCAAATAATATTAAATTCAGTTTCCCCAGTGTATGTTTCTGGACTTGCAGATCCCACCCAGATCTTTGAAGCGTAGTGCAATGCAGTCTGTTCTGCACAGGGGTCGGTGTTATTTCCTTCGTACAGCTGTTCCTAACTAGTCCTGGTGAGGACTCTAGGAAGAAAGGGAAGTGAATCTTAGAGCCTGGGGTCTTTAAGTCATCGTCATTGCAGTTGACAGCGCAGTTGCATGTGCTGACGTCTCTCTGACCCTTGCTTTCCAGCCTCACAACCGAAGGAGCGCCCTCGCTCTGCAATACTTGCGCCTGATGAAAGCACCGTAACCTCAATATTCAATAACAGGAGATCCCAACAGACTACAGTACTTTCAAAAAGTGTCTCAATACAGAACATTGCTGGGTAAGGTTTCTCTCTGCACGTCTGAGTATGTGTGTGTTATCTGGCGCTGCGAGCGTAGAGAAATTCAGATCTCAGTAAAAATAAATTCATATACTGTGATTTGTATTAAAGGTACAAAAGAGGATCACAAAACCAGAGATACCCATATTATATATGATATCATCAGTTGTCTTCCACACAATCAGATTGTCTGGGTTACTTTAGTCATGGCATGGGTTCAGAGGTGTCTGAGTTGGCCCGGTTATATTCAAGGCTGCTTCATAGCGATGATCTGGGCTCCAGCAGGAAATTCCCTTGCCTCGGGCTGGGTACTGTGCAAGCTCACGTTTGCAGCTCAGGTATGGTATTAACTTTTGTGTCCATAACGATAGGGTGGAGGCACAGAGCTGCAGTCTTCATGGTGTTTTAGGACTGCCTCGTACATAATTCATTATAAAACAATCATAGAAGAAAATCTAATCTGTGGTTCCTACACTACCTGCATATTGAGCATTTCTACACACAGGGCAATAGCATGGACTGGCATGTTCTGGACAGTTTGTATGCCTCAGCTACTCATGGCAAAATTTCCTTCAGTCCATTTTTCTGATCTGTCTCAGAGATAGCAATAAAAAGACTCTTGGATAGCCTTTTGTGTTGCATTTTTTCACTGCTTGCACCAAGCACAATGGGGATGGAAGTGACTGTAAAGTGGAAAGTAATGAAAAGGAATTATCCAAACCCTGAAACCTCAGGTGTGATTCTTTATACAAGCAGCACCATCACTCAGAACTGTAGATCTTACAGCCTCAATGGGTAGTTGTTAGAAAACAATTAATAGAAGTACATTTCTGTACATAAACATGCAATGCTTGCCTTGGTTTTGATTCATATTTTAAAGGCATTTCTGTTTTGTATTTGAAAGTACATTTGTCTGGTTTTTAATGTCATAAATGATATTCTATGTTCTGTTTCTCTGCAGAGTTGGGAACGATGACAGCTTGATACACACTTGGAAATTCCTGTCGCAGTCAACAGACTCCTTACATAAAATCAGCCGGGTGAATGAATCCATGGAATCACTGGTTGATGAAGGTAAGAGATCCCCATGGCATTTATAGCAACAGGAAGGTCTCAGTGCCGCTGTCCAGAAACAGAAAATCTGTTTTGGCATTTCAGCAAGTGTTTTCCTTTCCAGTGGACAATTAAAGTGCATTTTATTTGATCTTAGAATATTAGTATGATGATCTTAGAATATTAGTATGATAAACTAAAACAAAGTCCCACATAGTAATTTCTTTAGCTTGTTGAATTGTGGGAAAACGTTCAAAAGGTTTCAGTTACAGTTGCGTTACTTGGAATTCAGCTCAGGAACAAGCATTTCCTCTTTCGTTCTGCACCTCTGGCCCATTCATACAGCCACGGATTTTGCAGTCTGTCACCTTTTTCATGCTAGTGTCTTGCATTTTGTATTTTTCCCAGAGTGAGGAAGGAAGGAAATGTATTGTTCCGTTTTGTGGGTTTGAAACTGAAGTCAGATAAATTAATTTCTTAAGTTTAAATATTTTTTTATATGGTGCTTTTTTAGGATATAATCAGTATTTTTACATCTTACCCAATATTTACTTGGAAAGAGTGGAATGGCCTTAATTGATTAAGGACAAACCAAGGGCATGTTCATGCTGACAAGAGAAAATTTCCCAGTTCCTGCACAAATGAGCAATCTTTCTTAAAGATACATATGTGTGTGTGCAGTGTGTGTGGTGTTTGCTTCTACCTGCATCAGTTCTAGCTTTCTAAGCTTGAAAACACGGACTTCACATAGATCCAATTTCTCTTGATTCAGTGATGTAAATGAAGACAAACTGGATGTTGTGGGGTTTTTGTTTATCTGCAATGTTGTTCCATTGCCGATGAAGAATCCCTTGTCTTTTACCTGAGCTAGAATTTGGTCTGTGTGAAAAATGTGAACTAGTTTTGTGCAACAAGCAAATAACCTTTAAAAGTACTTTTCATAAGCTGGTCCTTACACGGTGTAATTCCATACAATCATTTCTTTGGCAGTAAAGGAGAATGTGTGTGATGTCTGTGGTATGACAAAGAAAGCCTAAACCTAAATGAATAGACAGGAATCTCAAATGGGACAAGTTACCCATGTCTTCATGGCACTTACTTTGCTTTGTGAAGGTGCGGACATGAATGAAGGACAGCTGATGGGAGACCTGGAATTAGATTCCAAGCAGCTGGAGGCAGAGTCCTGGAGCCAAGTAGTGGACAGCACGTTCCTACAGCAGCAAAACAAAGATGTTGTCAAACGGCAAGATGTCATTTATGGTGAGAGATGCCTGCATTTTAATTTTTCACGCATCATAGATAGCTTCTTGATATACTCATATATGGATGTGGGAAGCTTTAGGTCAGTGAATAGGAACATTGACTTGGTTTCCTCAGAACCCAAAGTTTCATTATGAAGTTCCTAGAAACATAATGTATTCTGCGAAAGCTTTCTTTCTGCCTGTCGCATGTTCGGAAGCCATCAAAAAAACCAGAAATTGTCTCTCCTCGTTTGCCTGCTGATGACACTTAAAGTCCGTTACAGCAGAGTAGCTAGCTAGGAAGTCTTCTCCTGCCGTATGCAAGAGCCGTCCTGCATGGCAAAAGCACACTGTGTTGGGGCAGGCAGGGAGGTGTTAGGAAAGAGCCGATAACAGTGCTGAAGGTTCAGACTTCAGCAGAAATGTCCAAATCTCGTTATTGTTGGACTTCTCTGCCCCCCTGCTTCTCCCACACATGAAAATATTGGTTAATGTTTCAATACCTGACATGAAACTTTCTGAAGCCACTTAGAGAAGCCCATTTATGGAAGAGCTTTCCAGTGGCAGCTTTTCCTTATACTGTACACCCATGTACTCTACAGTGACCTTGATTTTGACCTTGTCCTCATCCTATACAGAGCTGATGCAGACGGAAATGCATCATGTCCACACCCTGAAGATCATGAACGATGTATACAGTGCAGGGATGTTAAAGGAACTGCAATATGATCAACAAGTCGTGGACAAGATCTTTCCCTGCCTGGAAAACTTGCTGCACATCCACAGTCACTTCTTCCAGAGGATTCTGGAAAGGAAGAAGGAGTCATTGGCAGACAAAAGTGAAAAGAACTTTGTTATCAAGAGGATAGGTGACATCCTAGTGAATCAAGTAAGCACTGGAAAATGCTTGCACTTTTGAGAGCACAGCTGGAAACCAGGCACTCCTCCTCCCCTCCTGTTTATGCCTGTTAGATAATTGCAGCTGACAGCACCTTTACTTTTCACACATGTAAAAATATCCACCTCTGCTTTTGAAAGCACTTTTTGCTCTTTCAGAGAAAGGTTTAATGATGAAAATTAATTTAGTTTATTTGGGGGGAAAGAGAAGCATTCCCTGACAGGCACAGAGTGGTTTGACCGTAGCCTGGAGGGTAGGCAGTAGTCCACAGCAAAACATGCCCAGTGTGTTTCTTGGCCAAGTTACTGACCTGCTATTTAATTTAGGGTGCGTCATTTTACTTTTCTTTATCTGCGCTTGCTTCCTTCTTTTTGCCTGTCTTGGCTATTTTGTCATTGGCTTTTAAGCCATGTGAGTAGAATCCCAAATTTTGCGGAAAGTGTGAACTCAGTGAAGTCCCAAACTGAGCTCTTTACTTTCTAGAGATCTGCTTGCTTGGTTTAGGGTGCTTTGGACTCATTTGGTTTCATCAAGTTCTTTTGAGAGACTGGCACGCAGTGTTGGGATATCACACCAGGAGCTCAGGGTAAATTGGACCTCTGTGTCTCATGTCTTGCAGTTCTCCGGTGAGAATGCCGAGCGAATGAAGAAAACATACGGCAAATTCTGCGGACATCACAATGAGGCAGTAAATAACTTCAAAGATCTGTACTCGAAGGACAAGCGCTTCCAGGCATTTGTCAAGGTAGGACCTGGTAGAACAGACATAGTTGACGGAAAAAGTATGTCCTTCCTGCACTCTTGTGAGTGTTGCTATGGAACTGAAATTTTCATCTTTGTTCCTTAGAAAAAAATGAGCAGCTCCCTGGTGAGACGTCTTGGGATTTCTGAATGTATCTTGTTGGTAACACAGAGAATCACAAAGTACCCGGTTCTTTTACAAAGGATACTGCAGTACACCAAAGGTAGGGACTAGTTCCTCTATTCTAAGCGTGTATTTGTTCCTCCACTGTAAATTTCTTGGATCCCTTTCAGCTGAAGCAGATTTTGTTAGAATAGAGAGACTAATCCAGTCATCATGTTCTCACACTGTTGTAACGATATAACTCAGTTTCATCTCTCCATTTAAGATTAGTTATTCAAGTGTCTTGATTTAATTGTCGTAAGTCTGTCTATAGCTAATTATGGAGCAACACGCTTAGACTCCAAAGTCTTCCAGCTTGCTTTTTTTTGGTAATGGCTAAAATATGTGATTAATTTGTGCATTTCATGTATACTGTCTCATATACAAAGTGTATTGGAATAGTCCCCAACTTCAAGAATACATGTGAAAGGTTTTGTGAAACTCTCCTCAAGGGGGGAAAATGCGGCCTACCTCATGAAAGTATTAAAAAGTTATAATGAGGGAATTTGGGTGGGAGAAGAGGAAGGAAGGAAGGAAAATCAAAAGAGTCCACAAGGATGAAGTGAAATCAAAGTGTTTCTTTTTCTGTTCAAAGAAAATGAAGTGGAACATGAAGACTTGACTCAGTCATTAAACCTCGTTAAAGATGTAATTGCTGCAGTGAATAGCAAAGTCAGCAATTATGAAAAGAAAATGCGTCTTGGTGAGATTTACAACCGGACGGATAGCAAGTCCATCATGAGGATGAAGAGTGGCCAGATGTTTGCAAGAGAGGACTTGAGGCATCGGAAGCTCATCCGAGATGGGCCTGTTTCACTAAAAAATGCAGCTGGACGGTTAAAAGGTAAGACCTATCCCTCTTTCTGCCAGGGAAGGATACAGCTCGCTCTCTCTGGATGTAGGATTAGTCCTCAGATTGGTGTCTCCAGCCTCTGTTTATTATTCTGCTTTGAGAGACTGTGACAGCAGCTTTCCCCGTGCTGTACACTCGCTTCCCATCACAGCATTTCCGATTGCTCATGTTGTTTCTGGGGTGATAAACAGCTGCTCTTCCTCCTGGCGACTGCGTGCCTGCTGAAGGCTTGGGCTGCAGTGACACCTCGGTGTGTCAGCCAGGGAGCGGAGTTGCTGGGGATGGATCCTTTGGGCCGGGAGGACGCGATGGTGCTGCAGCTGCCCAGAGCAGTGAGTCAGATCTCTGTGCCGTGATGCGCATGTGTAGTGGTTCCAGGAAGCGTGCTCGCTGCATCTGAAACCCAACCTCAGCTTCCCGGTGGCTCTGCCCACCAGCAGCACTGCCTTTCCTTTGCTCTGAGGTCTGCACCAGGACTGCTCGAGGCTCAGCGTTATCACCCAGCTTTCACTGGGACTCCGGAGAGGTGTCCCAGACATTTGTTGCTCTTGAACCTCTTGAACTGCTGATGCAAACTGTTCAGGAGAGGCTCTGAGGTCCCTGCAGCTGCCTCATGTTTGGTCAGTGTTTTCTTGAATTGCTTTTTGTTGCTTATCAGGTGGAAATAGTTTTTCTAAGGTGCTGTTCTCTACTGAATTAAACACTGAATCTCCCAAGGAAGCCTTCAGCTGGGACCACGGTAGCACCAAGAGCAGACAGGGCTGTTCCTCAGGCATGGCAGGAAGTCTGGGCTTTGCTTCTCTCACTCCAGCATCAGCTGATTAAACCACAGTACTGGAGCATGAATGGGGACCGGCAGCCTGGTGCCGTGCTGTGCAGGGAGGCAGAGAGAACACGAAATTCCGTACCAGCTATGAAACACATTGAGGTTTTGGAAACAAGAAGTTTACAGATGGTTTCTAGGCACCCGAGTTTACTAGTGACTTTAGATGATGGATGAAGCAAGTTATGCTGCTGTTGTGAAATCTTGTGATAAATACAGGCTGCATTTGGATTTCTGAGTCATAGAAGTGCATAAACATACCTCTGTAATGCAAGCTCCCAGCGAAAGCAGGTCCTGCAGACAAGCTGCAGAGCCCAGGGAGAGAGTAGCTAGTTCATATGTTCAGGCTGTTTTGCGGGATTTGAAATGAACACAGAGAAGTATAGGAAACACTCTTCTCGGAGGGTTTTAGCAAACCCTCTAAAAACTCTTGCAAAGTGCACAGATGATAGAGAAGAATGGAGTCAAATGCTGAGTTTTGCAAACCTCCCAGAGCTTTGAGTTCATTTTGCAGCTTTGATTAAAGTTTGGTGGTTCTTTTATCTGGAGCTGATCCTGTCCTCCCAAAACAAAATGGAAGGAATTACCCACAGGATGATTTAACTTTTTGGTTTGCTTCCTCTCTGTCACAAGATTTCCCAAGTACATTACACAAAAACTCTTTGTACTGAGGGCTCTGGGTGGAGCATTGTGCTTGGTAGTTGCTACGATATGTCATTAGGAGACTTGGAAGGCTGCATGTGTACTCTGGGGAAAGGCTGTATTCCGATTTGAAATCCTCTTTTGGCTTGATGTTGTGCTTCCTGCTCCTGTGAAAGCAAGCCAGGTCCTGTATCTCACGCAGGCTCTGTCGGCTCCCCTTGGAGCCGGCAAGAGTTGTGTTTGTGTGTGAGCAGAATTGGTGGTGGCTCCTGAAGTCAGTCTTTCCTGGGAAAGAAGCTGCTGCTGACAAATGTTGTTATTGCATGATAATTTACACTCCACAAAGCACTCATCAAGAGAACCATAAAACCCAAAACTTCCTGTGCAGCTATTTTGCTCGAGGACTAAAATATTGATAGTTTGAGAAAACAGTGCTTCTATTCAGTAAGTGTCTCTAGCTTTCACTGTTTTACCCATGTCCTGACTGTAATAAAGCATGTGGCTGGAGAGGAGCACCCCTGCTCCAACAGACGAGAGAAAGTCCTGTAGGTTTCCCAGGTGCTGTTCTGTTCTTCTTAGCACAAAGTCAGTTCAGAGCTAACCTGACTCGGCGTCTCCAGGAGCCACCCCTGCTGCTCCTGCTAACTGGGAGGTTGACCCTGCTTCCAGGATTTGCAATAACAGCCTTACCGCTCCCCAGCACTGGTGTTATTAAAAGAAATGTGTTTCAGGGTCAGTCGTATGGTTATAACGCCCTGCTATGCTTTTTCTTTTGCAGAAGTCCAGGCTGTTCTCCTCTCTGACATGCTCGTATTCCTTCAGGAAAAGGACCAGAAGTATGTCTTTGCCTCACTGGTAAGGCTTCACCCTTTTCTGCTCCTTCCTTTTCTATGTGAGAAGCCCTTGATGTGTGTTGTGCAGCGAAGCCAGCCATTGCCTGCTAAACAACTCAATTTTCTTGCTTATAACATTTTCGTTTGCTGAGCAGACTCCATTCTTTTTGATAGGAAAGCATGCCTTCATGCCTCACCTCCCCTTTCTGCAGTGCCTTGGCACAGCTGATAATGGGCCTTGAAAACCTGCCTGTCACTGGATACACTTGCTCCTTTTCAGTTTGTGCAAATCGAAGCAGTGATTGGGGTGGGAGGGGGCAACGGGATAATGCAAACATTGTAAAAATGAATCTTAGCAGAAGGAAACGTCCTAATACATTGTGAGCTGCTGGGGGGGGGAGGGAGGTGAAATGCCACTGCAGTAAATTCAGCTGAACAGCTTGAAACTAAATGTCAGAGGAATATATTTGTAATGCACAAGACCAAAAGCATTAGCTTTTGAAGGAAGGCCTCGTAAAAGGGCTAGGCACACTGACGTGCTAAAGAAAACCTAGTACCTAATCGAGTCTGGTGGGGCTGTAGCTTGCAGGCACGGTCTAGACTGGCTCAACCTTGTGACCTTTCCACTCCGTGAACATTTTGAAAGCTGATTAGGTGTTATTCCAGTTCCACCAGCGATCTGCACAGACTCGCTGCCCTGCGCAGGGGGAGCTGAGTTGCACACAAGTCCTCCTAGTGAACTGCTACCAAGTCACCCCACTTGTAGCGTCCTGTAAGATGCTCAGAGGGGCTGACTCACATGCAGATGACACAACAGCAAAGGGACGTTTTAACCGAGCAGGCTGATTACACAGAGACCATAGCACACAGTGAACGTCATCTTACCCACAAGTCCTGTCCATCACAGGAGTCAGCTGTGAGCTTCTGAGAACAACAGGAGCTCTGTGGGATTTGAAAATAAGATGTTACTCCATCCCAGAGAGAGATCGCAAAGATAGTGTTTGGGGGTAGGCGCTACCAACCTGCACTAAGATGAAGGAGCTGTGATATTAATGACAGTGTGGGCAGGAAGAGATGAGATCAAAGCTCTGTTGGAGTTAGAGCAAAATATGGTAGAGTTTGCAAAAACCACAAAGTCAATTTTAAATTAATTCTTTATTGAAATTCAACAAGGTGAAATTGCTTTTCCTGCATAACTGATGGAGAAAAGCAAGCACTTCCGTGTTCTTTGACCCCATTAAAATGATTTATTTTTTGAATTAGCCAATAGGTTCAGAAAATGTTTACAGCCTGAGAGAGGTGGTGGTATGGGTACTGGGACCTTTTCAGTCAACGCTAGTTTGCATCCGGGAACTAGTACTGTTCACCCTCCTCACCCATTTCTTTTCATCTGAAGGACCAGAAATCCACTGTGATCTCTCTGAAGAAGTTAATCGTACGAGAAGTGGCTCATGAAGAGAAGGGTTTGTTCCTGATCAGTATGGGTGTAAAAGATCCTGAAATGGTGGAAGTCCATGCCAGCTCCAAAGAAGAGCGCAACGGCTGGATACAGATCATTCAAGACACAATGAACACCATGTAAGCTACCGAGCTTGTTCTTGCAAGGCAGGTGATGCGCGTGGTCATGTTCTGGTAGTAACTGAAGCATGTGTCTCATTCAGGGACAAGGATGAAGACGAAGGAGTCCCTTGTGAGTCTGAGTTTGAAAAGAAAGTGTCGGATGCGAAAATGAGAGCGCTGAAAGGTAAAAATCTGCCTGGGACAGCTGGGGAGTGGTTTTTGAAAATTTTACTGTAATTATTGCGTTGGGTTTTGTGGTTGAACTATGACTTTTGTCAGAGGACTGAGAATCCTGCATCCAGCAAGTAACTGCAGTCTGTGTTTGCACCTCACCTTGCATTATTTTTTTCTGAGCCTGCTGGATGCCTGTGCTGTGCAGGACTACACAGAGCACGGTTGTATCCTGTGGTTCCACTAGATGGGGCCGATATCTCAGGAATCGCTCCATTTCCTTGCCGAAGCTTTTATTTTCCTTCTTCATGTATGTTTTCTGTTCACCCCCACAGAACAACTTCAGCAGAAGGATAAGCAGATCCTCCTCTTGCTGGAGGAGAAGGCTAAGATCTTCCGGGACATGGGAGACAGCTCTGTGCAAGAGGACATGCCAATTTCCAGGCTGCTGTTCAGAGCCAACACGGAAGAGGCACCAAAAGGAGAGGCCATTATGAAAACTGCAATAAATGAAAGTGAGCAAATCAGGGTGACACGTTAATTACACTAACCCACACACCCACCTTCAGTGAAGCCATCAGTCCTCAAGCACCAGTTTCACAGGGAAAGTCTTGTCTTTGTCAGAACGACAGCATAGATAAGGAGATACTGCTACTCATGCTGTTGTCTCAGGGACAGGTAATGAGGGTCAGAAAAGGAAGCCAATATTGCTGGCTGTTGAAAGACAACAGAAAATATGTCAGCACAGAGAAGAACCATGCATTAAATCTGCACTGGGGTCAGGAGCAGTCCAGGATTTATCCTTGGTTGAAACTTGGACCATCCAGGCTTTTGCTGTGCTTCAGTCTCAGCAAGGTGTGAGAGAGGGGCTCAGGTTCCAGCAGGCACTTGTGGTGCCTGCAAGGAATAAGCAGGTTTGTTGACAAATGCAAGGGTAGATGGAAACTCGGGCAGCTTTCCAGTGTGATTTTTGGAGAGGCTAAAAATTGTGAAATGCTATTGTCAGAGCACACCAGGTTTGCTTGGAGGAAGAGAGGGAGGTGTAAGCCTGTACAGAGCTCCGGGAATTGGAGTTAACGGCCAGACAGAGTGAGTTTTTGCAGGGAGAATGCATACCGTTCATATCATTGTCGTAGAAACATGGTTTCTTAGTACAGCATAGCATGTGAATTTCTGACCTGAGCTCAGGTAGGGGTGAAAATAGCTCAGAAGCCTGAGGTGGTCTTTAACAGCGATATCATTGTTTTTTATCAGTTGAACTGCTGCAAGACCTGGTGAACGGGAGCCTGGGCACTGCCCTCGGGCAGCAGGTCAGCTCCACTGGCATGGAACAAGAAGGAGGAGTTGGCCCCATCTCTCTCCCTAGAAGGGCAGAAACTTTTGGAGGATTTGACAGTCATCAGATGAGCGTCTCCAAGAGTGAGTAGTTACATGGGTCCACATCAGCTTTTGTTAAAAATGCATAATTAATAGCATATCCTCGTGCTTCAGAAGGACTCCAGCAGCTGGTGATTTGGTTTCCCAGCTCCTCTCCAATAATAGTTGATAGATTAAATAACGAATCAGGAAAATAAGCGTATGTACAGGTGGAATGATGGTTGCTGAGGACCCGTGGCTAAGTGAGGATAAGACATTTGAACTCTTCACTCCTCTCTCTCTGTGTTCTCTCTGAATTACCCTTACTTCTTGGCTTACATGCCACATGAAAGCATTTGACTTCTTAATAGATTAGTTTCTTCCTGTTCTTATTGTAATATCTGCAGCTCTGTTCTTTGTTCCTCAGTTATCTTCCAGCAGGAGCCTCATGCTGTTGCATTTGTAAACGGATGAGGATGTTGCTGAATCAAGCACCTTCTCCCCGGCTCTGCTCTCTGTGTATTTGCATTCCACACACAACTGCATGTGTTATTCCTGCAATTAAGTCTCTCCCAAACAAATGTAAAATTTATTTATTTAAATTTATTTGAGCTGCATAGTTGGCTGCTTCCCAATGTTCTTTTTCTTTGCCCAAGTCATCAGAAACTTCCCTGTCCTCAAATTCCTTTCTCTGTGGTCTCACTTATACTCCCAATACAGCCAGTTTTGTTGTGCTAGTGTCTGTCTCAGCATTGGGATTGTCGGACCTCGTCTGACGTTCTGCATTAAAGGAGCAGTGTTAGCTCCAGACAGTCAGACATGAGAAGTACGCAGAGGTTTTCCCAGCTCTGTTGGAAAGCTGCAAAGCCCTCCACAGGCCTTGTCATCATAATGACAAATATATTCACGCTGGAGGCGTTTGTTTCGGGTTGTGCCTCTCTCTGTTGCAGTGAAGAATGGGACAACCTCAGGCTGTGTATTGCCCAGCTCTAGGCTCTCTGTAGAAGTGTCCTCTTTTGGATTAGATTCTAATTCCATAGTTGTAGGGTCTTGGGAGAATTTGGGATAAGAGTGCAGGGCCTGTTTGTTCAGCTGGAGGCCGGGAGGCATGAAATGTGGCTTTCATCTCCAGTTCTTCTGTTCACAACCTGTGCAACCTTGGGCAAGGCTTATAACCTGACTCCCCTTCGTTCTCCCCTCCAGCAAAGCAGAAGGGAGGTGTTGCCTCCTGCAGAGAGGTGGAAGGTCCCAGGACGTGGCGCAGGAGAGAAGGTCTGTTAGGAGGATCTGAGGGTCAGCCTTTTATAGCAAAGCCGGCCTGGGGGGTGGTGGGAGGAGGGGGCATTTGCACTAGGCGCGATGTCCTTCGCGTTGCTGCAGGTACAGGTGTATGTAAAGCTGTATATCGTTAAAATTGAGTGCCAGTAGGAAGGTCACCAGTGCAGGTATGGGTCTTCCCCGTGGGCTGCATCTCAGCTGGCAAGGGGAGTGCAAGAGTCTTGGCAAGAGCTAGAGGACCAAACAGCTTTGCGGCTCCTCTGCCACCATGAGCAGAGGAACGTGCTGTTGGGCACAGCAGGTAGATGGTTGCAGCCCTCTTGGCCCCACAGTTCAGTCCTTCTGAGGAGCACTGATACGAGCCATCCGGGGGGAAGGTAGAAAGAGAAGGCCACTACCCTTTGAAGATAACAGGTTTCTGATAACCAAGGCTAAGGAGAAACTGCTAGCATATAATTACACAGGCTGTTGCACAGCAGTATCTGACCCAGCTGTAAATTGCACTTGCACAAGAGAGGCATTGAAACTATACCTTCAATAATATAGCCTGATATGATGCTGTTCTTGTTCTCCACCTGCTCTTACTCTGCCTCCTGTCTTCTCAGCAAGTATTCTTTGGTCATAGACAGCAGTGCAGGGCTTAGACAGACCACCAATTAATAGGAGAGTGCCGAATTTATCAGCACATAGTCAGTCCTAATCTGAATTCAGATCCACTTTTTCTGGTGGTGCTGACATGTTCTGTATACGTAGGGAGCAAATGCATTTAGTTAAAGTGTCAAGAGCACTGTGTCCCCTTCTGTGAAACATCCAAGTTTCCTGTATTAAATTTCTCAGACATTAGCAAGTTCATCTGTGCTTAAAAAGTTGAATAATCAGTGTCAATGCTGGCTTCTTCCTTTAGGTGGAGCGAAAGATGAAGGCGATGATGCTCAGGACCTTCGGAGAACAGAGTCGGACAGCATTTTAAAGAAGGTATCGCTTGGTTTGTCTGTCTGCTGCCACCGAGTTCAGATTTCAAGAGAGTGACAATTCGAGTCTTGAAAAATGCTTGAATTTCTTGACAATTGGAAGTATCCTAATAAGTTAAAAATAAAATAAAATTGGAAGTGTGCAGCCAAAAACAGTTTGCTGTAACTTAAATCCTGACTTGAGAACCATTGCAAATCAGTAGTATTCCTCTGTGGCACAGGGTATCTGCCATCTGTCTGCAGATCTGCTAAAGCATGTGTTTAATTATGCATCGTTATTGAAATGATAAGGTCAGCTATAACCTTGCACCTATTCTTGCTGTGTATCAATCTATCACATAACTACGAAATGATACCTAATTAACATTTTATTTCATATTATTTTAACTTGCCTAAAAAACATGCATGAATTCTCCCAGAATGGAAGGTGGAGGGGGGGTTTAATGTCTCTTATCATTAGTTCAGCTTCAGAACACATTTGCTATGATTTCTCATTTGTCCTCATATTAAATCTGTGATCTTCTCATAGGGTGGAAATGCTAATCTGATGTTCATGTTGAAAAGGAATAACGAGGTAAGAATTGATTCCATTGCTCAGCTGTTTCCTTCGTTTAAGTGGCAAGTGAATTTGTCTCAATAGGTCATAATGTAGAAGAAAATACATTTAATTTGATGAAGCGCATGTAGACTTTTAAATACATTAAGCTGAACCCACTGTGTCATTTATTTGTTTAACCTTGGATGTTCAGACAGGGAATTCACTGATTGTCATCTGCTTGCCAGCAGGATGATGTGTGCTGATTATAGGCAGCAAGGGTTAATTACCACTAGGATGCGCAGGGCTGTATTTATTGTGCTTCTGTAGACAGAGGGAGTTTAATTTTATGTTGCAGGTGCAGTGAATTGGGGCAATTAGATTTCTGTTCTCCCTTTGATACACATTCATAACTCCCAATTAGCATTAATGGCAGAATGAGAAGCAGTTCTCTTAATACTGGCTACCACACCACTATTGGAAATACTGCAGTGGTTTTTCTTCTTCTTAAAAGTAATTGTAGGATGTGAGAGCTTCAGAGAAATTTTTAGCTAGGCTAAAAATATATTTAGGGATAGGGCATCGCTCCAGAGTAGATTGCTCTGTATTGATGCGGAGTGTGTTCGCATTCACCTGTATTTTTAGGGAGCCTTCCATGAACACACCTGCTGTACTCGTGTGCACGCTGTATTGGAGTTTTTCTGTCTAATGAGAGTGGAACTTGTATGGGTCAGCCAGGGGGTGGAAGCGTACAGATAGTCCACATTCATTTTAAGATTTCTTCTTTTTTCGCCCCTTGAAGTTCTTTCCCTGAAATTTTTAAGTGAACTGCCAGGTTTCATCCCAATTACTCTGCTTGTTCTTGAGCAAGTTAGTGCTGCAGGAAATGGTTTGCAGAAACAACCCAGGAGCTCCCATTAGGTCTGTGTTGTTTGGTGCTTCTGCAGACGTTGCCTCCACTGCTGCAGAGATGACTAGGAAAGTGAGGAAGATGATACCAGGCACCTCTGTGAGATGTCCGAGGGATGTATTTGTGTACTTGGGGCTGATGCAGCCATTGCAAGTGAAGAGTGAGGAAAACGAAGGTGTAGAGGGATGGCTGTACAGCTGGTCAGACCCACCAGTGGGTCACAGTGGAAGAGGAGGGTGCCTTACGCATACCCTGGCACCCAGTGAGATCTAATAGCAATGCTTCTGTTTTCTCGCAGCAGGTCCTCCAAACCATTACCAGCCTCCGTAAGCTGCTCAGTGCTTTGCAGGTAGGCTTGGCCTTTCATCCCGCTTTTGCATGCCACTTGCCCAAACTGCGCATCCCACCAGCTGGTAGCAGCCACTCGCGCTTCACCCCATGTCTCCCCTTCCCCTTCGCCCGTCCCATCCCTGCGCAGCTGATTACGCCATGGCTGGCAGGTCGTAGGAATGAGCTGCTGCCTAAGTGAACCAGTGCTTACCTGAATTTGGGAAGCTGCTGGGGAAGATGCTCTGCCAGCATCCTCTGGTAGCCCAGCCGTAAGGCAGCAGTGCTGAGCTGTGAATTTGGTGGGGGGGGAAGAAGAGGTTTGATACAGCACCCTGAGGTTTCCAGGTTTGGAGCCCCTCTCCATGAAGAGGGTGCTGCAGTGTTTTGTGTCGCCTCTCTTCTAGGGTGTCGTGCTGCAGCAGGACACCTACATCGAGGACCAGAAGCTGGCTCTGAGCGAGAGGGCTCTGAACCGAGGCTTCTTCCGGCCAACGTCGCTGCTGGAGCAGGAGAAGCAGCGCAACCTGGAGAAGCAACGCCAGGAGTTGGCCAACCTGAAGAAGCAGCAGACACAGCACCAGGACGAGAGACGGAGGAGAGAGAAGGAGTGGGAAGTCCGGGAGAAGGAGCTGGCGGAGCAGGAGGCCCTTGTGGCCCAGCGAGAGGAGCAGGTCCGGAAAGGATGGCAGGATCTCGAGCGGGAGCGAGAGGAGCTGCAGGTGAAGAAGGCCTCCTACCAGCTCGACCTGGAGAGGCTTCGCATGGCGCAAAAGCAGCTGGAGAGGGAGAAGGCTCAGTTGAAGCAAGACGTGGAGCGATTAGCTCAAATGCGGCAGGAGCCTGACCACAACCAGGTAAATGATGCCAATGGCTGGGCTGCTGGCGAAGCCGTGCCCTGCAAGGAGCTCCTGGACGGCTCCTGGGCCAACTGCACGCCAGCAGTGACAGACTGGTGCCAGCCCAGCCCTAGATGCGTGGGACCTGGTATTTAAAACTGGCCCTTTCCTTGCGCGTGAGGTGCAGGGCTGCGTTTCTTGCACCTCCAGAGCTGCTGAGGCGTTGCCAGTGTTGATGCAGCATGGTGTGTTGTGGCCAGTCCTGAGCCACAGGTGGTTACAGCAGCTGGAGCTCAGCCCACGCTTGTGTGCCGCGTCTTGGCAGACAGCAGAGCCGAGGTGGCTGGCTTGCAGAGAAGGTGCCCTAGGCAATCCCTGGAGCTTGATACTGCCTTTGATGTTGGCTTCCAGCCCATGGGGGCTGAGCTCTGCAGAGTGGTCAGGCAGATGAGACATCCTTCTCGGACACAGCCTGAACATTGTGGGTTACCTGCACCCTCCGGCTGTCACAAAAGCCACTTGCGAGGCTGATGGCTGCAGGGAAAGGCTGTTTGTACGCTTACATCCATCTCCAAAAGCATTCCTGGTATCTAGCAAAGAGATGGGCATTGTCCTTGGGGTAGAGACTGGGCATCTGCAGTCCGGTCATGGCTCAGTGAGCGAAGGTCCCTGATTCTGCTACAAGAGACTTCTGGTGTCTGGCTGCCCACAACCAGAAAGAAAAGGCCACACGCAGATCCTGCTCTCTGCGTTTTTCAGCAAGCTGGGGTTTATTTTTTTTAACTGCGGCGGTCTGGCTGAGGAGAGCAAGCATCCGTTGGCAAAACATAGGCTGAATTTGAGCCGTAAGCCTGTTGTTGATCTTTTGTTTGTTTGTAACTCGCTAATTCTGAATGTAATTTGCTTAGAGCTGTAGCAAAATTAGTTTATAAATGTTGGATTGCAGAATGGAAATTATTTTGGGTGCCTGAATGGACTAATTGCAGAGCTCAGCAGTGAGTTCTGAATTGCAAATCATCAGAGGAAGGCTTGCTCCCTCCCACCCCGCTTCCTCATCAGGCCAGAAGTTTTCCGAGCACACAGTGGAACTGTTCCAGCATCCAGCACACGCAGACATGTGAGAGGCATGGATGCTATGGGAGAGGCTGAGAGGTAAAATAGCTGCGAGGCCTGGGGGATTAGGAGAAGGAAGCAGCTTTTCCACGCAGGTATCTTACTGACATTTTGGAGCTATTAACAGAGGGTTCGGTGAGGCTTTGTTGAGCTGTTGTTTTGATCTTCCCTTTGAATGTGCGGGCTCAATTACATCCCGAGACGGCCATTAGGGAAAAAAAAAAAAAAGAAAAAATCAGGAAAAGTGTTTTTGCTTTCATCTTTTGCTTGGGAAGGCTTCCTTTGACGTATGCCGCTCCGGTGCTGCTGCTGGCGTTCCCCCGCCAGAGAGGCACGCTTCTCCTTGGCCTTCTGCCACCTTCTGTGTGCACGAGCGATGCAGGGTGAGTCTTGGTGTTGAGATCTTAGAGAATATTTGCCCTTGGCTTGTTGATACATAGCGTAGTACATGTAGGAGCAACAGATACTGGAGCGTTACTCTTTATATGCCGCATTTCTTCATCTTAAATAGAGGGCTGCTTTTCTCATTGCTCTGCCTGGATAGGGCCCGCTTTTTAGCTGGCGAATGTTCACGAGAACAACCTCTTTCTCTGAGTGGTCTGGGACAAAGTTTTCTTACCCAGGTTCTCTGCTAGCCTCTTTCATGCTCAATGAGACACTTTTCCTTTATAGGTTTCAAATCTACATGAGAAACTTGCAAGAGTCTCCTCCCAGTCCAGCATCGATGACTCCTCCAAACAGAAGAGCCCTTCCCTTCCTAAACAAGGGCACTTTGATGCGGAACTGTCTGTCTCCCCTAAAAGGAACAGTCTTTCAAGGACACACAAAGAGAAAAGCACTTTCCATTTGCTTAGCACAACAAACCAGACTAACAAGGCAGCTGAGGAACAACCACAGATGCCTACCCGCCTCTTCAGTTTAGCCAAACCAAAGGAGAAGAAGGAAAAGAAGAAGAAGGGCAGGGGACATCGCTCCCAACAATCTGGTGAGTGTCAGGGGAGGTCATGGGTTTTCACGGTCGGTGAGCTGGCTTTTCGCTCCAGCCAGCAAATTTGTGACAGCCACGAAATCTAGCCTTGAATGTGGATGGTAACAGGGTGATGGATAAGATCAGCTGTCATGAGTGGAGTTCCCAGCTTGAAGTGATCTTCAGTGGGCTTTTCTGCCTGTTCTGCAGCCCCCAGGTTGTGTCAGAGGGATACACTCTGCTCCCTGCTCCTTCCCTTCCCCATCCCATCCTGAGCAGCCTCCACAGGCCAGATTCTTCCTTTATGTCGTGCTTCAGTATGTGCTTTCAGGAGCTGCTGCTGGGATGCTCCTGGGTGTTGGAGCCCCTGCGGCATTGCTGTCTGCCGTAACTCTGTTGTAGTTTGGAAGTGATACCCGCAACCCTTCTGGTGGCCTCTCCCTTCCCCTCAAGCCAGTCTGTCTTGTCTCTTGATCTGGGAAAAAAAAAACATGCAGTTTTTTTCTCTGGTTTGCATCCCCTTAGTACTCTGTTCTACACCTCAAACCTCTGACCCACATGAAATTTGATCTCACACCCTCTGATGACCGGCTTTATCCATATTAACTGACTGATGTTTTCCAACTTGTGCACAGGAAAGCTCAGCAATTACGAGATGTAATTTCGTGGTAGCTCACCAGGGAACTGGGCATCTTTTAAGGTGCCCAGTGGATTTGGCAGACAGTGGGGTTTCCAGGCACATCGAGTCCTGCTCTCCCTGCCGTATTCCTGTATTCCCATAGTGATTCCCACCTATTGTTTTTTTTGTTCTGCAGATTCTCACTCATCAGAAGCACCTCCAGAGGGTGAGGAGATCTTCTGCTGAGCACAGACGGTTCCATCGGTCACTCTCAGCATTGGTACAGTGGACATCTCCCTACCCACTCCACAGCATGCTGCTGGTGCCTGCATCTGACAAGCATCTGGAGGTTTAAATAAAACATGTTATGAAGTCTGTTAAGTGGTGGGAAGGGGCCTCTCTCCTGTGGTTTTCCGTGAATTCTCGCCACAGAGGCTGACTGCACGGCAAATATGCCATCGCTCTGTGCAAACCTTGGGTTAAACAGATTGGGATGGATGTTTTCTGTCTCCTCTTACTGCTAAAGGATGAGAGAACATAGCCTTAAGGGGTCTGTGCCTTCAAATTCCCCTTTTCTGGGGAACTTAACCAAAACCAAGCATTTAGCAAAAGATTAGGACTCTACAAATGGTGCGTACACACTGGCATATATAGATATAATGTATATATACATATATGTATCTATGTATCCACTGGGATATGCTTACAGTCTGTACAGCCAAGCTTAGCTCGGCCCATGGGGATAGACGACACCTGATGACTGTCAGGGAGCGTGTAGATATTAAATATCTTGCCCTTACTGCTCCAGTTGTAACACCGTGGACTCGCACGGCCCTGCTGTGCTCATGGCGTAGGGACTGTTTGCTTTCGAACAGGAAGCAGTAACAGTGTTCAAAACAAAAAATCAGAGGAAAAATATAGAATTGAAAGTCATTCTGAAAGATTTCCATGGGGCAGAGAATTTAAATGTCAAACTGTTTCCAGAATCAAGCAGACTGTCTTTGGGTATATTTAAAACGATGCAGAAAAGAGAAATTGTAAGGCAACCCCAGGGAGCTAGAACAGATTTGTTCATGTGGGAACAACTCTAAGCAACATTTTTTTACCCAATCTCTTTGAACTCCACCTCACTCCTTTCCATCCGCTAAGAAAAGATCTTTTTTTTTGTCAGAATATGATTCTCTGGTTGCATTTAGCATCCCTTCATTGCAAGCCTGACGACTTACTGGAGAGATGGCTGAAAATCCGCTTTTAGGGACCTTTGTTCTGTTATTTGTGTTTTTCTTCCCCTGCGTTTTGTGTTAAGATTGGGCTTTGTTTCTCTGGGTTTTGTCAGCTTCCCTTGCTCGTTTCTAAGGCAGAAGGAGACAACCGCAGTTTCAGAGCGCTTCGCTGAGGTGTCGCAGGTCAGGGGACCGAGTGCAGCGAGCAGAGGCCGCTCCTGCTCCCTGTGCCTACACAATACCACGCGCTTACTAACCGTTTCTGGGGAGAAAAATACGTTCTCCCGGAGAAAACCACTGTGGGAGAGGTCCAAAGGTCCAGTGTGGCAGGTCCGTTCCCGTCGCCGTGGGCTCTGGGGTGGAAGTGTCCGTGTGTCCCCCGTGTTGCCGTCGGCGGAGGGGAAGGTCTGAGGGTGGCTCTTGCCGTGCTGGCTGTGAGGTGTTTGTACAGCTGGTGAATACAAGGATGTGTTCAGCAGGGGAAGAAAAATGCAGCAAGCGAAACTTTTTTCCAAAATTATTGTTCTTCCAAACCCTCTCGGGGGAATTGCCGGAGCCAATGTGTAAATGGTTATGAGACGCTGTCAGCTTCAGAGCAGCTCAGGGGTTTGCTCAGAGTTTGAAGCTGTCCAGTGCGTTTCCTTTCCTACCAGTTTTTCTTTTAAAAAAAAAAAATTCTCTGCTTGCACTGTTGTTTGATTTCGGTTTGCTCTCTGGCTTCTCACAAGCTGGTAACCCACAGCAGTTTTCAGAGGTCGGTGCCGATGAGCATGAGCAGCGTTGATGGTGAGGTGGATGCTGAGACCGGTCTGGCTTGGTCAGTGCAGGAATCCTAAATCGCCTGCTTGCTTTTGAAGCTCTCTAAAATATTAAGACTCAAAAAAAAAAAGGAGGGGGGAAAGAAAAGAAAAAGGTTTGAGATTTATTTTTATTTTGCTTTTTTTAATATTATTTGGTGCTTGTAATTAATTGCAAGCAGGGCTTGCAAAAAATATTTATCTTTCTGTTTGTTTGAAAGAGTTCTTTTTTTAAAAGAAGTTTACTTGGTTTTATTTTTTTATTTCTTTTTACTTTTGCTTTCATTTGGGGGTTTGAGGGGTGGTTTGGTTTTTTTTCTTTTTTTCTTTTTCTTACCAAGAGATTGGTAAACCAAATGCTCTTATCACCCTAGTTCATAAAAAAACAGGGTTTGGGCAGTGCTGCTTAGCAGCCCACGCCATGCCCAGAGTCACACAATTTCAACTGAGAGCTTTCTTTAAGGCAAAGCACCTTTGGGCCAAAAAAAGTCTGGAAGAAGCAGCAATGACTTCAGAGAAGACTCCTCCTATCAGTTAGTTTCTTTGTTTAAATATTTTGTTTAGGTTTTCTCATACCTCTTGAAGGCAAAGGAGAAAGCAAAACATTGAGCGTCTGTCTTGCAGTGATGTGTCTGGTCGCTTGTCCAGGGAGATCCAGGCAGCTCTGCTCCTGAACGTGAAAGGAGCTGGAGGAGGCACGTGCTGCTCTTGTGGTGTTATTGTTTTCATAGGAAAAACACCAATTTCACAAGAGTACTTCTGCCTTGCTATTTGTACATCTGTGAAAATGAATGTGCCAAGCTGAAAGTTTTGGAAACCAAAGCAGTGCACGGCTCGTTTGCTGTTGTGTGAACAGAGATCAGGTCCCTGCTATTTCTGAAAGTTCCCCTTGGTCTGTAACAGCCTTTGTCAGTAAGAGCTTTTCTTTTCATCCCTCTGTCTTTTTCCCAGTCCTGACACATCCTGAATCCGCAACACGGGAATGTCCCGTGGCTCAGAGAAGGGCGTCAGAAGGGAGACGCGTGACCCAGGGCAGCAGCGCTGAGTCTCTGCCGGGCTCGACCATCTCTTCTGACCTGTGCAAATCAAAAAGAGCATTCAGTGCCCTCAGTGAAAACGGTGTTTGTGATCTCCTAAGGTCCCCATGGTTCCTTGTCAAAGAAATCATGGATGTGAATCAGAAATATACTGACTAGAAACACGGTGTGTCAAAGGTGTTGTGTCTCAGGTTCTGGAGGACAGACCTGTGTCCCCGTAGGATGTATGTTAGTGCATGAGTCGCTTTTTTGGAATGAAGTCTTTCCTCCCACGCTGCTTCCTCCTTCTTTCACCTTTAGGAAGGTGAGCACTTGTTTTTATCTGTTTAGCCTTTTGTTTTTCCCCCTCTCAGGTTTTGTTCGGAAAGGCTTGGCATAGGTTCCCAGGGTTGGATTCCTGCTGTGATCCCTGCAGGTTGCCTAGGGTTGTCTGCTAGAGTAGGGTCCCAGCTTTACAGCGCCGAAGCCATTCCTCTTCCTGGCCTTAAAATCGCATTTGCTCCAGTTCCACGCCTGGCGTCCATCCTGCAGTGGCTGAAAGCATGTTGTTTCTTCAGCCCGGCCTGATGCTGTGTCTGGTTCCCAGAGCCGGTCCCTTGATCCCATTCGGAGCACCAAAAGCCACCCCATTTTGCATTGGTTTCCTGGGACACAGAGCAGGTTCGAAACCATCTGTGCGGAGCCTGTGTGGTTGGAGGGAGAAGAGGACCCTGCAAGGGCTCTGAGAGATTTTTTTTCTTTTGCTGGTGTTTCATGGAGAGGAAAAATCAGACTTTCTTTTCTTGGGCTTTTCTAAGCCCAGTCTTTATCACTGCCCAGCAGAAGGGGTTTCAGTGACCGGGGAAGTGGCAGCGTGGGATCAGACGAAGTGCAGAAGCAGTCAGTGTTAGCTGGGGATGCCAGGATACCCCAGCAACAGAGAGTAGCTGTAGCAAATGGTGGGAGACTCGATGGAGTTGTGTGGGGTTGGCCTTAGCTTCTTTCAAGTGAAGAGATCATCTCAGCATGTAACTTGATGTCAGTTTGATGCCATAAAGCACTTTAAATGGAACTGGTCTTGTCCCTTTTCGTTTTGGTTACATGGAGACAATCAGCTTTGCCATTGCTCCCCCCTCTGCATCCCCAGTAAAATCCGGGCGGCAAGTATGCGTATTCCTGGTTTGGTTTGGCATTACCCTGGGCGGGCAGGAAGGGCCAAGCTTTTTGCAATAGTTTTAGGCCAAAGTGGGTGTGAATCTGACTAGAGCCCCACTGCAGACAGGGTGAGTGGCAGGACCAGAGGAACTGGCTTCTGATGGCTCAGGTACATCCCCTGGGAGAGCCCATGCCAGCATCACCATCATCTTCCTCCCAGCCGGTACTGCTGCTGGCCGGGAAGCTGTCCCACCGGCAGATTGCCCTCCACCCCCTTTGCCTTGGAGAAACTGAGAGCAAAGGAGGAGTGGGGGGGTGCAGCCGAGTGAGTGAACTGAGGCCCTTTCCGTGCACGAAGTTATTTACTGTCCCAGCCATGGGGAGACCTCCCAGGTGCCAGCCCCGGGGCAGGAGCTCTCACCACCGCTGAGGGTGGGCTCTTCTCTTCACCCTTGAAGTTTGACCACTGCTGAGAAGCACAGTAATGCCGTTAGCTCGTCCTGCCCTCCGAAGGCAAGAGCACCCATAGAGTCCGATCATCTTTGCACCTTCCTTGAGGCACCAGGATATCTCAGAGCCGAAACACCCAAATCCAGCCCTCCTAGATGTCACCATGTCAGAAGAGGTTCATCAGGTGCCAAATCCCAAGGATCCCAAGGCACGGGGCACAGGAGGACTGGGCAAGGGCACGAGACAGTATCTGCTGAAATCCCACAAAACATTCCTTGTTAACCGGAACTCTGGAAATTATTCTGCCTGCTGGCCAGGTTTGGGAATTTAACGTAATTTAAGGCACCCTTCTAAATGAAAAACCTCCCCTGCTGCTCATAACTCTTGCTTCACGTGTCAGAAGGGGCAGCCGTCAGTGATTCTTGATCCGGTGACGCAGCTAAGTTTTAAGGATAGGCGAGCTGAACTGGCTTAACCTCGTACACCTCGTGCTCTTGAGCGATGGGAAGCGTAGCGCGAGCTCCCGTCCCGCCTGCGGTTTCAGGGCTCGGTGCCCTTTCTTTCCACGCACGTTTCCCTGACACTGATGCTTCGCCCAAATATATTCTGCTTCCGTTGCTTGGGGGGAGGGGGAAACAGGAGGACACTCACTGCTTTGCATACAGCTACAAGCTTCAGATGTATTTAAGCTGTCTATAGGTATCCATCCTTTCCACGCTCTAAAGTATTTTTACTATTTTCTTTATTGATATTAAACACTGACTCAAAAAAATCTATGTCCAGTTCGGTTCGCCTATGGTTAAAGTTTAGCCTGCTGTTTATTTTGTACTAATACGGAATGCACTTGAGTAATTCCCAGAGCGTTGAGGAGGTGTATTGTGAGACGTTGATATACCTCTGCTTTTGGTTTGTTTCTTAAAAAAAAAAAGAAAATAAAAATGCTTTGCATTTTCATGTTGAACCCATTAAAAAAAAAAAAAGTTTTAAAAAAAAAGAAGTTGAAAATAAGAATTTTTAAAAAAGAGGGTAAAACCTAATTGCTGTATGTTAATTTGTAATTATGTAAAAAGTGAGCAGGTTATTGACTGTAAAATTCTTCAGTTTTTCTGTAACTTGCCAGAAACCATTAGGTTTTGTAACAGGCTTTTATTTATCTTCCTTTATAGTTATCAGCATCAACCTCTTGTAAAGTCATTTTTCCTCTAAATAAATTTGATTTTAAGTCTGAGTTTTCTGCCCGATTGATTTCCACGCCTTTGGCATTTCTGCCGTTGACTTTCTTGCACCGGGGCTGAACGGACCGACGGAACCCTAAGCAGTGACCAAACACTGGCGTTGCTTTTGTTGGATTCCAGCCTGCACCCACCCGCCTCTAACTTCCTTTCCTTCTCTTAGAAGATGTGCATTTTGCTAAGGGCACCTGGCCGTGATGATACTCAGCTCCTTGGGGGTTTTCCCCCATGCACACAGGGCTGTTCATCTTTTTACAGAAAGGGAAGTGTTACAGCCGTTATCTCAGGCACTTCAGCTCCATCAGCTGAGATAAATGGCGGTCTGGCGGCTGCGCATGGAGTTTCTGTAACCCGCTAAAATAGCTCTGCGCCTTCAGCACGCCCTGGGCGCAGGTTTGTTACCTCCCTCGTCCGAGAGAAGCAGAGATGCTGCGCGCTGTCGCGGCGAGGGGG